>Ga0315910_10001705_pt1 | contig 19953 bp, 16 predicted proteins | sample EdamamesoilMG_FD_204470 | JGI IMG/M metagenome (GOLD analysis project Ga0315910, IMG submission 204470) | Garden soil microbial communities collected in Santa Monica, California, United States - Edamame soil | ecosystem: Environmental > Terrestrial > Soil > Garden | place: USA: California...
ACTCGGGTCTCGCCCTGCGCGCGCTGGTGCGCGATGCGCCGCGCGACGTCAGCCGCGTCATCGTCGTGAGCGTCGTCGACGAGGCGTTGTCACGTGTGCTCGATGCCGCCGTGCGCCGGCGTTTTGGCGTCGCTCCTGAATACGTTTCCTCGACACGCCGGGCTTGTGGCGTCACCAACAGTTATCGCGACACGTGGCGGCTGGGTGCGGATCGCTGGGTGTCCGCCATCGGCGCGTACGCGTTGGCCGGAGGTCGCGGCGTAGTCATCGCCAATGCGGGCACGGCGCTCACCATCGATGCCGTCACGGCCGGCGGGCGTCATCGCGGCGGCGCTATCGTTCCCGGTCCGAAGGTCATGGTGGAAAGCCTGTTGGCCGGCACGCATGGCATCCGGCGACGGGCCCAGGGCGGGGAGGCTTCCGTGCGCTCCCTGTTCGCCACCGACACCGCGAGTGCGCTCGCAGCCGGGTCGCAATTCGCCGCTGCGGCATTCATCGATCGCGCCGTCGCGGAAGCAGCACGCGCGTTCCGCAGTCGGCCCGTGTTGTTCCTCACGGGCGGCGCCGCTCCAATGCTGAAGCGGCATCTCGTGACCCGCGCGCGCGAGGTCCCGGACCTGGTCCTGCGGGGGCTCGCCGAGTTCGCCGGGTCTTGAGGCGGAACCGCATTTGCTACACTCGCGCCTCGCGTGCGTGCAGCCTTACTCCTTCTCTTATTAGCGAATCTCGCGTTTTTCGCGTGGATGCAGTGGCTTGCGCCCGGCGAGGCGCAGATGCCCGTGTCGCCGAAGGTGAATGCGCCGCCGCTCGAACTCGTGAACGAAGCCAGATCCGTGACCGCGGGCTCCAGCAACTGCGTCACCGTTGGCCCCTTCGCAAGCAATGAGCTCGCGGCCCGGGCGCGCGCCACGCTGAACGACAGCGGCTATCCATCGACACCGCGCGAAGTAGCCACGCGCGAGTTCGATGGTTACTGGGTCTATCTCGAAAGCCCTCCGACCGAAGCCGGCGAACGTCGCCTGCTCGACCGCCTGAAGAAGGGTGGTGTAGCCGACGCGCAGGCTGTGGGCGATTTGGGTTCGCGCCGGATCTCGCTCGGCATTTTTTCCGATGAAGGTCGCGCCGCGGCCCAGTCCGAGAAGGTGGCCAAACTGCAGTTGCTGCCGCAGATCGAAGCCCGCGAAAAGGACGGTACCGCCATCTGGCTGGACCTGACCCTGAAGTCGGACTCGCCGCCGCTCGAAGGGCAGAAATTCCCTGCGGGCGATACGGAACTGGAATTCCGGGCATGCGAGGCCACGCCTGCGGAACCGCCCCCCGCGGAATAGCGCCGGGTCGCGACCGCGCCTAGAATCGCGCCACTTCCTGAAGGCCGGCTTAGCTCAGTTGGTAGAGCACCTGATTTGTAATCAGGGGGTCGCGGGTTCGATCCCTGCAGCCGGCACCATCCCTCTCCTTGTTGATGCTCCCAGCTGCCAGCCACGTGCGACAGTCTGATAGGGTCGTGCATTCATGAATTCGTTTTCACGCGCACTCCTGCTGGCGGCGATGGCCTCCCTCGTGCCTGTTCCGGGTTCCGCCGAAGAGGGTCTGGAAGAAGTGGTCGTGAGCGCGCGGAAGCGATCCGAAAACGCCCAGGATGTTCCCATTTCACTGAGCGAGATCAGCGGTGACGAGCTGCAGGAACGCGGCCTCGTCCGCGTGCAGGAAATCCTCCGCACGATGCCCAACGTCAGCACGGATATCCTTCAGCCGCGAAACGCGAGCGTCTCGATTCGCGGCATCGGCCGCAATCCTGCCAGCGACGCGCTCGAGCCCAGCGTGGGCGTTTTCCTCGATGGCGTCTATCTCGGCCGACCAGGAATGGCGATCACTGACCTCGTCGATCTCGAGCGTATCGAAGTGCTGCGCGGGCCGCAGGGCGCATTGTTCGGCAAGAACGCGACCGCCGGCGTGCTCAACATCATGACGGCTCGTCCGACCCGCGACGCGGAAGGGTGGATGGAAGTTTCCGCGGGCGACTACGACCTGCGCGAACTTCGCGGAGCTGCGTCGGGCCCGCTGGGTTCTTCACCGCTCTCCTATCGCCTGAGCGGTTTCGCCAGCGAGCGGGACGGATACATTCGCGACACTACGCGCGACGAATGGCTCGGCGAGCTGCGTCGTGCCGGCGCTCGTGCCCAACTGGCATGGGAGCCAAACGCGTCTACCTCATTGCGCTTCATCGCCGACTATTCGTCGCATGATGAAACCGGGCCTGGCTACCAGCTCGTGGACCCGAACATGTACCGCGAAGACGGTTCATTCCGAGCCAACAATCTCGTGACGCGTTCGGAGCGGTTCGGCTACGTGCCGGATTTCCCCGGTGACGAAGCTCGAAACGATGCGGACGCCGAACAACGCGTCGTCAGCCAGAACGCCGGCGCGGCGCTGCTTGCGGACTGGCACATCGGAGACTTCCGCCTGAGCTCCATCACCGGCTGGCGCAAGTTCAGTTTTCTTCCGGAGAACGACGGCGACTACTCTGCGCTGGACGTACTGCCCTCGATCGGGGTGAACGTCCACTCCCGGCAACTGAGCGAGGAGCTGCGGCTCGCATCGCCCGAGAACGGGAAGTTCCAATACCTCGCGGGCCTCCAGATCTTCGAGCAACACGTGGAGGGCGACACGTTCGCCGTCTACGGTTCGGAGGCCAGCGAATACATTTTCCCCGGCCTGCACGCGAGCGCGCTCGATGGTTACCAGGTCAACACCCTTGCCGATCCGGGCACGCACAGTTACTCGGTCTTCGGACAGACTTACTGGTGGCCCCGGGCCGATCTCGAGGTCGCCGCGGGCGTGCGCTGGACCGCGGAAGACAAGGCCGCGACAGTGGAGCAAACCACCAGCGACGCCGCGATGTCCGCCGCGACCAGTTTCGTCGACCCGGCCGCGCTGCAGGCGCGGCAGCGGCTGGGATCGGAGCAGGCATTCGCGATCGAATCGGACGAGGATTTCGTGTCGGGCTCGCTCAGCGTGACCTGGCATCTCCGCGACGAGATGAGCGTCTATCTATCCGCGGCGCGCGGCGCGAAGTCGGGTGGCGTCAACGCCGCGATTCTGCCGCCCGGTGCCGACCTGACGGTCGATCCCGAAATCGCACTGGGTCTCGAAACGGGCATCAAGGCGCGATGGCTGGAGGGCCAGCTGCAGGTCAACGTCAGCGCTTTCCACACGACCATCGACGGCTACCAGGCGTCGATCCGTGATCGGGTCATCGGCGCGACCTATCTTGCGAATGCAGGAAAAGTACGCACGATGGGCGCCGAGACCGAGGCAATTTACCGGCCGGTGGCAGGCATCACGCTGACGGCGGGCGCGGGCTACAACGACGCGCGCTACGAGTCGTTCCGGAACGCCGCCTGCCCGCCGGAACTCGACAACCAGGCGAGCTGTGATTTCACGGGCCAACGCGTGGCCGGAGCGCCGCCGTTCACGTTCAACGGTTCTTTCGCGTACGACATGCCGATTGCGGAGACGCAGTACCGGTTTCGCACGCTGGTCGACTATTCGCATGCGGATGGTTTCCGTGCGGAACTGTCCCGATCCACATGGGTCGCGGCTCGCGATCTCTTGAACCTGCGCGCCGGCATCGCCACCGCCGACGGTGCCTGTGAGCTCACCCTCTGGGCTAACAACCTGTTCGATGAGGCTTACTACTCCGGCATGGCAGTGGTAGGTCCCGCCGGCACGGGGGTTGCACTCGGGTTGGCAGGAACGCCGCGCACCCTGGGCCTGTCACTGAACCTGCGCTACTGATGAGCCTCATCACCGTACTCGCCTCTGTCATCGCGTCCGGCTCGCTGTTGCTCGCGCTGATGTACGGCTGTGTGTGGCTCCTCGATCGCAAGGCGCGCGCCGCGCTTGCGTTCGCATTCGAGGCACTATCGATCGTGCTCTCGGTGATCGTCGAGCTCGGGATGATGTATTCCACGTCGCCGCAGGAATTGGGGGAGTGGATCGCCTGGAACCAGGTTCCCGTTTTCCTCCGCACGACCTCGCTCGTGGCATTCATTTACTTCTACTTCGGAACCGGACGGCTCTGGCTGATGGCCGCCACGATCGGAAGCCGCTTCATCATCCTGGTGGCGAGTTTCATCCTCGAACCGAATTTCAATTTCAGCAGCATCGACAGCATCGCCCATGTGCAGTTCCTCGGCGAGCAGGTCACGATCATCGGCAGCGCGGTGACCAGTCCGAACCAGTGGTTCGCCACCGTCTCCGCATTGCTCGTGCTCGTTTTCGTGGCGGACGCGTCCATCAGTCTCTGGCGCCAGGGTACCAGCGATGCAAAACGCAAGGTGATCGTGATCGGCGGCGCCGCGTTCCTCGCCTGGGCGGCTGGGGCCGCGTACGCACAGATCCTGGTGTACCAGGCTGCGCGGCTGCCGGTGCTGCTGTCGCCCCCCTATCTATTCATGCTCGCGGCGATGACCTTCGAAATGAGCCGGGACACCCTGCGCGCGACGCGTCTCGCGCGTGAGCTCCGCGCCAGCGAATCGAGACTCGATCTCGCCGCATCCGCCGCCGGTCTTGCACTCTGGAGCTGGGATGCACGGGCGAACCGCGTCTGGATCAGCCAGCGTGCGCGAGCGCTGTTCGCGCTCTCGGAAGGCGAGTCGTTCCGGATCGAACACCTGCTCTCGAAGATCGCGCCCGAGGATTCCGAGCACGTGGTGCGCGTCTGGCGAGTCGCGGTTGCCAGCGGCGCGCAGGCGGAGACTCAGTTCCGCCTGCGTCAGCCGGACGGCAGCACGGTCTGGCTGTCCGCGGTCGGACGCTCGGAGCTGGGCGTCAAGGGCAAGCTGCTGTCGGTGCAGGGCGTGCTGCGCGACGTGACGGAGCAACAACGTCAGCGACAGGAAATCGAAGAGCTCCGCCGCGAACTTGCCCACGTTGGCAGAGTGTCGGTTCTCGGAACGCTGTCTTCGTCGCTGGCCCATGAGCTCGGCCAGCCGCTCGCCGCCATCCTGCTGAATGCCGAGACCGGCGAGATGCTGCTCGACAGGTCGGATCCGGATCTCAAGGAGATCCGGCAGATCCTGGCCGACATTTCGCGCGATGACCGGCGCGCAGGCGAAGTCATCGACGGATTGCGCAAGTTCCTCAAGAGCCGCGATCTCGAGATCACGCAGCTGCCGGTGGAGTCGCTGGTGCATGACGTGGCCACGCTGCTTCGATCGGATGCCATCGTGCGGAACGTGAAGCTCGATTGCTCGATCGAACCGGGGTTGCCACCGTTACGCGGCGACAAGGTCCATCTTTCGCAGGTGCTGATCAACCTGCTCATGAATGCCATGGACGCCGTGGCGGATCAGCCGGTGGGCCGTCGCCAGGTGAGTCTGCATGCGGCGTCCGATGGCGAGAACATCGAGTTGGCGGTTCGCGATTCGGGCACCGGCATCGATCCTGCCGTCATGTCGCGGATCTTCGATCCTTTCTTCACGACGAAGCCCTCGGGCATGGGCATGGGCCTGTCGGTGTCCCTGACCATCGTCCACGCACACCGCGGAAAGCTCTGGGCAGAGAATTCGCCGGAGGGCGGTGCGATATTCCGTGTCCGGCTGCCTGCGTTCGCAGAAAAATAAGTAAGGTCTTTCCCACCCGCGGCCGTTGCTAACCTTTTGGCGCGTGTACCGTCCTAGTACCGTGCTCACCCTCCTCAAATCCTGGGTCAGGCCCGACGCCTTCCAGGCCGTGCTCAACGAACGAAGCGGTCGCTGGTACAACGCCTGCCTGCGGATCACGCGGGACGCGGACCTGGCCGCGGATGCGGTGCAGGATGCGCTGCTCAAGGCCTGGGACCGCCGCGACGATTTCCGCGGTGAGGCGGCGCTCGATTCCTGGATCCATCGCATCGCGTTGAACGCGGCTATCGATCTCACACGCCGCCGAAAAACCCGGGCCGAAGATGAGCTCGACGATGACCGCTTCGAAGCCGCGCCGTCGGAATCTCCCGAATCCGAGTATGCGCAGGAAGCCCTTGGTCGGGACCTCGGCGTGGCGCTGCAGCGCCTGTCGCACATGGAACGCCAGGTCTTCCTGCTCAAACACATCGAAGGCTGGCGTCTCGACGAAATCGCCGAAAGCCTGCAAACCACCATCAACGGCGTGAAGCACGCGTTGTTCCGCGCCGTGCGGAAGCTGCGCGTCGAACTCCACGTCTGGCGAGGCGAATCATGATTTCCGATGACGACCTCCTTCTTTACTACTACCGCGACGGGCTCGACGCGGCCGAGCGCGCAAGAATTGGCGCCGCACTGGCCGAGCAGCCCGAACTCGCCCGGCGGTTGCACGCACTCGTGGCACGCCTCGATGCCGCGGCGGCCATGCCCGAGGTTCCCGTGCCCGCGCAGACACAGCAGCGATGGCAGGTGGCGCTCGAACGCGCGGCCGGCGAACGTCGTGCAGAACCTGTGCGCCGCCCGACGTTCGCCCAACCACGTTGGCAGGCATTCGCGGCCGCCGCCGCGGTGGCGGTGATCGCGCTGGTGTTCGGCATCCAGAAGCCGATGACGCCGAAGCCGGTGCCGACGCCCGAAACCAGCGCCACGGCGAGTAACGCTTCTGCCTACGAAAACGGATTGAAGTGGCATCTCGCGAGCACGGAGCGCCGCCTGGCCGCGCTCAGCGAAGCGACGCCGGAAGAACGCGCGCAGCTCATCGAAACCATCATCAGCCAGAACCGCATCTACGCACTGGCGGCCGAGCGCGCCGGCGAGCCGCAGCTCGCGCGCGTGCTGCGCGCCTTCACTCCCGTTCTCGAAAGCGTGGCCGACGGCCGCGGCCAGACGGCCGGCAGCGTCGCGCAGCTCGGTTTCGAATTGCGAGTCATGCAGGCGCGGCTCAAGGCCGATGCCGCGGCCCCCTCCCACACCCTTTGACCCCATTCCCTTTGAGGAGACACTCTCCATGCGACATGCACTGAAAGTCTTTCTAACTACATTGGTCGCGCTGACGGTCTGCGGACTGGCCCAGGCGCAGAAACCCACGCCCGATGAGGAACTCGCGCTGGCGGCGCTCGAGGGCCTGATGGCGCAACCCGGCGAGCGTGCGCTTCCCATCCTCAAGAAAGTACTCGGAGGGACGCAGACGACGCTGATCAAGCAGCGCGCGTTGTTCGTCCTCAGCCAGCTGGATTCGCCGGAAGCGCAGCAGATCCTTCTTCAGACCAGCCGATCGACGGACCCGGCGATGCGCGCCGAGGCCATCCGCAGTATCGGCATCGGCGGAAACGAGAAGTCGCTCGACGCGCTCCAGGAGGTCTACAAGACGGGCGACGGCGCCGTGAAGCAGGAAGTGCTGCAGGCGTGGCTGATCGCCGGGCGCAAGGAAGCGGTGTACCAGGCGGCGGTGGATGCGAAAACGGATGAAGAGGCCAAGAGGGCGATTCACATCCTCGGCGCGATGGGCGCCACGGAGGAGCTGCGCAAACTCGGCAATCGGCCGAATCCCTCGAGCGGGTTGCTGGAGGCCTATGCCATCAGCGGCGACCTCGAAAGTCTCCGCAAGCTCGCCGAAGGCACTGGCGACCGTTCCGTGCGCATCGAGGCGGTGCGTCGAATCGGCATCATCGACGGCGACGCGGCTCGCCAGGCGTTGCGCCAGCTCTACGCGAACAGCACCGATCCGGAGTTCAGGGAGGCCGCACTGCAGGGCTTGCTGATCGCCGGCGATGAGCAGGGCGTCCTGGCGCTTTATCGCGCGGCCAGGACGAGTGACGAGAAACGCGCACTGCTGCGGGTGTTGTCGACCTTGGACGGAGACGCGGCCTTGAACGAAATCGATGCGGCACTGGCCGGAAGCAGCCCGGCGGCTCCGCCGGCGCCCCGGAAGCAGGAGCAGAAGAAATGAAAATCATGCATCGCTCGTTTTCCGCATTCTTGTTAGTCCCGCTGTTCGGCCTTTCCAGCGCCCAGTCCGCCGACTTGAAACTTCCGCGCGAAGGCTGGGTGAGCTGGCAGGTCTCCGCGATCGACGACGCGCCAGCGTGGTGTTGCTGGGATGACTCGGGCGGTCGTGATGGTTCGCCGAAAGCCTGCAAGCTCGAGAACTCCGACGGCTTCGGCATCCAGGATCGCGATGCGACGACGGACAGCGTGAAGGTGTATGCGCGTTTCACGGCCGGCAAGGTTGATCGCCTGCAGGCGCTATCTGCCGGCTGTCCCGTGGAAACGAAGTCGCCGATCCTGGAACTCGGTGAAGTGGCAGCAGACGACAGCGCGCGCTGGCTCGTCGACTACGCACGGCAGAATGGCGCCGAGCGGACCGGGCACCATTCTCTCGGTGAGAGTGCACTGGCCGCGCTGGCGTTGCACCGGGGCAAGGTCGCATTGGACGCGCTGGGGCAGTTCTCGCGAGACGTGCGCGTCGAGACGCGCAAGTGGTCGGTGTTCTGGCTGTCCATGGTGCGTGGCAGCGAGGGCGCGGACATCACGAGCTCAGTGATGTTCAACGACCAGGAACCGGAAGTGCGCAAACACGCGGCCTTCGCGATGGCGCAAACAAAGTTGCCACGCGCTGCCGCCGATCTCATCCGGCAGGGAAATACCGACAAAGTCGGCGAAGTCCGTGCGCAGGCCTGGTTCTGGCTGGCGCAGACGGGCGCCGCGAATGCGGAGCAGGCGATCGACGCCGCGATCAGTAAGGATGCCGATGAAGAGGTTCGCGAGCAGGCCGTCTTCGCGTTGTCGCAGTTGCCGGGCGACAGGGCGGTGAAGGCGCTTATCGAAGTTGCGCAAGACCGGTCGCTGTCGCGCGAGCAGCGCAAGCGCGCCATCTTCTGGTTGTCACAGTCGGAGTCGGATGCGGCGCAGGTTTATCTGGAAAAGGTTCTCGCGCGGAATTCCGATTGACGCAACCAGGCCGAGGGCCAGAATTGCCCCCGTCCTCGGCTGCCAAAAGGAAAAACCCATGAAGTCCAGAGTCTCGCCATTGCTGTTCGTCGCGACGATGTTGCTGGCGGCAACCGCCGCCGTCGCGGATGAGTACTCCGATACGGTTTCGATCTTCAAGAATGCGGGCGAAAGCGGCACGTACTTCGGGCACAGCTATGCCTATGCAGTCTTTCCCACCGTTGGCAAAGGAGGCCTCGGCGTGGGGGCAGCTCACGGATCTGGAAAGGTCTACGTGCAGGGTGGGTACGTCGGCGACGTGAAAGTGACCCAGGTCAGTATCGGGTTGCAGGCGGGCGGCCAGGCATTCAGCCAGATCGTCTTCTTTCAGGACAAACGCGCTTTCGACGAATTCGCGAAGGGCAGCTATGAATTCGACGCGACCGTGCAGGCCGTGGCCATCACGGCGTCGGCAACGGCGAGCGCGGGCACCGCGGGTGCGGCCGCTGGCGCAGCCGGAGGCAAGAAGGATGCGACCACGGCCGGCAAGTACTACAAGGGCGTCGCCGTGTTCACCGTGGCAAAAGGTGGCCTCATGTACCAGGCCGCGGTCGGTGGCCAGAAGTTCAAGTACAAGCCGAAGAAGTAGCGGGTAGCCAGATCCCGAAAAACAAAAGGCCGCCGGACACCGTCCGGCGGCCTTTGATTTTTCTTGCGATCAGAAACGGGCCGTTTCAGCCCTTGGCCTTGAACGCACGGACCTGGACGTTGAAGCGGTCGGCCACCTTCACGAGTTCATCCTGCGCGGACGAGATCTTCGAAGCGCTCTTCTCGCAGGTGAAATATTCCTCCATGCCGCTCTTGAACGCGTCGACCGCCTTCTTGGCAGCCAACATGTCTTCCTTGGACGCAGACGCGCCATCAGGAATCGAGGTGGGGGCAGCAGGCCGTTCGCAGCCAAAAGCCGGAACCATCGCCGCGGCCCACAGAACTGCAATCGGAACGATCCTCTTCATTTCTCGTTTCTCCAGTTAACTAAACATCGGCGGGGCCTCACGGCCTTTCGCGGGTACTGCCGGCGTTAACGGCACCGGCCCTCGATTTCTTGAGGGGCGAATGACCGTGAATTGTGAAACGCGTCCTCTATTAAGAGAGCCCGCCGCCGTTAACGCATCCGTGGCACGCCGGAAATCGCGGGAACCCCCGCTCGATGGCGTCAACAGGTCGATGCAGAACAAAGAGGAGTCAAAGGCAGCGGCCGCCTCGGGAGACGGCACCCGTAAGGTTTTGACCTTCTCGCTGGGCGGGGAGGTTTACGGGGTCGACATCCTGCGCGTGAAGGAGATTCGCGGCTGGTCGCCCGTTACCCGAATTCCGCAGACGCCGGCGTCCACGCTCGGCGTGCTGAACCTGCGCGGGCTCATCGTGCCCATCGTCGACCTGCGCGTGCGGTTCGCGCTGAAGACGGCGGAGTTCACTCCGCTCACCGTGATCATCGTCCTGTCACTGCGCACGGAGAACGGCCAGCGCGAATGCGGCATCGTCGTCGACAACGTCAATGACGTGGTCGACATCGCCGCAGACAGCGTGAAGCCTGCGCCGCAACTCGGCGGCGGACAGAGCAGCGAATACATCGAAGGCATCACGTCGCACGACGAACAGATGTTGATACTGCTCAACGCCGAGAGCGTCGCTTCGCCCGACCTGGCTTCCATCGGAGTCGCCGAACAGGCGGCCTGATAAAGAATTCCTCGCCCCGCACCTTTGCACGGAACTTCGTATGCGCCTCAACGTGTTCAAAAACATCCGCCTCTCGCTGCAACTGTATGCACTGGTTGCCGTCACGCTCGCCATCGCGACGGGACTCATCTTCTATGCGATGCAGCAGGTGAAGAGCACGCAGGGAACGCTGAAGCACACCATCGACAACCGCATGGTGTCGGGTCAGTCCATCCAGGGCGTCGCCGACGCGCTGTCGATGTCGCTCGAAGCGTCGCTGGACGTCATCGAGAAAAAGAAGAGCGCGGTCGACGCGCACGATGAGATCAAGAAGGCCACCGACAAGGCGCGCGAAGACTGGGACAACTACTTCCTCGGCGAGATGATCGAAGAAGAGCAGGCGCTCGCCGACGAGACGACGCCGATGCTCGATGGCGCGTACTCCAAGATCGACAAGCTGATCAAGAAGCTCGAGACCAATGACATCGCCGATCTCGCCAGCTGGCGCAACGAGACGCTGCGCCCGGCGCTGGTCGACGGCGCGAGCAACCTCAAGAAGCTGATCGCGATGCAGCTGACCGCGGCGAATCTCGATCTCGAGAACGCCAACAAGAACTACCAGGAGGCGCTGCGCAAGGGCATCGTGATGATGTCGTCCGGCGCATTCCTCGCGGTCTTCCTGGCGTGGTTCATCATCCGCAGCGCCATGCGCAAGCTCGGCGCGGATCCCGGCGTGGCCGCGCAGGTGGCGCGTCGCGTCGCGTCGGGCGATCTCGAATTCGAGATGCAGTCCGGCCGCAACGACTCCAGCAGCCTCATGGGCGCGCTGCGCCAGATGAAAGACAGCCTGCTGCACTCGAAGCTCGACTACCAGGGACAGATCAACGCCATCGCGAAGGTGCAGGGTGTCATCGAGTGTTCACTCGATGGCGACGTCAGCAACGCGAACGACATCTTCCTCGGGCTGCTCGGCTACTCGATGGAAGACGTGAAGGGCAAGAACTACTCGATGTTCCTCGACTCGCAGGAAGCGGGCGCCAACCAGGGTCTCTGGAAGGCGCTGCAGAATGGCGAAAGCCGCCAGGGCGAGTACCGCGTGATGTCGCGTGACAAGCGCGAAATCTGGTTCCAGGGCGTGTTCAACCCGATCGTCGACGCCAGCGGCAAGCCTTTCAAGGTCGTCGCCTATCTGAATGACGTCACGAAACAGCGCCAGGAAGCCGTGCTGAACGCGGCGTTCCGCGGCGCGCTCGAACGCCTCGACGCCAATGTGATGGTCACGGACAACGATCTGAAGGTGATCTTCCTGAACCCCGCGGCCCAGCGCATGTTGAAGCATGCACAGGAGAAGTTCCGCATCGATCTGCCGGGCTTCGACGCCGACAAGGTCATGGGCTCGAGCCTCGAGACGATGACGCGCGAACCGTCCGTGCTGCGCGGCGCGATCGAACGCCTCACCGACATCCAGACCCGCCAGGAAGTCATCGGCGGTCGCACGATGAAGCAGATCATGAGCCCGATGAAGGACGAGACCGGTCGCCGCCTGGGCACCGTGCTCGAGTGGTTCGACCGCACGCAGGAAGTGGCGACGGAAACCGAACTGCATGGAGTCATCGCGGCCGTAACCGCGGGTAACCTCGAAAGCCGCATCAAGCTCGAAGGCAAGCGCGAATTCTTCCTGACGCTCTCGAAGGGCATCAACGAACTCGTGGACGCCATCGCGTCCGTGGTCGTCGAAGTGCGCGGCGTGGTCGCCGCGGCCAACACCGGCGATCTCACGCGCCGCATCGATACGAAGGGCAAGGCCGGGCTGCTGGTGCAGATCGGCGGCGGCATCAACGACCTCACGAGCAGCCTCTCGGATCTCGTGTCGCAGGTGAAGAAGGCTTCGGCCGAAGTGAGCCGCGGCGCCGACGAAATCAGCCAGGGCAACGCGAATCTGTCACAGCGCACCGAAGAGCAGGCATCGTCGCTCGAAGAAACGGCGTCGTCGATGGAAGAGATGACGAGCACCGTCAAACAGAACGCGGACAACGCGGCCCACGCGAGCAAGCTCGGCATCGCCGCGCGCGACCAGGCGGAGAAGGGCGGCGCGGTGGTGTCGAAGGCCGTCGCCGCGATGGTCGGCATCAACGACGCTTCGAAGAAGATCGCGGACATCATCAGTGTCATCGACGGCATCGCGTTCCAGACGAACCTGCTGGCCCTCAACGCCGCGGTGGAAGCTGCGCGCGCGGGTGAACAGGGCCGCGGCTTCGCGGTGGTCGCCACCGAGGTGCGCAACCTCGCGGGACGTTCCGCTGGCGCCGCAAAGGAAATCAAGGCGCTGATCCAGGACACCGTGAGCAAGGTGGACGAAGGTTCGAACCTCGTCACGCAGTCCGGTGCGACGCTGGAGCAGATCGTGGCCGCGGTGAAGAAGGTGACTGACATCGTCGCCGAGATTGCGGCGGCGTCGAACGAACAGGCCTCGGGCATCGACCAGGTGAACAAGGCGGTCATGCAGCTCGACGAACTCACGCAGCAGAACGCCGCGCTGGTCGAGCAGGCCTCGGCCGCCAGCCAGGCCATGGCCGAACAGGCGCGCGATCTCAATGGGTCGATGGCGCGCTACCAGGTCATCGTGAAGGGCTCTGAAGTTGCCGCGCCGGAAGTCGCAGCGGTCGCGGCGTCCGCGCCGCAGGCCGACCGCCGCAGGGCGGGCCGGCCCTGGACCGGAAGCCCGGCGGCTGCCGCTGCCAGCGCTCCCGCGCCGCGCGCGGCCTCGCGCAAGGCCGGCGGTGCCGACGACACGGAGTGGAAGGAATTCTAGGACCACCCTGCAGGGGTCCTGCGAATTGTCGATAGCCACTGCGGAGGCGTCAGCGGAAGCTTTGCACCTCATCCACGAGGTATCGCAATGCCATTCCCCCGCCGTCTCCAGTGCGTCGTTCTGCTTGCGGGCGCCCTTCAGGCACTGACTCCCATCACGTCGTTTGCCGCTGAGGCGCCGCACGTGTCCGGCCGGCCGCGCATCGGTCTCGTGCTCGCGGGTGGCGGCGCGAAAGGTGGCGCGCACGTCGGCGTGTTGAAGGTGCTCGAAGAATTGCACGTGCCCGTCGATTGCATCGCCGGCACCAGCATGGGCGCGCTCATCGGCGGCGGTTATGCGGCCGGCATCCCGGCCAACGAGCTCGAGTCATTCCTCGTCGGCATCGACTGGAAGCGGGTGGTCGGTAGCCAGGGTCGTCGCGATCTCGAACCCATCGAACAGAAACGCTCTGGTCCCACGTACAGCAACGACTTCGAGTTCGGCCTGACGCCGAACGGGCTCGCGACGCCGAGCGGACTCATCAACACCAGCAACATCGAAGACCTGCTGCGCGTGTACGTCGCGCGCGCGCGCCTGGAAACCGATTTCGACAAACTGCCCATTCCCTACCGCGCCGTCGCCACCGACATGGTGTCGAGCAAGATGGTCGTGCTCGACAAGGGCGATCTCGCGACGGCGATGCGCGCGAGCATGGCGATCCCGGGTGGCTTCGCGCCCGTGGTCATGGACAAGATGATCCTGTCCGACGGCGGACTCGTTCGGAACATTCCGGTCGACATCGCGCGCAACCTCTGCGCCGACCAGGTCATCGTCGTGAATCTCGTCGAGCCCGAAGCGGATCCGCTGAAGCTGCAGTCGGCCACGTCGCTGCTGGGGCGCGCGATGGACGTGATGATCATCGCGAACGAGGAGCTGCAGCTCGGGTCGCTGAAGCCCGGTGACGTGCGCATCGACGTGATCATGGGCGACATCGGCACCGCCGATTTCGAACGCGTGCCGGAGACCGTGCCGCTCGGCGTCACGGCGGCGAACAAGATGGCCGATGAACTCAGGAAGTACTCCGTGCCCGAGGCGCAGTACGTGGCCTGGCGTTCGGGCGTGACCCAATCCCAGGAGTTCGACGGGAATCTCGCGGGCGTGCGCTTCGAAGGCCTCAAACGCGTGAATCCGGAATACCTCGCGGGGCGCGCGAAGTTGCAGGTGGGCGATCCGGTCGACATCGTGACCATCAGCGAAGAGGCGCAGCGGCTCTCGGCCCTGCAGGATTTCGACTCGGTGAACTACCGGCTCGACGGCGACCGGAACGCGCCGGTTCTGACGTGGTTGCCGCACGAGAAGACCTACGGGCCCAACTACCTGCGGCTGGACCTCGGTGCCTACGCCTCGCGCGAAGGTGACGTCACCTTCGCGTTGTACGGCCGGCATGTGAAAACGTGGCTGAACTCGCTGGGCGCGCAATGGTTCAACGAAATCCAGCTGGGTGGCGAGTCGTACCTCACCACGGGACTGAACCAGCCGCTCGACGGTGCGCATCGATTCTTCATTGAACCCGTCGTGACGTTCAATCGATCGCTCGAGGACGTGTTCGTCGACAACGCGCGCGTGGCCCGCTACGAGTTCAAGGATTTCATGGGCGAATTGAACCTTGGCGCGAACATCGGACGTTATGGGCAGATACGCGCTGGCTACATCTACGATGAGCGCGACGTCAGCGTCGACATCGGCGCGACGATCATGCCCGAGGTCGAAACGACGGATGCCGGCATCCACGTGCTGGCCGAACTCGACAGCCGTGACACGACGTTCAATCCCACGCGCGGCGTCGCGATGGCGATCGACTACCAGCAGAGCGATGACTCGATGGGCGGCGAGCGCAACTGGGAAAAAGGAGAAATCGGCGTCGGCGTGGCGGTCCCGCTTCGCCGCGACGTGCTCTGGCTGACACTCGCCGCGGGATCGGATCTCGGCACCGACTTGCCAGGTGATCGCGCGTTCTCGGTGGGTGGTCCCGACAGCTTCGCGGGTTTCGAGCAGGGTGAACTGCGCGTCAGCGAGTACTGGCTGGCCAACACGAGTTACCTGTGGCGCGTGAAGGACCTGCTGCCGATCCGCAACCTCTCCCTCTACATGGGCCTGGGCCTGACGGGAGGCCGGGTAGATGGGCGCCTCGATGGCGGTGAAGATGGTGAACTCTATGGCGGTTCCGTGTTCCTCACGGGCCGCACGCTGTTTGGTCCCCTGACGGTGGGTGTGGGCACGACCAACACCGACTCGTGGAGCCTGTGGCTCAGCGTCGGCCGGCCCGTCGGGCACGGCACCATCCTCGAACGAGGCGTGTTCCGCTAGTTAGCCGTTACTCGGGAATCCTGCGCGGCGTGTAGGCCCGCGCAAGCCCCGCGGCCCACAAGGCATCCTGTCCGTAGACGTCGCGTCGGAAGTTCACGCGGCCCTGCGGGTCCACCCATGCTGTCCAGTAGGCGAGCAACACGGGCATTTTCACGGGCAGCGTCACGTTGACGGTGCGGCCGGCGTCGATGGTCCGGCCGATCGACGCGGCATTCCATTCCGACGGATTCGCCAGCAGCCGCTCCGCGAGCTCGAGCGGCCGCTCGACGCGCACACAGCCGGAGCTGAACGCGCGGTCGACCTCGTCGAATTTCGTCTGCGACGGCGTGTCGTGCAGATAGACCGAGTAGGAATTCGGAAACATGATCTTCACGCGGCCGAGCGCGTTCTTCGGTCCCGCGTCCTGCCTGAGCGTGTAGGGAATGTTTCCGCTCTTGTATTTCGACCAGTCGACGCTCGCGGGATCCACCTCGGCGCCGCTGGCGTTCAGCACCCTGAGGCCACGACGCGTGATCGACGCGGGGTCGCGGCGCGCATCGGGAAGGATGTCGTTCTTGATGATCCCCGGCGGCACGGTCCACGTGGGGTTGAACACCAGGTAGTTGATGTCCGAGCGGAACATCGGCGTACGTCGGTAGGTCTTGCCCACCTGCGCTCGCGCGTTCCACACCACTTCCTCGCCGCGCACCAGATAGACCGAGTACGCGGCGATGTTCACCACGACGAACTCGTTCGGCAGGTTCTGCAGCAGGACGCGGGCGCGGTCGAGGTTCACGCGCAGCTGGTTGATGCGATCCTCGAAGGGCACGTTGAGTTCGCTGATCGTGCGCGCGCCGATCCTGCCGTCGGGCACGAGTCCCATGCGTTCCTGGAACTGGCGCACCGCAGCCTGCAGCGTCGCATCGTACAGATCGGAGTCGGTCACCTGGAACGGGTCGAGATCGCCACTGATCGCGAGGTCGGTACGCAGCGCCAGGACGCGTTCGTCGTGCGTGTCCGGCTCGATCGATTTCCCCTGCGCGACGGGAAGGCGCGCCGTGTTCGTGGCCGCCTGCCGATATCGCGCGAGCTCCTGCTTGAGCGTGCGATACATGCGGTGCCGGGGCTTCAGGTTCTCGATCGCTCCATAAATGTCGCTGCTCGCGACGGCGTATTCGATGCGCCTGGGTACGTCGATGCCGATCGGACTGCGTGTGTAGTTCCAGTGTGCGTCGAACGACGCGGCGTCCACCTTGCCGAACATGAGGTGGTCGGCGAGGCGCAGGAGCGCATCGGTGTGCAGGATCTCGTAGGCCGCCATGGTGGCCGGGTTGTCTGCGACTCCCGCGGCCAGCGATTCGAGAACGGGCAGGTTGTAGTCGCGCGGGTCGAGGCCGTCGGCCTCGCTGTCCTTCAGCGCGCGGCGCAATTCACTGGCGGTGTGTGCGTTGACCCAGGCGGGCTGGAATCCGCGCTGCGCGTAGAACGAGTACACGATGCTCGGATAGGCGATGTCCGCGCCGTGAATCGCAACTGGCCCCGACTCGAGCAGCGCCTCCACCTGGGTCTGCAGCTCGGAATGTGCTGCCGGCGCCGCCTGGGCCGGGGCAGGTGGCGCGGCGACATCCTGGGCAACCGCCAGCCCTGCGTACGTTCCCGTTAGGGAAAAAATGGAGAGCAGCGAGATGGTGCTGAGGTTCCGCATGCTCGCCGATGTTGAACTTTCTGGACTGGCGCGGAGATAGGCCCTTCGCCTCATTGACCCATGACTACGCAGGCGCGCCCGCCACGCCCAGCGATGGCGCAAAAACGCGACAGAAGACCCCGATTCACGCGTTTCTCATCGCAGGCCCAATTAATTTCAGCGGGCTCGCGTGATCCCTTTCTCCTTCCTGACACAGGACGCCTGTTAACTTGCAGCTCGACACGCAACGAGGGGCACGTTGACTGGAGTAGTTTGTGAAAACGAGACCCGCGAAGCATTTTCTCCTCGCGTCCGACTTCGACCAGACCCTGAGCTTCAACGACTCTGGTTCCGAGTTGAGCGAGCTACTGGGCGTCACCAACTTCGAGCAGAAGGTTGCCGGCCTTTCGGCCAGCCACCTCGTGCAGCAGGGCGGTGAGCTCGCCTACCTGATCCGCCACGATCCGGAATTCCGCGGAGTGCGCCGCGAGCACCTGGTCGCAGCAGGCAAGCGCGTCCGGCTCAAGCAGGGTCTGCCTGCTTTCGTCGAGTTCCTCGAACGCGGAATCGACGGCAACCAGTTCTCTTTCTACGTGGTGTCGGCCGCACCGCGTGAGGTGGTGGTGTCCGCACTCGAAGGCATTGTGCCGGCCGAGCACATCTTCGGCACCGAACTCGACTACGACCCGCATTCGGGCGAGGTGCGCTCGATCAATCGTGTGCGCGCCGGCTATGGCAAGGTCGCGGTGCTCGACGAACTCGGGCAGCGCCTCGGCATCACTTCGGATCGCATGATCTACGTCGGTGACGGCAGCTCCGACATCCACGTGATGCTCCACGTGAACCATGGCGATGGTTTCACGATCGCCGTCTCCGAGAACCGCCAGCTCGCGCGCATTGCGCAGAGCACGGTCCTCAGCGACAACGCCAGCAGCGTGCTGGTGCCGGTGCTCGACCAGGTGCTGGGAATGCGAACGGGAGAGATCCGCGCGCTGCTCGAATCCACGGGGTTGGTGCTCGACGACTGGCAGCGCGCGCGAACCGATCGCGTGTTGATCCGCGAGTGGGCGCCACTGGCGGACGCGGGCTGAGGGCGCCGACATGACCGACATGCTTGGCTGGGTGGCCACCGCGGTTTTCGTCGGCTCCTATTTCTTCACGCGACCCGCTTTGCTGCGCGCCGCGCAAATGCTCGGAGCCACGCTGTGGATCGTCTATGGCGCGCTGATTGGCGCGATTCCCGTCGTGGTCGCGAACGGTCTCGTGTTCGCGGCGGCCGCCTGGACCCTGTTCCGGGCGCGGCAGTCCATGAACGAGGTCTGAGCAGGGCCTGACGGAGTTTGCGAACGTGCCGTACGATTCGCGGCATGGCGCGAATCACCCTCATCGGGCCAGGCGCGATTGGCTCGACGCTGGCGGCCTGGCTCTCCCGGATTCCCGAACACGACATCACGATCGCCGCGCGAACCGCATTCAGCACCATCGTGCTCGAGAAACACGATGGACGCATCGAGACCGCGCCGCGCGTGCTGACCGATCCGGCCCAGGCGCGCCCGGCCGATTGGGTACTCGTCACCACGAAGGCCTATGACTCCGCCGCCGCGGCACGCTGGTTCACTACCTGCGTTGACGATGGCACGCGAGTCGCGGTGATCCAGAACGGCGTCGAACACGTCGAACGATTCTCGCCCTTTGTCGATGCGAGCCGAATCCTGCCGGTGATGATCGACTGTCCGGCGACTCGCCATTCACCGGGCCACGTGACGCAGGGCGGGCCTATCCACATGGCCGTGCCCCAGGGCGTCCCTGGAACTGCGTTCGTCGGGCTGTTCTCTGGACTCGACCTCGACGCACGGGAGACGCCGGATTTCGTGACCGCGGTCTGGAAGAAGCTCTGCCTCAACAGCGCGGGTGCGGTGTCGGCGGCGCTGCTTGCTCCCGCGGGAATCGCGCATCACGCCGGTGTGGCAGAGGTCCTGCGCGGAATCGTCCGGGAGTGCATCGCCGTGGGCCGCGCTCGCGGCGCGGTGCTCGGAGATGAAATCGCGGATGAAATCGTGGATCGCATGCGTCGCGGTCCGCGCGACGCCTCCAACTCGATGCTGGCCGACCGACGCGCCGGGCGGCCCATGGAAATCGATGCCCGCAACGGCGTCATCGTCAGGCTCGGCCGGGAGTACGGCATCGCGACGCCCATGAACGCACTCATGGTGGCCCTGCTCGAAGCGGCCGAGCTGTAAGCCAAAGGGTTCTCGCCAACTAGCTTTCTGTCGTGACCGCGGATTCTGTGACTGGCTAGGCAGCAGTCCGAAGACTCGCGCGCAAACAATAAGTTGTAGCCACTCGAGCCGGCACATATAGTTCGCGCGCCTCACATAAAAACCACGATCAGAGGTCTCAAACATGAAGTTAATTTCTGCGCTGTTGCTGGCGTCGCTGCTGGTTGGCTGCGCCACCGTCGAACCCGTTCCCAGCAAACGCCCCCTCACGGCCGATTCGATCCAGGCAATCGGCAAGGTGAAAGTGAGTGCCGCCGAGAA
>Ga0315910_10001706_pt1 | contig 19946 bp, 15 predicted proteins | sample EdamamesoilMG_FD_204470 | JGI IMG/M metagenome (GOLD analysis project Ga0315910, IMG submission 204470) | Garden soil microbial communities collected in Santa Monica, California, United States - Edamame soil | ecosystem: Environmental > Terrestrial > Soil > Garden | place: USA: California...
GCCCGAGGCGGAAGGGCAGGCGCGCCGAGTCGGTCTGGTAGTTGGTCATCGCGCCTGGAAATGCTTCCACCGGCGTCCCCGCCGCGTTGCACCACGCGGGGACGAGGCCGTTATCCGCATTGCCGTTTTCGCGCGAAAGGCAGGCATCGAGCGCGACGTAGCCGCGATCGACGACACGCGCCCAGCCGCTCACGTTGCGGCTCACCTCGCCGAACAATCGATACTCGCTCGGCGCGAAGTACGAAGGGTTCCACACGTCCTTCCCGCGCCATTCGTCACCCGGCAAGAAAAGGTCGGGAAGCGCGGCGTGGTCGACCTCGAGCTCGTAGATCCGGTCGATGCTCTCTTTCGCGTGATCGAGATAGCTCCGCGCGAGTGCGCCGCGTCCGCCCCACTGCCGGTCTGCCATGACGAGCGCCCAGGCGATGTCCTCGTCGGCGTCGCTCGCACCCCCGGTGCCGAGCGCGCGCGAACCGTCCGGCGCGACGTACCAGCTCATGAAGCCGTTTTCGTTCTGAAACTCGAGCGCGTAGCCGTAGAAGGCGTCGAAGAGCGCCTGCTCGTCGAGCATCACCGCGATCATGAGCCCGTAGGCGACGCCCTCGGACACCGTCGAATTCGGCACGCCGTCCGGGGTGTCGGGCCGCCGCGGCCGCAGGAACCCGCGCGCCCCATCGGCCGTCACGATCTCGTCGCGATAGCTCCGAAAGGCCCGGAGCACGTCCTCGTGATGAGCGGCCGTCGGATAGGTGACGTGGGTCAGGCGCTGATTGCGCGGGAACGGGAAGCGGCCCATGGCTCGAGGTAGGTACCACGCGGCCCGATGTCGTGGCGCAGGTTGCCGTCGACCCATGCCCGGTGTGAGGCGACGGGGCTCCCCTCGACCGTGAGCAGCGTGATCAGGGGCGTGCCGCTCGAAGAGTCCACGAGGCCCTCCACGCGGTGCCACGCGGAGTCTGCCGGCAACGACCGCTGCATGTCCCAGCGAAAGCGCAGGCGACTCCCGTCGACCCGTGTCGACGAAAACGGAAGATCCGGAGAACAGGCGGACACGACGCGCCCGACGCTGAGTGACAAGAGTCGGGTGCCCCGATGAAGTGCGCGCAGCTCCGCGCGGGAGACCAGCCGCCGGGCGTCGGTTTCGGGCAGCGTGATCGGGAACAGCCCACTTTCGGGAACCGCTTCCTCGCGCGGCGCTGCGATGCTCTCCGCAGTGACGCCAAAAACCCGGGCGACGACCGGCGGTGCCTGCTGGAAGCGGACGGTCGCGACGAAAGCCTCGGTGCCTTCGCCTTCGCTGCCTCCCACCGCGTGTGAGGTGAGCGCGATGTCCATCTGCCGCTCACTCCCGGGAGACATCCGCTGGAGTGACTGGCGAAGCGCGCTGGCGACGGCACGGGCCCGCTCGAGGCCGATCCGGCGCCCCCGCAGTGACGAACCATCGGCGAACGGCCCAGAAATGCCGATCCCCTCGACTCTCTCGCTGAGGACTCGTCGAGCGAGCGCTACGACGGCGCCCTGCTGGGTCGAACCGAGGCAGGCGCTGTCCGGATCGAACTCGAGAGTCGCGTCGGGGGTGGCCAAGGGGACCTTCGTTCAGTGAGAATTCTTCACGGAGTCGGGCGCGGCGGGCGTCGTTTTGATGGCCAGCAGCCGCTGCGTGCGCGGGACACCGTAACGGTCGAGCATCTGCTGCACGGCCGTGCGCGTGACGCCGAGCCGCTTGGCGGCGCGCGTGATGTTTCCGTCCTCGAGCGTGAAGGCGTGCTTGAGCATGGCGGCCTTCACTTCGTCCTGCACCGTGTGGATGTGGCGATACCCAACTTGAGCTCTGGCCGACGGCCCGAGATCCGGAGGTTGGGTGAGGATCGTCTGGATCGCTGCTTGGAGATCGTCCATCTCGAATGGCTTGCCGAGGCACCCCCGCGCCCCGAGCTTCGCCAGCTGGAAGCCGACGGCCGCCGTCGCGTCGCCGCTGATGACCAGTGTCGCCGGCGGGCGGTCGATCCGGCTCGCGTGCTCGACCACGCGGAGCCCCGAATCGACGCCGACGTCGATGTCGACGATGAGCACGTCGATGGGTGCGTCGAAGTGGGCCATCGCTTCGCTCGCCGACCCGGCGTCGGTGACCGCCGCGAACGTCGCCTCCGGCGCCCGGGGGTCGCCCGGACGACGGAACGTCCAGCCGGGCGCGGAGGAGCGGATCGTGGCTCGCAGCCGAACGTCGGCAGCAACGACGAGCAGGCGCATCGATAGTGGAAACGGCAGGGCGCGCAGTGCAGCTGCGGGCGGCAAGAAGCCGTGGGGGGAATGCGGATCGTGGTGCAGAACCATGTGAGCCTCCTGACAGACGGCCCCCCTGACATGACGTTTGCGAGCTTATTTTTTCCCGTGACGAGTGCGTGAGTGATGACCCGGTTTCTGGATCACTGAAGCTCCGGGTTCGACAAGAGTTCGCGCAGGCGTCGTCGCGCACGGTAGACGCGAGTTCCCGCCGTGGCCGGGGGCACGCCCAGGCGCGCGGCAGTGGCGATGACGGAAAGCCCTTGCTCGACCTGGAGCGCGTACGCTTCTCGCAATCGCGGGTCCAGGCGCTCGAGGCACGCTCGTATCGACACGGCGTCGATCGAGAGCCACGCGGGTTCGTTGAGAGGATCGGACGCGACCACGTCGAGAAGCGCGTTGTCACCAAGGGTGACGCGCTTGTGCCGGCGGCCGGCTCGGCAACGATCGGTGTGAAGGTTACCGAGAATCGACATCAGCCAAGGGCGCAGCTTGACGGCGGGCAGGCCTTCCGGGCGACGCGTCAGGGCGCGCTCGAGCGTGTCTTGCAGGAGATCCCAGGCATCGGCGTGGCCGTGTGTGAGCCGTTTTGCACGAGCCAGCAGGGCACTCCCATGGGCACGAACGACCTCCTCGAATTCCGCTCGCTCGCGCCAGGTGTTTGCCCGGCACGAAGGTCCCTCACGTTCTGTTCCCTCTTCCATCTCGCTCTCCGCAGCTAGTCGGCCGGCGGTTCGCACTTCGACGACGTGCCCGCCTTGACCGGGGCAAAAATGATCATGACGGTTAGGTAGCCCCGCACGTCCCCCCGAGGGAAGGGGGGATCCGACGAAGTGTCGGAATCTGAACCCGAGCCGCCAATCGGGTGGAGCGAGGTGCGGCCATGCGCTCAAAGGTTACGCAGATTGTCTGCGTAGCTCCGACTGGCGGCGAGAACCGTGTTCTTGGGATCCCGGAGCACGACGTTGAGTTTGCCGTCGAAAGCACGACGGATTTCGCTGATCCAGGCGACGCCTACCAGGGTAGAACGGTGGATCCGAACGAAGTCCCTCGGATCGAGTCGGTCGATGAGCTCGACGAGCGGCGTATCCGTCAGATACTCGTTGGTGGCAGTGTGCACGGCGACATACTTGTTGTCCGCCTGGAAATAGAGCACCTCGCCCGTCTTGACGAGAATCGTTCTGTCACCCATTTTGCAGGAAATTCGGGCCAGGTAGCGAGACCCGGAGGCAGCCAGTAACCGCTCGAGCGCGCGCGAGAACTGGGAGTGATTGAACCCCATCGCATTGAGCTTCTGCAGTGCGCGCGCGATCCCTTCGCTTTCGATCGGCTTGAGGAGGTAGTCGATGGCGTGGGTTTTGAACGCCTCGAGCGCGTGCTGGTTGAATGCAGTCGTAAAAATCACGGCTGGCTGTCGATCCAGGCGTTCGAGGACCTGGAATCCGCTGAAACCTGGCAGATCGATATCGAGGAACACGAGGTCGGGCGCGAGGAGCCGAATTCGCTCGACGGCGGACGGCCCGTCGGTCGCCTCGCCGACGATTTCGACGTCCTCCGGAAACGCGCCGAGCATCCGGCGTAGCCGCGCCAGTGATCCCTCCTCGTTCTCGACCAATACGGCTCGAAACCTCATCGCCTTGGTTCCTCGACCAGGCTACCAGGCGGGATCGAGCCCTCGAAGCCCCTTCCGCTGAAGTGCCGCGCACAGCCGACGAAGCGCCGCCACCGGCGACGAACTGCATCAGCGACTTGGCGGCCGGGCGAAAAAAAGTGCGGCCCAGGGAGGCCGGTCGCCGGCCAAACGGCCGTTTATCTGAACACTCGGGGAAAAATTCCTCGCCTGAGCGTCTTGTCGAGGTCGTTGAATCGGGGGCCGTCCGTGGGGAGGCCCCTGCGGACGACCCCAAAGAAGCGCACGCCCCGCCAGTGGACGTGCGGGATTTGCTGCGTCGAGCGACGCTCGGGCCATGAGCACAAGCCGAAACCTCGCTGGTGGTTGGATCGGAGCCCCAAGGGAGCCCGAGAGGTTAGGCCAGCTTGGGCCCAAGAGGAGAACGAGATGGAAGACCTAGCGGCCCTGTTGAACAACGCCGAGGCCATCGACGAACGCGACGTGCGCTACAAGGCGCTGCTCTCCGATCTGCAGTGCAACATCCTATCGGGTCACGGGCGAAAGGAAGCGCGCTACTTCTTCCTTCGCTTCGATGATCCGATCAAGGCCAAGTACCTCTGCGGCATGTTGGCGCGAAGTCCGGTCGAGCGGGCGATGGTGTTCACCACGCAAGACGAACGGGTCTTGGAGAAGCTTCCCAAGGGCACGCGCGACGTGCTGGGCCTCGACAAGGCCGGTCCATGGCTCCTTCCCCCGGAACAATACGAGAGGATTCAGCACATCGTGCTCGACTCCGAACAGGTGGTGCGGGCCCGCAACGTGGAGAAGAAGGAACGGCGTCGGCTGGAGGAAGAGATGCGCAAGCGCGGAGGCGGCGGTGGGGGCGCTGTCGTGGACGCGGACCCCAACGATTTCGTCGTCAACTTGCTGTTCACGGCCAGCGGCTACCGAAAACTCACCGATGAGGCGCTCCCTTCCGACGCCTCGTTTCGCCTGGGCATGGCGGAACGCGGGAAGGCGCTCAACGATCCGACGTCAGAAGCCTGGGACGAGGGCCTGGTCGGCGTCGATGCGCTGTTGATCGTTGCCTACGATCCCTGTTCGGAGCAGAAAGCAAAAGCGGCTCAGGACGCCGCACTGAAGACGCTGGAGTCCGCGCTGGAAAAGCACGGACGACTGGTCGGCGAGTCGCAGGTTGGTCGCGCCCTGACCGTCAAGCTCGGCGAGATCTGGAAGGGTGGCGGGGCGCCTGACAAGGATGTCGCCATCGAAGCGTTCGGATTCAGGGACGGCATCAGTCAGCCTGTTTTTTACGCCGATGATATCGTCGACCTCGAAAGAAAGGGTGTGATCAAGGCGGCGCTACCCGCAGGACTCGCCCCCGAGAGTGATGAAGCCAGGAAGGCCCAGGAACGCGCAAGGCAGGCAGCCTTTGCGCCGCTCCGCTTGACGCTCTGCGCCGACCCCAACGGGAGGACGCGGCACGCGTGCGGCACCTATTTCGTTTTCCGGAAGCTCGGGCAGGACATCGAAAAATTCTACGAGCAGGTCAACGGCATCGCGGCGGAGGTCGGGCGAGACCAGGAGGACGTGCTCGCGGACCTCATGGGACGGCGACGCGACGGAGCACCGCTTGCGCGGAAACCCGGAGCGGGCATCAACACCTTCGACTATCGGGACGATGACGATAACGACGGCGAGGACCATGGCGATCAAGAGGGCAAGCGGTGTCCCTTCCACTCGCACGTCCGAAAGGTGAACCCGCGTCGGGACCTCCCGGACAAGGGACGCGAGCAGCGCATCGTGCGTCGCGGCATGCCGTACGGGCCGCCGATCGAGCGCGACGCTTCCGGGAAGCCGACCTTCGACAAAAAGGGGAAAATCAAGCGGCAAGAGGGAGCCAAGCCCAAGAAAAATGACATCGGGCTCCTGTTCATGTGCGCGCAAAGCAGCATCGAAAAGCAGTTCGAGCGGATCCAGTCGGACTGGGCGAACAACCCGAACTTCGCGTGGGGCAAGCTCCCGGGGGCCGACCCCGTCGCCGGCCAGCAAGGAGCAAACGCGGTGAACCGCATCCACGTTCATCGTGCGAACAAGGATCTGCCTGAGCGTGAGTTCGTCACTCGACAGGTGGTGACCATGTGCGGTGGGGACTACTTCTTTGCGCCGAGCATCAGCTTCCTGCGGAGCCTGCACGATGGGCTCTGGAAGTAACGAACGACGACCAGGAGAACGACCATGTCAAACATCAAGTGGAATTCGAAGTTGAACGTAGAAGCAGGCTTCTTGGAGGCGAAGGATCCGGCAGTGGGGTACCCCGCGGCCGCGGCGGACGCCGCGAAGCCGAAGCTATCGCCCACGGACGCGCAAACCTTGCTCAACTTGATCTGGACGCTCACCTATACCGAGCAAGGACGGAAGGTTCTCAAGGAGAATCGCCCCAAGAAGGCGCACAACGGTGTCGTCGTCACGGAGGACCAGGTTCGAACGAACCTGACGAAGTGGATCAAGGACTTCGGTATCCATGACTCGACCGTGGTCCAAGCAGTGGTCGAAGCTCACATCGCCGCCGATGCTTGGATCGCCGAGAAGCTCGTCGACGGCGTCGACCAGGCAAAGTACGAGAAGATCTATCAACAGAACGTCGCCGTGGTGACATGGATGCTCTGGGAGGACGCCATGGGTCACGAGTTTTCCATGAACTGGTGACGCACCGCCGCGCTGAGCTCAAGCGTCATGTCATTGGATACCCTTGCCACCAACCGGCTCGTCTTCCCCTCCGCAACGGAGGTATTTCGTTCGGCCCAACGCCTCCCGCTAGCCCCGCTGGTGGACGCTGCAACGCAGGAGCAGCTTCTCGAGCTGGTGCGAGACTTTCCGGTTCCCGTGCAGACCGTCTGTTACGAATGTCGGCTTCGAGAGGACGACGACCGCGTCGACCTGGCGCTCTGCATGCTCCCGCCCCACGCGGGGCAGGAAAACTTCACGGGTGCGCTCGACGAGCTCGCGGCGTCACGGAGCGGTGATCCTCACTGGCGCCGCACGGTGCGATTCCTCCAGAACTGGGCCGCGATGGCGTCCGGCTATCGACCCGAGTTTCCGCTCGTCTGGCTGGCGTTCGACCTCGACAAAGACATGCGGACACTGCCGGTTCCGTGCCCCGCGCCCTGCGTGGACCAGGATTTCTTCACCCGCCGCCTTGGTGTGACGGTCGCCTCTCCGTCTGCTCCAGACATGGCGGTCGTGGCGAGCACCTGTCACCAGGCGCTCCTCGAGCGTCCCCTGACCGACGACGTACGACGTTTGTTCCTGCGCTGCCTGTCGGTCGAGGGAGTGAACGTTCACGCGAAGCATTTTTCGTTCATGCTTTCGCGACAGCCCGCGACCTTCAAGCTCGACGTGCAGGTTCCTGTCGAGCAGATCGCAACGTTCCTTCGTGCGATCGAGTGGCCGGGTCCAGCCGTCGAGATCGAGGCTCGCATTCGCCACTACATGCCCTGGCCGGGACACGTGCAGCTCAACCTGGTCCTCAGCCCGAGGCTCACCGCGCCGCTCGAAGTAGAATTCCTGAGCGGTGGACAGGAAATTGCACCCGAAGAGCGCCTTGCTTTCGTGGGGCGCCTGGTCGAGACGAGGCTGTGCAGTGTGGAGAAAGCCCGCGTTCTCCGGAATACGTGGGAGCGGCGGTTGCTCGAAGCCCCCGGCGCGTGCGAGAGTGACATCGCTTTGAACTGGTACGTCAAGATCCGGTTTCAGGAGGACGTTGCCACTGAGGCCAAGGCCTACGTTGGGTTGATGCCCAGACTTTGGCGCGGCTCGAGGGAGCGGGGCGGCGCGCGACCCAGAGCCTCCTAGCTGGCGGGCGAGCGGGCGCGTGGCGGTACCCGAGGTTTCACGGCCGCAGATCCTGAGAAGGGATCGCTACTTCGAGCTGCAGAGGCTCCCGCTCGGGCAGGGTGGGGGTTGCCTGCTGAAGTTTCCCGTTTCCGACTATCCGTCGGGAGAGGAAGCGCTACTCGAACGGGAATTCGAGCTTTTCAAGGAGCTCGAGTCGGCGAACGGCCTCGCCAGGCCGCTGACTTTGGAACGGCTCGGTACCAAGCTCGGCGCGCGCTACGAGGACGAAAGCGGAGTCCCGCTCTCGCGTCGTGCGCTCCCCGCGCGCTTCGACACGCTGCTGTTCCTCGATCTGGTTCGCGGGTTGTGCGCGTCCCTCGCGAGCTTCCATGCTTGTGGACTGCTGCTGGTGGGGATTCGGCCGGAGTCCTTTCTACACAGCGCCGAAAACCGGCGCGTGGTTCTGGTCGATGCCTTCGGGGCGCGAGGTCCACACACGCCGCCCACGCGCGTTGCGGAAAACTGGACCATCGACCTCTGTTTGCCCTACGCCGCGCCCGAGGTGCTCGGCGGGACTCCGGTCGAGCTCGACCAGAGAGCCGACCTCTACGCTCTCGGCGCGATTCTCTACCAGCTCCTGTGTGGAGAGCCGCCGTTCGCAGAGGCGGACGCCTCCGCGATCATTCAGTGCCACCTGGCCAAGGAGCCCGTGCCGCTGGGGGAACGACAACCGGACTTGCCCGAGGGCCTGGCGCGCGCCGTGATGCAGCTGTTGGCCAAGCGTCCTTTCGATCGCTATCCCTCCGTTGGCGAGTTCGAGAGGGACATTGCGCGCGACCTCGCACCAGCATCGAAAGACGCACCGCGATCGACCGGCAGCGGGCCGGTGCTCCGCGCACCACGGGTGACGCCCAGCGAGAGACTCTACGGCCGCAATGCGCAGGTCAGTGCGATACGCGACAGGGTCGCCGGCGCGCGAACGGGCGGGCAGGAAATCGTCTTCATCCAGGCTGGCGCTGGCATGGGGAAAACGCAGCTCATGCGCGAAGCCAGGGCTGCGGCGCAGCTCGGCGCGGCACATTTCTGCAGCGGCCGATTCAGCCAGGCCGAGCCCGCTCTGCCGCTGAGCGGCTGGGCTTCGGCGCTTCGCGAGCTTGCCTCCGACCTGCTCACACGAAGTGTCGCAGAGCTGGATGCGTGGCGAACGAAGATACTGGCGGAACTCGGGGACTTCGCGCCCGCGATTGCCGTGCTGATCCCCGAGTGGGAAGCCATCCTGCATTGCCGCCGGCGCGCCGAAGCCTCGACGCAAGACGCGGCCCCGACGCGACTTGGGATGGCCATTCACCGACTGCTCGGCTGCTTTGCTGAAGCCGACGCGCCCGTCGTGGTTTTTCTGGACGACCTGCAGTGGGCCGACGCGTCGTCCATGCGCATCCTCGAATTGGTTCTCGCCTTGCCCGGGCCATTGAACCTGGTCGTGTTCGCAGCGGTCCGCACCTCGGACGATCCCCCTCACGAACCCGAACCCGTCCGAATCCTGCGCGACAACTTGACGGCCGAGGGCGTGGCGCTGGAGGTGCTCACGCTCGCGCCGTGGACCCGCGACGAGGTCCGAGCGTTCCTGAACGACACCTTCCACGACAGCCTCGAGGAGATCGACGGCTTTTCCGACCTCGTCCTCGCACAAACCCGCGGTGGCCCGCTCTTCGTTCGCGAGCTGATCGACACCCTCGTCCAGCGGCAGCTCCTCCGCTACGACGCCCTGCAGCGCTCCTGGCGCTGGACGGCATCCGCGATCTCCACGCTTCCCGTGGCTGACAACGTGCTCGGAATCCTGACTCAGAGGATTCACGGCCTGTCCGATTCGGCCAAGACGGTTTTACGCGCGGCTGCCTGCCTCGGTGCCGAGTTCAGCGCGTCGGAGCTCGAGCTGGTCTGCGATGCACCACCCGATGTCGTGCGTCGTTCGCTGGAGCTCTGCATCGGCGAGCGTCTCCTCCGCATGCGCGACGCGTTGGCACCAGCCGTCGAGCCCGCGTCGCCGGAGCGTGCGGAAACATTCTACGAGTTCGCGCACGACCGTGTCCTCGAGGCATGCCAGGCGCTGTCCTCACTGGAGCAGCGCGAGGCTCTCCACCTCCGTTCTGCCGACCGTCTGGCTCGTCTTCGGCTCGAGGGGTCGACGGGCGAGGAAACGATCTACAAGATCGCCGGCCATTTCAGCGCGGCGAGGCGGCTCGTTCACGGATCGGAACTGCGATTCGAGTGTGCGGAATTCGCTCTCAAGGCCGGGCAGATGGCGAAGCAACGTGGCGCCTACAGTCAGGCGCTCGAGTTTCTTCGCGGGGGGCTCGAGTTCCTGCAGCTCTTGCCCGCTGCTGAGGGGCAAGCGCAGGATGAGGATGCGTGGAGGGAGAGGTTCGCGCTTTCGCTGGCGCTGCACGAGCAGACCGCCGCTGCCGCGCTCCTCGATGGCCAACCCGAGCTCACTCACGCGCTCTGCGATGCCATCCTCCGTCGCGTCAAAGAGCCGCTCGCGAGGGTGCCCACCTACGACACGCTCATCTCGGCCTTCAAGGCTGCCAAGAACTACCCCGCGGCCATCGCCGCTGGGCGCGCGATCCTTTCGGAGCTCGGCGTCCGCCTGCCCACCAATCCGGGCGTGCTCCACGCGGCAGTCGGTTTCTTCACGACGCGCAGACGGCTGCTTTCGCACCCCCTCTCGTCGCTTGCAAGCCTGCCGGAAACGGACGACCAAACTATCCGGGCACGGGGACGCATCTTCGCCTGCGTCTCACCGGCGGCGTACCTCGGGCAACCCAAACTGTTTCCGCTCCTGGTCTACCGTCACGTCAACGACAGTTTGAAGCACGGTAACGAGGAGTTCTCCGCGTACACGTACGTGGTGTTCGCGATCATGTTCACCGCGTTCGGCGACTTCGATCGGGGTACGCGTCTCGGCAACGTCGGCCTCGAGCTCCTCAAGCGCCCGAGCGCGCAACACCTCAAGGCGCGCGTGTTTTCCGGCTACTACTTGCTGATCTTTCCCTGGCGAAATCACGTCCGGGACGCGCTGCCCTATTACACAGAAGCCGTCGAGTCAGGACTTCAGCACGGGGATCTGGAGTTCGCCTGTTACCACATCACCTTTCACGCCTTGGCGCGGCTGCATTCGGGCGATCCGCTGTCGGAGCTCGTGCCCGAGTTCGAGGGGCACCTCGAGAAGATCACGTCGTTGCGTCAGGAGCGCTCGATCATCCAGCAGCGGCTGCTGACTCAGATGGTTCGTGATCTGCGCGACGGATCAGGCGGTGCCGGCCCCCTCAGCGGCCCCATCTACGACGAAAAGGTTTCTCTCCCGCTGTGTCTCGACCCGCTCGACGAGAACCTCGTCTTCCACAACCACATGGCCAAGCTGGTTCTCTGCGTGTTCATGAATGACCCCGCGGCGGCACTGGCGGCGGCGCGGGCGGGCCGGAAACACCTGGAGGGCGGCGCGTTCGGAAACTACCTGGGAGCCGTGTTCACTTTCTACGAGTCGCTTGCCTACCTCGCCGCGGCTTCGTCGAGCTCCGAGGCGCCCGCCCTGCAGCGAAGGGTGCGCAGAAATCAACGGAAGCTCAAGAACTGGTCCGACAGCGCCCCGATGAATTTCCTGCACAAGTACCACCTCGTCGAAGCCGAGCGCTTGGCTGCGACGGGCAACGACGCTGAAGCTATTCGACACTTCGAAAGCGCCATCGCCCTCTCGCACAGTCACGGCTTCTTGCACGAGACGGCCCTGGCCCAAGAGCGCGCCGCCAGGTTCTACTTCGATCGGGGGATGGAGCGACTGGGCCGGCACCATCTCCGTGAGGCCCACCATTCATGCACGCGTTGGGGAGCGGACGCGAAGGTTCGACTGCTCGAATCGGAGTACGCGCAACATTTCGCGCTGCTGTCGGCCGGCTTCGACGCGCCGGATGGGGCAGGGCAGGGCCGCTTCAACGAAACGTTGGACTATCGAATCGTGCTCAAGGCGTGTCAGACGATTTCCGGCGAGATCGTCCTGCCAAGGCTTCTCGAACAGTTGCTCCGCATCATGCTTCGGCATGCGGGAGCACAACGCGGTGTTCTGATCCTCGAGCGAGACGGACGGCTCGAGCTCGAGGCGAAAGCCGACGTGGACACCGGGCGCCTGGAATTCTTGAACCAACAACCGCTCGAGGGGACCCTTCTACTTTCCGAGGGCATCGTCTACTACGCGGCCCGGACCGAAGCGATCGTCGCTTTGGTCGACGCCGCGCAGGAAGGGCAGTTCGTGCGCGACGCCTACGTGGTTCGCGAACAGCCAAAGTCGGTGCTGTGCGCGCCGATGTTGTGCCAGGGCAAGCTGATGGGCCTCGTCTATCTCGAGAACACCCGGCTGAGCCACGTCTTCACGCCGGCTCGTCTCGAGGTCCTGAACCTCCTCGCCACCCAGGCGGCCATTTCGATCGCCAACGCCCGGTTTCATACCGTGCAGCTCGAGGCACTTCAGGCCAAGATCAACCCGCACTTTCTCTTCAATTCCCTCAGCTCCATCGCGGATGTCGCGCTGTCGGATGGCAGGACGGCGGAGACGGCCATCGTCAAGCTGGCGCACCTCTATCGCTATATCCTCACGAATGCGTCGGGGCAGCTGGTCACCGTGGATCAGGAGATGGCCGTCGTCCGAAACTACCTTTCGCTCGAGAAGCTGCGTTTCGGCTCGAAACTCGAGTTCACCATCGACTTCGACGACGCCGTTGCACCCGTCACGCTGCCCGGGCTGCTGATCCAGCCGCTGGTGGAGAACAGCATCCGGCACGGGGTCGCGCCGAAAATGGGCGGCGGATCCGTTTCGGTACACGCCAGCGTGCGAGAGGGTCGCTGTTCGATCGTGGTTCAGGACGACGGCGACGGGTCGCAGCCTTCGACGTCGGGTACCGGTTTCGGCCTCCGGAGCGTGCAGGAGCGGCTCGCCCTCGTCTACGGCGATGACTACTCGTTCTCGATCGAGAGGAGCGGCGGATACCGCGTGGAGATCGAGATCCCTGCCGTGGCCGACCGGGCCCGCGCGGTCTGAGTCGTTCCGCCCTCAGAGATGAAAATGATAAAGCAGCGGCATCGTCCCATCCTGTGAGACGCGGTCGCTGCCGTGGTACGTGTGACGTTGGCCGTGGTGCTGGCTGTGCTGGTTGCACCAGTAGCGATCGCCGTGGGTGGCTTCGCGGACTTTCACGCATTCGGGGCAGGGGGGCTCGATCGTCGCGACGGTGACGAGGCGCTTCTTGCGCACGACGAGGACGGGGCAGGGTGCGAGACGAACGACTGCCTCGGCGACCGATCCGAGGAGCACGCGCGAGAGCCCGCGCCGGCCGTGGGTTCCGACCACCACCAGATCCGCTTCCAGATCGGCGGCGAGCTGCGCGAGCTCCTGGGCGGGCACATCGACCCGAAGGTGGGCTATCACACGTGGAAAGCGTGATGCCGCCGCTTGGCCGAGCCGCCCGCGGGTTTCCCCCATTTTCCCGTCGACGTACTGCGTGAGTGCCTTCCCGGCCTCCTCGAACGTCATCCCGCTGACCTCGGGCGGGGGGCCGCCGTCGATCATCGGTGCCCTGACCGCTAGGCTGACGACGTTCAGAACGTGCACCTCGGCGTTCCCGTGGTTAGCGCCGATCTCCAGCGCCTGCTCGAGCGCGAAAGTGCCGATCTCCGAGTAGTCGACACCGACGACGATCCGGTACGGTTTGGTCGCGTCAGCCATGGCCTGTTCTCCTTGGCGTGGGGCAATCTGCCCGGCCGAAGGGAGAGGGGAGCATGCGGCGTGCCAGCGAGTCCCCGGTCGATGAGTCCTCGAGTCCTTTCCAAGCCGCGTGGCGCGGCGGTCGTGGAGGATTGCACCGTGGAGGCGGGACTTTTCGCCACGCCGGGGCGCAAGAGGCGTGCCCGCGCTGTTTCGTGTATGGACCTCCGTCGCGTGGTGATCGCGAGCCATCATCTCGGGCGCTGGGTGGCGCTCGTGCTTCTCGTCGGGGGGCTCGCGCGTGCCCAGGAATCGGGTGGAATCACGGCGCCCCGGACACCGTTCGAGCTGCCGGTCGAATGCGGCACGGAAGCGGAATTTCGGACCGAGCTCACGCGGCTCGTTGGCCCCGACGTGGAGCGGGCCTGGCCGTCGACGCTGCGCATCACCGGGGATGCGACCGCGGGGTACCGGCTCACGCTCGACGTGGCCGAGAACCGACGTGAGTTCGAGCATTCCGATTGCCGCGTGCTCTTCCGCAGCGCGCTCGTCGTCGCTGCGGCGTCGGTGCAGACCGCCGAGGTCGCGCCACCTCCGCCTGCACCGGTTCCACCGCCAGCCGCCGTGCCACCGACGCGCGAGCAGCCGGCGGCCGAGAAGACCGATGGCCCCACGCTTCGCGCCACTGCGGGCGCCGGTGCCGGCGTCGCCGTCGGTGTGGTGCCGGGCGCGACGGCGGCCTTCGAGGCGCGGCTCGGAGGCGAGCTCGGGGCCTTCGGTGTCGTCATCGGCGGCCGCTACTTCTTGCCTCGTTACGTGGAGGTGGAGGGCCGGGGGGTGGACATCCAGGGCTTCGGCCTGCAAGTCGCCTTTCGTGTCGAGCCGATCGAGCTTTTGGCACTGTCCGCCGGGTTCGATGCCGACCTTTTGGTCGGAAAAGGCACCGCCGAAATTGAGGTACCCTTGGAAGACTCGGCATGGACCCTGGCCCCGTCGCTCGAGCTCGCCCTGATTCCCATCAATACCCGGCACTTGTCCGTCGAGCTGGCAGTGTCCGGACGGGTGGCCGTGCAGCGCCCGGTTTTCGAAGTAACGGGATTTCGTACGCTTTATCAGGTCCCACCGTTCGGGCTGGTGTCGGTTGCCCGCGGGACCTTCCATTTCTTTTAACGGATTTCGGGCCGTCCGAGGATGAACCCCCATGGCGGCCGGGACCCTAGAGCGCACGCCCTTCGCGCCGGCCGAGCGGCGGGCGCCGGAGCCCCGCGCCGAGGAGCGCGCCGCGCACCATCTCGAGCAGGTCTACGCCGAGCATTTCCGTTACGTCTGGCGGTGCCTGCGCGCGCTCGGGCTCCGCGACGGCCAGGTCGATGACGCCATCCACGACGTGTTTCTCGTCGTTCAGCAAAAGCTCGCCGAGTTCGACGGCAACGCGGAAGTCACGACCTGGCTTTATGCGATCTGCCTTCGCGTTGCGCGGCGCTACCGCTGGGCGGCCCGACGGGACGCATGGCGGTATTTTTCGAGCGACGATGACGTCGATTCACGCAACGACGCAGTGAGAGGCGTCACCTCGCCTTCCGAGCGCGAGCCGGACCGGGCGCTCGAACGAGAAGAGCGCCTGTCGCTCGCCCGGCGCGCGCTCGATCGCCTCGACGACGACAAGCGAGAGGTCTTCGTGCTGTCGCAGGTCGAGCAGCGATCGGGGCCGGAGATCGCCGAGATCACCGGCTCACCGGTCAACACCGTCTACTCGCGGATCCGCGCCGCCAAGCTCGCGTTCCAGGCGGAAATCACCCGCCTGGAGCTCGTCACCCGAGGAACGTCACGATGAACCCCAACGAGCTCGATCCTTTCACGGAGGCGCTCCGGCTCGATCTGCCGAGCGCGGACGACGGGAGGCGCGTGAAGGCGCGACTGGTCTCGGCGGGGTTGTTCGCCGGTGCCGGCGTGGCCCTCCCGGGTGCCGCCCTGGCGACGAGCGGCGGCCTTCTCGCAAAACTGGGCGCGCTGCCGATCGCAGCGAAGATCGGTGCGTCGGCGGTGGTGGTCGGCGTCGTCGCGGTCCCGGTGCTCGGCCGGAGCCCGCGTGAGGACGAAAATGATCGGGCGCGGACCTCGAACGCTCAGGTGGCGACCGTCACTCGCTCGAAGGCGGCGCCTGCACCCGCACCCACGCGGCCCGAGCTTCGGCCGGACGAGACGCTGCCGAGCCCGGCGAACGAGCCGGCGCCGGAACCCGCTCCGCCCACGATGCGATCGGCGCCGGCGCGGCCGGGCGTGGCGGCCGCGTTGCCTCCCGAAACGCCGACGCCGAGCCCCGGTCCCGCCGTGGGCTCGTTCCCCGTCGTCGTCGACGCACCGGTCGACGAGGGGACGTTGCGCGCCGAGACCGCGCTGATGGAGCGCGCACTCGCCGCGATCCGGCGTGACGACTTTGCGACGGCGCGAAGTCTGCTCGCCGCTCACGCGGCACAATATCCAAACGGACACTTGAAGCGGGAGCGCGAGCGCGCGCTCGAACGAACGATGAGCAAGGAGACAGAACGATGACGCGGAAGACCAAGGACAATGGGCGCCCGTACGCGATGCTCGCGGTGCTCCTGCTCGCGCCGGCGGCGCTCGGGGCCAAGGGCTGTGATCGCGCGGTGGTGGGCAACGAAGGGCAGTGCACCGAGAACTGCGCGGGCATGGCGGGCACCGGCGGAGGTCCGAGCGCGGGGACGGGCGGGAGCGTCGGCGGCGCCGGCGGCAGCACCATGACCGGTGGCAGTGGCGGCTCGGGTCAGACGACCGGCGGGAGCGGCGGCACGGGTCAGATGTCCGGCGGCAGCGGCGGCTCGGGCCAGACGACCGGCGGCAGCGGTGGCAGCGATTCGGGCGGCACCGGCACCGGCGGCAGCGGTGGCGGAGACGGGGATACCTGCGGTGGGCTCCTCGGCGACCAGTGCGCGGACGACGAGTTCTGCGACTACGCCCCGGATGCGATCTGCGGGCGCGCCGACGCCACCGGCACGTGCATGCCGATGCCCGAAGCCTGCGACCTCAACTACGATCCGGTCTGCGGCTGCGATGGCGAAACGTACGGCAACGCTTGCGAAGCAAACATGGCCGGCGTCTCCGTCGAAACGGCAGGCGAGTGTGACACGACGCCCGGCGCGGTGTGCGGCGGCCTCCGCGGCTCCATGTGCGCGGCCGGGACGTTCTGCCGCTTCCCGATCGAAGCCATGTGCGGAACGGCCGACCAGACCGGCACCTGCGAGCCCATTCCCGGCGGGTGCACGCTCGACGTCAATCCGGTGTGCGGCTGCGACGGCGTGACCTATTCGAACGCGTGCGGGGCGAACATGGAAGGCATTTCGGTGGCTTCGTCGGGCGCCTGCGGCACCGAACCCCCGGATTTCTGCGGAGGGATCGCCGGCTTCACCTGCCCGGACCCGGACACGTTCTGCAACTACCCGATCGAAACCATGTGCGGCTCCGGCGACATGACCGGAACCTGCATGGTGATGCCCGACGGGTGCACCGAGGAGTACAACCCCGTGTGCGGCTGTGATGGCATGACCTACTCGAACGCCTGCGACGCGGCATCGGCCGGCGCCTCGGTCCGGGCGCTCGGAGAGTGCCCTTCGACGTAGCGCCGTCGATCAGGCCGTCTTCCGGCGGCGTCGCGAATCAGGGCCGACGAGAGAGAGTGGGCGCACGCTCGCCTTCTCGTGAGCGGAGAGGATCGCTCTGAGGGCTGTCACCATGTGCGGGCCGACGCGGACGAGCTGCTCGTGATGGAGCGCGGAGAGCTTACGGAGCAGCTTCGTTCCCTCCGGCGTGACGGAGAGAAAGACTTCGCGTCGGTCCTCGGTCCCGCGCTCGCGCGCGATCAGGCCGTGCTTTTCGAGCTTGTCGACCAAACCGACGGCCGTGTGATGCTCGACGCAGAGCCGTTCGGCGATGTCCCCGATCGTCGGCTTGGCGCCGGAGAAACCGCGCACGGCGAGCAGGAGCTGATGCTGCTGGGGCTCGACGCCGGTGGCGCGTGCCGCCTTCTCGCTGAAGGCCAGAAACTTCCTGATTTCATAGCGAAAGGCGGCGAGGGAGCGGTAGTCGGCGGGGGTGACCTTGGGCATGGGGAGCCTCGCTCGGCCAGCAGAGAGCTCGGCTGGCAAGAACTCGAGCAGCCTGGATCGGACCTCGTTTCGTGGAGGTGTCTCGGAGACCGCGCGAAGGTCGGTGGCGATTGAACCCGGCGTTCCGGCGTGACAGGGGTGGTGCCGCCTCGCATGCCTCTACGATCCTCGATACCTGGCGCGTTTCGCGGGCTTCTCTTCGGCCTGGCCATCGCTCTGGCCCCGGCCAGGGCCCTCGCCCAGGCGCCGGATGCGGGCAACGCGGCCGAGAAGTGGCCGTACGCGCTCCCACTATTCGGCGACGCCCTCTCCGGGCGGGGCATTCGCATGCCCCTGCCGATCGGGCTCGGCGTCAACTACGCGTTCGCCGATCAGCCGATCAAGATCTCGCGGCTTGCCGTCGGTGCGAACGATAGCGAGATGGTCGACATGACCAACTTCATCGTGTTCGACGACCTGAACTCGAGGGTGCACGCCTTGAACTTTCGGGCCGACCTCTGGGTGTTGCCGTTTCTCAACCTGTACGGGATGGGCAATTACCTGATCCAGGCGGAAACCGACGTTTCCATCATCGAGCCGTTCGCCTTCAATGCCGGCGCCAAGCAGTCGGGATACGGCGGTGGGTTCGGATTCACCGCCGCGGGTGGCGCGCTCGGCTTCTTCGGGACGCTCGATCTCAATTGGACGTGGAACAAGATGGAGAACCTCGACGCTCCGGTCGGCACGTTCTTGCTCACGCCGCGCATCGGAAAGAACCTCGGAAAGCACGGCGGGATCGAGTGGATCGTCTGGGTCGGGGCGATGCGCCAGTCGATCGCCTCGGAAACCAAGGGGCAGATCAACCTGAACGACGCAGTCGACGGTGCCGGGGACGGAAGCTTTCAGGACCGGATGCAGGCGTGGTTCGACGGCCTCCCGCCGTCGCAGCAGGCGATCGTCCGCAGGGTCGTCGACGAAATCCAGGCGGGACGCCCGGCGGGCGGTACCTTGATCCGCTACGACCTCGACAAGTCGATCGCCTACCCCTGGAACCTCCTGGTCGGCGGCGAGTTCGGGCTCAGCCGCGCCTGGCGCCTGCGGGCCGAGGTGGGTTTCATCCACCGGACGCAGCTCGTCCTCGGCCTGAACTATCGGTTCGGCGGCTTCACTTCGGGACGATGATGACGACGCCGCAGGGGAAAGTGATGTTGACCTCGTGGTCGCCGGACTTGACGAGATCGCAGGAGGTGCCGACGAGCTCGACGGTCCCGGGATCGTTCAGGCGCCAGCCGTTCGGGTCGTTGAACGTGACGGGCGTGCCGTCCACGGTGACGGTCCCGTTGCTCCCATCGCCCTTGACTGTGCCATCGAGCGCAAAGACGCAGTCGCGCACGCCGTTCACGATGTCCTCGAACGCCTGGGCCAGCGAGGCGGCATCGTTGGCGCGGTAGAAGCGATCCATCGGGTCGTCGGCCGCGAAGCCCTGGCCGATGTTCGCGAGCTCATGGAGGTGTTGCTCGCCGACGTCGTCGCCGACCGAGATCACGAAGACCGTCACGCCCGCGTCGAACGCGGCCTGGACCGCCTCGACCGAACGCGCGCGCCCGCCCACCTCGTCGTCGCCGTCGGCGCAGGTATCGGGCTCGCCGTCGGTGGCGAGCACGAGCACCCGACGGCCGGGATAGAGGACCGGGTCGAGCGTCGTCAGGGCCGGCAGCGCGCCCTCGATGCTCTCGCCCGTGGGCGTCTGCCCGTTCGAGTTCTGACGGATGACCAGCGGGCGATACGCCGTCTCGATCGGCGTGAAGTTGTTGAGGGCGATCGGGACCTGCACGAGGTAGGGGCAGACGTCGGTTTCGATGTAGTCGGGGTCGTCCGTCCCGACCGTGTCGGCGTTGCCGACGAAGCCGTCGTCCGGTGCCGTGTAGAGGGTGAGGCCTAGGTTCACTTCGGCCTCGAGCCGCGGCACGATGCCCGTCGTCGGGTCGACCAGCGCCGCCCTCACCGCTTCCCAGCGCGAAACCCCGCCCATCACGTCGCCGGACATGCTGCCCGAGCGGTCGACGAGCAGGAGCACGTTCGGGATCTCGCTCGTGAAATCGACGTTCGTGCTGGCGCACGCGTCGGCGTCCGGCATGTCCGCGTCGGTGCCGCCGTCGGTCGGCGGCTCGACGATGATCCCGCCCGTCCCACCGCCCGTCGTTCCGCCGCCCCCGGTTCCGCCGGTGCCGGCGCCCCCCGAACCACCGGCGCTCGCCGTGCAGCGCCCGAACGAGCTACAGACCATGCCCGTGCCACAGGTCGTGGAGCCCGGCGTGCAATCCTGCCGGCAGGTCCCAGCGCCGCAGTAGCGGCCGGA
>Ga0315910_10001708_pt1 | contig 19918 bp, 31 predicted proteins | sample EdamamesoilMG_FD_204470 | JGI IMG/M metagenome (GOLD analysis project Ga0315910, IMG submission 204470) | Garden soil microbial communities collected in Santa Monica, California, United States - Edamame soil | ecosystem: Environmental > Terrestrial > Soil > Garden | place: USA: California...
CTGGAAGTGGAGCTTGTTGATGGCGCCACCGCTGCGCTTCTTTTGACCTTTGGTTCCACGACCGCAGGTCTTGCCGAGGCGTGAACCTACGCCGCGACCAACGCGCTTCTCGGAGTGACGAGCACCGGCGGGGTGCTGCAAATTGGAAAGTGGGTCGCTCATGCTTCTACCTCTGTAACTTCAACGAGATGGAGGACCTTCTTTACCATGCCTCGAAATGAGGGCGTGTTTTGCACGCGCACCTCAGTGCCGATGCCGTGGAGCCCGAGGCCCTTCAGAACCGCGATCTGGGTGTGGGGACGCCCATGCTGACTGCGTGTTTGTTTGACTGAAAGAACGGTTGCCATCATGCACCTCCTGCCGGAGCCGAATGTCCAGACGCGCTCACGACCACCGACTGTCCCGCGTTAGCGGTAGCTGCCACAGCGGCAACTGGGTAGTCCGAGGCCACGTGATCCATGTCCTGTCCACGAGCGCGAGCCACAGCTTCAGCACTACGCAGCGATTTCAGCGCGGCGAGCGTAGCGTGAACCACGTTGTGCTTGTTGCTGGTGCCAATGCACTTGGTGAGCACGTCGTGCACGCCAGCTGCCTCGAGCACTGCACGCACCGGGCCGCCAGCGATAACGCCGGTACCGGGAGCGGCTGGCTTGAGGAGCACCCGACCAGCACCATCGTGACCAAAAACATCGTGAGGGATGGTGCGGCCAACCATGGGAACCTTGAACAGGTTCTTGCGGGCGCGCTCGTTACCCTTGCGAATTGCCTCAGGCACCTCGTTGGCCTTGCCAAACCCGATGCCAACACTGCCTTCTTCATCACCAACTACGACGAGCGCAGAGAAGCTGAAGCGGCGACCGCCCTTGACCACTTTGGCCACGCGGTTGATGTGGATGACGCGTTCGCGGAGCTTGTCGTCGTCGAAACTATCCATTGCCATAACGTTACTCTCAGAAATTCAAGCCAGCTTCGCGAGCAGCTTCAGCCAGGGCTTTCACCCGGCCATGGTAAAGGTAGCCGTTGCGATCGAACACTACGCGCTCAATCGAATTCTTCTGGCAGATTTGTGCGATCAGGGCGCCGACCTTCTTGGCGGCAGCCGTCTTGTCGGAGTCATCCAAGGCACCCTTCAGATCGGGTGACAAGGTCGACGCCGCGGCGAGGGTAGTACCCGCACCGTCATCCACAACCTGAGCGTAGATGTGCTTTCCACTGCGGAACACCGTCAAGCGCGGACGCTCGGCAGTCCCGGAGATCTTGTTTCGGATGCGGAGCTTGCGGCGCTCCCGCCCTGTCAACTTCATAGCCATAATCTTTGTCTCACAGTTGGTGGAGCTTACTTGCGGCCGCCCGTCTTGCCTGCCTTACGGCGGATGTTCTCACCACGGTGGCGAATGCCCTTGCCACCGTACGGTTCTGGGGGACGCAAGCTGATGATGCTGGCGCAGGCCTGACCGATTTGCTCCTTGTCGGCTGAGCGCAGGAACAACACGGTACCCTTGGAGTCCTTACCCACTTCAGCTTCCAAACCCTGAGGCAAGTCGTAGCTGGCCGGGTGTGAAAGGCTGAGGTTGAAGTGAATCGTGCGGCCCTTGAGCTCACAACGATAACCAGTGCCGTGGAGTTCCAAGACTTTCTCGTAACCCTTGGCAGCTCCTTCAACCATGGCGTTGATGAGAGCGCGACCCAAGCCTTGCAGGCGAGCATGATCAGCGCCAGTGGCGTTAGCCGTGACGACAATCTCAGCACCCTCGTGCTTGGCAACAACGCCCTTGGGCAGAACGCGGTTGAGCTTGCCCTTGGGCCCCTGCACGTCAATGACGTCGCCATTGAGCTTTACAGTGACTCCAGACGGGATCACAACCGGGCGCTTACCCACGCGTGAGAGACGAATTGTTTGTACTTCAGACATTACCAAACCTCGCAGAGCAGCTCGCCACCCACCTTCTTGGTGCGTGCTTCTTTGTCCGTCATCAGTCCTTGTGAGGTGCTGATGATGGAAACGCCAAGGCCATTGAGAACGCGGGGGATATGACCGTGCCCCACGTACACGCGGCGGCCCGGCTTGGAGATGCGACGCAGGCCGCTGAATGCTGCCCGGTGGTCGCCACCATACTTGAGCGTCACCATGATAGTCTTGCGCTTCTGGGGACCCCACTCTTCTTCAGAAACTGAAGAAACGTAGCCTTCCTTCTGCAGCAGCTCAGCAATGCTCTTCTTGATCTTGCTCGCAGGGATGCGCGCCACTTCGTGACGGGCCATCGCCGCGTTGCGGATGCGTGCCAACATATCGGCAATCGGATCGCTCACCATGATCTCACCAACTCGCCTTTGTTACGCCGGGGAGTTCGCCTTTGAGCGCCATTTGGCGCAGGCAAATACGGCAAAGTTTGAAGTCACGATACACGGCTTTGGAGCGACCACAGACATAGCAGCGGCGGACCAACCGGGTAGAGAACTTGGGGGGGCGACTCATTTTCGCCCACTGACATGCACGTGCCATAATTTCTAATTCCTCCGCCTTGCTTCAGTTCCTGAAAGGCATCCCCAGGCCACGAAGCAACTCTTTGGCTTCTTCGTTGGTTTTGGCACTGGTAACGACGGTGATGTTCATACCCTTGACCTTGTCGACCTTGTCGAAATCAATTTCAGGGAAAACGATTTGCTCTTTGAGGCCCAGGGTGTAGTTCCCCGCGCCGTCGAATGCTTTGCCACTGACGCCGCGGAAGTCGCGTACGCGGGGCAAACTGAAGGTGATGAGGCGATCCAAGAACTCCCACATGCGCTCGCGGCGGAGCGTCACGCGGCAACCGATGGGCATACCCTCACGCAACTTGAAACCGGCAATCGACTTCTTGGCGCGGGTGACCACTGGCTTTTGACCGGTGATGTTGCCCAGCTCGTTGACGGCTGAGTCGATGATCTTGGGGTTGGAGACCGCGTCACCCAAGCCCATGTTCACGACCACCTTCTCGATGCGGGGAACCTGCATGATGTTCTTGTAGCCAAAGCGCTTCATCAATTCGGGTTGAACCGATTGAAGATAGATGCCTTGCATCCGGGGGGACTTTTTTGCTTCAGTCATTTCTGTCGTCCTCACTTCTGCTCAGTGGGCGGGGCTACGGCGATGACAGCGCCGCTCTTGGCAACGCGCACCTTCTTGCCATCACGCTCTTCGTAACGAACGCGGGTTGCTTTTCCAGTTTGGGGGTCGAGCGGCATCACGTTGCTGATGGCAATGGGAGCTGGGATCTGGATGATCCCGCCGCTTTGTGCCTGAGAAGCACGCATGTGGCGCTTCTTCAGGTTGACGCCCTCGACGATGACGCGACCGCGCTCAAAGTCGATGCGCGCGATCTTGCCCTGCTGGCCCTTGTTGTTGCCAGCTACAACTTCAACCTGGTCTCCAACACATAGGCGATTCATCACAACACCTCCGGAGCGAGAGATACGATCTTCATGAACTTGCGCTGACGCAATTCACGAGCCACCGGTCCAAAGATGCGGGTGCCGATGGGCTCTTTGGTTGCGCTGATGATGACGGCGCTGTTGTCGTCAAAGCGAATGTAGCTGCCATCGGCGCGACGATTCTCGCGCTTGGTGCGCACGATGACCGCCTTCATGATGGAGCCGCGCTTTACCTTGCTGTTGGGCAGCGCCTCGCTCACCGAGACGACGATGATGTCGCCGATGCCGGCGTAACGACGGCGTGAACCGCCGAGCACCTTGATGCACTTGACGATCTTGGCGCCTGAGTTGTCCGCCACATTGAGGACTGATTCCATTTGGATCATTGTTCTGTTTTCCTCTCAGTGATCAGCCGGCCAACGCCGGGCGCTCGATGAGCTTGCTCACGACAAAGCGCTTTTCTTTGGATAGGGGACGATGCTCAGAGATCTCCACGCGATCGCCGACGCGGTACTCGTTGGCTTCATCGTGGGCCTTGTAACGCTTACGAACCTTCACGTACTTCTTGTACATGGGGTCCATCTTGTAACGCATCACCTCGACCACCACGGTCTTGTCCATCTTGTCGGACTTGACGTAGCCGATGAGGCGACGAATGCGGGCCTTGGGCCCAGCTGCTTCTGTGCTCACGATTGCTCTCCTTCAACGCTGACCCGCTCGGTGAGGATCTGCTCGATACGAGCCAAATCCTTGCGTGTCTTGCGCATCAAACTTGTATCCTCAAGCTGACCGAGCGAGTTCTTCATCCGGTAGGAGAAGAGATCGCGGGTGAGCGATGCCTTGAGCTCGCCCAGGTCCGAAGCGGACTTCTCACGAAGATCTGCGAATTTCATTACAGTGCTCCTCGCGCCAAAAAGCGCGTTGCAACGGGTAACTTGCTGGCTGCGACCTTGAAGGCCCCGCGCGCCAAATCCTCAGGCACGCCCGAGATTTCGAACAGCACGCGACCGGGCTTGACCACGGCCACCCACAACTCAACGCCGCCTTTACCGGAACCCATGCGGACTTCGAGTGGCTTCTTGGTGAGGGGCTTGTCGGGGAAGATGCGGATCCACAGCTTGCCTTGACGCTTCACGTGACGCTGGATAGCCATACGGCAGGCCTCGATCTGGCGCGCGGTGAGGAAGTGGCGATCAGTTGCCTGCAGGGCGTAGTCCCCAAAGGACACATCGCTACCACGCCAAGCGGTGCCGCGATTCTTGCCGGTCTGAACCTTACGATACTTAGTGCGCTTCGGTTGCAACATGGCTCATACCTCCTGGGCCGAGGCGTGGGTGCCACGGCGTGAGCGACGTTGCAAAACCTCGCCCTTGAAGATCCAAACTTTGACGCCAATGATGCCGTAGGTGGTGCGAGCTTCTGCGAAGCCGTAATCCACGTCAGCACGGAGCGTGTGCAGGGGCACGCGACCATCGCGGTAGGTCTCGACACGACCCATTTCAGCGCCGCCCAAACGACCTGCGCAACGCACGCGCACGCCCTTGGCACCGAACTTCATGGCCATGCCCAGGCTCTTCTTCATGGCGCGACGGAAAGCGATGCGGCGCTCGAGCTGAGTAGCGATGTTCTCCGCCACCAGCTGCGCGTTGGTCTCTGCCTTGCGCACCTCTTGAACGTCGATGAACACCTCGTTGTTGGTGAACGACTGCACACCGGGGAACTTGGTCTCGCCGCGTGCTGCCGTCTTGACGTTGCCGCTCTTGAGCGTCTCGATGCCCTTGCCGCCCTTGCCAATCACCATGCCCGGACGTGCCGTGAAAACGATGACCTTGGCCTTGTTGGCAGCGCGCTCCACCTCAATGCCGGAGATGCTGGCATTCTTCAGGTACGACTTGACAGCACGCTTGATGCGGATGTCCTCGTGGAGCCACTTGGTGTAGCCCTTGGCGTCGTACCACTTGCTCGTCCAGGTACGGATGACCCCGAGCCTAAAACCATATGGATGTGTTTTCTGTCCCATTCTATCCTCGTAGAGCCTGACGCTTTACCAGCTCAGCGCTGATCCAGCTCGATGGTGATGTGACTGACGCCCTTCTCGATGGGCGTTGCACGGCCCATGGCGCGCGGGCGCCATCGGCGAAGATGTGAATTGGGGCCCTGATCTACAGTGGCCTTGCTGATGTACAGGTTGGAAGCGTTGGGCGCGCTCTGTTTGGCGTTGGCCACGGCGCTTGCCAGAAGCTTCTTGACGATGGGGGCGGCGGCCTTGGGAGTGAACTCAAGGAGCTGCAAAGCCTCATCGGCATCGCGGCCACGAACCATGTCGATCACCATCCGAGCCTTGCGGGGGCTGATGCGCTGAAAGTTAGCTTTGGCGCTGCTGATCATTGTCGACACCTTTGTCGGTTTGAAATCGGGTTGGGGAGTGATGAAGTGCCGCCTAACAGCGAGTTGAGGCGGGTTTCTGAGCTGAGCGAGCGGTGAAGCTCGGGTTGGAGTGCCCTCGGCACCGCATTTTGTGTTTTCCGGTCACCGCCGGTTCGAAACTGGGTTTCGCCTAGCGGGTTGTGGAGCGGTACAACTGAAACCAGTTGTGTCCTGACTTTGCGATGCTGAGTGCGAAGTGTCTCCGCGCTCATTTTCCCTGAAGCGAAGGTCCTCAAAGGTGAGAACGCCTGGCTGGCAGAGAGAACCCCGCTGATTTTGAGGAGCAAATACACAATCGCGTAAATACACCCTTAGCCTTTGGGGAGCGCCTTACTAGCAGGGTGGCGTAGCTTGCGCAACTTTCGATCCGACACAAAAAACATCAACGTTGTCGATCTTTTAGAAAGCTGCCCTCCCCTGCCTTCATGAGACTGTACTCATGCGCAGGGCCCGTGGGGATAGGTCGCTCCCCGCGTAGCTCCGGGTCTTCGCCTGAGCAAGGGGGAGTTGGGGGGCCTGCTGAGGTGAGTGAAAACACAGAAAAAGCCCATGTAGCCCCCCTGTGCTAGCCCTCTTACGGATGTAGGTGGGTTGAAGTATGACCGAGCCATGGCAAAACAATTCGCTGGCAAACGTCATCGTCGTGTTGGGGGGAAGTTGATTGGAACACTTGCGCAACCGCTGCTCATCCTGGCCTGCTGCGCGCTCAGTCTGGTGTGGACCAGTGCAGCGCAGGCAGAGAACCTGATCAAGCAGCCTGGCCAACACAACAAGTATTCCTGGGAGCTGGAGCCCCATTTGTACATCCGCTACGGCGGCTATTGGGGCGCCGAGTGGGGCCACGGGGCAGGCGTGGGGCCTGGCATCCGCGCGTCCATTCCGTTTATGCACAACGGCCCCATCAAGACCATCAACAACAACATCGGCATCAGCTTTGGCCTCGACACACCGTTCTATTTCAATGGCGGGATGGCCTTCGATATCCCGGTGGCGTTCCAATGGAACTTCTATTTCACCAAGATCATCAGCGTGATCGGTGAGGCGGGTTTGCTGAGCAGTATTTGGACGGGACACGACCACACCCAGTTCTATGCTTTTCCCATCATCCAAGGGGCAGGCCGCTTCCAGTTCGGAAAAGTGGGCATCGTGGCTCGCGTGGGCTTTCCCAGCACCTCCGTGGGCGCGAATTTCCAGTTCTAAGGTCGCTGGCAGCTTCTTCTGGCCCTCACGCAGCAGTTGAGGGCCAGCGTATGGCTCAAGCGGGCCACTGCCTCCGGGTCTGTCGACCTGTCGACCTGTCCCAGGTTGATTTTTGGGAGGCCCCCACCGCCTCAATCACCCCCGCCGGCCTGTCCCAGGTTGATTTTTGGACCTCAGGCGGTCACGCGGCCCTGCCTGCGGCCCTCACTCAGTGGACCCCGCGCTGTCGTCGGGGCCGCTAAGTCCATCACCTGATCTACCCCTGGAGGATACCCATGTTTCATTGGAAACCCTTAGCCTTGGCCGCCTCGCTCTTGGCCATGCCGGTGGCCGCTTATGCAGGCAACTGCGGCTGCGAAAAATGCTCGTGCCACGAATGCAAAGACGGAGAGTGCGACGCCAAGAAGGGCAAATGTTCCTGCGAGAGCTGCAAGGACGATTGCGGCTGTCACAAGAAAGACAAGAAGTAAGATTGTCTGCCCATGCCTGACGGCGTCCGGAGTTCCCCTCACCCGCTCGACGAGCTCATGATGCAGCTCGTCGCGGGACAGCGCCAGGCGTTCAATCCGCTGTTTGCGGCGCTGTGGAACCCGGCACTGCGTTACGCCCGACACATGGTGAGCGACGCTGCAGCGGCGGAGGACGTCACGCAACGGGCGCTCATCCGGTTGTTTGAAGAGGCGCACAACTACCGCCCGGGCTCCTCGGTTTTGGCCTGGGCGCTTGGCCTCACCTACTGGGAAGCACGCACGGAGCGCAAACGTCAAAGCCGCAGCAAAACAGACCCGTGGGTCGACCAGGGGGCGTCGGATGACGCACCGAGTGCTCTTACGCAACTCATGGACGAGGAGGCACGACGCGAACTCCGCGCACTCATCGACACATTGGCCCCCGAGGAACGCGCCCTGCTCGGACTGGGGGACCCTGATCTGACCGCGCGCGTCGCACCCAGCACCGTGCGCAAACGTCGACAAAGACTGATCGCTCGCCTCAAGGGCGCGCTCTTGGACTTGGCGCTTGCAAGGAACGACGACCCATGACCACGACTCCTCCCTCCATCGCGCAGGCCGCTGCGCTCGCCGCGTTTCGCAAAGGCGACCTTCATGAGCGCTTCTTGCCGGCCGCCTTGGTGTTTGCTCTTTCAGTTGCCAGCCTGTGTTTTGGTCCGCTCGAGCTCAAGACTGCACTCTTTGGATTGGTAGCTTTTGCTTTGGCGGTAGCCACCGCCTACCTACCCGCGGGCACACGTCGCTTGGCGCTGCCGGCCATCATCGCCGGGACCTGCCCGCTCGTGTGTGGACTGGCTGCGGCGCACGGTGGGCACATTTGCGTGGGTGGTGTGTGTTCTAGCTGGTGCGTGCCGGCATGTTTGGGCAGCGCCGCGCTGGCCGGGGGCTTGTTGGGCCGGTTGTGGGCGCGCCGGAGCGCAAGCACCGGGGCCGTGGCTGTCACCGGATTGTTGGGTTGGTCGGTGGGTGCGCTCGGTTGCTCATGCGCAAGCCACAGCGGGATCCTGGCGATGAGCTTAGGGTTGATCGGCGGTGCAGTGTTGGGTGCCCTTGTGGGGCGAACGCGTAAAGCGTGAAGGCGGCGCCGCCTTGGTCGGACGATCACTCCACGGGAAACGACTCGGGCGGGGCGGGCACCTCAGCCGCCTCCGGGGGAGCCAGCTGCAGGAAGATGAGCGCAGAGCTGGACGCGAGCAGGCCCACACACGCGTAGGTGTGATGAAACTGAGCCAAGAGCGCGTGGCCTGTCGCAGCGCCGCCGTGCGCGTGCTGGAAGGCCGCCAAAATGGTGGCGGCGGCGGTCACCCCCAAACTCATCGACAGCTGCATGGTCATGGAGAGCAGACTGTTGCCGCTGCTGGCCGTTTTGCCCGCCAAGTCGCTCAAGGTCAGGGTGTTCATGGCGGTGAATTGCAGTGAATTGAACACTCCAAACAGCGCTAGCTGCACCACCACCTGAGCAACGGGGCTTGTGTGATCAAGGAACGCAAAACTGGCCATCGACAAGCCAAGCAAGAGCGTGTTGGTGACCAGCACTGACCGGTAGCCAAAGCGCAGCACCAACTTTTCCACCACCACCTTGGACGCCATGGCCCCCAGCACAGTGGCCCCCATGAACAGCCCCGCCTCCGTGGGCGCGTAACCCAGCGCGACCTGCAAGAACAGCGGAGTCAAAAAGGGCATCGCCCCTGCGCCCAAGCGAGCAAACAGATTGCCGGCCAAGCCCACGCGGTAGGTGTGAATGGACCATAGCGCTGGGTGAAAGAGCGGGTCCATAGTGTGCTCTGCATGGAGCCAATAAGCCGTCAATGCCGCCACGCCCACTGCCAGCAAAACGAGCGTGCCGCCCACGAACGAGGCGTGCTCAGCGATGCCCTGCAGACCCAAAGAAACGCTGATCATGCCCACTCCCACCAGGATGAATCCGATGCGATCGAAGCGAGTGGCTTCATACTTGAGATCGGGCATGTACATGAGGCTAGCCACCGTACCGACCGCACCCACGGGCAAGTTGATGAGGAAGATCCAGTGCCAGCTCAGCCGCTCGACCAAGAGGCCTCCTAACAAAGGACCAATGAGCGGTCCGATGAGCCCGGGGACCGTAACGAAGGCGAGCACACTGAGTAGCTCAGCCTTGGGGACGGCCTTCAAAATGGTCAGACGACCCACCGGGAGCAACAACGCGCCCCCCATACCTTGAAGAATGCGGGCCACGACCAGCTGAGTCAGCGTACCGGCCAGAGCGCACGCCAATGACCCCAGACTGAACACGAACATCGCTGACGCAAAGACGCGCCGCGTCCCGAAGCGATCCGACAGGTAACCAGACGCAGGGATGAGGAGCGCCACGGTGAGCATGTAGGAGACCACCACGGACTGCATGCGCAGCGGGCTCTCCCCCAGGCCACTGGCCATCTTTGGCAGGGCGGTGTTGAGGATCGTGGTGTCGAGGGTCTGCATGAAAAATGCCACCGCCACCAGCCAGGGCAATACTCCACGCCGCTTTGATTCTGTCATGCAAGCTCCCTTGTGCCCCCAAGTTAGCCTGAACAAAACACACGCCCAATGGCGCAAGAAAGCACATCTGAAACGTGCCCTGCCGGTGCTGGGCCTCGCTCCGTGCTTGATTCATGCGCGACAAGCACGGCTGTTGTGATCGCGCGGAACGTAGCGCCCGCTTGCCCCCGGGGTACAAGCGCGGACCATGAGATATCGTGTGGGGTGGGCTTTGGCGACGGTGGGCTACGTAGCGCTCGGGAGCTGGACGGGGGCCTGTTCGGCCGTAGACGGTCAGACCCCAACGCCATCCGACACAGACGACACGCAGCAAGACCCGACCAGTTCGTCGGAGGACACGCTGCCTGATTCGGCCGAACCAAGCTCGGACACGACTTTGGACACAACGGAAAGCACGACCGAGGACGAACCCGCAGAAGAACTCACGCTCGGCACCCTGGGCGCCAGCTGCAGCGTGGAACAGACTCAGGCGTGTGCGGGCAACAACCAGGGCGTGCAGCTCGTGTGCAGCGACGGAAAATGGGCACGCTTGGGCGAGTGCAACGCTGAGCAGCGCTGTGATTCACGCGTCAGTCACGCGGGAGAGTGCGGGCCCATCGTCACCGCCTGCGTCGGGCTCACCCCAGGTGCCGCGGTCGCGTCTTGCAGCGGCAATCGTCGCCAGGTGTGCGGCCCGGACTTGATCACGTTGGACGACGCCGCGGCTTGTGGAGCGGGTGAGGGTTGTGACAGCGGGAGCTGTGAACCCACCGTGCCGGGTTGTACTTCCGAAGCGGACGGCTGGGTGTGTGACGCCAATGGGACCGAACGCGTCCAATGCGGCCCCAACGGCACCGAAGCCGATCGCATGGAGTGTGCGGGTGATGACCGGTGTTTTGACGGCGTATGTGGGGTGCCCAGCTGTGGCGGCGTGGCGGCTGCCTGCGGTCCATCCCAGACCGGCAACTGCTGTGAGCGGCTGCTCGTGAGCGGCGGTAGCTACAATCGGGGTACGGACGAGGCATTTCCTGCCACGGTCGCGGACTTCACGTTGGATCAATATGAAGTGACCGTGGGGCGCTTTCGACAGTTCAAGGCCGCCTGGGAGGCCGGCACGCGCCCGGAGGAAGGGGCGGGCGTGCACGTCCACCTCAATGAAGGTTTGGGGTTATTGGGCTCGCAGGCGGAGTTTGAAATCGGTTGGCGGAGTGATTGGGAGAGTGAGGTGGATGTGAGGGACGCGGCGCGGGGCAGCGTCGACCCCCTGTCCACGTGGACCAGTGAACCGGGCGATCATGAAGAATTGCCCATCAATTTCGTCAACTGGTATGAGGCGTTTGCCTTTTGTATTTGGGATGGCGGGTTTTTACCCAGTGAGGCCGAGTGGGAGTACGCCGCCGCGGGCGGCGCCGAACCAGACGGAGAGCGCACTTACCCCTGGGGCAGCGCCGAGCCCACCTGCAGCGAAGCCGTGTATGACAACTGCGAGACGTCCCTGGGGCGCGTGGGGAGTCATTCGCCGCAGGGAGACGGACGCTTTGGCCAAAGTGACCTGGCCGGCAGCGTCTACGAATGGACCCTCGACTTCGACGGCGAACCCTACGTCACGCCGTGTGAAAACTGCATGACCACGACCGAGGCCTCCACGCGCGTGATCCGCGGCGGCTACCTGGATTCATCCGCCAGGGACATCCAAGCGAGCAGTCGTTCCAGTAGTCCCTCCAGCAATCGTAGTTACGCCATCGGCGTGCGCTGCGCGCACGCGCCGTAGGGGCACACAGCACTCGACGCAGGTTCAAAGTCTTAAAAGGACCACCCTAGGCCAAGGCGCGGCCGAGCTTCCGAACGAAATCGCTGCTCGTCTGGCAGGTAAGCCAGCGCAATCCCAAGGCTGAGATCGAAAGTGAGGCCGAAACTGAACGCATACTTGTAGCCGGCCGCGGGCGCCAAGCTGACCACATTGACATCGCGGTGGTAGTATTCAGCTGCGACGATGAGGGGCAAGCCGTGGTTGAAGCCACCAAGAACGTAATAACGGCCCTCTGCCCCAACCGACCACCACCACGGCGGATAGTCCAAGCGTTGGTAGCCAAGTGAGCCGGAAATGGCGGCGGACCAACGGCGTTTGAAGGCATGCTCAACGCTGAGGCCGACGTAGGGAATCGCGGAGGAGACCGGCCCCACGACGAGGATGGACCAACGATGCTCATCCTCGACCCGCGCAGGTTGTGCGTGAGGGGCCTCGGAAGCACTTGGCAGGACTTCTGCCGCCGTTTGGTGCTTCTCGTCCTTTTTGCAGGGTGCAGGCGACGCGTACAGGAGCGCACAAGCGACTGCTATCGCGCGGTAGCTCCTACTCAAGCAAATCCTCACCACCAAAACCTGGGACGAACCACGTGAGGTCCAGGGCCTCAACCGGGCGCTTGCAGAAAGTGCCGCTCACGTCCGAAGCCAACCCGGTTGCAGCATCGAAGGTGACGTCCATGTCGGCCTCGCAAGTAGGACCTTTTGGACCAACGACCATCTCAAGGTGCGCTCGGTTCAACTCGCCCCCCGCACCAAGGGTCTTAGTGATGGTCATTCCCCCAAATACGCTGGTGACACCCCCATCGCCATCAGGATCGCACGAACCCATGATTTCGATCTCCTGATTTTGAGCGTCGACCTCAACGTAACCGCCCTGTCGAACCACGGTCGACTTTATTGTAACTCGAAGGTTGCTCTTGTTATTGGATCCAACGGGGCACTCGACGTACATGCTCATGCCGAAAGGCGCGTTCCTTGCGGCCTCTGTGATGAAGTCTTCGACAGGAATTGCGTGCATCGCATTGTTGACGACTTCAAGCACTTCAGCCGCGGACTCCCCCGTGCTTTTTGCGGGACCACAACTGGCCATCAGCGAGAGGGCAATGATGACCAAAAGACATCTACTTGAATGGGTCATGGCGAAAGGTCGAAACTAGGCAACTTCCCACCCACGGTAAACAGCTCGCGCCCATAGCGATGGGCCTGTGGCTCGACTTCACCCAGCGCATGAAACTCGACCTCGGCTTTGGACGCATGGCAGCGCCAGGTGGCCAAACTGTGCACCCCTCGCTTGGTGAAAGCAGGCGAAAACAGCGCCATATTCGCGCCGCGCTCGGGATCACGCGCCGATTCGAACAGGGCCACCACCACGCCCTCCGCGCGCAGCGCAGCGCCCAGTGGTTGGCTGCTCTTGTAGCTGGTCTTGGAGGAAATGCGCTTGGCAAAACGTGCAAAGGGCGGCGCGGTCAAGTCCACACCGCTCGAGCTCTCTACCTTCACCCAAAAAGCGGAGAGATCGACCTGAACCGCAGTGAGCGGAGCGAGCGTGCCCTCCAAAAACAACAAGCGATAATACGCCACCTCACAAAACGCTGTGTGCAGCGACGTTGACCCATACCAGATGCCAGGTTCGTTCTTGGTCCCCAGCCGCGTGCCGCGGCGCAGCGGCGCATGACGAAAGGGCGTCGAGAGCAAGTAGTGCAGCGACTGCTCGGCTATTTGCTGCGGCACGGCTGGCTTGACGGAATCAATCAGACGCTCGAGCAGTGCCTGCTCTTCCAGGTCATCCACGAGCCGCCGCGTGGAAATGTGGTGTTGCGCCTCCACGACGCGCACCGCGCGCAGCGCAAGCCGACGGATCTCAGAGGTGCCCGCGCATTGCGTCCAAATACTCGACGACATGAACCAATCCCGTCACCTGGAAAATGAGCTCCTTGGGCTTGCCTGACAGATGCACATTGTCAGCCCGCAACCAGGCCCGCATGTCCTCATCTTTGCCACCGAGCAGCGCATCCAGGCTACGAAACATCCGCAGGAACAACAGCGAGAGCTCGCCCTCCTTGCTGGACGGATCAATGCCAGTCTTGGCCCCGAACACACGCGACACGGTCGCCTCACTCACGCCGATGACCCGAGCGAGCTCTTTCTGACTGAGCCCCAACAACTCCGCTGCACGCGTCAGCGCCTTGCTCACCACTTGTGCAGCGGCGGCCGTTCCCTCGACGGCGACGCCTCCCAGCTTGGGATGCCGTGTTGAAGTGCCTGCTGAGCGAACCATGCTCTTGAAATAAATAGCACCATTTATTTCAGGAGCAAGAGTGCTAGGGCAGGTCCTCCGTGGGCGGGATGACGTCAAAGCGGCGGTCACCTGGTAGAAGCTGCAAATACTGGTCGGCAAAGTCAAAGATGGCGGTCCAATCCTCCGCCGTCGCGCCATGACCGCCGGGGCGAAAATGCAATCCGAGATGGTCCGAGGCGCCCAAGAATTCATACACCGGCTGCGCCCCCAGGTACGCCTGCACGGCGGCATAGGCCCGGCCATACGGGTCCTCGAGTGAATTGCACATGATGAACAGCCGCGGCGCGGTGAGCGCGGGTAGCCAATGCTGGTCCGAGGGGAGTTGCGGTGTCTTGTTGCGAAACTCGACGAAACGCGGCCCAAACCAATACGTGTTCTGATCCACGATCTCCGTGATCCCCTGGCCCAGCCCCCCACCCATCTCAGCACCAGAGAAACGGAAGGCCATGCCTCCCGCGACGGGAGCAGAAAGCGCGATCCGTTCATCGAACGCACCCGCGAGCAGCACCGCTTGCCCCAGTCGCGATACGCCCGTGATCATGATCTTGTCGCGATCGATAGCTGGATCGGTCATCAGGTAATCCACGGCGCGCGAGAGCCCCCAGGCCCAGGCGGAGATGTCGCGCCAGTCGTAGCTGGGATAGGCGGGAAAGAACCCAGTGCTCGCGTAGTCGGGTGAATCAGCACCCAGCTGTTGGTACGGGACCGTGGCTACCGCGTACCCACGCCCAAGAGCCCCCGCCGCCGCTCCGATCCCACCTTCATTGGCGTTAGACGTCAGTGAGATCAACACGGGCCAACTGCTGATCTCAGCGGGACCTTCCGTTGCCGGCAGGAACAGTCCCAGCTCAAAACCGAGAGCTTCCTCGGGACCAAAACTCAATTCCATCTTCTGATAGAGCGCGTCTCCGCCCTGCGTGGTGACCAGCTTGGGTTCATCGACGGCTACCCCACTGACATTCCCTGGTGGAGGCGGCATGTGGCCGTAGGTGTACTCCTCCAGGATCTGCATCATCTCCTTGCGGCGAATTCGAAAGTCCGCCGCGTCGTGCACGGCCTCGCCATCCAGCATGGTGAGCGGATCGGGCAAATCGGCGATGGGCTCGAGGTCGCCCAGAGAACGCGACTGAAAGATGCCTGCCTCTCCCTGGTCGGGGTAAGGATCGCTCGGCGCGCCGAGCCAGCAACACGTTGCACCTGCCTCTTCACAGCGGGCCTCCACTTCGAGCCCCCCCAGCGCGGGGCAGTCTTGGGCGCACGTCCAGGCGCACTCTTCCTCGATGCTCGTGCCTCCGGCACCCGTTTGCGCGGGACCACCTCCCGCCGAGGTTCCGCCAGCGCCCAACAGGCTCCCGCCACTGCCAGTGGTTCCACCCGCTTGAGCACCGCCATTTCCTTCCGAGGCCCCCGCCCCACCGCCCGTGGCCTCCTGAGCACTGGGCGACGACGCACTTGCGCACGCACCCGCTGCCCACACAAAGAGCACACAGCTGATGCAGGACCACGCGACGGACGATGAACAGCTCACGGCTGAATCCTAAGCTGCGCGGGCCGGTGCAACGAATCTCATTTTCCGCGCTCGATCGGCCACATTCGTTCAGCAGGGCCCTTCAACATGGCCCTTCAACGCTCCCCGGGTCGACCCAAGGCGCCGGACGAAGCGACACAGTCAATGGCACGTAGATTGCTACGCGAGAGGGGATGGACTGTGGGTGGCCAAGGAAGGTGACGTGTCGATGAGGCACGCGCGCAAAACGTGTTGGCTCATTGCGCTCGTGACGCTGCTGGTGAACGACCACGTGCTCAAGGGCTCAGGTTGGTTGCCTGGCAGCGTCACCGGGAAGTTGAGTGACTTTGCGGGCCTGATTGTCGCGGTGGTGCTGCTCAGCCAGGTGATCCGAGGCGCTTGGGCGTGGTTGGCGCACGTACGCAGCGGTAGCGCGCGCCCTCCCACGAGGCTCGTGACCACCTGGGGAGCAGCGCTTTTGGTGGGCGCTGGGTTCAGTGCGGTCAAGCTCTGGGCGCCCGCAGCTGTAGGCCTGTGCCAGCTCATGGGTATGATCGGGGTGTCGTGGAAATTGTGGGTCGACCCGACGGACCTCGTCGCGCTCAGCGTGTTGCCCCTGGCGGTTTGGGTGGCCCGCGACCCGTGGGACGCAATGCGCAGCATCAAGGCAACACCGGGCCTCTCCGGACCACGGGGTCTGGGTCGCGCGGTTGCGACAGGTGTCTCCGCCTTGGCTTGTGTTGCGACGAGCGACGTCGACTACACCTACGTGCACGCGATGGTAGGCAATGACACGACGGTCCCTTGGGTCGTTGATCTGGCTGTTCTCCCTGGCGCGATGGCGTGCGCAGGGCCGCGCCTGGACGATCAACTCCTGGTGCGGAGCGACTTTGCCCACGCCAAGACACTGGTGATGAAATCCCAGGAGGTCGTTTACGTGGACACCGAGGGCGGGCTTTTTCCGAATGAGTACACCATGGGTGAGCTCGAGTCCGAAGAAGAGGCCGATCTGGACGCGTCGCGGTGCGTACCGGTTCGTGTCGCGCTGCGTCGGAGCTATGGCGAAAATGAGGTGACTTCGGTCGTGATTGGCCTGACCGAAAAGCGGCGAACATTTTCTGGCTGGGTGACCTCACTCGAGTTCCTCAAGCAGAACGACGACAACATGGTCGTGATCAAGGAGCGCAAGGGTCGCGTCTACTTGCACGTAGGGAAAAACCTCTACCCCATCGAGCTCGCAGCTCACCCGGCCCCCGCTCCTGATGCGCGTTGTGCACTCCCCGCATTGCCCGCTTACCTGTCCGGAGACGCATCATTGGTGGTTGAGGACATCAACCCCGACACGAGCGCTTGCATACGGGTTTCTGGGTCAAATGGGGAGGACCAGCCTGCCGGAAGTGCAGGCGCGGCCGGTGCGGCAGGCGCGGCGGGTGCGGGCGGGGTTCCGGAAATGCTGCCGCCGGAGGACAAGAGCATCCTCGTGTGTCCTGCCCTCTCCAGCATCGTGGTGGGCCAAGTCCTCGCGCACACGTCCTCCGAGTTTGCGCACAGCCTAGGGACCGTCGAGCGGCACGACTTGTTCGCCGACAGCACCTTGCTGCTCTCGACCATGGTGCTCCAAAAGGCCGACGCACGCAGTGATTGTCGCCAAGTGCGCACCGAGTGTGGCGCCGTCATCGTGCGCGCCGATCCGCCCGAGGGCAGTACGCGCCTGGTCACAGCGGATTGGACGCTGGGTTCCAGCTGGATCAGCGTGCTCGGGCAGAACGCGTGTGATCCACGACTGCGCACGCCGGGTAGTTTCACAGCCTTCCACGCGAGCGGCCCATGAACAAAGCCCGCGCTCCCGGCCCACCGCCCTCAAAAGTTCAATCGGAACTGGACCGAAGAACCGAATGCGCGAGGCACCAAGCCCAGACTCATTGCAGGCCCGGGTGCCACTGGCCCGAGCTGCTCGATCTCGCGATCCAGACGGTTGCGGTGCGCAACGCGCACACCGAGCCACGCGCCGCCCAGACCGGCGATGACTGCCCCGCCGAGCATGAGCGGAACCCCGGCATGCAACCAAGGCTTGTGCTGGCACGTGGTGTCAAACACGCAATCCGCATGGATGAGCGTGCCGACCATGAAGCTGAGCCCGCCCGCCAGCAGAACCACGCCGCCGATGCTCGTGAGAGCGATGGGGCCCCCCAAACTGAGCGAGGCGCGCTCCTCCTCCAGCTGAGCCCGCCGAAAGTCGGGCGTCGCTTGATACACAAGCTGCACGTCCACAGGGCGCGTGGCTGCCACAGCCGCGGGCGCGCTCTGCACCGGGCTGACCGACGGCGGCCCGCTCTGTACGGGACTGACCGACGGCGCCGAACCGCTCGCCCCAGCTGTCTCCTGGCCCTGCGCAGGCTGAACCCAGCTGACCACAAGCAACCCCGCAGCAGGCAGCACTCCTGCCCACCGAACGTGCAAGGGCCCTCCCCCCCTGCCCTCCACACACCAGCGAACAAGATAAGACATGCCGAAATTGTGCGAGCGACCGCGCCCCCTGTCAATGCTCAATATCACATAATCCTCATTGTCATATTCACACATCTATCACTGATTCATTCATCCAAATTAGGCATCCAGGGCCGAGGGAGGCCATGAGCGCAGCCTTGCGCTTGATTTGTCCATTTCATCAACGAGGAGCTCTGTATGAACATCGTCCATCAACACCGCTCACGCCCACTCCCGCTGTCCGCTGCGCTCGCCCTGTTGCTTGGCCTGGGTGTGGCTGGATGCCAGCACCACTACGACGACGAGGGACAGGCGTGTCTACTTTCCAGCAACGACCCCCACGACGGCGCGACCGTCACGCCTGATGAGGCCAAGATCACCGTCTATTTGGACGATTGCCTACGTTGCGGAGAAGAGGAGAAGGACAGCTCCTGCACCGCCACCGTGCAGGATGATGAAATCTACGTGACCAGTTCCATCACCACGTTGCGCAAAGGCGGAAACGGTTGCGGCGACATCTGCCGCACGCTGAGCGTAGACTGTGAGCTCAGTGAGCCCTTGTCCGAGGGGACGTACACGATCTTCTACGGGGATCACGAGTACACGGCGACGCTCCCCGGCGAGCCGGTGTGTGCGTCGTCCTGGTATTGAGAGGCCCTTCGGGGGGCGACATGGCCTGGGCCGCCGCAGCGCTACCCCAGGCCGGCCCCCCTCAAACAAAAGAACCGCCGCTTGAGAATGCCATCCTCAAGCGCCTGAGAGACCAGCAGGCGATCAAACGGATCGCGATGGATAGTGGGCAACGTGGCTGCCGTTACGCGTCGGATCAGCCGCCGACGAAGGCATACAAGTCCAGCGAGAGCCCGCCCTGGACTCCGACCAACGTGATCGGATCGATGTACGCCCGATAGTCCGTCTTGTCCTTGATGGAGTCGAACTGCACGTATGGGCCGACCGAGATCCCCAGATGAGCAGCGGGCGTGATCACCAAGCGCGGGTCGAAAACAAATGAGTGCGCATCCACCTTGGTGACCTCCGACCCCCCACCGGGATCATCCCACGCATGTTGGTACTGGTACCCAGCGCGCAGCCACACCGAAAGGTACGCTCCTGCGTCGAGCAGAACGCCTCCGCGTACACCGATCAGCACGCCCTGAGTCTTGGTTGACGTTCTGAAACCGTTAGCAAAATTCTCGACACTCATGGAGTTCCCGTTGTAACCGAAGGTGACACCGATCGTCCCGATCCACGAAAAATCGAGCGACAAGCGCGGCACCCCCAGAAAGTTCACTTCCGAGCCACTGACTTTCCCGGCCTTTTCTCCCTCTTGGAAGGCGTTGTGTTTGACCCAACCAACGTTGCTCAGTCGCTCAGCGCCCACGATCAGGTGGGAGTCGCGCACCGTCCAGGGTTTCCTCTCCTCTCGTTTTGCTGCTTGCTGTTGTGGTGCTTGCTCTTCATGTGCAATTGGAGCCGAGGCAGCTTTGCCAGCGCTTGCGGGATGAGCGGGGGCTGGTTGAGCAGGCGTTGGTGGTTCCAGCTCAGCGGTGGTCGGCTCTGCGGGTGCCTGCTCTGGGGTTTGCACGTCCTGCTCAGCGGTGGCCCGCTCTGCGGGTGCCGGCTGTGCGGCTTGAGCATCCTGGGCGTGTGCCTGTGTTGAGACAACGAGCTGTCCCTTGAGGGGACAGCGTCCCCTCCGTCATCGGAAGTAAATTCCGATTCCTCCTCCCCACGTTTCGCCTGCGCTCCGGGACCTCCCACTTGGTCGGTCGCGGTGCT
>Ga0315910_10001709_pt1 | contig 19918 bp, 23 predicted proteins | sample EdamamesoilMG_FD_204470 | JGI IMG/M metagenome (GOLD analysis project Ga0315910, IMG submission 204470) | Garden soil microbial communities collected in Santa Monica, California, United States - Edamame soil | ecosystem: Environmental > Terrestrial > Soil > Garden | place: USA: California...
ATGGTGATGCCGCGCTCGCGCTCGATGTCGTTCGAGTCCATGACGCGCTCGGCGATCTTTTCGTGCGCGGCGAAGGTGCCGGACTGACGCAGCAGGCAATCGACGAGAGTGGTCTTGCCATGGTCGACGTGCGCGATGATGGCGATGTTGCGAATCGGGCGATTTGCCATACAGCTCAGGGGCTTAGCGCAGGAAAAAGGGCGCCGGCCGGTGTTGACGGGGCGCGCACGGTATCACAAGGCCGGTGAAAGGCCAAAGACGGGGTCGAAGGGGGTCAAAAAGGCCGTGGTTGGCCGGTTCAGGGCCTGCCGGCAATCCCTGCCGCGCGACGCAGCGGCGTTCAGGCCGGCTGCGGCTTCCAGTCCGGGAAGTTCTTCGAAAGGAACCGCTGCTCGCGGAACACTTCGTAGCTGGTCGGTCCGCGCGTCAGCTTGAGGACCACGCAGCGATCCTCGATCCGCAACACGCTGCCCGTGACGGTGCAGCGCGCGCCATTGGTGAGCTTCAGCGTGCCCTGGACCAGCTGCTCCAGCGGGAACTTCTCGCCGCGCACCATGAGCTTCAGTCCGCGCTCGGAGATCTCACCCACGGTGTAGTTAGTCCCGTCGACGGCGAGGATGGCGCCGCTGGTGACGGGGTAGGGCAGCCGGAAGAACTCTCGCCGGCTAGACAACACGGGCATGCGATACGTGGTGGCCATGGGCAAAAAGATACGGGCAAACCCTGGTCTTGCCTATGCGTCCGAGGGCATCGACTTCACGGTTTCGAACGCGGCGGATCGGGCCTTTGCAAGTGCCCGCGACACGAGTGCGGAGCGCATCAAATAACGCCCGGTCAAATGCCGCCGCCTGCGGACATATTTCGTTCGTTAGAATGCCCGCCCATGCGCTACTTCAAGTCCGACAACACCGCGGCCGTGAGTCGCGAAATCCTCGATGCACTGGCCGCCGCCAATTCCGGCGTGGCGCTGGCATACGGCGCCGACCAGTGGTCCGGGGCGCTCGACGACCTGTTCGGCAGGTTCTTCGAAACCGAGGTGCGCGTGTTCGCGGTGTCGTCCGGTACCGCCGCGAATTCCCTGGCCATCGCCACGCTGTGCCCGCCCTGGGGCACGGTGCTGACGCACGCCGAGGCGCACATCGAGCGCGACGAGTGCGGCGCGCCGGAGTTCTTCAGCGGTGGCGCCAAGCTTTCGCTGGTCACGGGCGCCGGCGCGAAGATCGCGGCCGCCGATCTCGAAGCGCGGCTTGCCTGGTTCGAGCCGCATGTGCACGGCGTGCAGCCACGCATGTTGTCCATCACCCAGGCCACCGAGCGCGGCGCGGTATACACGCCGGGCGAGATCCGCGCGCTTGCGGATATCGCGCATGCGCGTGAAATGACCGTGCACATGGATGGCGCGCGCTTCGCCAACGCGCTGGTGGCGCAGAAGGTCTCGCCGGCCGAGCTTTCCTGGAAATCCGGCGTCGATGTCCTTTCCTTCGGCGTCATCAAGAACGGCGGCATGAACGCCGAGGCGGTGGTGTTCTTCGATCCGAAGCGCGTCGGCGATTTCGAGTTCCGTCGCAAGCGCGCCGGCCAGCTCGCCTGCAAGGGACGTTATGCCGCCGTGCAGCTGTCGACCTATCTCGAAACCGGGCTGTGGCGGCGCAATGCCGAGCGCGCCAACCGGCTCGCGGCGCGCATCGCGCAGGCCGCGCCGCAATTCCTCAGCGTCCCCTGCGAGACCAACCAGGTGTTCATGAAGCTTGGAGATCAGCGCATTGCGGCGCTGTCGCGCGAATTCGGGTTCTATCCCTGGGGACCGACGGGTTCGGGCGAGTGCCGCTTCGTGGTGTCCTGGGACACGCCGGAAGAAGACGTCGACGCGCTGTGCGAAGCGCTGAAGCGGTCGTGAGGATTTCCAGCGAGCGCGAGCCTGCTACTTGCGGAACATGAAGTAGGCCGCGCCTACCAGGCACAGTCCTGCCCACAGGAAGTCGAGCTTCAGCGGCTGCTTCATATAGAAGAGTGCGAACGGCACGAACACCGCCAGCGTGATCACTTCCTGCATGACCTTGAGCTGTCCCAGCGACATCGCGGTATAGCCGATGCGGTTCGCGGGTACCTGCACCAGGTACTCGAACAGCGCGATGCCCCAACTCACCAGCGCGGCGATGACCCAGGGCTTGGCCGCCATGTTCTTGAGATGCGCGTACCAGGCGAACGTCATGAAGACGTTCGAGATCACGAGCAACCCGGCGCTTTGCAGCCAGACCGGCAGCATCATGCGCCACCCCGCTTCAACGCGTCGATTTCGGTGCGCAGCGCCGCGACCTCGGCTTCCAGCGCAGTGACGCGCGCGGCGAGCTCACCCGTCGCGCGGGGAACATCGTTGCGCGCCACCGGAGGCTCGGCCCGCGGCGCAGTCTCGACGGCCTGGGTCGCCGGCAGCTCTTCGAACAACTGTGCCCAGCGCGAGTCGCGCCGGCCCGGCTCGCGGGCCAGCTGCGCGACGAGGGCGCCTTCGGGCCGGCTGGCGAGGGCGTCGAGCAGCGCTTCGATGACGCCGGGATCGGGCAACTCCGCCATGCGCGGCACGCGGGCGCGCAGTTCGCCCGGGGTCTGCGGGCCGCGGACCAGCAGCTCGCAGACGATCGCGGTCTCCTGCGGCGTGAACTTCAGGCTGCCGAACTCGGTATTGCAGAAGATCTGCTGGTACTTCTGGACGCGCGAGCCGAAGCCGGATTTCTCCACGACCATGTGCCGGCGCGCGAGGCCGTCCACCGCGGCCTTCACGGTCGGCTCGTCGAGTTGCATGAACGGCTCGCGGTTGCTCTTCTGGTTACAGGCATTCACCAGCGCATTGAGCGACAGCGGGTACTGGTCGGGAGTCGTGATCTGCTTTTCGATCAGCGAACCGATGATGCGTGCCTCGACGGCGGTCAGTCGGATGTTCATGCGCGAAGTATACTGAGCCGTGCTTCGCCGCCTCGTCCTGCTCATCCTGTTCGTGCTGATCGCCGCCTTGCTGCTGTACGTTCAGCTGCCGATTCCGCCTACCTACGCCGGGCGCACCATCGAGAACGCCGGGCACACGCCGCTGTTCCTGGTCGGCACGCTTTTCGTGCTCACCATCCTGCGGCATGACTTCCGCGTGGATGGCCTGCGGCTGTATGCGCTGGCGGGCCTCATCGGCACGGCGGCGGGTATCGCGAGCGAGGCGATCCAGAAGCCCTTGCGGCGAGATGCTTCGTGGGAAGACGTGCTGGCCGACTACATCGGCGTGCTGCTCGCATTGGCGTTGTACGCCGTCTTCGACCGGCGATCGGCATTTCGCGGCACGACGCGCGCCGCGGCGCTGCTGATCGTCGCCGGCTGCGTCACCGCCTACCTCGCGCCGGTCGTGACCATGGTGCGCGCCTACGTGCACCGCAACGGGCAGTTCCCGGTGCTCGCGGACTTCCACGCGTCGATCGAAACCGCCTGGGTCGTGGGCTACGGCTCCCGCCCTACTCTGCAGAACGGCGTGCTGGACGTGGAGTTCGAGGCCGAACCTTTTCCGGGCATCTCGTTCTACGAGCCGGTGCCCGACTGGCGCGGGCTCAAGACGCTGCTCATCGACGTCGAGAACCCGGATGAGGCGCCCCTGCAACTCGTCGTGCGTGTGCACGACATCGGGCACAGCCGGGCGTATGCGGACCGCTTCAATCGTCTCGTCAACCTGGCGCCCGGCGAGCGCCGCACCCTCGAAGTGGCCCTCGAGGACGTGCAGCGCGCCCCGCGGAACCGCCTCATGAATATGACGCAAATCTCCGATGTCACGCTGTTTCGCGGGCAGAGGTCCGGCTCGCGTCACTTGCGGCTGTACAGCATGCGGCTGCAATGACTCCGCGGCGTTGAACATAGCCCCGCCTGCCGCGTTCGGACCGTTCCGGTTCCCGGCGCCGATGCCTATACTTCGCCCCATGGAACCCGTTGCCGATACATTCGATGCCGCCTTCTCCAAGACCGTGGATCTCGCCAACAAGATGGCGGACAAGGACAAGGATGCGGATTTGTGGGACATCGCCGACGGCATGCTCGCCGGCGCGATCCAGTACTGGCTGTATTCGCGCCAGCCCTGCGGTGACACCCGCTGCCAGGACTGCATGCCGATCAGCACCGCCGAAGGGCGCATGTCCGAGCTCAAGCGGCTCATCGAGCAGCTCGCCTCCGAGAGCGAATACTTCCACACGCCGACCGATTCGAACGCCGGCCGCGCCTGAGAAAACCTCCGACGGACGATCGATCATGAGTTCCGGACGCGCGATCATGCGCCGGGACTTTCGGTCATCCGCGCCGGACGGGTGATCATTCAAGAGCCTCCTCCTGTTGCCTAGTCTGTTCCGCGAAGGGAAGCCCCTCGCAGAACTAACTACAGGAGAAGATTCATGCGTTTCACCAAGACCTCAGGGTTCGCCATCGCCCTGTTCGCCAGCGTCGCGCTCGCGCACGGCGATCACGATCCGAGCCAGGGCCATCACAAGCCGCCGCCGTTCGCCATCGTGCAGCTCGACCAGGTGCGCGATGCCACCGCGAAATACTTCGACGTGGACGAGGCGGTGAAGGCCGGCTACGTGGACATCGCGCTGTTCGTGCCCAACATGGGCTGGCACTACATGAAGGAGTCGCTGGTCGACGGGAAGTTCGAGCCCACCAGGCCCGAACTACTCGTCTATGCCGACGATCCGTGCGGTGGCAAGCGCAGGCTCGTCGCCGTGGAGTACGCCGTGCCGCTGGCCGCGTCCAGGCGCGCGCCCACCGGATTCTTCGGCTTCGCCGACGAGTGGGATGCGAACCAGACCTTCCAGCTGTGGACGCTGCATGCCTGGGTGCACGAGTTCAATCCCGACGGCGTGTTCGCGCCGCTGAACCGGCGAGTGCAGTGATGTAGACGGTGCCGGAGCATGCATTCCGGCATGACTCCGCGGGGGTTATGCCGTAATGCGTGCTCCGGCACCTTTCACGCGACGGCGGTGGCCGCGCCCGTGGTGGCTTCCGCCAGCGACTGCTCGAGCAGTCCGAGACCTTCCTCCAGCAGCGCCTCCGGAATCGTGAGCGGTGCGAGGATGCGGATCACGTTCGAGTAGAGCCCGCAGGACAGCAGGATCAATCCGCGGCGGCCCGCCGCCTGCACCACGGCCTTGGTGAGATCGGCATCCGGCATGTCAGCGCGGCGATTCTTCACGAGCTCGATCGCCACCATCATGCCGAGGGCGCGCACCTCGCCGATGCACGGGAACTTCGCCTGCATCTGCTTGAGTCGCGCGGTGAGTTTCGCGCCGAGCTGCTCGGAGCGTTGATTGAGTTTTTCCTGGTCGATGACCTCGAGCACCGCGAGTCCCGCGGCGCAGGCCAGCGGCGATCCGGCGAACGTGCCCCCGAGGCCGCCGACCACGGGCGCGTCCATGACGTCGGCCTTGCCGATCACCGCGGACAACGGCACGCCGCCGGCGATGCTCTTCGCGACCGTCATGAGATCGGGCTCGATGCCCGAGTACTCGGTGGCGAACAGGCGCCCGGTGCGCGCGAAGCCGGTCTGGATTTCGTCGGCGATGAGCAGGATGCCGTGCTTGTCGCACAACGCGCGCAGCGCGCGCAGGAATTTCGGCGGCGCGATGTAAAAGCCGCCTTCACCCTGCACGGGTTCGATTATCAACGCGGCCACGCGCGCCGGGTCCACGTCCGCCTTGAACAGGTTGTCGATGGCCGCGAGCGAGTCTTCGATAGTCACGCCGTGAAACGGCATGGGGTAGGGCACGTGGAATACCTCGGGCAACATCGGCCCGAAGCCCGCCTTGTACGGTTGCACCTTGCCCGTCAACGCGATGCACGCCAGCGTGCGTCCATGAAAGCCGCCGGTGAACGCGATGACCGCGCTGCGCTTGGTGGCGTAGCGCGCAATCTTGATGGCGTTCTCCACCGCCTCGGCGCCGGTGGAGAGGAATATGGTTTTCTTCGGGGTCGGGCCTGGCGCGAGCTTGTTGAGCGCCTCGGCCAACGCGATGTAGCTCTCGTACGGCGTTACCTGGAAACAGCCGTGCGTGATCTTGTCGAGCTGCGCGGCCATGGCGGCCTTGACGTGCGGATGCAGGTGGCCGGTGTTCACGACCGCGATGCCGGCGGCAAAATCGATGTAACGCCGGCCTTCGACGTCCCACAGCTCCGAGTTCTGCGCGCGCTCCGCGTACACCGCGAGCGAATTGCCCACGCCGCGTGGCACCGCGGAAATACGACGTTTGTGCAGGTCAGCGTTTTTCGACGACATGGCTACTCCGAAGACGGTGCCAGTCTAAGCCGCGTCGCGGCGCAGCTTGCAATACAGCCGCGCGACAACGCGCGGTGCACCGCGAAATCAAGCCTTGCGCGTGAGTTCCGCCGCGCGATGGATGGCCGCGCGGATCCTCTGGTACGTGCCACACCGGCAGATGTTGCCCGCCATGGCCGAATCGATGTCGGCGTCGCTGGGCTTGGGTTGCTTCGCGATCAGTGCCGATGCGGACATGATCTGCCCCGACTGGCAGTAACCGCACTGCGGCACGTCGAGCTCGATCCAGGCCTGCTGCACCGGGTGACTGCGGTCCGTCGACAGCCCCTCGATGGTGGTCACTGGCCTGTCGCCGACCGCGCTGATCGGCGTCTGGCAGGAACGCACGGGCTCGCCGTCCAGGTGCACGGTACAGGCGCCGCACAACGCCATGCCGCAACCGAACTTGGTGCCCGTCAGCCCCAGGACATCGCGCAGCACCCATAACAGGGGCATCTCCGGCTCCACATCGACTTCCACTGTCTTGCCGTTGACGTTGAGCTTGGTCACGCGCGGACTCCGGGGTTCCAACCGATGGCGGGAATATAAGCCGGCCCGGCACGTTGTAGGAGGGGAAAAACGGCGCTGCGGTATCATTGCGCGCCCAATTGCCACCCAAAGGTTGCCGGTTTGTCCGCCACTTCCCCGAAGCCGCCCATCGTCACAGAAGTCTTGATCATTGGCGCAGGTCCCTGCGGGCTGTTTCAGGTATTCGAACTCGGCCTGCTGGGCATCAGCTGCCACCTCGTCGATTCGCTGGGCGCGCCCGGCGGCCAATGCACCGAGCTGTATCCCGACAAACCCATCTACGACATTCCCGCGCTGCCGGTGTGTGGCGCGCAGGAACTCGTCGACCGGCTGCAGCAGCAGATCGCACCGTTCAACGCGCCAATGCATCTCGGCCAGGAAGTCACGCGACTGAAAAAACGCGAGGACGGCCGCTTCGAAGTCGAGACCGCGCTCGGCACGATCTTCGATGCGGGCGCGGTGGTCATCGCCGGCGGGGTCGGCTCGTTCCAGCCGCGGCGCATCGGTGTGCCGAATGCGGAAGCCTTCGAGGGCAGGAACATCCACTACCGCGTGCGCGACGCCGCGCAGTACCACGGCAAGAAACTCGCAATCTTTGGCGGCGGCGACTCCGCGCTCGACTGGGTCATCGACTTCGCCGGCAAGGCCCAGGCAGTAACCCACATTCACCGGCGGCCCGAATTCAAGGCGGCCCCGGCCTCGGTGGCGAAAATGCGCGCTCTGGCTGACGCCGGTCAGGTCCGGTACATCGAAGGGCTGGCAGACTCCCTGCGGATGGACGGTGGTGAATTACGCGGAATTAATGTCAAAGGCAGCGACGGCACGATGCATGCTGTGGACGCCGAGCACGTGTTCGCGTTCTTCGGCCTGCACCCCAAGCTCGGGCCCATCGCCGAGTGGGGCATGGAGCTGGAGAAGAAGGCGCTGAAAGTCGACACCGAAAAATTCCAGACCAGCATCCCAGGCATCTTCGCCGTGGGAGACATCAACACCTATCCGGGTAAGAAGAAACTGATTCTTTCCGGGTTTCACGAGGCGGCGCTTGCGGCCTTCGCGATCCAGCATCATTTGTACCCCGCCAAGAAACAGTTCCTGCAATACACCACCACCAGCCCGGTGATGCAGAAACGTCTCGGCGTACCACACTGATATTCATTCCAGGAGAGTTCCATGAAAGCCCTGATCCGTTCCCTCGCCCTGTGTTCCGTGCTCGCCGTCGCCGGCAATGCCTTTGGTGCCGACAAGGTCTGCAAGGTGGACATCGCGGGCAACGATGCCATGCAGTTCGACAAGAAGGAGATCGCGGTGGCGGCCGACTGCACGTCGGTCGAAGTCACGCTGCATCACTCGGGCAAGCTGCCGGCGCAGGCCATGGGCCACAACTGGGTGCTCGCCAAGACGGGTGATGTCGCGGCCATTGCCAGCGACGGCATCGGCGCCGGCTTCGCCAGCGATCACGTCAAGAAGGGCGACGCGCGTGTCATTGCGCACACCAAGATCATCGGCGGTGGCCAGAGCACCAGCGTCACGTTCCCGGCTTCGAAGCTCAAGGCCGGCGAGGCCTACACGTTCTTCTGCAGCTTCCCCGGGCACTCGAGCATCATGAAGGGCGCCTTCAAGTTCGGCTAGGCAAGGTCGGCTGATGGACGAGAGGCTCGCGGACCTCCGGCAGCAGTTCGAGCTCGAGCGACTCGAGGTCAACCTGTTTCGCGGCCAGAGCCGCGATACCGGCAGCCCGCAGGTTTTCGGTGGGCAGGTGCTGGGCCAGGCGCTGAAGGCGGCGAGCGCCACGATCGACGACGGGCGCGTGGTGCATTCGCTGCACGCGTATTTCCTGCGGCGGGGCGACTTCACCAAGCCCATCGTCTACAGCGTGGATCGCAGCCGCGACGGCGGCAGCTTCTCGACGCGGCGCGTGCTGGCGATTCAGAACGGCGAGCAGATCTTCATCTGCTCGGCCTCGTTCCAGCTTCCCGAAACCGGGCTCGAGTACCAGGCGAGCGCGCCCAGCGTGCCGCCGCCCGAGGCGCTGAAATCCTTCGCCAAGCCCTCGCCGCAGGAACTCGAAAAACTGCCCGAGAAGTTGCGCCGCTGGCTCGAGATCGAGCGGCCGTTCGAGTTTCGCCCGGTGCAGCCCTACAATCCGCTGGCTCCCGTGGCCTGTGAGCCGGTTCGCCAGATATGGATGCGCGCGGTCGACAAACTACCGGACGACGATGTGCTGCATCGCTGCCTGATGGCGTACATGTCCGACTACTGGCTGCTCGACACCGCCACCATGCCGCACGGCTCCTCGTTCCTGCGCGGCAATCTCATCATGGCCAGCATCGATCACGCGATCTGGTTTCATCGCGCGGGACGCGTCGACGACTGGCTGCTCTACTGCCTCGACAGCCCGTCGAGCTCCGGCGCGCGCGGCTTTGCGCGCGGCAGCCTGTATTCGCGCGACGGCGTGCTGGTCGCGAGCACCGCCCAGGAAGGCCTCATACGTCTCGTGCATCCGCAGTCCTGAGGCGATTCCTGGCGCTGGTCCCGGCGCTCGCATTGACGATGGCCTGGGCCGCGCCCCGCGCGGCGGCCGGGCCGGCGGCGCCCGTCGACGAGCGCGACACGCTCGCGGAGCTTTGGACCGGGATGTACGACATCACCGAGGAGCTCATCACCGGCGCCGCGCGCGACACGCCACTGTCGGCCCTCAGCGAGCAGTCGCGCGTCCAGGTCGACGTGCGGCGAATCGAACTCCCCTGGATGGGCTCGCACGTGTTGTACGTCGAGGAGTATCCCTACGACGAGCCTTTCGAGCGCCGGCGCCGCGTGTTGCTCAGCCTCGAGCCGCCGGCGGCGGATGGCACGCTGCGCGTGCGGCAGTTCACCCGCAAGGCGGGCGTGGCCAGTTCGAGCACGTTGAGCGCCGACCAGGTCGAGAGCAATGCCGACTGCGACATCTTCCTGCGCCATGAAGGTTCGCAGTTTCGCGGCGGCACCCGCGAGCGGCAGTGCCTGGACCCCGAGGCGCGCGAGCCGCGCTGGATCGACTACCGCGTGGTGATCGGGGATGGTCTCTTCTGGTATCGCAAACGCAAACTGACGATGGAGCAGGACGACCTGGTCGAGGAGGTCGCCGGTTTCCCGCACGTCGACCTGGAGAAGGCGCGGCTGTTCTCCTGCGGCATGACCTGGGCGTCGGCGAAGGAGAAAGGAGCGCGGCGCATGCTCGACAGCGTCGACCTGCACGATCGCGGCGGGCGCGCGCGGTTCCGCACCCCGGACGGCCGCGAGTTGCAGCTCGAGCTGCATGGCCGCGACTGGCCGCTGTCCACGGGGCGTGAATCGCTGGTGCTGATCCTGCGCGATGCCCGGGCCGCGAACGACAGCATCGCCTCGAGCTGGACCTCGCTCGACGCCGCGCGCGTCGGCATCGACATCGGCTGGCTGGCCATCGACTGCGCGCCGGTGGTCTCGGAAACCGGCGAGGAACCTTCCTAGGACGACCCGTGGAACAGTTGCGCGATCACCCACGCGCACGCCCACACGCCGATGATCGTGAGCGCGGCAAACACCAGCACGATGGCGATCGACATCAGCACCAGGCCGCGGCGGCTGCGGCGCGCGGTGGCCTGGGGTGAACCCACCCAGGCCTCGAGCAGCGCGAGGTTGCGGGTCTGCGCCTTGAACACGAAGTCGAACAGGTCGCCGACCAGCGGCACGGTGCCGATGAGCGCGTCCAGCGCGATGTTGCCCAGCATGTGCAGCTGGACGGCCGGCGGCGCGCCGAACAACCGCGCGACGCGCAACGCGTAGGCCGCGGCCAGCGCGCCGAAGATGTCGCCCAGCCCCGGCACCAGGCCGAACAAGGCGTCGATGCCGAAGCGCAGGCGCGTACCGGGAATGGGGAAGGCCTGGTCGAACAGCCGCGCGATGGCGCGCAGGCGTTGCAGTTCGCGCAAGCCGCGCTCGCGGCGTCCGCCATCGTCGCGCGCGCGTTGATCCACGGGCTCTAGCTACCCGGCGCGCCCACGATGCCCTGGATCTCGGTGGCGAGCAGCGTGTTGAAGCGCCGCGGGTCCTCCATCATGAGGAAATGACCGGCGCCCGGAACCATGACCAGCTTGAACTTCGGCAGCAGCTTGCGGATCGGCGCGTCGTTGACCGGCCCGCCGAGATCCGAGTCGATGGCCACCACCGGCACGTGGATGTCCTTGAGTGGTTCGGTGAAGTCGTACTCGAACAGCGCGCGCAGCGAGGGGATGGCGACCCGTGGCGATGACAGCGACATGTCGTAGGCCACCTTGTTGGCGAGCTCCGTGTGGCTGCCGGGAACGAACAGGTGCTGCGTGACGAGCTCGCGCGTGTGGCCGATGAAGTCCGCCTCGAAAGGCTTGACGATGGCATCGACGCGTGGCTTGGGCGGCGGCGGCGAGCCGATGGTGCGGAAGGTGTCGACGCCGATGATGCCGATGACGCGGTCCTTCAGCAGGCGCGCGGCTTCGATGGCCACCGGGCCACCCATGGAATGACCGACCAGGATGATCTCCTGGTTGGGCACGGCCGCCATCGCGGTGGCCACGTCCTGGCCGAAGCGCGCGATGGACCAGTCGCTGCGATTGCCATCGGTGCCGCCGTGGCCGGCGAGATCGACCGTGACCACCGTGTACTTCGTCTTGAACGCCGGCACCTGCTCGCGCCAGTAGTTCGAATCACACGACCAGCCATGGACGAATACCAGCGCCGGTTCGGCGCTGCCGTACACGCGGAATTGCACGTGCACGCCGTCCGGCGCGATGGCGATGCGCGGCGTGCCTTCAGGGGATTCCGCCCTGGCGGGCGCGGCCGGCGTGGCGGGTGGCGAGTCTGATTTCCGGCTGCAGGCGCAGAGGGCGAGGGTGGCGCAGAGCGCCGCGAAGGCATGTCGCATGCCGCGACTCTAGGCGAAGCCGGCCACGTAGTCACCGATGGGCATCGAGGAAGTGAATCCCGGGCTTTCGATGCCGAGCAGGTTGACGAGGCCGGCGATGCCGTGGTCCGCCGCGGTCTCGATGCGGAAATCCGGCTGCGGCTCCCCCGGGCCGTGCAGCTTCGGCCGGATACCGGTGTAGTCCGGCAGCAGTGAACCATCGGCGAGATTCGGCCAGTAGCGGCGGATGGCTTCGTAGAACTGCGGCGCACGCGCCGCGTCCACCGCGTAGTCGATGCGGTCTATCCATTCGACGTCAGGCCCGAAGCGCACGCGCCGGCCAAGATCGAGCGTCGCGTGGATCCCCAGTCCGGCGGTGTGCGGCACCGGGTAGATGAGGTGATGGAACGGCGAGCGGGCCGCGACCGTGAAGTAATTGCCACGCGCGAGATGCAGGCGCGGGATGCGGCCTTCGGGATATCCCTCGATGTGGCGCAGGAGGTCCACGGCGCCGAGGCCGGCGCTGTTCACCACGAAGCGCGCGTCGATCTCGGTGGCGCTGGCGCCGCCGGTGCGGATGCGGAAGCCATCGACCAGGCGCGAGATGCCGGTCACGGGGCAGTCACACACCAGCGTGCCGCCGGCGTTTTCCATGTCACCCTGCAGCGCGAGCATGTACGGGTGCTGATCGACGATGCCACTGGTGGGGCAGAGCAGCGCCGCCGTGCAGCGCACCTCGGGTTCGAGTGCATGGGCTTCGGTGGCCGTCAGCAACCGCACGCCGTCGACGTCGTTGGCGCGCGCGCGCTCCAGCAGGTGCACGAGAACCTTCTCCTCGTCGGCGCCATTGGCGACGATCAGCTTGCCGCAGTTCTGGTGGTCGACGCCGCGGTCGTCGCAATACCGGTACATCGCGCGGTTGCCGGCCACGCAGAAGCGCGCCTTGAAGCTGCCCGGGGTGTAGTACAGGCCGGCGTGGATCACGCCGCTGTTGCGCGCCGACGTGATCGTGCCGGCGTGCGTCTCGGCTTCGAGCAGCAGCACCTCGCGCCCGGTCAACGCCAGCGCGCGCGCCACCGCGAGTCCCACGACTCCGGCACCGATGACCACGCATTCGACCCGATCCGCCATATACTCAAGCCACCATGCAGAAGAGCAGTTTCCGGCGCGCACTTGCGCCGACCCTTGCGACGACAACAATCGCGGCCATGTTAGCCGCTTGTTCCGGGAGCAAGAATAACCCGTATCTCAATATCGCCGATCCGCCGCTGACACGCGCCACGCTGCATACCGTGACCCTGGTCACGGGCAACCCCGATCTCGCCGCGACCATGCAGGGCCAGGGCTACACGGCGCTGACGTTTCCTTCTAACTATCCCGGCGCGGTGCGCGTCGAATCCGCGATCTGGGACGTGCCGGAGGAGGTCGCGGCCGCCGTCGTGCACCTCGCGCCGCCCGGGGGCCGCGGACCGAACCAGCGCCTGCTGGTCACCTCGGCTCCCGCGGAGCGCAAGGCGCGGGAGCTCGATCCGGAGGTGATGCAGGCGTTCTTCCGCAACGTGCTCGGCACCGAGATGCCGCGCTCACCCGACGCCGCGCTGACCGCCGGGGCGCACGTCCAGGTGTGGACCTTCCGCATCGACGACGTCGTGGCCGCCGCGCGCCGCATGCGCGAGGCGCACATCCCCGTGGTCTTCAGCCCGGTCGATCTGACCACCGCGTATCTCGGCGATCACCGGACCATGGCGATCCGCGCGCCGGATGACACGGTCATCGAACTGGTGCAGACCGCGGCGAACTGAGGCGCCGTCAGGCGCGCAGCACCTTGCCGGGATTCATGATGCCGTTCGGGTCGAGCGCCTGCTTGATCGATCGCATCACGTCGAGTTCGGCCGGCGGCGCATAACGCTCGAGTTCGAACACCTTCAGCTGCCCGATGCCGTGCTCGGCGCTGAAGCTGCCGCCGAAATCGCGCACCAGGTCGTGTATCGCGCGCCGCGCCTTCGGTTCGACCGCCTGCAACTGGAAGGCCTGCGTGCCCGCGCGCTGGTTGATGTTGAAGTGCAGGTTGCCGTCACCGAGGTGGCCATAGGCGACGAGCACGCCCTGCGGCACGTTCGTCGCCACCCATTCGCCGGCGGTGGCGATGAAGCGCGGCACCTGGGACACCGGCACGGAAATGTCGTGCTTGAGGCTGGCGCCTTCCTTGCGCTGCGCCTCGGGGATCGATTCGCGCAGCCGCCAGAAAGCTTCACGTTCGCGCTCGTTCTGCGCGAGGCTCGCATCGCGTATCCAGCCGCGCTCGTGCGCCCCGGCCAGCGACTTCTCCAGCAGTTCGTCCAGCCGGTCTTCGGCGCGCGAGCTCGACAGCTCGCACAACACGTACCACTCGGAAGCCGATCCGAGCGGATCGACCACGCCCGGGATGTGGCGCGTGGTGAGATCGATTCCGATGCGCGGGATGAGCTCGAACGAGCTCACGCAATCGCCGCTGGCCGCGCGTAATTCGCCGAGCAACGACACCGCCGCCTCGGGGTCGCGCACGGCCGCGAAGGCCGTGGCGCGCGCGCGGATCGCCGGGTACAACCGCAGGCAGGCCGCGGTGATGATGCCGAGCGTGCCCTCGGCGCCCAGGAACAACGCCTTCACGTCATAGCCCGTGTTGTCCTTGCGAAGGCCCGTCAACGCGTCCAGCACCCTTCCGTCGGCCAGCACCACTTCCAGCCCCAGCACCAGCTCGCGCGCCATGCCGTAGCGGATCACGTTGAGCCCGCCGGCATTGGTGGAGAGATTGCCGCCCAGCATGCAGCTTCCTTCGCTGCCCAGCGACAGCGGCAGGTAGCGGTCGGCGCCGGCGGCCGCGACCTGCAGCTTCTCCAGGATGCAGCCGGCCTCGGCCGTGAGCGTGTAGTTAGATGGGTCGATGGCGCGCACGCGGTTGAGGCGCGCCAGCGACAGCAGCACCTGGCTGCTGGACGCGTCGGGAGTCGCCCCGCCGCAGTAGCTGGTGTTGCCACCCTGCGGCACGACACCGATGCGACGTTCGTTGCAGAAGGCGACCACGCGCGCCACGGCCGCGGTGTCCGCCGGCGCCACCACGGCGAGCGCGTGCCCGCGATACAGGGCGCGATGATCCCGCAGCATGGGCGCGGTGCGTTCCGGGTCGGAGATGACCCCGGCTGGATCGAGCAGCGCGGCGAGCTGTTGGTTCAGGGCGGCGGAATCGTTCACGCGCGCATGATAACGCGCGCCATTCTTTATTTTTGGAGGGACCGGGCGCGGGTCAGCGACGCGGCTCGATACGCCTCGGATGGTGGTCGCGCACCGACACCGGGACGGGCTTGAGGTCCCAGATGATCCCCAGCCACGACATCGTCTTGAGCAGGTAATAGGTGATGTCGACCTCCCACCAGTAGAAGCCCTGGCGGGTGGAGCTCGGGTAGTGATGGTGATTGTTGTGCCAGCCCTCGCCGAGCGTGATCAGCGCGAGGAACCAGTTGTTGCGGCTGGAATCTCCAGTCTTGTAACGCTGCTTTCCGAACACGTGCGACAGCGAGTTGATCGTGTAGGTGCCGTGCGAACACAGCACCGTGGAGACGAAGAAGCCCCAGACCAGCATCTGCCAGCCATTGGTATGCAGGCCGGGCGCCCAGGTCTCCAGGGCCACGCCGAGGAAGAACACACCCACGGCGAGCAGCACGGGCACGATGATGTCGAAGCGGTCCAGCCAGCGCAGCTCGGGGAAGTTCATGAGGTCACGGACGCGCTTGAGGTCCGGCGCGAAGCCCTTCTTCGACAGGAACCAGCTCATGTGGGCGCGCACGAAGCCATGCTGGATGGGCGAGTGCGCGTCCTCGGGCTTGTCCGAATACTGGTGATGATCGCGGTGGTGGGCGGCCCACCAGATCGGGCCGCGCTGCACGGCCGAGGAACCCATGACGCCGAACAGGAACTGCGCCACGCGCGAGGTCTTGAACGACTTGTGCGAGAAGTACCGGTGGTAGAAGCCGGTGATGGCGAACATGCGGATGAAATACAGCGCCACGCACACGATCAAGGCGATCGGGCTGACACCCACCACGAACACCAACAGGCACGCGGCGTGCATCAGGATGAAAGGCAAGGTGCGCATCCAGTCGATGCGGTCGGCGCCGGCCGGATCACCGGCAGCCTTCTCGGAAAAGCTGGTGTCGAACCACTGCAGCAGGGCCCGGGCCATGCGCACGAGAGGATTGCCCGGTGGAGTGCCGGCGGTCTGGGTTTCGGAGTTCATGAAGTCTCGGGAATAAGACGACATGAGCCGGATGATCGCTCATCCGGCCCAGGTCGACTGGTAACAGGTCGCGTTTAGTGGGTGTGTCCCAGTGCGGCAGTTCGCTGTTCCAGCGCGGCGATGCGCTTCTCGAGCGGCGGATGGCTCATGAACAGCTGCTGCAGGGCACCGGGCTTCTCGCCGTTGATGCCAAAAGCCTTGAGGGATTCCGGCAATCGGCTCGGGGTGTGCGCACGACGCAGGGCTTCGAGCGCGCCGATCATCGAGCGGGTGCCGGCGAGGTCCGCGCCACCGGCGTCGGCGCGGAATTCACGGCGCCGCGAGTAGGCGGCGACGATCATGCTGGCGAACAGGCCCAGCACCATCTGCGCCACCATGACGGTGACAAAGTATCCAATGCCCACGCCGCCGCGGCTCTCGTTGTTGCCGCGCATGGCGCTGTCGACCAGCCCGCCGATGATGCGCGCCAGGAAGATCACGAAGGTGTTCAGCACGCCCTGGATCAACGTGAGCGTGACCATGTCGCCGTTGGCGACGTGCGCGATCTCGTGACCGAGCACGGCCTCGACTTCATCGCGGCGCATGTTGCTGAGCAGCCCGGTGCTCACGGCCACCAGCGAGGCGTTGCGGCTGGCTCCCGTCGCGAAGGCATTCGGATCCGGTGACTGGAATACGCCGACCTCGGGCATGCCGATGCCGGCCTTCTGCGCATGCGAACGCACGGTTGCGACCAGCCACTGCTCGACTTCCGAGGTGGGCTGCGTGATGACCTTCACGCCCATGGTCATCTTGGCCATCCACTTGGAGATGAGCAGCGAAATGAACGCGCCGCCGAAGCCGAAGACGGCCGAAATGACCAGCAGGGCCTCGTAGCTCTGCCCGCGGCGTGCGAGCCATTCGTCGATGCCGAAGACCTGCATGACGAGGCCGAGCAGCATGAGGACGGCGAGGTTCGTGGCGATCAGCAGGGCAATGCGTTTCATGTGTGTGAAGCGTTCCTTCGAGGGACCGTAATAGTGTTGAAGAGCGGCAATTCTGGCGACGGCGCCGCGGAATTCAAGCCAGCCGAAACTGGCTTTTCAATCAGCCGCTTAGAATGAAATCCAGGATCTTGTCCGGATCGTCCAGCGGCAGCCTGGTCCCGCGGTAATTCGCCAGCTCGACGCCCGCGGGAAGTGCAACCGCTGCAATCCCCGGATCGGTCGCCGCCAGCGGCTCGCCCGTCCCACGAAACACTTCGACCCGCCTCAGCGATTCAAGTTGCTTGAATCCCTCGACCAGCACGATGTCCACCGGTCGCAGTTCCCGCAACAAACCCGGCAGGGTCGCCGGCTCGCGCGACTCGGCGATGCGCGCCCAGCCCGAATCCGAGGCCAGGATGACCTCCGAGGCGCCCGCGCGGCGATGACGATGGCTGTCCTTGCCCGCCGGCTCGAGCTCGAATGCGTGGTGATGGGTGTGCTTGATGGTGGACACCTTCAGGCCGCGCCGGCGGATTGCGCCGATGAGTTTCTCGATCAGAGTGGTCTTGCCGCTGCCCGAGAACCCGACGATCCCGACGACGCGCATCAGCCCACGCTCGCACCGAGCAGGCGTCCGACCGCCCATGCCGCCAGCCCGGCGCCGCTGCCGATACACATGAGCCGCAGGCCGCCGCGCAGCGCGCTGTGCCCGGTGAACAAGCTCAAGGCCATGCCCAGCGCGAACAAGGACACCACCGTGACGCCCGCGGCGGTGTAGATCGCCTGCGCACCGTCCATGCGGAACATGAAGGGCAGCAGCGGCAACAGCGCTCCCACCGCGAATGCGCCGAACGAAGACATTGCCGCGCGCCACGGCGAACCGAGGTCGTCGGGATTGAGGCCCAGCTCTTCGCGCGCCAGCACTTCGAGCGCGTGCTCCGGGTTGGAGAGCAGGGTGCGCGACACGCGCCGCGCCTCGTCCATGTCGAGGCCGCGCGCGTTGTAGATGAGCGCCAGTTCTTCCATCTCGGCTTCCGGGTATTCGGCCAGCTCCGCGCGCTCGAGCGAGATCTGGTACTCGTAGAACTCCCGCTGCGAGCGCACCGACACGTACTCGCCGGCGCCCATGGACAGCGCCCCGGCCAGCAGGCCGGCGAGGCCGGTGATCAGCAGGGATCCCTGCTGGACCCCGGCCGCGGCCACGCCCATCACGAGGGCGGCGTTGGACACCAGCCCGTCGCTGGCGCCGAACACGGCGGCGCGCAGGCTGTTGCCGCCGACCGAGCTGTGCCGCCCGCCGACCTGGCTCGCGGAGGTGGGTATGTCGTGCGCCGCCGGGGCGCGCGGCCCGGAATAAACCGAAAGACCGCGCAGCTTCATGGCCGCGAGCACGGGTCGCAGGTGCCGTGGCTGGATGCGCTTCAAGAGCCGGGCCACCACGCGGGCGCGCAGCGCGGGGGAAAATTCTCCGGCGATCGAGGGGTTGGTGCGGCGCCAGCAGGCGGCCTGTTCTTCGGCGGCCGCGGCCAGCTTCAGGAACAACGCCCGCCGTCCCGGGTCGGGTTCAGCAGCGGCGACGGCGCCATACAGCCAGGCGGATTCCTTTTCGTGGTACCAGCTGTTGGCGGGACCTGGCACTGACTGGCACTAACTAATAGTTGCCGTTGTCTTCGTCGTCGTCGAAGTCTTCGTCGTCGTCATCATCATCGTCGTCGTCGAGGTCGTCTTCGTCGTCATCGTCGTCGAAGTCTTCGTCCTCGTCGTCATCATCGTCGTCGTCGGCATCGTCCGACCAGCCTTCCGGCTCCTCGGTGGGCTCGAGGTCGAGCTCGTGCCAGGTGTCGAGGTCCAGCTCCTCGATCTCGCCGTCCAGGTACTCGATTTCCACGAGCTCGTCGTCCTCGTCCACGGACAATACGCGGAAGGTTTCGTCCTCTTCCTTGTTCTCGTACCACTTGCCCGGGACCGGTGCGTATTCTCTGCTCACGAATTCAAGCCTCTTGCTGGAGGGCCGAGAGTTTAGGGGCTGCCTGCGAATGCGGCAACGGGAGGTATCGCTTAAGATCGCCGGCAAATTCCGCAGACACACTCATGAGCAACGCCCTGCCTCTAACTCGTGCACGCCGCATCGTCGTCAAGGTCGGATCGGCACTCCTGGTCGACCAGGCCAGCGGACAGGTCAACCGTGCCTGGCTCGGCACGCTGGTCGAGGACCTGTTGCGCCTGCGGGCGCGCGGCCAGGAGGTGGTGCTCGTGTCCTCGGGAGCCATCGCGCTCGGCCGCCGCGAACTCAAACTTCCCGCCGGTCCGCTCGCGTTGCCGCAAAGCCAGGCGGCTGCAGCCGTCGGTCAGATCGCACTGGCACACATCTATAAGGAGCTGTTCGCCGCGGCCGGCGTGGGCGTGGCGCAGATATTGTTAACGCTCGAAGACAGCGAGCATCGCCGTCGTTACCTGAATGCGCGAGCGACGCTGTCGGAATTGCTCGGACTGGGTGCATTGCCGGTCATCAACGAGAACGACACCGTCGCGACCACCGAGATCCGCTATGGCGACAACGACCGGCTGGCGGCCCGTGTCGCGCAGATGACCAGCGCCGACTGCCTGCTGCTCTTGTCGGACGTATCGGGGCTGTACACCGCCGATCCGAACCGTGATCCGACGGCACGACTGATCCCCGAGGTGCGCGAGATCACCGCCAGCATCGAGGCCATGGGCGGCGGCTCGGCTTCGGCGGTGGGTTCGGGTGGCATGGCCACCAAGATCGCCGCGGCCAGGATCGCCACCACCGCCGGATGCGCCATGGCCATCGCCGCAGGGGCGCCATTGCACCCCGTACGGCGACTGGAAGAAGGCGCCGACTGCACCTGGTTCCTGCCCGCGCAGAATCCCGAGAATGCGCGCAAGCAATGGATCGCCGGATCGCTGCGGCC
>Ga0315910_10001710_pt1 | contig 19915 bp, 18 predicted proteins | sample EdamamesoilMG_FD_204470 | JGI IMG/M metagenome (GOLD analysis project Ga0315910, IMG submission 204470) | Garden soil microbial communities collected in Santa Monica, California, United States - Edamame soil | ecosystem: Environmental > Terrestrial > Soil > Garden | place: USA: California...
AGGATCTCGTCGAAGTCGAGTCGCTCGCTGCTCTTGAGGAAGCGGTACGACTCGTGGAAGGTCTCGCGCGGCATGCAGTACGGGCAGCGGAAATTGCAGCGGTCCATGACCGAGATGCGCAGGTCGTGGATGGGGCGGCGCAGGGTATCGATCGGTGCGCGTGGCGAGAGGGGAATGACTTTCTCGCGTTGATCCATGAGGCTCACCAGCGGAAGAACCGCGCGACGAAGCCCTTGGGCCAGGTATTCGGGCCGGGCGGAAGCTCCACGAAGCCATCGGTGCCCGCGAGCGCCGTGAAATCGCCCGAGCCGTTGGTGGGCGCGGGCTCCGCGGAGGTGCGGCCCCAGTCGTCGGTCCGCAGTTTCACCGGCAGGTAGAACGCCAGTGGCGCCTTGACCTCGAACGGCGCGGTGGTCGAGATGCGCCGCGGCTCGCGCGGCGTTTCTCCCATGGCGGCGCGCAGCGCCGGCAACACGTATCGCGACAGGCACACCAGCGTGGACACCGGGTTGCCGGGCAGCGCGAACACCGCGGGTCCCGACTGCGACACGCCGAACCACATGGGTTTGCCGGGGCGTTGCGCGACATGGTGGAACACCAGGTTCACGCCCAACTTCTCGAGCACCTTGGGCACGAGATCCAGGCGGCCCATGGACACGCCGCCCGAAAGGATCAGCACGTCGTGGGTGCGCAGGTGGAAGCCGAGACGCTCGGTGAGCTGCGCTTCGTCGTCGCGCACGTGGTCGTCGGCGACGCGCGTGAAGCCGTGTTGTCGCAGGCTCGCGGTGATGCCGTAGGCATTGGAGCGGCGCACCTGGTGCGGCTCGATGGTCTCGCCGGGCTCGATGAGTTCATTGCCGGTGGAGATCACCACGATCATGGGTTGGGCACTGACTCGCAGGCGCGCCATGCCGGCGCCCGCGGCGATCGCGACTTCGGGCGCGCTGAGCCGCGTGCCGGTCGCGAGCAGCAACGAGCCCTGGCGGCAATCCGAGCCGCGGCGGTGCACGTTCTGCCACGCGTTCACGGGCTTGCGGACGTGAACGACGTCGCCATCGCGCTGCACCTGCTCGACCGGCACCACCGCGTCGCAGCCGCGCGGCAGGATGGCGCCCGTCATGATCTCGATGCAGCTCGCGGGATCCGCCAGCGTCTGCGGCGGATCACCCGCCGCCTGCATGCCGGTGACACGCATGCGGCCGGTGCTGCCGTTGGCGCCGCTCGACAGCAGCGCGATGCCGTCCATCGCCACGCGGTCGAAGGGCGGCTGGTCGCGCTCGGCGTACACGTTCTCGCGCAGCACCGCGCCCGCGACCTGGGTCAGCGGCAACGATTCGATCGGCAGGCACGCGAGGTGCTGCTCGATCAGAGTCTCAGCCTGCGCGGGCGTCAGCAGCGACATGGTAGTTAGGAAGGCCCGCTGGTCGCGCCGGGGCCGCGCCCGGCCGTAGCCCTCAGGAAGGCTTCTTTTCCGCCGGCGGGTTCTTCGCCTTCCAGGCGCGCAGCTGCTCGTTGAAGCGCTCGGTGACGTCGGTGACTTCCTTGACGGCCTCGTTGTACTTGTCGTTGTACTTCGATTCTTCCTTCTTGGCCGCCTCGGCGGCCTTCTGGTCGGTCGAGGCAGCAGGCGCGGCGGCAACACGCGCGTCGTAGTCTTCCTTGATGCAGGCGAGGTAAGTGTCCATGTCCGTGTTGTATTGCACGACAAGCTTCTTGGCCGCCAGCATTTCATCCTTGGTCGCCTGGCTGCCATCCGGAAATTTTCCGGGTGCCGCCGGATAGGTGCAGGCGGCGTTGGCATGGGCGGCGGCAAGGCCACCCGCCAGGACGAGGGCGGTCAGGTACTTCTTCATCTTCAGATCCCCGAGTAGGTGTTTCGAAAGAGGGGCCATTTTAGAGGTGGTCGCCGCGAGGGGCCATAAGAAATCTGGCGGAAGTCGTTAAGGCGCCGTTCAGATTTCCCTCCGGGGAGACTTTCCTTGCGCGGAAGGATTCAGAGACCCGCGTAGTACCGAGGGTAGTCGGGGCTCAAACCCTTGAATCGTCGGTGAATCCACAGGTACTGGGCCGGCATGCGGCGCACCTCGGCTTCGACGATGTGGTTGAAACGCTCGGTATCGGCCACCGCGTCATCGGTGGGAAAGCCCTCCAGCGGGGGGTGGATGACACCGCGATAACCGCCGCCGGGCAGCCGCTCGAAGAAGTAGGGCAGCACCTGGGCGCCGGTCATGTGCGCGATGCGCGAGGTCGCGGTGTTGGTCGCGGCCGGGATGCCGAAGAGTTTCACCATCTCGGCGCCCTTCTTGCGGAAGCTCTGGTCGGGCGCGTACCAGACCACGTCGCCTTCCTTGAGCGCCTTGATCAGCGTGCGCACGTCGTCGCGCCGGATCGCGCGCCGGGTCTGCACCGCGCGGCGCGCACTCACGAATTCGCCGACCAGCAGGTTCTTGGTCGGCCGGTACATGACGTTGAGCGGCATGCGCGCGGCGAGCGCGCGGCAACCGATCTCGATGGAATTGAAATGTGCCGACAGCAGCAGCACGCCACGGCCGGTGGCTTGCGCGGCCCGCAGATGCTCGAGCCCGCGCATGTCGGTGATGCGGCGGATGCGCTCGTTCGACGACCACCAGCTGATGGCCGTTTCGAACATCGCGCAACCGAGCCCGGCGAAGTGTTCGCGCAGCACCCGCTGGCGCGCCGGCGGGTCGAGTTCGGGCAACGCCAGTTCGATGTTGCGCCGGGCGATGCGCCTCCAGCGTGTCGGGAAGAGGAACAGCAGCAGCCCGAGCCAGCGGCCAAGTAGATAGAGCAGCTGGTGCGGCAGCGGCTCGAAAACGCGCAGGAAGCCGAGCCCGAGCCAGGTGGGCCAGTACTTGGGATGGAGGAAGGCGGCTCTCACGCGTTGCGGATGATACAGACAGACGGTGCCGGGCCGGCACCGTCTTCAGGCGCTGAACACAAAACTCATGAACGAGCGGTGCGTCTGCCCCGGCCGCAGGATGCTGCTGGGGAAATTGGGATGATTGGGCGCGTCGGGAAAATTCTCCGGCTCGAGGCAGATGGCGTGCCAGTCCGGGTAGACGTTCCTGAGGTGATACGCGCCGTACACCTGCAGTCCCGGCAGGTTGGTGCGCACCGCCATGCGTATGCCGCTCGCGGGTGAATGGAGCTCCGCGGCCGCGGGGCCGCTGCGTGTCGTGGGCTTCTCCAGCACCCAGCAGTGGTCGTAGCCACCCGCGAGCTCGATCTGTGGATGCGTGGACGGCGGCGGCACCGCGACGGTCTTGGCACGGCGAAAGTCGAACGGCGTGCCGGCCACCGGTGCGATCTCGCCCGTGGGCACGCGCGCATCGTTGATGGGTAGATAGTGGCTGGCGCTGATGCGCAGCTGCTGCTCGTCGATCGCCCGGCCCGGATCACCCGACAGGTTGAAGTAGGGATGCCAGGTGAGGCTGATCGGCGTCGGTGCGTCGGAGGTGGCCTCGTACGCCAGCGTCAGGGTCTTCCCCGACACACCGATGGTCGCGGTGACGTCGAGGTTGCCCGGGAAACCGTTGGTGCCCGCGGGCGAGCGATGCCCGAGCTTCACGTAACTGTTCCTGCCACGGCCGCTCGCCAGCACCTTCCACACGTATTTGCCGAAGCCCACGTCTCCGCCGTGCAGCGTATTCGGTCCGTTGTTGGCGGTGAGCGAATAGCTCTTGCCGTCGAGCTCGAACTTCGCCCCGCCGATGCGGTTGCCGTAACGGCCGACGAGTTGTCCCAGGTAGGACGTGTCCTTCAGGTAGGCGGGCAGGTCGGGCAACGACAGCACCAGCGGGATGCGCGGCCCGCCCTTCACGCGCGAGGGCAGCGTGAGGCTGCGCAGGGTGCCGCCGAGCGTGAGGATTTCGGCCTGCAGGCCATCGGCCGGACCGAGCGTGTACACCTCGACGTCGGCGCCATCGGCGAGACGGCCGAATGGCCGGATCATGCCACCTTGCGCGATCGCGCCTCGAACAGACGTTGCAAGAGGCAGAAGAGCAACAGCAAGACTCCGACGACGATTCGCGTCCACCATGAGCTCAGGGTTCCATCGAAGGCGATGAGGGTCTGGATGATGCCGAGAATCAGCACGCCGAACAATGTGCCCGCCACGTAGCCGACGCCGCCGGCAAGCAGCGTGCCGCCGATGACCACCGCGGCGATCGCGTCGAGCTCGAGGCCCACGGCGTGCAGGCTGTAGCCCGACAGCATGTAGAAGGTCATGACGATGCCGGCGAGCGCCGCCGTGAACCCGCTGAGTAGATAGACACGCACGCGGGTCGTGGCCACCGGCAGGCCCATGAGGCGCGCGGCGCTCTCGGCGCCGCCGATGGCGTACACGGTGCGGCCGAACTCGGTGGCGTGCGCGACGCGCATGCCCGCCACCACGACGATGATGGCGATCACGGCGCCCACGGTGAGCGAGGCGTCGAAACCCACGGGAAAACGCGCCTGTGCGATCGCGGTGTAGCTGGCATCCGAGATCGGGATGGACTCGGTGCTGATCAGGTAGCAGCAGCCGCGCGCCAGAAACATGCCGGCCAGCGTCACGATGAAAGGCGCGAGCCCGAAACGCTGGATCAGGAAGCCCTGCAATGCGCCGAACGCCGCGCCGACCGCGAGCACCGTCGACATCACGGCCCAGGCATTCCACCCGGCGTTCAGCAGCGCGGCGGAGATCATCGTGGTGAGCGCGATCAGCGCCCCGACCGAAAGGTCGATACCGCCCGACAGGATGACGAAGGTCATTCCCACCGCGACCACGCACAGGAACGCGTTGTCGATGAGCAGGTTCAGGAACACCTGCAGCGACAGGAAACCCTGGTAGCGCGCGCCGCCGAACGCCGCCATGGCGACGAACAGCGCGATCGTGATGGCCAGCGGCAGCAGCGGGTGTTTCATGCGGTCCCCGCCCGCGGCCGCACCACGCGCATGACCAACGCGCGGAACTCGGCCGACTGCAGCAACATCACCGCGAACACCAGCGCGGCCTTGACCACCAGCGTGACCTCCGGGGGAACCCCGAGTGAGTAGATAGTCGAAGTCAGCGTCTGGATGATGAGCGCGCCGAGCACCGTGCCGGCGAGCGAGAAGCGTCCGCCGGTGAGGGCGGTGCCGCCGAGCGTCACCGCGAGGATGGCGTCGAGTTCGAGCAATTGCCCGGCGCTGTTGGCGTCGGCGCTCTTCACGTTGGAGCTGATGATGAGACCGGCCACGCCGGCGGAGAATCCGCAGAAGGTGTAGACACACAGCGCGATGCCCGAGGCGCGCACCCCGGCGACGCGCGCCGCTTCGGGATTGCCGCCGATCGCGCGGATGAACAGGCCCAGCGCGGTGCGTGTCGTGAACAGCTGCAGGGCGACCCAGAGCAGCGCCGCGATCCACAGGGCCACCGGCAGGCCCAGCAGGAAGCCACTGCCCAGCACGTAATAGGGCGCGTAATAGACGGTGATGATCTGGCCGTCGGTCAGGAGCTGCGCGACCCCGCGCCCCGCGACCATGAGAATGAGTGTCGCGACGATGGGCTGCATGCCGGCCTTGACCACCAGCAAGCCATTCCACAGCCCGCAGGCGGCGGCGATCAGCAGCGCGGCGCCGAGCGCCATCCACAGCGGATGTTCACTGGCCGCTGCGCCGTCGGCGCTGAAACCACCGCCCACCAGCAGCGCCGCGACGGTGGCGGCGATCGCCACGACCGCTCCCACCGAGATGTCGAGTCCGCGGATCGCGATGACCAGCGTCATGCCCAGCGACACGATCATGAGCGGCGCGGCGCGATTGAGGATGTCGATCAGGTTCCCGAACAGGTGCCCGTCACGCCAGGTGAGCGCGAGGAACGAGGGGTTGAACACGGCGTTCACCAGCAGCAGCAAGACCAGCGTCGCCGACGGCCAGAACAGGGCGTGCTGCGCCAGGCGCTTCATGCGTCACCCGCGATCATCGAGTAGACGGCATCCTCGCCGGCTTCGCCCGGCAGTTCACCCGCCTTGGCGCGATCGCGCAGCACCACGATGCGATCGGATACGCGCACCACTTCTTCGATTTCCGCTGAGATGAACAACACCGCGGTGCCGCCTGCGGCGAGCTTCAGGATCTCGTTCATGAGCTCCTGCTTCGCGGCGACGTCGACGCCGCGCGTGGGCTCGTCGAGAATCAACACGCGCGGATCCGTGGCCAGCCAGCGCGCGATGATGGCTTTCTGCTGGTTGCCGCCGGAAAGCTGTCCGATGGGCGTCTCGATGCTGGCGGTCTTGATGCCGAGTGCGGCTACCAGTTTTTCGGCGAGCGCGCGTTGCTGGGCGCGCGTGAGGAACTTCGCAAGGCCCATGCGCGCCTGCAGCGCCAGCACGATGTTCTCGCGCACCGGCAATTCCGCGACGATGCCGTCCTGTTTGCGATCCTCCGGGCAGAACCCGAGCCCGAGCCGCAACGCGTCGCCCGGGTTCTCGAGGCGGACGGGCCGGCCATCGACGTCGATCCCGCCGCTGTCGCGGCGGTCGAGTGCGAACAGCAGGCGCGCGAGTTCGGTGCGGCCCGAGCCCAACAAACCCGCGATACCCAGGACTTCACCCCTGCGGACCTGGACGTCCATGGGCTTGAGCACACCGCGGCGTGAGAGATTGCGTGCCGCGAGCGCGGCTGGAGCGGTGGCGGCGGCGGGTGCGTGGGCGTGGGACTTGTGTGCCTCCGCGACCTCGCGGCCGACCATGGCGGCGACCAGGCCGCGCGCGTCGAGCTGGTCGCACGCGTATTCGCCCACCAGCCGGCCGTTGCGCAGCACCGTGATGCGTTGACAGATTTCGTACACCTGGTCGAGGAAGTGCGTGACGAACAATATGGCCACGCCCTGGTCGCGCAGCGTGCGGATCAGGCGGAACAGCGCCTGCACCTCGTCCGCATCCAGGCTCGAGGTGGGCTCGTCGAGGATCAGGACGCGCGCATCGCCGGCGACCGCGCGCGCCACTGCCGCGAGCTGCTGCACGGCCGCAGGCATTCCGCCGGCGAGTTGCGTGACGTCGAGGTCGATGCCGAGCTTGCCGAGCAGTTCGCGCGCGCGGCGCCGCGTCTCCGGCCAGTCGATGCCGCCGCCCCTGGGCCACGGGCGCCGCGGATAGCGACCGGCGCAGATGTTCTCGGCCACCGAGAGATTCGGCAGCAGGTGGCTTTCCTGGTGAACCGCGCTGATGCCGAGCCGCTGCGCCTGCTGCGGCGAATGCAGCGCGATGACCTGGCCCCCGTTCGATCGATCGAACAGTTTGATTTCACCCGCGTCCGGTGGACACAGCCCCGTGAGCACCTTGATCAACGTGGACTTGCCCGCGCCGTTCTGGCCCATCAAGGCATGCACTTCGCCGGCGCGCAGCGTGAGATCGACGCCCGCCAGCGCCTGCACGCCGGGGAAAGCGCGCGAGATGCCGCGCGCCTCCAGCACGATGGCTCGATCGTTCATCCGGGCCGGGCGTTCAGTACTTCCGCGACTGGATGTGCTGCTTCGCCGTTTCCATGGTGAAGACCTGCTCGTCGACCACGATGCGCTTGGGAATCTCGCGGCCGGCCACCACCTCGACCACCGAGGTCATGAGTTGCGGTCCGAGCAGGGGATTGCACTCGATAGTCGCGTTGAGCTTGCCGGCGATCATGGCTTCGAAAGCGCCCTTGACCGCGTCGATGGACACGATGGCCAGCTCCCGTCCCGGCTTGATGCCGGCTTCTTCGATGGCCTGGATGGCGCCGATCGCCATGTCGTCGTTGTGTGCGAACAGCAGGTCGATCTTGCGCGTCTCGGCCTTGAGGAAGGCCTCCATGACTTCCTTGCCCTTGGCGCGCGTGAAGTCGCCGGACTGCGAGCGGATGATCTTGAAGCGCGGATTCGTCGAGATGATCTCCTCGAAACCCTTCTTGCGATCGATGGCCGGGCCCGCGCCCACCGTGCCCTGCAGCTCGACGATGTTCACGTCGCCGGTGCCGTCCTTGAAATGATCGAGCGCCCAGCGGCCGGCCTTGCGACCTTCCTCGACGAAGTCCGAGCCGATGAAGCCCACATATAAGGAGGGGTCCGCGGTCACCGAGCGGTCGGTGAGGATCACGGGGATCTTCGCCGCCTTCGCTTCCTGCAACACCGTGTCCCAGCCGGTCTCGACCACGGGCGAGAAGGCGATGACGTCTACCTTCTGCGCGATGAAGGTGCGCAGCGCCTTGATCTGGTTCTCCTGCTTCTGCTGCGCGTCGGCGAAGCGCAGGTCGATGTTCATGGTCGCGGCCGCGGACTTGATGGACTCCGAGTTCGCGGTGCGCCACTCGCTCTCGGCGCCGATCTGGCTGAAGCCGAGCCGGATGCGATCGTCCCCGTCGTTGCGGGCGCAGCCCGTCATCATGGCCGCGGCCGACAGGATCACTAACATGCGTCGCGAATGATTCATCCTCTCCCCCGTTTGCGTCACAGCGCGTAGATGGACTTGGGTCGATGCCCGGCCGGCTCGACGTCGAGCCGGTTCACCAGCGGTGCGCCCAGCGCCGGCAGGTCGATTTCGAATTCATCGCCGGGCTGCACCCGGATGTTGTCGGCGAAGCTCAACGTGGCGGTGCCGAAGAAGTGCAGGTGCACGTCGCCGGGCGCGCGATGCTGCCGGTACTTGAAATGGTGGTACTCGAGGTTGGCGATGCTGTGGCTCATGTTGCCCTCGCCGGTGAGGAAGGGCTTCTGCCACAACACCTGGCCGTCGCGCCGGATGCGGCTGGTGCCTTCGAGGTGCGCGGGCAGGGCGCCAGTGTTGAGCATCGGCCCCACGCCGCACTGGCGCAGCTTCGAATGCGCCAGCAGTAGATAGTTGCGCCGCTCGGTGACGTGGTCGGAGAACTCGTTGCCGATGGCGAAACCGAGCCGGTGCGGCTGGCCGTCGCCGCCGATGAGGTAGCACCCGACGAGCTCGGGCTCCTCGCCGTGGTCTTCCGCGAAGTCCGGCGAGTGGATCGGGCGCCCGCAGGCGATGACGTTGGCGCCGTTGCCCTTGTAGAACCACTCCGGCTGCATGCCGGGCGCATCGCCCGCCGGCTTGCCGCCTTCCACGCCCCACTTGAACATCTTCATGGAGTCGCTGAGCTCGGTGCCCTGCAACTTCTGGTGCATGCTGTCGCGCGCCGTGGCGCTGCCGAGGTGCGTGAGCCCGGTGCCGGACACCAGGCAGTGCGCCGGATCCGGGTGGGTGAGCGGCGGCAGCAGGCGTCCTTCGCGCAGCAAGTCGGCGTAGGCGATCGGTGCGTCCAGCGGCTGGCGCGCCACGATGTCGGCGAGCGTGCAACGCGCCTCGATGGCCTCGCGCGCCAGGTGGTAGACGCTCTCGTATTGCCGCAGCGGCGATACGCGGCCGTCTTCGTCCACGCGCGCGACGCGCGTCAGCAGGTTGTCGACGTACTGCAGCAGGCGCATGGGTGGTTAGAGCCAGCCCGCGTCGACGATGTATTCCTGTGCCGACATGGCGCGCGAATCGTCCGAGGCCAGGAACAGCGCGAGCGGCGCGACGTCCTCGGGCCGCACCTTGTCGGGCAGCACCTGGTTGCGCTTGATCTCCTCCTCGCCCTTGGCGTCGAGCCATTTGGTGATCTGGCGCTCGGTCATGATCCAGCCGGGCGTGATCACGTTGACGCGGATGCGGTGCTCGCCGAGCTCGCGCGCGATGCCGCGCGTGAAGCCGATCACCGACGACTTCGCGGTGGTGTACACCGACATGTTGCGGCCCTTGGCGCCGTAGCTGTTGGAACCGAAATTGATGATGGAGCCGCCGCCCATCTTCTTCATGCCGGGCACCACGGCCTGCGTCGCGAAGAACGCCGGGCGCTGGTTTACCGCGATGCGATCGTCGTAGTACTCGGGCGTCACGTCGAGGAAGTTGTGGCGCTCGTCGTTCGCGACGTTGTTCACCAGCACGTGGAAATCCCCGAGCGCGAGGGCCGCGTCGCGGATGGCCGTCTGCAGCGTGAGCACGTTGGTCACGTCCACCTTGCGGAACCACGGGCGCGCATGTCCGGCTGCCTCGATTTTCTGGACCAGCGCCCGGGAGACGTCCTCATTGATATCAACAAAGGCAACGAGCGATCCCTGTGCAGCGAATGCTTCGGTCATAACCCCGCCGATTCCGGCGCCGCCCCCGGTGATGAACACGCTGCGGCCGCGCAATGACGGGTAAATGGCGTTGCCGGTGAGGGCGGCGGTGGAGTCACGGCGATCGGCGGACATTGCGGGGCCTCTGAAAATTCCGGGTGTGAAACGGCGCTGAAGTATAGTGCGGACCTTCCACGAAGAGGCGACGATGGACGGTAAAAAAAAGCTGCGCAGCCAGGACTGGTTCGGCAAGCAGGACAAGGACGGATTCATCCATCGCAGCTGGCTCAAGAACCAGGGCTATCCCGACGACATGTTCGACGGCCGCCCGGTCATCGGCATCTGCAACACTTGGAGCGAGCTCACTCCCTGCAACGGCCACTTCCGCGAGATCGCGGAATTCGTGAAGCGCGGTGTCTACGAAGCGGGCGGTTTTCCGCTGGAATTCCCGGTGATGTCGCTGGGCGAGACTCAGCTCAAGCCCACCGCGATGTTGTTCCGCAATCTCGCCAGCATGGACGTGGAAGAGTCCATCCGTGGCAATCCGCTCGACGGCGTCGTGTTGCTCATGGGCTGCGACAAGACCACGCCCTCGTTGCTCATGGGCGCGGCGAGCTGCGATCTGCCGACCATCGGCATCTCGGGTGGCCCGATGCTGTCGGGACATTTTCGCGGCCGGCAGATCGGCTCGGGCACCGGTGTCTGGCAGATGTCCGAGGACGTTCGCGCGGGACACATGTCAAAAGAGGAATTCACGGCTGCCGAATCCTGTATGCATCGCTCCAAGGGTCACTGCATGACCATGGGCACGGCGTCGACGATGGCGAGCATGGTGGAGTCGCTCGGCGTTTCACTGCCCGGCAACGCGGCGATTCCCGCGGTCGACGCGCAGCGTTACCGGCTGGCGCAACTGTCGGGCCGGCGCATCGTCGAGATGGTGCGCGAGGACCTGGTGCTCTCGAAGATCCTCACGCGCAAGGCCTTCGAGAATGCGATCAAGGCGAATGCCGCGATCGGCGGCTCGACCAACTCGGTGGTGCACCTGTTGGCGATCGCCGGGCGCATCGGCGTGAAGCTCGAGCTCGAGGACTGGGACAAGCTTGGCTCGCAGTTGCCGTGCCTGCTCGACCTGCAGCCCTCGGGGAAATTCCTGATGGAGGATTTCTACTACGCCGGCGGATTGCCCGCGGTGCTGCGCGAGATCGCGTCGGTGCTCAACAAGGACGCGCTCACCGTCAACGGCAGGACCATGGGCGAGAACATCGCCAACGCGCCGTGCTGGAACCGCGAGGTCATCAAGGAGTTCAAGGATCCATTCAAGGCGAACGCCGGCATCGCCATCCTGCGCGGCAACCTCGCGCCGGACGGTGCGGTGATCAAGCCGTCGGCCGCCACGCCCAAACTACTCAGGCATCGCGGCCGCGCGGTGGTGTTCGAGACCATCGAGGACTTCAAGGCCAAGATCGACGACGACTCGCTCGACATCGACGAGAACTGCATCATGGTGCTGAAGGGTTGCGGGCCGAAGGGCTATCCAGGCATGGCCGAGGTCGGCAACATGGCGCTGCCGCCGAAGGTGCTGAAGAAGGGCATCACCGACATGGTGCGCATCTCGGATGCGCGCATGAGCGGCACGGCGTACGGCACGGTGGTGCTGCACGTGGCGCCCGAGGCCGCGGCCGGTGGACCGCTCGCATTGGTGAAGAACGGCGACATGATCGAGCTCGACGTGCCGGCGCGCCGGCTGCATCTCGAAGTCAGCGACGCCGAGCTCGCGAAGCGCCGCGCCGCGTGGGTGGCGCCCGAGAGTCCGAGGCGCGGCTACTACAAGCTGTACGTCGAGCACGTGCAGCAGGCGAACAAGGGCGCGGACCTCGACTTCCTCGTCGGCGGAAGCGGCACGACGGTGACCCGCGACTCGCACTAGGGGAAATGAGGAATGTCCCCTACAGGGGCACCAGGTACCTTCCGCGACGCGGTAGATAGTAGTTCTCGGGATCGAATGACAGCGCCACCTGCCAGGCGCGCCCGACGATGTTCCGCCGCGGCACGAACCCGAACACGCGCGAATCCGCGCTGTTGTCGCGACTGTCGCCCAGCATGAGGTAGTTGCCTTCGGGGACTCGCACCGGGCCGAAGTACTCCTGCGGGCCGGGGCGCCGCGCGGGAATGCGCAGTACATCGTGGGTGGGCAACACGCCGGACTCGCGCCAGACGTCGGGCTGCCAGGCCTGGGTCGAGGTCGGCAGGGTGCCGACTCGCGCGGGGTCGCCCGGTGCGTACTCCGCATACGCGCCGTTGATCGACAGTCCCCGCTCATCGAGTGCCACCACGTCGCCCGGAACGCCAATCACGCGTTTGACCAGCGAGGTGCCGTCGCTCGGGGAATCGAACACCACGACTTCCCCGCGCAGCGGGTCGCGTCCGTCGGTCAGCCGGGTCAGCGTCCAGGGCAGGCGCAGGCCATAGACATGTTTGTCGACCAGCACGCGGTCGCCTTCGATGATGGTGGGATTCATCGAGCCGGTGGGCACCGTGACCCAGTCGGCCCAGGCGGAGCGAAAGCCGAGCATCAACACCAGGAACAGCAGCGTGCCGCGATATTCGCGCCACCAGGTATTCAGACGCCGTGCAGTGAATGGCTGAGCCATCAGGGACCTCCCGATCGGGGATTCGACCGGGGGCTGCCGCACCGGTTCCTTACGCCGTCGTAAGTTGTCGATTCATCCCGCGGCGCGGATACTGTGCGCCCGCGGAGGCCGACCTGACTCGATGTATTCGCCGCTGGTTCGCACACCTGCTGACGCTGGCATTCCTGCTTGCCCAGCTCGGCATGGTCGCGCATGCCAGCACGCACCTGAAGCGCGATCCACACTCGACTCCGACGCAGCTGTGCGGCGAGTGCCTGTCCTTCGCCCCCCTGCAGAACATGGCGGGCGGCGGTGCGGTCGTCGTCCTGCCGGTCACGGTCCAGCACGATCACGCGATTCCGCGCGATCTCGTTTCCTTCGCTCCGCAACGCGCATTCACGGGCTTCCGCTCGCGCGCACCTCCCGTCTCCTTCTGAAAACACGTTGAGACCCATGCGGCGCCGAAGCGTCCGCGTGCCCGTTCGTTTTCCGATGGAGACTTCACATGAGGAACCTCAGGTTCGTGGTGGCGTCGATGACGCTCGTCACGCTGCCCGCGCTGGCACCCGCCGCCGACGATGTCGCGGCGCTGCGTGCCGAGATGCAGGCATTGAAGAGTGACTACAACGCGCGCGTCCAAGCGCTCGAAGCGCGCATCCAGCAACTTGAATCCGCCAACGCGGCGCCGGCCGATGCGGCGACCGCCGTCGCAGCGACGCGACCGGAGCCGCCGCCACCCGCGGCTGCAGCGACCAGCAGCGCCTCGGCGTTCAATCCCGCGATCTCGCTGATCCTGGGTGGCTCGTACACCACCACTTCGCGCGATCCGGCCGACTGGCGGATCGCCGGCTTCGTGCCCGCGGGCGAGGAGATCGGGCCCGGTGAGCGCAGTTTCAATCTCGGTGAATCCGAGCTGACCTTCAGCGCCAGCATCGATCCTTACTTCTCGGGGACGCTGACCGCGGCCATCACCGCGGACAACGAGATCGAAGTGGAGGAGGCGTTCTTCCGCACTACCGCGCTGCGCGACGGGCTCAGCGTGAAGGGCGGGCGATTCCTTTCCGGCTTCGGCTATCTCAATGAAGTGCACGCGCACGCCTGGGACTTCGTCGACCAGCCGCTGGTGTACCAGGCCATGTTCGGCGGGCAGTACCGGCAGAACGGCGTGCAGGTGAAATGGCTGGCGCCGACCGACCTGTTCCTCGAGTTCGGCGCCGAGACCGGCAACGGCGACAACTTCCCCGGCACGCGCCTCGAGGACAACGGCTTCAACGGCGCCACCTTGTTTGCCCACGTGGGCGGTGACATCGGTGACTACACCAGCTGGCGCGCGGGCGCTTCGTGGCTCACGTCGAGGGCGGAAGAACGTCCCGGTGGCATCCCGGGTGCCGACGGCGCCAGCGCGTTCGATTCGTTCACCGGCGACAGCGACACCTGGGTCGTGGACGGTGTGCTGAAGTGGGAGCCGTCGCCGCGGCGACAGCTGAAGTTGCAGGGCGAATACATGCACCGCAAGGAAGACGGCACGTTCGTCTTCGATCCGGCGGGCCTGGCCGCGCTGGCTAACTACGGGAACACGCAATCAGGCTGGTACCTGCAGGGCGTATACCAGTTCGCGGCGCGCTGGCGCGTGGGCGCGCGTTATGACTCGCTCGACTCCGGCAGCCCGCTGTACAGCCCCGCCGCGAGCGATCCGCCCATCGAATTCGCCCCGCCGGGCGCGGCGCCGAGTCCCGATCGGCTCTCGCTGATGTTCGACTGGAATCCCAGCGAGTTCTCGCGGCTGCGCGCGCAATTCGACTGGGACGACGCGCGCGACGACGGCCATTCATTGACGGATGGCGACCACGTGCTCCGCCTGCAATACCTCTACGGCATCGGCGCGCACGGCGCGCACAAGTACTAGGACATGAACATGAAAACCTTCATCAAGCTGATGGCCGCGCTCTTCGTGGGCGCCGCCAGCCTGCCAGCCGGCGCCGCGCTCAAGGTACTCGCCACCACGCCCGACTGGGGCGCGCTCACCACCGAACTCGGCGGCGACAAGGTGAACGTTTACGTCGCCACCACGGCGCTGCAGGACGTGCATCGCGTCGAAGCCAAGCCCAGCCTCGTGGCCCGCGCGCGCAATGCCGACCTGGTGGTCGCGACCGGCGCCGAGCTCGAAGTGGGCTGGCTGCCTGTGCTGCTGCAGGAGTCGGGCAACTCCCGCGTGCAGTCCGGCCAGCCCGGGTACTTCGAGGCGGTGTCGGCGCTCAAACTACTCGAGGTGCCGTCGAAGCTGGATCGCGCCATGGGCGATATCCACCCGCTGGGCAATCCGCACGTGCAGCTCGATCCGCGCAACATCCAGGCGGTGGCGCATGCATTGACCGCGCGGCTCTCGCAGATCGATCCCGCCCAGGCGGCGTACTACGCCGCGCGCGGCAAGGACTTCGATGCGCGCTGGGACCAGGCCATCAAGGGCTGGGAGGCGAAGGCCGCGCCGCTGAAGGGCAAGCCGGTGGTCATCATGCATCGCGACCAGGTGTACCTGTGCCACTGGTTGGGCCTCACCGAGGTGGCGTCGATCGAGCCCAAGCCGGGGGTGCCGCCCACCGCCGCGTATCTCGGTTCGCTGGTGGGCAAGCTGACCGCGACTCCGGCGAAACTGATCCTGTTGAACGCCTACAACGACCCGAAGGCCGCCAACTGGCTGTCCGGGCGTGTCCACACACCCGACGTCGTGCTGCCGTTCTCGGTGGGCGGCAGCGACGGCGCGAAGGACCTGTTCGGTCTCTTCGACGACACCGTGAACAAATTGCTGGCGGCACTGAAATGAACGACCTGTACATCGACTTCAGCATCCTGTGGCCGGCGCTGATCGCCGGTTGCCTGGTGGCGATCTCGCACGTACCGCTGGGACAACAGGTTCTGGCGCGCGGCATCGTGTTCATCGACCTCGCCATCGCGCAGGTGGCGGCGCTCGGCGTGATCGTCGCCAATCACTTCCAGCTGCCCATCGAGGGCTGGGGCGCGCAGGTGGCGGCCGCGACGGCCGCGCTGGCCGGTGCGCTGCTGCTGACCTGGACGGAGAAGAAGCGTCCCGAGGTGCAGGAGGCGCTGATCGGCATCCTGTTCGTGCTCGCGTCCACGGCGCAGATCCTGCTGCTGGCCAACGACCCCCATGGCGGAGACAACCTCAAGGACCTGCTCGCGGGGCAGATCCTCTGGGTGTCGAACGCGCAGCTGATCCGCACCGCGGCGGTGACCGCGGTGTTCGCGCTCGCCTGGTTCCTGGGGCGCGAGAAGATGGGCCGCATCGGCTTCTACGTGCTGTTCGCGCTGGTGGTCACCGCATCGGTGCAGCTGGTGGGCGTGTACCTGGTGTTCACCACGCTGATCGTGCCGGCGGTGGCGACGTATCGGCACCTGCGCCAGCGCCAGCTGCTGTTTGGCTATCTACTGGCCGTGGGCAGCTATGTCGTCGGGCTCGGGGTCTCGGTGCTGACGGACATGCCGTCGAGCCCGGTGATCGTCTGGGCGATGGCGATGCTCGGCCTGCTGGTGCATCTCACCGGCAGGAACGGCGCGGTCGGCGTGATTTCGCGGAGCCAGTGATCGGCCATTCCGGCGCATTCGCCGTTCCGGAGTGATCGCTCCGGAACGACGACGCGCCGAGGCCTCGTGCCTCCTCAGTGCCGCGGGCGCATGTAGAGAGCGAACACGTATTCGGGCACGCGCACGCAGGTGGCCTGGCTTGCTTCATTGTCGAAGCGATAATGGATGCCGCTGTATACGCGCGCGTTCGCCTGGTCCTCGGCGAGTTGCCAGAACCCCTGGTAGGTTCGCGTCACGTCGGGATTTCCGGCGCTGCCCTTCCATGTCACGCTGAATGCCGCGGCATCGGTGTCATAGAACAATGCCAGTGCCCGCGCGGCACTCGCCCCCACACAGGCCATGTTGCCGGAGTAGGAGGGGTACGGCGGCGTGGTGATCAGCGGCAGCCAGGCCGGATCCGCGTCCGTGAGGGGATTCTGATCTTCATCGGCGCGCTGGATCGCAGTGACCGGCCGCCACAACCCGTACACGAACTTGCTGGTATGCGAGGTTTGTACGCCGTCATGGATAGAGACGTTGATCAGCGCGAACAGGCGTGCCGTTTCGATCAGTGACAGACGCTGTTCGCGGGCGGTGTCGCGCGCCACGTGATTCCAGACGCCCCAATGCACCGTGCTGGTGATGGTACTGGCGAAGAGCCTGGCCAGCTGCGTCTGCTCGGCGGTTCGTTCGGTGCTGCCCACCGCGCCGAGTCGCTTCACCTCGTTGAAGTCGTCGGCGTACTCCTGGCTGTTGAGCGCCGGCGGGTGGCGCGGCAGGTACTGGGTGGGTGTCAGCAGCGCGAACGGGGTGGTGGTGGGGAACTGCGTGAACTGTGGCGGCCCGAAGGCCGGCGGCGTGGGCTGGTAGTTGCCGGGAATCGGCGGCAGCACGAAGGGCGGCGGCGCGGCGGCCCAGCCATCGTTCTTGCGCCATGCCAGGACCGCGGCGGCCACGGCCTTGCCGACGTCACTGCCCGGCTTGGCGCGGAATGGCGGGATGCTCGCCAGCCGCGCCGCGAGCGCCGTGTCGAAGGTCGCCTTCGAGGCGGGGAACTGGTCGACCAGGACATCGTGCGCGGCCTGCGCAGCCGCGGCCTCCGGGGAGGCGAGCGGCGAAGCCCAGACGCTGAATCGATAGCGTCCGTAGCCACGCTCGATGGAATTCACGGCGTCGAACATGGCGACGTGCAGCATGGCGTAGTACCGCGGGGGCGAGAGGCCACCGGCCGGGACCACCGATTCCAGCAGCGCGTTCCATTCGGGGATCACCTCGGCGTCGGGCTTGTTGCCGTAGGCTTGGGCGCCGGCCGAGGTGAAGAGCAGGGCCACGACGGCGGCCATCCTTGTCGCAACCTGGGGGAATAGTTTGTTCTGGTGCATGGCGTTTTCCTTTCAGGCGTGTGAATGAGCGTTCCAGCGCCACCGTCGGCCTCCGGCCCTGCGTCCAGCAAGCGGTAAGATGCCGTCCCGCCGCGCGTGCCGCGTAATACCGCTTATCGCCGCGCGTCGCCTGGCTTCAGGATCAACGCATGAATGAGGAAGACCGGCTCGGTTCCTGGAAAGCCATCGCGGCCTACGTGAAACGCGATGTGACGACGGTGCAGCGCTGGGAAAAGCGCGAGGGCATGCCGGTCCGCCGGCATCAGCATGACAAGCGCGGATCGGTGTACGCCTTCCGCTCGGAGCTCGATGCGTGGATGGCGTCGCGCGGCTCGCAACTGGCCGCGGAGCGTCCCGCGACGATTCGCGGTCCTCTGACCCCGGCCACGCTGGCTGCGTTCGCGGCGCTGCTGGTGGCGGTGGGACTGGTGTGGTGGTTCCGTCGCGAGGGTGCGCCGACGGATTCGACGGCGCTGACTCGTGTGGTGCCGCTGACGGACTTCGAAGGCGTCGAGCAGGCGGCGTCGATTTCGCGCGATGGCCGCTTCGTCGCGTTTCTCTCCGACAAGGACGGCAAGCTCGACGCCTGGATCACGCAGGTGGGCACAGGCGAGTTCCACAATCTCACGCGGGGCACGGCGCCCGAATTGCACAACCCGGAGTTGCGCAGCCTGGGCTTCACGCCCGACGGTTCGCTGGTGACGCTCTGGACCCGGGTGACCGACCCGGCGCCGGGAGCGAGCCCCGTGAACCTGCAGGCCGTGCCCGCCATTGGCGGGCCGATGCGCATGTTGCGCGCGGCCGCGGTGGAAATGGACTGGTCCCGCGATGGCACGCAGGCCGTGTTCCATACCCCCGAGCCTGGCGATGCGACCTACCTGGTCGAAGCCGACTCGCGCACGGTGAAGCGCATCCACGCCGCCGCGCGCGGCGAGCACTGCCATTTCCAGGTATGGGCGCCCGACGACTCCTTTATCTACTTCGCGCAGGGCGTTCCGCCCGACGAGATGGACCTGTGGCGCATGCGGCCCGACGGCAGCGGCGCGGAGCGCCTGACTAACCACCGTTCGCGCGTGATGTTCCCGGTATTCGTCGGGCCCACGACACTCTGGTATCTCGCGACCACCGAGGAGGGCGCGGGCCCGTGGTTGTATTCCTTCGATGTCGAAAAGCGCATCGCGAGCCGCATCAGCTTCGGCATCGAGCAGTACACCTCGCTCGCGGCCAGCGCCGATGGCCGGCGCGTGGTCGCGACCGTCGAACGCTCCAAGGCCAGCCTGTGGCGCATGCGGATCGGCGATGGCGTCGCGGCCGAGACCGCGGCCCGGCGCATCGAACTACCCACCGTGGGCGGGCGCTCCCCGCGCGTCGGGCCTGACTACCTGGTCTACGTGATGCCCAAGGGCACCGGCTACAGCATCTGGAAACTCGCCGGCGGCGCCGCGACCGAGCTCACGCAGGGAAGCGACGCGCGCGTCGTGGGTGGCGCCGCCGTCTCGCCGGAGGGCGGTCAGATCGCATTCGTGGAGGAAAGCCGCGAGGGGACGCGGCTCTTCATGCTGGATGCGAAGGGTGGGGTGCCGAAGCGGTTGGCGGCGGAGATCGAGATTCGTGGCGCGCCGATATGGGCGCCCGAGGGCGGCTCGATCACGGTCGCGGGCTTGCGCGACCAGAAGCGGCAGCTGTTTCGCGTGCCCGTCGACGGCGGCGCGCCCACCACGATTCTCGCTGGAGATGCGCTCAATCCGCTGTGGTCATCCGATGGAAAACTGCTGGTCTACTCGGACACCGGCGTCGGGCCCACGTTCGAAGTGAAGGCGGCCAATGCCGACGGCACGCCGCATGACATCGCGCCCCTGACGCTGCCGCGCGGCTCGAAGCGCATCAGCTTCGTGCCCGGTCGCCACGCGCTCGTGGTCCTGCAGGGCGAAATGCGCCACGTGAACTTCTGGTACGTGGATCTCGACACCGGCCAGCAGCGCCAGCTCAGCGATTTCGGGCGGGAGTTCCAGATCGCCGACTTCGACGTGACTGCCGAAGGCGACATAGTGTTCGATCGGTTCCGCGACAACTCCGATATCGCCCTGATCGAGCTGCAGGGACGCTAGAATCCCGCCCCACGCGCCCGTAGCTCAGCTGGATAGAGCACCTGGCTTCGAACCAGGTGGTCGGCGGTTCGAATCCGTCCGGGCGCGCCATAT
>Ga0315910_10001711_pt1 | contig 19912 bp, 13 predicted proteins | sample EdamamesoilMG_FD_204470 | JGI IMG/M metagenome (GOLD analysis project Ga0315910, IMG submission 204470) | Garden soil microbial communities collected in Santa Monica, California, United States - Edamame soil | ecosystem: Environmental > Terrestrial > Soil > Garden | place: USA: California...
ACTCGCGTCTGGGTCCATGGGCAATCACTGCGGGGACGTGCTGCTCAATGAGCCGTATTTGAACCTGGAGTGTGAGCTTTTGGTGAAAGCGCTCGAGATCACGAGCAATGCCGAGGCCAGAGACAGCGCACTCTTGGGCATTCGATCACTGGCCTTGCTCGACGTTATGCAAGCCGGAAGCTACTTGGAACAAGCTGTCGCAGCGCTGCCCGCGGGCGACCCAATAACCGCAAGCTTGAGCAGTACTCTGCGCAAGGTTGTACGTCTCTATCTCGACGACCGGCGTATCGCCGGCGCCGTCCACGCGACTTCGGTCGAGGCAGCTTATGAGGCCGGCGTAGCAGCACTGAGCGCTGGGAATATCCCTGCAGCAGCCGAACAGTTTGTCGTGGCCTTGGCAGCTACTGGAGAGTGAGCGACCCGCCTTCCACAGGACAGGGGCGACCCGACCCTGGTTGAAAAATCTCCGGGGCCTGCCGACCCAAACCTGGTCGTGGTGCGCAGAAAGGATTCGCTGCTCAATCCGTACTTCTACGTGATTGGCCCCAGCGACCGCGACCTGCTCGGCTTGGCGCGAGAAGCGCTCGTGAAGAGCGGCGAGCTGTAAGGCGGCGGCCATCTAGTGGCCCGCCTGGGCTGCTGAGCCCCGATCGACCTGTGGCATTGCGCCTCAAAGTGGCTCCAGTGCGCTGTGCATGGAGAGACGTGGCACGCGGGCCAGTTCCTGACTTCTGCGCAATCCAACCGCAGATCGCCACCGCTGTGAGCATGCCATTGGTCGCCACGAACACCCAATTGCCGATGAGTAAGCTGTAGGTAGTAAACCCCAGCGAAGCGATGGTTTGGCCGAGGTAGAGTGCACGGGAAACGCCTGAGCCGCGGGACGTCCGTGTTTGCTTGCGCACCTGAGCGATCAACGTGGCGAGCAGAACCAATGAACTGAACCAACCTAAAGCTTCGATCAACATCGCCGTCTCCATGCCGAGATCCTCCGGCACTTCTGCGGCTCAAGCAGGTTCGATGCCAGCGAAGGGTGCCCTGACTGCAACCAACTTTGAGGTGAACCACTGGACCGTGCGCCGTATCTGATGGCCAACGGGGTCCGGCTGGCGCGACTCGTCTATCACGGGGCCAGTGTGGTCCCTGAAGACGGGGTCGCCAGTGGTGGCACGCCTGGGGACGTGAATGCGTCGACCGGTCTTTCACCGAAAAAAGCCTCGCCCGCCTGCCTTTCAGGGCCACGCAAAAAGCTCATCGTGTCATTCAAAAAGCTCTTCCGGGGTTTTCGAAGCTCCCACCCGAATTAAAAAAGCTCTTCCGGCCATTGCAAACCGTGCTGCGGGGCCCGGCGGAGGCTGATCTGGCCCTCCAATGTCCGCTTCGGGCACTAAAACTTGCCTTTCGGGTGTCACGAACGGCAGTTACCCCGGTGCACCGAGCTCCTCGGGGGGCCGAACTGCGCGATGTTGGGTCCGAACTGGGTCAGAAAATAGGAAGGAGGGAGGCGCGGGACCAGAACTGCCGGCAGCATCCACCGGGAGGGCACGCAAGGCGGTCTGCTTCTGAAGCGTCCTGGAGTTCCTCCAGCGGATAGTTCCGCTGTTCCTAGAGGAAACGCGCGGGAATGCTGCGGCGTCGAAGGCAACGAGGTCGCTTGAGCGGCCCGGGGTGTGGCAATATCCGGAGAATGACCATTCGCATTTGGCTTGCCGCCCTCACCTACGTCGCATTCGCTGGTGTAGCCTGCAATGGAGAGCCCAGCGACGTGTCTGGTGCCGGCGGGCAGGATGCAGCTGGCGGCAGGATCGGGGCGGGTGGTGACGCTGCAGCAGGTGGCAACAGTGGTGGGGCGATCGAGACGGAGAGCGGAGGGGAAGGCGGCGCCGGACCGAGCGGGGGTGGACCGGGAGCGGGCGGTAGTTCGACCGCGTTCGAGGTGGACGTGCACCTCGCGAGTGAAGAGGCGGCCACTGCACCCACCACCGTGGGCATCGTCACTTGGTCGACGACCTTGGGCGCCCCCACGAGCGCGAAGATCGAGTTTGGTCTGACCACGGACTACGGCATGGAGGCACCTGTCGATGTGTCGGCTCCGGACCTGCGCACACTGCTTTTGGGAATGAAGCCCGAGAGCACGTACCACTTGAGGATCGTGGCCCAGGTCGATGGTGATGAAATTGTGAGCGAAGACCTGACCCTGGAGACGGGGGCTGCACCTGAGCAACTTGCTCAGAGCGTGGATCTCGAAGTGCTCTCCGCCGAAGAGCGCGAACCAGGTTTCATCGTGATGTCGCATTGGCAGGGAGATTTCGCGGGCATGGTGTTCATCGTCGACCAAGATGGTGACGTAGTGTGGTGGTATGATTCTCAAGTCGAGGATGGAATTGGGCGCGCAGCTATCTCCGCCGACGGGCACGACCTGTGGATGGTCAATGGTGCTCCGTCCTTGAACGGCCCGGTGTGGCGTGTCGGCATGGATGGGCTGAACAAGCAGGAATACGGCAGCGTGCTGGCTTCCCACGACATTGTAGCGGTGGAAGGTGACGCGGTGGCGTTCGTGGGCTTGCTCAAGGCGAGCGAAATGGATCGCGCAGGTCAAGAGACGACGATCCTACCGCCCCTCGAACCTACCGCCGGTTTGCCACACTGCAACGCCATTGCGTACAATCACGCACTCGGAATGTACGCGGTCTCCAATCGTCAGGAGGACGTCTATCTGTTTCCCCGCACAGGCGCGACGCCGGAAAATATCGTGAACCTCACCTCCATCATCGGGCCCAATTCAACCTGGGGTGGGTCGCAACACGGTGTCCACCTGCTCTCCAACAACCATCTTGTGATGTTCGCCAACGCAGAAGGCGGGGACCTATCGACTGCTCTCGAATACGACTTGGACAATGGCGAAGAGGTTTGGCGTTACGAGGGCAACGAATTCAGTGATAACTTTGGCAACGCGCAGCGCCTTCCTGGTGGCAACACGCTCGTGGTCTATTCAAACGCCGGCGTGATCCACGAAGCCAGCCCTGACCAGAACAAGGTCATGGAGATCAAAGCCACTGAATTCTTGGGCTATGCCTCTTGGCGGGCCAGTCTCTATGGCACGGTCGGTGACGTGGCTGAGTAGAGCGACGATGCAGTCGCCGCGGGCGGTGGTGGGACCCCGGTTGCTGACGGCTGGCGACTAGAGACCGCTGTGTGACTCGAAGCTGCTGAAGAACGACCAGATGTTGCTCGCCACCTCACCGGGGATGTAGTGGTCGTAATTGCCCGTGCACCAGGCCACTGGCTTGTCTTCGGCGCACCCCTCGTAAAATTGGCAATTGCTGAGAGAACTTGACGTCGAGGTGCCGCAACCGTTCCGCGCGAGCCAGAAATCGCGGCTCTCCTCGCCGCTGGAGATGTCGACGATGTCATCGGCGGTTCCGTGTTGGACCATGATGGCGCTTTGTGCGGTGCAGCTCTGGGGCGCGCCACCGGCCACCGGCGCGAACGCGCGGAACCAGTCAGGGTGATCGCAGGCCATTTGGTTGGTAAAGAAAGCGCCCATGCTGAACCCAGCGATGAACACGCGCGACTCATCGACGCAGTAGCGCTCGCCCAGGTCCGTCATGATCTGACGGAGGAAGGAGTAGTTCTTGTCGTTGGCGGTCCATGTGGACTTGAGCACCTGATCGCCCCAGTGAGAGACGTTGCCAGGATGAGGACCTTCGCCTTGCGGCCAAACCGTGATGGCACGGCCTTGCGAGCGCTCGGTAAAGTTGAAGAGGTCAACGACGGCGACGTTGTTCATGTCGTAGCCGTGCAGCGCAAACACGAGCATCAACGGCTCGGTGTTGTCGGCGTCGTTGGGTACGTCCATCAGGTAGTAGCGAGCGTCGCCCTCGATCTGCAACGTCTGTTGCTCACTCGGGGACGGCGGAGCTTGAAACGGGGTTCCACATCCGGGGGACCGCGAGTCGCCACCACCGGTTCCATTTTCGGTGCCGCCGGAAGCTGTTGCGCCGCCCCCACCTGTGGGCGATTCTCCTCCGGACCCAACTGGTGGACTCCCTCCGTCTGAACTGCTTCCGCCAGCGCTGCTCCCTCCGGTTGCCGACGTTGCACCACCAGTCGCGTGACTCACTCCGCCACTTCCCCCCGTTGCACCGATGGAGCCTCCTGCACTGGAGTCCCCGCCACCCGCCCCGTCTCCGGGAGGGCTAGCGCCCTCCTGGCTCGAGCACCCGCCGGCTCCGGCTAGCGTGGGAAGCAGCACGCCTGCGATGCCCGCCAGGCGCAATAGGGAGCGCGGCCTTTTGAGCTGTGCCTGGTGGGTGACCAAGGGATGCGGTGTCGTGATCATGGGTCAAAATTCCTTAGTTTGTGGGCCTGCTTCAGACCAAGACATCAGCCAGAGGAGACACGTTTGCCTCTTCGGCAAAACTCGCCGATTCGACTCCACACACGTCCAAGAGGCTCTTGAGCAAACTCGTATTGGTGAAGGACGGAAGATCCAGATAGTGCGCCTGGAGCAGCTTGCCCCCAGGGCTCCCGGCGATGATGAGGGGCAAGTTGCGATGGCTCCCGCTCGGGCCTTCGGCGACATCACAGGTCCACAGGGCGAGAGCGCTTTCGAACAATGGTCCGCGAGGCGTCGTCAACTCGGACCAATGATCGAGGAGTGTTTTCAACGTACGCATGCGAATGCGGTCAATTTCCGCGTGCATCTCGACTGCGCCCTCGATAGCGGCCCCACTGGCGCCGTCGCTCTGGACGCGGTGGCTGATCCAATGAAACGGGAACGACTCGACGCCGTCGATGACGTAGCGGCTCCCGTCTCCTCCTCCGTCACCCCACTGCAAAGTGGCCGCGCGCGTTACGTTGCAAGCAAAGGCAACGCCCACCAGTTGCATGTGGAGGCGCACTACGTTCTCAATGAAGCCCTTGTCGCCGATCGTTTCGATTTCCTCGAGACTCAGCTGGTCAGCGCTGCAGCCGAGCGCTTCCATCGTCACCTCGACGTCGCGAATCGCGGTCAAGTGTTGGTCAAGGCGCCGACGGTCGCTGGAGCTCAACCGCGGATCTGAAAGAAGTGAGGACAGATCTCCTCGGACGAGATCATTGACGCTCTTGCGACGGTCGAACAACCTGCGAGCCTCCTCGCTCTGGGTCCCGTCTGCATCCAGCAGGCCAGCCAGCTGGAGGTACACTTGGTACGGGTCCCTCTCTGCGTCGACGAGCTCGCCAGCGGCTCTGAATGACAATCGATCATCAATGTAACCAGCATGCGGTCCCGCATAGACGTTGAGCGGGGTGCCGCCCGCCGCTTGCGCAATCACCCAATCGATGGACGGCCCGCGACTGGTCGCGCTCACTGACGAGCCCTCCGGCGTCAGGCCTGTCAAACACATCACGTGGCCATGGGCGTGGGTGTCACCCGTAGCGCCTGCCGAATAGCGCATTCCCCGAACAATCAACAGCTTGTCAGCATGGTCAGCGAGCAGGCCAGTGCAGCGCTGTGCACTATCATTGCCTAGCTGAGCCGGGGACAAGGGACCAGCTACCTTGGGCCAAAAGCGCTCCGGGTCCAATCCGCCGTCTTGAACGACGCCGTTGGCTCCGCACATGAAGAACGCAAAACGCGGGTCTTCATCCAGGGCAAACGCGGAGCGTTCCGGAATGCTCTCCAAGAACGGCAGAACGAGCCCCGTCGTGCCCACGCCTTGGAGCAGCGCGCGGCGAGTGATAGATTTGTTAGGCACTGACTTCACGGATTCAGTTCCCTGGTTTTTGATCTCTCGCAACCCGTCGAACGCGATGGGCCAGAGATCGACGGTCAAGGTAACAGGCCTACTGCGCGGCTGCATCTTGAATGCAGCGCAGGGGTCGACTTGTTGCACCCTTGGATTGTTGCATTCCGCGGGGGAACAAATTCACCCTCCGCTCACGATCTGAAGCGCCCAATAGTGAGCTCACAGCGACCCGACCCAGCGACCTGATTCGCCCCGGTCTCCTTCATCGACTGCAGTCGGGTGCCTCCGGGAAAGGACCGCACTCAGAGTTCGGACACTCGCCGATCGCGCATTCGGTAGCTAACTCACACGATTCGCCGTCAGCTTTGAGCGCCACGCAAACGTCCGCTGGGTCGTGTCCGGTGGAGACGCCTGGGCAGTCCGTGCTGAGACAAGCGCAGTACAGGCCTTCTTCGCAAGAATCACTCGGGAGCAGGGGGCTGCAGGGTTCCCCCAGCGCGCGCACCGGCTGGCACCGCATGGTTTCTCGATCACAGAATAGGTCGGCAGCGCAGGAAGCTGCTGAGTAGAGCGAACAGACTTCGCCTTGTTGACCTGCCGGGTGGCACTTGAGGTCATCCATGCACAGCAAGCCGGATGCACACGAGCCGTCCCAGACGCAGTCCGCACCCTCGCCGCGTGGCTTCTCGCACACTTTGATGGACTGACTTTCATCGCACCAGAGCCCGGCTTCACACCCCGAGGGACCACAGGGTTCCCCCTGCGGGCTCAGCAAAGGGACGCACTTTAGATCCGCGGAACATCCGTAGTCACTCACACAGCGATCGTACAGGTCGTCACAATCGTCGTAGGCAGCGACGGGGGCTGCGCAGCGACTCTCGCCCGAGACACCCGTGGGACGGCAATAGAGTCCGGCTTGGCAGGTCGCGTCGGCTACGCAGAAGTCTCCTTCGGCGACGTTGGTGGCGCACTGGTCGTCGTTGCAAGCCCCTGGCCAGTCGCAATCAAAGTTACCTTCACAGACCGTACCAGCTGGACCTGGATCGCGGCACGTTGCGGGTGAGCCTCCACACGAAAGCCCGGCGGCGCAAGGCCACGCGGCACACGATTCATTCTCCAACGCGGGGACGACGCAGCTTTCATCCAGGCAGAACAAGCCAGGACCACAGCGCTCTTGTGCAGCGCAACTTTGATCCTCAGTCTTGAACGAGGTGCACGTGCCTTGACAGGCGGCAAAACCGGATTCATTCGTTTCGCGGAGACAGTAGCCCTCCTGGCATTCATCGTAGATCGCGGCGAATGAAGCGGAGCGACACTCGTCCTCCAAGTCCAAGGTTCCGCGGAAGGACTTTTCACACACTTCTCTCACTCGTGCGGAGTTGAACGGAGGGCCAGCCGAGCAGTTGTCGTAGTCTTGGGCAAGTTGCAGGCACGCTTCGGCGACTTCCCCGTCAAAGGTGACTGTACCGAGGCCCAAGGCGACAATGGCATCGTCACACGCCGCAACCATCCGCTCGTATCCAGGCCACGTCTCGCAGCTCTCCTCATTGGTGCAAAGCAAACGCCAATCGCAGACCGCGTCTCCATACTTCTGGCAGAAGTCTTGGGCGTCTTCGATGACCTCTCCTGTGTCGCTTCCGCCACTGGGGTTATCCGACTGCCCGCCGCTGCCCGGGGAGCCGCCAGCACCGCTGTCGCCGTCGCCATGGCCGTCCCCATCGCCATCACCATCGCCGTCGCCATCCCCTCCGGTGGTGCCGTCGCCGTCGCCGGCGGCGCCCCCCGGATGATCGCCGTCCCCGTCTCCGTCCCCCAAGTCTTTCCCCTGACCTGAGACGGAACAGGCACCTGCCACGACGAGGAAAACCAGAACGAGCACGGGACGCGTGAGCTTCATGCTTGGCACCATGGCTTTGCCAGTTCTGGCGAGCAAGTTGAGAGAAACCGAGGCCCGCAGGATGAACGAATGGGCCGGGTACCGACCGGCAGCGGGTTGCACGAGATGGTTACGCGCGTAGGCTCAGCGACGTGACGTGGTGGACCAGGGCTCGGGCCCGGTGGTGGCTGGCCGGAGGGGTAGGTGTCGTCGGCTTGTTGGGGCTGGGGTTACTGCACCTGCAGCAGGAACGCAGCGCCGAATCCTTGGATCCAGGATGGAAGGTCGGAGCGATCTACGAGAGGAGATCGGGCAAGCGACAATGTGAACCGTTGAGGAACGCTCAAACGTGCGAGAGCGACGACCGTAGTCCACGTTGCGAGTGGACGCGGTGGGTCGTGGACGATGCGATCGTCGACACCCCAGAAGAGTTGCAGCGTTTCTTGGGTCAGCTCCGGGGCAAGCCCAGCCCAGCCCTCGACGGGCCACTGCCCGCACCGTTCGAACGCCTCGTCTTCGAAGACCATGTCCACGCTCCGTACACGCTGGTCCCTCCCCTCGACTGGAAGGCTGATCCGTACAGGGAACAGAATTGGCGCCGACAGTTTCAAGATCTGCGCATCTTGGACGAATTGACGGAGAAAAAGGGCCAAGTTGGACTGAACCAGGCAGCTTACTTGGTGCTCGACTGGGGCAAGCACGCGCTCTTGGTCGAGGACTTTCCGGACTTCACCTGGGGTGACCATCCCATGGCGACGCGTTCTCAGGCAGTCGCATCTTTTCTCGAGGAGTACCTGGCGCGCCATCCTGATCCCAATTTCGAAGTGGCACGCATGGCGGTGCGCATTGTGATGAGCCACGTGCTCGGCATGGCTGCGTCCGATTGTTACACGGCACGCCACAACCATGGGCTGTTCCAGGATACGGCTCTCCTGGCAGTCGCGCGCACCTTCGAATTGCCGTCGGAGGCTGCGCTGGTGGCGCTGGCGGAGCAACGCATCGAAGAAGACCAAATCCTGCAATCCGTCAGCGAAGGCGGGATCCAGGTCGAAAACAGCACGTCCTATGCACTCGGTTACTCGGTCTGGGTGTCTTCCTTCGTGACCAAAACCTGGCTTGCGTTTGGGCGGCCCATCCCACTCCGCGTCAAGCAGCGCCTGATTCGTCTCAATCAAAATCTACCGTACTTCGTTCAGCCTGGCCTAAAAGGCCCTTCGATTGGTGATTCGCGCTCGGATGAGATGCGCCGCGTGGCCAAGAAGATCCTGCGCGAGACGCCGGGTGAATTGATGCCCAAAGCAACGCGCGCTGCCTTCAAGTACTTTCTGGATGGTGGGCCCGCTCCTGACTTGGAGACGGACTTCATTTCGGCCCAAGGCGGTTACGCCACCTTGCGCAGTGCTTGGACCAAGCAGCCTGAGCAAGCCACGGTCGTTCATACCAAGGCCTCCCGACTCACTCCGATCCACGCCCATCAGGATGCGACTTCCTTCGAACTCTATGCTCTGGGGTCGCGCTGGATTGTGGACGCCGGGCGCTATGGGGCCAAAGATGAAGCACCCTTTGGCGAATATCAATACGGGGTGATGAGCCACAATGTGCTGGTCGTCGACCAAAAACCAACCCAAGCGGGAAAGGCCCCGCGCGTGCTCGAACATGAGTTTGGCGCCCGTCAAAGTTGGGTCCGCACGCGCCACTTTGACTACGCGCATCTTGGTCTACCGGACGTAACGCGCACTTTGCTGCTCAGCCGACCGACTACCGTGCTCGTGGTCGACGAAGTCAAAGTCAAAGGAAGCCACGAGCTGACCCAACACTTTCACCTGGGACCAGAGCTGCTCGAGCCCGAACTGGTCGAACCTCACGTAGCCCGCGTGCGTGATGGCAAGGGCTCGACGTTGTGGATCGTGGGTGCATCATCGGACATGAGCATTCAGTTCGTGCGTGGCAGCATGAAGCCGGTGCAAGGTTGGTACTTTCCGGACCTTGCTCGGAAGGTCTCCATCACGGACGTGCAGATCACCATGAAGACCCCAGGTGATTCAAGTGGTCGGGTGTACATGCATGCGTTGCTCTGGGTAGCGCGCGACGACGCCCCTCCTCCACAGTTCGAATCGGTGGATTCGGATTCCGCTGCAGCCTCGTGGAGCCTTGACGCGGAGCAGTTCACGTTTCATCCCGAGCGCGAATAACCACCCGACCCTACCGGGGCATGCCGCAGAAGATCCATTCCATGAGCAGCTGTCGTTGATCAGGCGGGAGTGGCTCACCGTCTCTTGGTGGCATGGTGCAGTTGAGCACTTCATCGCGCACGTCGGCATGCCAGGCGACGATGTCCGCGTACTCTTCAAAAGGCCAGGGACCATCGGGGTCGTCGCTGGTGTGGCAGGTGGCGCACGACTCGTCGAAGATGGGTGCGACGTCATCATAGCCGGGTGGTGGATCTGGACACTCCGTCGGTGCCGGCACCGCACAGCTCTCCTCCCAAGCTTGTGAGTCGTCGGCGTTTGGTTTTGCGCAGCTCACCGTCAAGCAGGCCGAACACATGGCGCACGAGACGGCACTGCGCGCTAAGATGAGGGACCTGTGCGCTGAGAAGAAGGGCCGCCGCGGCGCAAAGAAGGGCCACTGCGACGAAAAGTAGGACCTGAGCACGGACCTCTCCTAGCACGCACCGATGCCCCGCTCGTGCGACAAAGTGCCGCATTGGCAAGGCAGATGCCCCCACCTATGGGTCGTTCCACCGTTTACCGGAGAACCCCCGTGAGAAAACAGCGTTTCTTCCTTTTAGCCTCCCTCCTCTTAGCGATCCCAGCCATTGCCCAGGCCCACGTCTCCATCAAGACGAGCGGGGCCTTTGCCGATGTGAGTGACGTGGTCGTCTTTGGTGTCGGTCACGGTTGCGAGTCGGATGGTGCCAACCTGGACACCACTTCGGTCACGGTCGAGATCCCCAAAGGCGTGACTTCGGTGCGCCCTGAGCTCGGGGTGTTTGACGACATCAGTCTCGAGACGGACAAGACGGGCGCGGTCGTCGCCGTCACTTGGAGCAAATCGCGGGCGCTCGAGGATGACATCGCCTACTACGAGCTGCGCTTGCGGCTGAAGGCTCCCGACGCGCCGTTTTCGACGCTGACCTTTCCTGCGCACCAAACGTGCAGTTCCGCCGATGGGAAGACCGAACAAGTGGTGGATTGGGTGGGCGACGAAGGCGACACGGATGTCGAACCGGCCCCCACGCTCCGCGTGCTGCCCGCGCGGTTCCCCGGCTGGAACAAATTCAAGGTGGCGGACGACCTCAGTGATTTGGCAGGATTTTTCGCCGATGCAGAGATCGTGTGGGCAGGGAAGTCGGCGTACAGCATCAATCCAGCGACCATGGACCTCATCGCCGAGACCGAGGGCGTCTCCTCCCTCTCCAAGATCAAATCCGGCACGGAAATTTGGGTGAAGTACTGATGCGGACCTTGCTCACCGCGTTAGCGCTGCTCTTGGTCGCCGGGTGCTCAGATCCAGATCAAAAGCCAACTGCCTCAGCCGGTCGCAGTTGCTTGCCCACCCCAAACACTCTCGAGCAGCCACCCACCAAGGGGCTGCCGTGCTCCCTCATTGCGCCGGGTTTGGTCCTCGACGGACAGTGAGGTCCCCCGCTCGCGCGGGGGCTCAAATACTCGCTTCGAAGGCGCGCCCAAACTCCATGGGCCGAGGCCGCTCGTTTGGGTCAATCGCGGTGGCAGCCCGCATGAGTTTGATGAGCTCGGTGGGATAACCAGTGAGCAAGCGCGCGTCTTCCAACGGCTGCTGTTTCATGTGCGCGAAGATGCGGTCACGCGGATTCTTGATGTCGTCGAAGAAGGTGCGGCCGGTGGTGACATTGTAGATGGTCCCCGCCAGCGCATACACGTCCGCGCGTCCGTCCAGCTCCACCGGGTCTAGGACTTGGTCTGGCGCAATGTATCCGGGCGTGCCGGCCACGAACCTTCCGGCGGCGTCGGCCGCAACCCGGGTGGGCCGCACCATGCCAAAGTCGATGATGGCCGCGTTGAGGGGGCGGACGGTGGCCGGGTCGCGGTGGAGAGCCGGGTCGAAGGATTCACCTTTCTTGAGCGGCAAGCGCAGCCAAATGTTGGCGGGCTTGATGTCCCGGTGCACCAAGTGCGCGCCGTGCAATGCGGACAAGCCCGCACAGGCGTCCAAGACAATGGGCCGTAGTTCGAAGAGCGACATCAGCTTGGCGCGCGAATACTGCTGCAAATCGGCGCCGATCAGCAGCTCGAGCACCAAGAACGGCACGTCCCCGGATACACCCCTGTCGATGATGCTCACCACATTGGGATGGTAGAGTTCGGCCATGGCCCGCGCCTCTTCGACAAAAGAGGCCAAAATGCCCGCGCGCTCCGTGTCACTGGCGTTGGTGAGGGCCTCTACCTTGGGGATCTTGAGCACGAACAGCCGGTCCGCGCCCGGCTTGCGCACCAACCAAACCTTGCCGATGCCGCCTTCGCCCAGCGGCTTCACCAATTCATAACCTTCGATCGTCTCTGGCTCGATGCGACGGCGTGAAGGGGGCAGGGGCGGCGTTCGATCTTTGGCGCCTCGAATGGCCGCTTCGACCAACGCCGAGGTGATGGGTCCGAGGGACGTGAACCACACGTCCAGCATGCCGAGTTCGCGCGCACGCACCGAACGGGTCACCAAGCTCGCGACACGGGGCGCGTTTTCTGTCATGGCGCGTGAAAGCGAATCATCACCTGGCGGCCCCGGCGGATGCAGAGCTTTGACCGGATCCGCCAAGGCGGCTTGCAGTCGCTCGGCGGCGACTACCAGTTCTAAGCAGAGCGCTTCAAAATGGGGAGTACGCCCAGAGACCGTGGAGAACTTGCCCAGTACGTCAGCCAGGTTCAAAAGGCACTCGGCGAGCTCCGTGCTATCGGCGCACAAGGCGCGGATCACGCCCCTGGCCTCTGCGCCCCACGCGCCATCGGCTTGGCCTCCGGTGACCAACAGCCGGATTTGATCGGCGAGCGAACAACAACGCTCGAGTGCACCCTCCTTGATCATGGGCAGGGCCGTAGTCAGCTGTTGCAACACTTGCGGACGATCGATGACGAGCGCCCACCAAGCGGCGAAGGGTCCGAGCCATTCGATGTCGTCAACCGCGCCGAGCGCGGTCCCTCGGGTGGTGTCGACCAGTCGCCAGAACACGGCGCTGAGTGCGTCCTGCAGCGGCCCGGGCAAGGGGCGCGAACCGTCCGTCAGCCCTTCGAGCTTGCGGAGCCAGAGGCAGGTGGCGTGGGCAGTAGGACCGCGGCCGGGCCCCAAGTCCGTGTCCTCCCCGCAGGCGTCCAGCACGTAGCCCCCCAAGCGCACCGCCAAGATCTCCAATGCGACGTTGCTGTCGGCATCGGCGGCGGACTGACCCTCACGGCGCTCTTCGATGAGCTCCAAGAGTTCGGCCGGCGCCTTGGCCATTCGGTCCCAGGCGGAGGACAGATCCGGTGGGGGGATCGACCCGCCGCGCGGGTGGGTCTGCAGTTGAGGTTTCCACAGCCGCAGCGCCATCGAGCGGGCGCAACCCTCGAGCGCGTTCATGCCCGCGGCGCGGTGACGGAGTGACGCGGAACTGAGAGCGAGGGTCCGTGCTTCTTCGAAGGTATGACCCAGACTACTGGCAAAACGTGCGGCGCGAGCATCGGCCTCTTCGTCGTCGTACTGCGCGGCCAGGTGCACCAAGTTCTCCAGGCCCAGCTCCACGTCCAGTGGGTCACGCTCTGCGCCGTCCACAGGGTCGGTGATAGCGAGCACGGCAAGATAGATGCGGTAGTCCTCGGGGCTGGATTTTTTGGCGTGGCGGGCCAGATAGCGCAAATCGGACCACGGCTTCTCCAGCTCTTTGCGGTTGGTTTCACGTCGCCACAAGGCCGCGATCCCTTTGGCCATTTCAAGCGCCGCTTGGGGACCACCGGCACCAGAGACAATCTTGTCGAAGATGTTGTCCCACAGCTCGCGGTTGTTCTTGAACAAGTAAGGCGTGCTCGCCGCGGCGGCCGCGAGCGCCCAATCTGCAGTAGCAGGGTCAGCCAAGGCAGCGACGACGTGTTGGCGCACGGTGCCCATCTTGTTGGGCGGCAGTACGGTGGCGGCGGTGATCGCGCGCTTGCGCAGTACCAGGGATTCTCCACCGATCCAGTCGAGCAACATGCCGTCCAGGTGCTCGGTGGTGGTGGCGATCAGACCGAGCGCGCGTGCGGCATGGAGTGACACCAGGGGTTCGGGATGGAGGAGCAGCGGTTGAAGTACTTGCAGCGTGCGCCCCAACATGTCGGGCCGGGTCAGCGACGGCAGCCCCAGCGCACATAGTTCAAGACAGCGGGCAGCAAGCACGCGCCCGCGCAGTGAGCCCGTTGCTGGTCCAGCGATGAGCGCGTTGAAGGTACGTTCATCGCCGAAGATCCACTCCCCCAAACTCGGCATTTGCAGGCTGCTGGCACCAGCCTCCCAGATCAAGATTTCCAAGCGCGCTTGGGCCTCTATGTTTTCAGGGAGAGACAGCTGATCGCCCGTGCCCAACAGGGGCGCGCACGAGAGCGCGTCCTCAAGCGGGCCCTGTACGATCCGTTTGCGCGCGATCTCGCGGGCGTCCGAGGCGTGTTCAGGCCGGCTGATGGCCGCGGCGAGCAGCGCCGCCATCTTCACGTCCGAGCGCTCTACGTTGGCGGCACACCAGATCAACAGCGTGGAGCCCTCGCTGCGAGTGAACAAGTCACATAGGCTCGCTGAACCATTCTTTGAACGGGTGAGACCGGGCAAGTTGTTGTCCAGATTGTCGCTGGCGGCCCGAACATCCGTGTGCAGCTCCACGTCCGGATCGCGGCCGCGACTTGCCCAGTAACCGACGAGGAGTCCGGAGGTGGTGTGACCAGCCTCGAGCGCGCGGGTCAACGCGAGCAGGCTTTCTTCAACCTTCGGCGGGATCATTGCTCAAGGGACAAGGTACACCCACCACGCTGGATCCAGATAGGGCGCGCCCGAAAAAGGTGACGCAATCGCCGCCGCTTCGACCAAGCATGGCCGTTGGCGGCTCGGCGCAGCGGGCAGCCATCAGCCAAAACGCGCCTACATTCCGCCCGGATTGACTACGTTTTTTCTAGGAAACTGCCCAGATTCGGGCAAAATCTCCGGGGGAGAACTGGGGCTTATGGATGGGCGCTGTCGGCTGTTGTGGGAGTTTCCGTCTGTGGAGCATCTAGCTTTGCAGATCGCGACGAACCTGCGCAAGGGGCGCGCCTTCATTGAGGGGGATCATAAGCTCGAGGTGCGCCAGCAGTGTGAACTCGTCCTCGTGCACCCCATCAGTAGCGCGCAGATCGCGCTGCCCGCCGAGGCGGTCTACCTGTCGGCCAGCCCACAATTTGGGGTGGGTCTGGAAATTCTGGAGTCCGCAGAGCGCTTGAACGAGCAGCTTCATGAATTTCTCACACTGAACTCACAGGCGGAACCGGACCCAGGTCTGGTGGCTCCCGACCGAGCCGAAATGACCTCCGCCCCTGACGAAGTCGACCCGCTCCTGGCGAGCGACGATGAGGTGTTCGAACTCGATCCCGTCGCGGAGCGGTCGTCAGACGGGCCGCGGGAGGAGCTACCGGGGGACTCCTTGCCGCCGTCGTCACAGGTAGTGCTCCCTGCGGGCGCGCGTGTGCGCACCTTAAACGCAGCAGGTCGCGAGCGCATGGCGCGTCATGGGACCTTGTCCGAGCGCGTGGCTTTGGAGCGCGCCTTCGGGCCGGCAGTGTGGGAGGCCTTGCTCAACAATCCCCTGCTCTCCACCGCAGAAGTGGCCCGCATCGCAAAAAATCACACGGCTTCTCAGCCGATCCTCAACACCATCGTGTCCAACCCGGGTTGGCTTACGAAACCCGAGGTGCGTCGCGCGCTGCTGTCCAATCCGCGTCTGCTCGAGTCACAGGTCGAACGAACGCTGCGCGCCCTGCCTCAAAGCGAGTTGCGACTGGTGCTTCGACAAACAGCTTATCCGCTGCGCGTGCGCAACGTCGCCAAACGTTTGTTGGGCGGTTGAACAACGAGGTGGCTCAATAGCTGGGCACTCGAGCAACTGGGCCCGTCCGGGGTTGGCTATTTTTGCTCGGTGAGCCGAAAGATCTGCTGATGAGCGCGTGGATTGCCCGGGTCGGTCTTGAGCGCTTGTTTGTAGAGTTCGAGGGCTCCGGGTTGGTCTCCGCCGATCAGGATGAGATCCGCGCGCACCACGAGAGCTAGGCCGAGATCAGGTTGAAGGCCGAGAGCGGTATCGGACCACAGCTTGGCGTGGTCATTGTAGCCTTGGGCAAGGAGCGTCCGCGCTAGTCCGGCCGCGGCACCAGCGCTCTTGGGGTTCAAGGTGGCAGCACGGCGATACATGATCTCCGCCTTGGCCCAATTTTCACTCTTGAGGAAGGTATTGCCTTCAGTCTCATAATGGTCGCCGATGCCCTTGGTGGCTTTGTCGTCGCTGGGACTGACGTTCAGGGCCTGGGCCCACGACGCGCGCGCGTCGTCGACTTTGCCTTGTTGGGACAGGACGTCACCTTCCAGGTCCAAGGTCTTGCGACGGTCGGGGCGCGCCTTTTTGGCCAACGCCATCCAGGTCGCAGCTTGCTCGGGTGCATGTTTGCTCAGCAAAAGTTCGACCAAGCCCTCGACACCCAAGCCCTCGGCGTGAATCAGACTCGATTCACACAGCGAGCGATGGGCATCGTCGATGTTGCCCAGCACGAGCGCCTTGCGTGCGTCATTCCAAGCGACGTTGGCCTGACCCAAGCCCAACTTACGCAAATCATCGATGTTGGGCACCAGAGCCTCGCACGGTGGGACCTCCTGCTTGCTGGGGATGACCCAGGGGGACAGGGGTTGGGGCGCGGGTGGGGCGGGCGCGTGCGCGTCACCATCGACCACCTTGGGTTTTGATGCGGGGGCAGCAATACCTTGGGCTTGGGAGGGACTGAACAGAGCGCCACTCTTGATGAGAGCTGTCCCTGTACCCAGCGCTACCGCGGCGAGCGCGCCAAAGATCAAGATAGTACGGGACAGGCGCGCGCTTGGCTGGGATTCAGGCTGTGCCGCGGCTGGGGCTGCCAGAGTCCTGCGCGCGGGCAGCTGCGCTTGGGTGATGCTTGGGATCACCTGGCTTTCCTCTTTACCTGTGCGGAGATCATTCAAGTTTTGGTTGAAGAACGTGGGGCGATCGCTTTCGGGCACTTCTTCAATGCCTGTCGGATCAAGGTCGGTGAGGTCGTTGGGGAAGGTCACCAAGGTAGCGAGTGGTTCCCGATGGGGCGCGCCGCTGAGCTCAGGAATGAATGGCACGAGCGGCTGCACATCCACGGCACCTGTGGTTTCATCGAAGATGGTGTCAAAGCGCAGCGTCACCAAGCGTAAACTGGCGAGTTCTTGATCCGCCAACAACAGTTGGTGCCACACTTGGCCCTGGGCAGTCAGCTCTGCCCCATCAACCACTAACATTTCGGGCGCAAACTGTCGCACCAAGGGCCAACGGGTCTTGGCCGGATCGAGCGGAACCAGCAGCGTGACTACGCCATTTTGCCTTAGATTGCGCGCAATGGCGTCGCCGCGCATGAAGTCAGAGTCAGCCACAAGTACGTGGCGGGACACGGGAGGGCGCATGGGCTCGGTGGTGTGGGCCGGGCGCGCGCCGGGGTTCTCGGCGGGGGAATGCACAGTGCTGGCAGCGCGTGGGAGAGGTTGAGGGCTGCTGTGCAGGGTGGGTGCGCGCAGGGCCATGGCCTCGGTGACGGATACTTCGACGGTCTTCTCGTTCAGGTATCCGGGAGCTTCGTCGGCGTGAGATTCAGACAGCGGATGCGCGACCTTGGTCGGAGGTTCGGACACCACATCGGCGGAATCCAACGACCCCAGCCGGGGTGTGGGCGCCTTGGGTCGAGGCGCCGGAGCAGGACTTCTGGCTTTGGCCGCGGTACCCGGGGCGCCCAGCGCGGCGCCGTTGTTCAGTGTTGCCGCACCGGTCGGGGGAAGAACTACAGCGGGAGGAGGGGAGGTCGAGGGCATATCGCGGAGCCCGACGTCCCCGCGCTTTTTGGCCAGCATCGCGATGCGCGCGGCGAGTACGGAATCGGGCATGTCCGTTGCTAGGAGTGAGGCGACCACTTCGCGATCGAGTTTGCGCAGTTCTGTGAGCTCACTGCGATTGGCCACGACCACCAAGCGCACTCGTCCGGCGACCGGTTGGCCTTTGAGCAGGGTCACCACATCCTGGGCGCCCTCTTTCCCAAAGTGGACAATGAGGGCCGGATCCGCGAGGCGCACCATGTTGTCCAATTCACCCAACTTGGCCTGGTCGCCGAAGACACGTTGCTTCTCGAGTAGAGACTTGAGTTGTTCGCTGGGCCCCGGCGTTCCCATGAGCAGCACGGTCAGATCATCGGACATGGACAGGAATTGAGCTTAGTTGGGGGTTGACGCAACGTCACTTGGCAAAAAGTTTGCGCTGAAAATGCGCCAGCGCGGAGGAAGGCTATGGCCTCTTTGGGTAAAATGAGAGAACTTCGGCGCCAACGAGAGCCAGTTCGTTGCTAGCGTCTTGCACCTTCCAAGCGGCTGCATCGAGCCTCTGGGCCAGCGCATCGTGCTTTATCACGGGCGACTGGATCACAATCGAGAAAAGCATCAAGTTCGCGCAAACAAGCGAAAGGGGAAATTTACAGATGTTGTTGGACAAGCAAGCACGACGCCTCCAAAAGTGGGTGAGCGTCATGGGTTTTGGTTCGGCCGTGGTTCTCGGCTCGGCCCTATTGATGAGCAGTGTCACGGGCTGTGGCGGGGGTTCATCCAAGGCGTCTTCGGCCAAGTCTGGATCAAACCGTCCTGATCCCAAAGCACCCCTGGTTGAGCCACCCGATCCACCTCCGGTGACCGCCAACCCGCTGCTGGGCGCCAAGCTGTTCGTGGATCCTCAATCGCTCGCGATGCTACGCGCCAACGCCCTGCGTCAGACGGACGCGGCCAAGGCAGCGCTCATCGACAAGATCGCCAACCAACCGCAGGGTTTGTGGATGGGTGAATGGAACAGCGACATCTACCGCGCTGTGGACCACTTCGTGGGTCGTGCTCAGGCTGATGGCTCGGTTGCCGTGATCATCGCCTACAACGTCCCGCACCGCGACGCGGCCGCTTCGGCCGAGGAGCAGGGGCACTCAGCCGGCGGTCTCGCTTCCAAGGAGGCCTACATGCGCTGGATCCGCGACGTACACGCGGGCATCAACAATCGCCCTGCGGTCGTGGTGCTCGAGCCGGATGCGTTGCCGGGTCTGAAGTCCCTCTCGCCTGAATGGCAGGCCGAGCGTTTGTACCTGATCAAGGATGCCATCAAGGTCCTTCGCCAGAACCCGAGCGCTGCCGTCTACATCGACGCGGGCCATGCAGCATGGCTTCCGGCAGAAGAGATGGCCGAGTTGCTCAAGCAAGCGGGCGTCGAGTACGCCAGCGGTTTCTCCGTCAATACCTCCAACTACCGCGCCACGGACGAGTGCTTGGAGTACGGGCATAAGATCTCCGAGCTCGTGGGTGGCAAGCACTTCGTGATCGACACCAGCCGCAATGGCGCTGGTCCGTATCTGGAGGCCAAGACCCCTGAGGAGAGCTGGTGCAACCCGCCTGGTCGCAAGATTGGTCAACCCCCCACGACCAACACGGGTGACCCCATCGTCGACGGTTTCTTGTGGCTGAAGCGTCCGGGTGAGTCGGACGGTGAGTGCCGCGGCGGTCCCAAAGCGGGCGCATGGTGGGAAGAAGCCGCCATGGAATACGTGCAGTGACAGTTTTTAGGGGGGCTTCCAGCCCCCCTCGCTTTTGGAAGTGAATTCCAAAAGCTCACCCCTAACTACCGCCGACTGCAGTTCATCTCTAGCTGCAGCCCGGCGGCTCCTACATAGTCGCCGGCGGGGACGCGGCGCCTCGCAGCGAAGCAGCATCGGGAGACCTTGCTTGTTTGGGGTGGTGAGAACATGGTGAGGTCGGGTTCGCCCGGCCTCTTTTTTTTGGGTCAGCTGCGCTGTTGGCGAGCGGCTTTTCGGCGGTGTCTCTGCGCAAGGGCTCGCGGCCGAGCGCGCTTGTCAGGTGCTGGCTTGCGCTGTTAGGTCTGCGTCCCGGAGTGCTTGGACAGCGAACGGCGATACTGAGCTGCCACTTGTCCCACCACAAAACTTTGGGGCAAAAGCCGGGTGACCACAGACCCCCAGCGATAAATAAGACCGGGCACCACCAAGTACTT
>Ga0315910_10001712_pt1 | contig 19911 bp, 22 predicted proteins | sample EdamamesoilMG_FD_204470 | JGI IMG/M metagenome (GOLD analysis project Ga0315910, IMG submission 204470) | Garden soil microbial communities collected in Santa Monica, California, United States - Edamame soil | ecosystem: Environmental > Terrestrial > Soil > Garden | place: USA: California...
GAGTTCCGCAGCGCGCCGCTTCGGCGCGCGAGGATGTCTGAGCCAGCGCCCACCTGTCGCGACGAGCCGGGAATGGAATCCGCAGCAGCTTCCGAGAAATATTTAGGTGCCTGGCACCAAATTCAGCCGAAGTTGATGCGCGCCTCGAGGTCGGACCGGGAGTCGGCGTTGGAGAGCGCCTCCTCCATGCTGATGTTGCCCGTCTTGTAGTGCTCGAAGAGCGCCTGATCGAAGCTCTGGTTCCCCGGCTCCTGCGTCCCCTTGAAGGCCTCCTTCACGGCGGAGATGTCGCCCTTGAGGATGATCTCGGCGATATGCGGCGTCATCCGCATGACCTCGACCGCCGCGACGCGCTTGCCGGCCTTGGACCGCACGAGCCGCTGCGAGATGACCGCGCGGACGTACTGCGCGAGGTCCATGAGAACCTGCTTGTGCTGCTCGTTCGGGTACATGTTGATGATGCGGTCGAGCGTCTCGGGCGCGTTGTTCGCGTGGAGCGTCGCGATGCAGAGATGCCCCGTGCCCGCGAGGTCGATCGCGGCCTGTATCGTCTCGCGATCGCGGATCTCGCCGATGAGGATGACGTCGGGCGCCTCGCGCATCGCGCTCCGGAGCGCCGCGGCGTAGGAGCGCGTATCGAGGCCGATCTCCCGCTGGTTGACGATCGACTTCTTGTTCGAATGCAGGAACTCGATAGGGTCCTCGATCGTGACGATATGCGAGGCGGCGTTCTCGTTGCGATAGTCGATCATCGCGGCCAGCGTCGTCGACTTGCCCGAGCCGCTCGCGCCGACCATGAGAATGAGGCCGCGCTTCAGCATCACGAGATCCTTGAGGATCGCCGGCATGCCGAGCTCCTCGAGCTTCGGCAGGTTCGGCGTGACGAACCGGAGCACCATGGCGACGTTGCCGCGCTGGTGGAAGATGTTGACGCGGAAGCGGCCGAGACCGGCCTCGGACACGGCGAAGTCGATCTCGAGGTCGCGCGTGAACTGCTCGAGCTGCTGCTCGGTCATGAGCTCGAGCGCCGCCTGTCGCACCATCTTCGGCGTCAGCTCCATCTGGTTGACGGGCACGATCTTGCCGTCGATCTTGATCATCACGGGCGCAAACGTCGTGAAGAAAAGGTCCGACGCCTTCTTGTCGACCATGAGCTTGAAGAGCGGCTTGACGTTCATGCGACGAAGGGCCGGGGGCTCTGCCTAGAAATGACGTGCTTCCTCTTCGGGCGCGAGCTGCAGGCTCTGCGCCTGCTCGTGGGCATGCGCGGCCTCGCGCTTGCTCTCGAGCTTGATCTTGAGGCGGATCTCGTTCTGCGAGTCGGCGTTCCTGATCGCCTCCTCGTACGAGATCGCGCCGTCCTCGTAGAGCTGGAAGAGCGCCTGGTCGAAGGTCTGCATGCCGAGGCGGTTCGACTTCGCCATGACGTCCTTGATCATCGCGACTTCGCCGCGGAAGATCAGGTCGCTGATCAGGGGCGACGCGAGCATGATCTCCATCGCCGCGACGCGGCCCATGCCGTTCTCGCGCGGGATCAGCCGCTGCGAGATCAGCGCCGTGATATTGAGCGAGAGGTCCATGAGGAGCTGGTGCCGGCGCTCCTCGGGGAAGAAGTTGATGATGCGATCGAGCGCCTGGTTGGCGCTGTTCGCGTGCAGCGTCGCGACGCAGAGGTGGCCCGTCTCGGCGAACTGGATGCCGTAATTCATCGTCTCCTGATCGCGGACCTCGCCGATCATGATGACGTCTGGCGCCTGACGCAGCGTGTTCTTGAGCGCGTTGTGCCAGTTCTCGGTGTCGACGCCGACCTCGCGGTGCGTGACGACGCAGCCGCGATGCGGATGCATGTACTCGACGGGGTCCTCGATCGTGATGATGTGGCCGCGCGAATTCTCGTTGCGATGGCCGATCATCGCGGCGAGCGTCGTGGACTTGCCCGAGCCCGTGCCGCCGACGACGAGGCAGAGGCCGCGCTTCGTCATCGCGACGTCCTTGAGCTGATTGGGCAGCTCGAGATCCTCGAAGGTCGGGATCTTCGTGACGATCGTGCGCAGCACGGCGCCGACCTGGCCCTGCTGCACGAAGGCGCTGACGCGGAAGCGGCCGATGCCCTGCGGCGCGATCGCGAAATTCGCCTCGCGCGTCGCGTCGAATTCCTTCGCCTGCTTGTCGTTCATGATCGAGCGGACGATCAGCGAGCTCTGGGCCGAGGTCAGCGGCTTGTCCGCGAACGGCCGGATCGAGCCGTCGATCTTGATGGCCGGAGGAAAGCCCGCGGTGATGAAGAGGTCCGAGCCGTTGTTCTCGACCATCTTCTTGAGCAGACTCTGCGTGAGTCGTACCGCTTGATCGCGTTCCATTCCGTCCCGCTCCTGCTCTGACTACGGTGCCACGGCCTAGAAGTTCTCTTTATTGACGGCCTTGAACCTGGCCTCTTCCTTGGTGATCAGGCCCTTCTGCATGAGCTCCTGCAGGTTCTGGTCGAGTGTCTGCATGCCCTGCGCCTGGCCGGTCTGGATTGCCGAGTACATCTGCGCGATCTTGCCTTCGCGGATGAGATTACGGATCGCGGGCGAACCGATCATGATCTCGTGCGCGGCGATGCGGCCGCCGCCGATCTTCTTGAGCAGTGTCTGCGAGATGACGGCGCGCAGCGACTCCGAAAGCATGCTGCGCACCATTTCCTTCTCCTCCGCCGGGAACACGTCGACGATGCGGTCGATCGTCTTGGCGGCCGAGCTCGTGTGCAGAGTGCCGAAGACGAGGTGGCCCGTCTCGGCGGCGGTGAGTGCGAGCCGGATCGTCTCGAGGTCGCGCATTTCGCCGACGAGGATGACATCCGGATCTTCGCGGAGCGCCGAGCGGAGCGCCCTGCTGAACTCGAGCGTATCGCGGTGCACCTCGCGCTGGTTGATCAGCGACTTCTTGCTCTCGTGCACGAACTCGATCGGGTCCTCGATCGTGATGATGTGGTCGGGCCGGTTGTCGTTGACGAAGTCCACCATCGCGGCGAGCGTCGTCGACTTGCCGGAGCCCGTTGGCCCGGTGACGAGCACGAGGCCGCGCGGATGCATCGCGATGTCCTTGAAGATGCGCGGCGCACCGAGATCGTCGAGCGACAGGATGATCGAGGGAATCGTCCGGAACACGGCGGCACAGCCGCGGTTCTGGTTGAAGGCGTTGACGCGGAAGCGCGCGAGCTTCGGGATCTCGAACGAGAAGTCGGTTTCGAGGAACTCCTCGAAATCCTTCCGCTGCTTGTCGTTCATGATGTCGTAGACCATGCTGTGCACTTCCTTGTGCTTCAGCTCTGGCATGTTGATGCGCTTGACGTCGCCGTCGACGCGGATGATCGGCTGGACTCCCGCGGAAAGGTGCAAGTCGGAGGCGTTGTTCTTGACGGCGAACGCGAGCAACTGCGCGATATCAACGGTGGCCATGGGAGTCTCTTCGCGGGCTTACCATAAGACCCGGGTAGTATACCCACCGGCCCGGACCAAAGCGTGACTCAAATCACGGACCATTTGGCAGATATCGAACGTCGCATCGGTGTCGCTCTCGAAGCGTGCGGCAGGTCGCGCGAAAGCGTGACATTGGTCGCCGTGAGCAAGATGCAGAGCGCCGAAGCCGTCCGCGCGGCTGCGGCGCGGGGAGTCGTGCACTTCGGCGAGAACTATCTGCAGGAAGGACTCGAGAAGATCGCCGCCGTCGCGAATCCCGGGATCGACTGGCATTTCATCGGCCGCATCCAGGCGAACAAGACGCGGCCAATCGCGGAGCACTTCGCCTGGGCCGACACCGTCGATCGCGAACGCATCGCCGTTCGCCTCGCTGAGCAGCGGCCGGCCGGCATGCCGCCGCTCAACGTGCTGATCCAGGTCAATCTCGACGATGAGCCGCAGAAGGCCGGCGTCGCCGCGACGGAAATCCTGCCGCTCGCGCGGCGGATCGCGAGCCTCCCGCGGCTCGAGCTGCGCGGCCTCATGAGCATTCCTCCCGAAGGGCAGTCGATGGACGAACGGCGCGCGAGCTTCCTCGCCGTGTGCGCGGCGGCCGAACGGCTCCGCGCCCAGGGCCTCGCGATCGACACGCTGTCCTTCGGCATGTCCGCGGATTTCGAGCTCGCGATCGCCTGCGGGTCGACCTGCGTGCGCATCGGCACGGCGATCTTCGGCGCGCGCCCGCGGGACCGGCCCTGACACCGTGCTATCTTTGCCGCTGAATCAGGCAAGCGGACGAGCGACTTGAACGCGCTGATCTTTCTCTTCTACAACCTCTCCCGGCTCTATCTTCTGTGCTACCTGCTGCGGCTGATGCTCCAGGTCGCGCGCGCCGACTTCTACAATCCGGCCGCCGAGTTCATCGTCGCGGTCACGAATCCCCTCGTCGTGCCCGCGCGCCGGCTGCTCCCGAGTTTCCGCAAGTTCGATCTGCCGACCTTCATCGTCCTGGTCGTGCTGCAGTTCATCGTCACGATCATCCTGATGCTGATGCGTGGGCAGGAGCTCGTGCCCGCGCTGATCGCCATCGATGCGATCTACCAGCTCGCGACCATGCCGGTCTGGCTGTACCTGATCTTCATCATCGTCTGGGTCATCCTGAGCTGGCTCCAGTCCGCCTACAGCCCGATCTCGCTGTTGCTGGGCCAGATCGTCGAGCCGGTGCTGCGCCCGGCCCGGCGCCTGCTGCCGCAGACGAGCGGCTTCGACGCGTCGACCCTGATCGTGCCGATCCTGCTGATCGCCATACTGATCGCGCTGCGCGACCTGCGCCTCATACTCCTTGCGCAGGCGAATGGTTTATATTGATCTCCCGACGCGGGAGGGCAGGGCGATGAATCCGATCCGATGCTTGAGCGTGTGCGCGGCGCTGATGCTGGCAGCCTGCGGGCAGCCTGGCACTGTTGTGACGGAGGCCGAGACAGACGACGAAGTCCTCCCGGCAACCGAAAGCGCCAAGGTCTTCGGCGACTACGTCGTGTACTTCAATGCGGTGCCGACCGACGCGCTCGACGCCGACATCGCCTCGGAATACGGGATCGTCCGGAGCAAGAATCGCGTGCTGCTCAATATCGTCATGGAGCACCGGCCGGCAATCGGGCTGCCAACGGTCGTGCCGGGCGAGGTCAAGGCGTCGGCGACGAATCTCAACGGCCAGCTGCGCAATCTGCTGACGCGCGAGATCAGCGAAGGCGAGGCGATCTACTACATCGCCGAAACCCAGGTCGTGAACGGCGAGAACATGATCTTCATGATCGAGGCGACGCCCCGGTCGACGACGACGCCGCTCCAGGTGCGCTTCCAGAAGCAGTTCTTCGTCGAGGAGTAGCTCAAGCCCGCTCCGCGACGCGATTGCGGACGCGGATCAGGTCGCTGTGCGAGACGTAGAGCAGTCCCGCGACCTTGCGGATCAGGTGATCCTCGTGCTTCTCGAGAGTGCCGTCGCTCTGCGCGACCCGCCAGAGCATCTCGAGGACCCTGAGCTTCTCTTCCCGGTCGAGCTCCTCGTGCAGCTGCCGCGTGAACCCCTGGAGCGTCGCGTGAACGTCGGCCTCGCGCCTCGCTTCGGCGACGAGCGCCTCGGTCTCAGTGCGACTCATGCCGAGATGCTGCTCGAGCAGGCCCGTGACGACCTCGATCTCGAGGCCCTGCTCCGCGAAATCCGCGCGCGCGACCTCGACGAGCAGCACGGCGGTCGCGAGCCTGAGCTCCCGCTCGCGCGAGACCGTGGCGCTCTCCGCGGAATTGCGGCCCAAGAACGCCTTCAGCGCGCGCAACATCGCTTCTCCCTCAGGATTTCGGTTCCTCGAGCTTGAGCGCGGCCGAATTGATGCAGTAGCGGAGCCCCGTGGGATCCGGGCCGTCCGGGAATACGTGCCCGAGATGCGCGCTGCAGTCGGCGCAGCGCACTTCGGTCCTGACCATGCCATGGCTCACGTCCTGCACCGACTCGAGCGCGGACTCTGCCGCCGGCTCGAAGAAGCTCGGCCAGCCCGTGCCGGAATCGAACTTTGCGTCCGAGGAGAAGAGCTCCCGTCCGCAGCAGATGCAGCGATACATGCCCTCGCGCTTGCAGTCGTGATATTCGCCCGTGAACGGCGGCTCGGTCCCGCACTGCTGCGTGACGCGATACTGCGCAGGCGACAGCCGGCGCTTCAGCTCGTCGCGGTCAGGTTTCGGCTTCTGGCTCATGCTTTTCGGCTCCCGCGGATGGCTCGTCACCGAACAATAGCTCATTGAGCGTGCGCACGAAGCGCGCGGGGTCCTTGAGCTGCCGTCCTTCGGCCAGAACCGCCTGGTCGAAGACGAGCCCCGCGAGCCGCGCGAACCGCTCCTCGTCGTTCTCGGTGGCGAGGCGCTTGAGGAGCGGATGCCCGAGATTCACCTCGAGGCCGGGCTTGGTCTCGGGGACGTCCTGCCCGGTGGCCTTCAGCATCTCCCGCAGCTGATAACCCAGTTCCTGCTCGCCGAGCACGATGCAGGCGGCCGACTCCGTGAGTCTCTGGCCCGGACGCACCTCCTCGACCTGGTCGCGCAGGGCGCGCTTCAGGCGCTTCAACAGGTCCTTCTGCTCGCGGTCGGGTTTCGTCTCGAGCTTCGCGTCCTTGTCGGTGCCCGGCAGCTCGAGGGCGCCGCGGCTCACGTCCTTGAGCGCCTTGCCCTGGTACTCGTGGAGGTACTGCAGCACCCATTCGTCGATGCGGTCGGCGAGCAACAGCACCTCGATGTCGCGCGCGCGGAATGCCTCGAGGTGGGGGCTCGCGGCGGCCGCCGTTGCCGTCTCGGCGATCAGGTAGTAGATCTTGTCCTGGCCGGCGACCATGCCCGCGATGTACGCATCGAGGCTGCGGTCCTCGTCCTCCGTGCGCGTCGAGCGGAACCGGAGCAGCGCGGCGATCTTCTCGCGATGGGCCGCGTCCTCCGCGATGCCTTCCTTGAGCGTCGTGCCGAATTCCGACCAGAACGTCGCATACTTCGCGGGTTCCTTCTCGGCGAGCTGTGCCAGCATCTCGAGCACGCGCTTCGTCAGCGCCGCGCGGATTGCCCCGATGCTCGCGTCTTTCTGCAGCATCTCGCGGGAAACATTGAGCGGGAGATCGCCCGCGTCGAGCACGCCGCGGACGAATCGCAGATAGAGCGGCAGGAACTCGGCGGCGTGATCGGTAATGAAGACGCGCTGCACGTAAAGCTTGACGCCGCGCGGCGCCTCGCGATTCCAGAGGTCGAGGGGCGCCGACGACGGAATGTAGAGCAGGCTCGTGTACTCGCGCTTGCCCTCGACCTTGTTATGGCTCCAGATCAGCGGATCGGCGAAATCGTGGGTGACGTGCCGGTAGAAACCGACGTAATCCTCGTCCTTGATTTCGCTCCGCGGTCGCGTCCAGAGCGCCCGCGCCTCGTTGACCTGCTCGGGTGCCTGCTCCTTGCCGCGGATCGCGAGGCGGATCGGGAACGCGACGTGGTCCGAATACTTGCGGATCAGCGTCCGGATCCGGTACTCGTCGAGAAACTCGGTGGCGTCGTCCCTGAAGAACAGCGTGACGCGCGTGCCCGGCCCCGCCTTCTCGATGCCGCGAACGCTGTACTCGCCCTCGCCGTTCGACACCCACTCGACCGCCGCATCGGCCGCCAGGCCCGCGCGGCGCGTCTCGACCCTGACCTCGCGCGCGACGATGAACGCCGAATAAAAGCCGACGCCGAACTGGCCGATGAGCTGGCTGTCCTTCTTCTGATCGCCGGAGAGCGCGCTCACGAAGCGGCTCGTGCCCGAATGCGCGATCGTCCCGAGCTGCTCGATGATCTCCTCGCGGCTCATGCCGATGCCGTTGTCGGCAACGGTCAGCGTCTTCGCCTCCGCGTCGATCTCGACGTCGATGTCGAGGCTCGCGGCGTCGGGCAGGAGCTCCGGCGCCTTGAGCGCCTCGAAGCGCAGCTTGTCGTTGGCGTCAGAGGCGTTGGAGATGAGCTCGCGCAGGAATATCTCCCTGTCGCTGTACAGGGAGTGGATCATGAGATGCAGCAATTGCCGGACTTCGGCCTGAAAGCCGAAAGTCTCCGCCGCCGTTTCGGCCATGCAGAGCAAACCTCGGAAGCACTAAGGAGCTGGCGGTGATCTTAAGGCCGGGCCGCGCGATTTCAAGCGCGGACGGTGCGGGCCGCGAGGCTCCGGTCCGCGCTGACCGTGACCGCCGCCGCCACGGTCCAGAGCGCGAGCGCGACGAGCGCCAGGTCGTGCAAGGCGAGCAGCGACGCTTCGCCGAAACCGAGCGGCGACAGCGCGTGCAGGCTCGCGGCCGCGACGAAGGCAAGGACCAGGCAGAGACGACGCAAGGCCCGCCAGACCGGCAGTCCGGCGAACGCGAGGTCGTCGAGCTCGTCGAGCCATTGCAGGATGATTTCCATGGGTTCCGTGCCGCGCTGCGAAGGCAGGACTATAGGCAGCGGATTGCGACACTGCCGTGAAGGCACTCTCAATAACAGCGTCACCCGCTTATTGTAAATATCGGATGCGGTCACTAAGCTGAACTGGCGGTATCCGGATGGCGATGCAGAGAATCATCCTTCTCAATCCCAAGGGCGGCTCGGGCAAGACCACGGTCGCGACCAACCTCGCCGCCCGCTACGCCGTCGCCGGCCGAAATCCCGTCCTCATGGACATGGACCCGCAGGGCTCGAGCATCCGCTGGGTCAGGAAGCGTCCGGAGAATCTCCCCGCCATCCACGGCATCGCCGCCTACGAGCGCTCGGGCGCGGTGACACGGAGCTGGCAACTCCGCATCCCGCCGACCTGCGGCGCCGTCATCGTCGACACGCCGGCGGCGCTCGATCCCCGGAGCTTTCCCGAGATCACGCGCGGCGCGGACGCGGTGCTCGTGCCGGTCATGCCCTCGGACATCGACATCCACGCCGCCGCGAAGTGCATTTCCGATCTGCTATTGGTGGCCAAGGTCCGCCGCTCGCAGGGGCGGCTCGGCGTCATTGCCAATCGCGTGCGCGCCAACACCCTGATCTCGCAGACCCTGCTCAGTTTCCTCAGGACCCTCGACATCCCGCTCGTGACGACGCTGCGAGACACGCAGAACTACGTCCGCGCCGCGCAAAGCGGCGCAGGTATTCATGAGATGCCGGAGTGGCAGGTCAGGCGCGATCTCGAGGAGTGGGCGGCGCTCACGGACTGGCTCGACTCACGCCGGCCAGTCGTCGGGCCGCCGCTCGCTGGCGAAATTGAGAACCCGGAGCCGCAGCACCGGAACCCCGTGGAAGCAGCAGTCTAGTTCTCTTCGGACTTCCAGGACTGACGCACGCGGTCGGCCCAGGAGTTGTAGCCCTTCCAGCTGTAGACCGAGTGATCGACCGGCGCACGCCGGGCGTCGGGCCGCCGGTTCATCGTCTTGAGCCACTTCCGGTAGGCGTCCCAGCCCTGCTGGTCCCGCCCCGACTCTGCATCCGACTCGCGCGCCGACCGGTCCCCGCGACGCGGCGCATCCTCGGCGAAGGGAGGCGGTCTCAAGGTGTCTGGCTTGTCGTCGCTCATGTGGCCACTACGTGCTCTCCTGGTGCGGACACTCTAGGACGCGACTTGACCGAATCACAGGAACTGGGTCACAGGGACAAGCCATTTTTCCGAATGGCAATCAATAGGTTAGGCGCGTATTTACGTAATGGGCGGGCGAGGTCGCGTGCCCTCAGGCGACGACGCGGAAGCAGGGCTGATAACCCTGCGGATCCGAAAGCTTCATGCGGCGGTCGGCGACGAAGCCGCGCAACAGGCGGTCGAGGGCTCCCGCGATCGCGGGCTCGCCGCGAATCTCGAAGGGCCCCTTCTCGGCGACGAGCCTGACCCCGGCTTCGCGGACGTTCCCCGCGACGATGCCGCTGAAGGCGCGACGCAGATTGACGGCAAGGTCGACGGTCGGCTGGCCGGCGCCGAGATCGAGCGCGGCCATCGACTCGTGGGTCGCGACGAACGGCCGCTGCAGGCCGATGCCGATGGAGAGCTTCCAGTTGAAGAAAAAGGACTCGTGCGCGCGGCCCCGCGCGCCGGCCACGCGCCGGACGCCTTCGGCCGCGGCCTGGGCGACACGGTCCGGCCCGTCGATGATGACGGTGAAAAGCTCGAGTGCCCGGGCGCCGAGCGTGGCCTCGATGAAGTCGCAGAGCACCTCGAAATAGCCGGCCGAGCTCTTCGGTCCCGTCATGATGATCGGCAGGTCGGCGTGGCTGTTTCGCTCGTCGAGCAGGATGCCGAGCAGGTAGAGGATCTCCTCCGCCGTGCCCGCGCCGCCCGGGAAGATGATGATCGAGTGCGCGAGCCGGACGAATGCCTCGAGCCGCTTCTCCATGTCCGGCAGGATCACGAGCTCGTTGACGATCGGATTCGGCGCCTCGGCCGCGATGATCGTGGGCTCGGTGAGCCCGATGTAACGGCCGAGGCTCCGCCGCTGCTTCGCATGCCCGACGGCGGCGCCCTTCATCGGGCCCTTCATCGCACCCTGGCCGCAGCCCGTGCAGACGTCGAGCCCGCGCAGCCCCAGGGAATAGCCGACCTGTTTCGAGTAGTCGTATTCCTCGCGGCTGATCGCGTGGCCGCCCCAGCAGACGACGAGATTCGGCGGCTGGTCGGCCCTGAGCGCCTGGGCATTGCGCAGGATGTGAAAGACCGCGTCGGTAAGATCGGCGGAGTCGGTCAGGTCGAAGCGATCGCCCTCGAGAATCGCCTGGTGCGCGTAGAGCAGGTCGCGGAGCACCGCGAAGAGATGATCGCGCACGCCGCGGATCATCTTGCCGTCGACGAACGCGCGCTCGGGGGCGTTCTCGAGCTCGACCGCGACACCGCCCTCGTCCTCGACGAGGGCGATGCGAAAGCCCGGGTTCCGCCTCAGGATCTTCGGGATGTCGTCTTCCTCGGAGCCTGCGTTCAGCACGGCGAGCGAGCACTGGCGCCAGAGGGCATAGAGCCCGCCCGCGCCGGCGTCGAGCAGCCGCGCGACTTCGCGGCGGGACAGGATATTGAGCCCGCCCTCGGGTGAAATGCGCGCGTTCAGGGCTATGGTCGGATCTCGATGGGCGTGGATACCGAGATCAGCCGCCAGAGGTCGATCATGTCGGAATTCGACACGGCGATGCAGCCGTCGGTCCAGTCGGTGCCCCGGTACGCGGCCTCGGCACGCCTCGGCGCATTCGGCAGGCCGTGAATCATGATTTCGCCGCCCGGATCGACGCCGAGGCTCCGGGCGTGCGCGACGTCCCGGGCGTTGGGGTAGGAAATCCGGAGCGCGAGGAAGTAGTCGCTGTCGGACTTCTTCTCCTCGATGAAATAGCTGCCTTCGGGCGTGCGGAAGTCGCCCTCGCGCTGCTTCGGCCCCTCGGGCATGAGGCCGAGCGCGATGTCCATGGTGCGCAGCACCGTATCGCCCGAGTAGACCATCAGCTTCCGCTCGGCCTTGAGGACGACGATCCGGTCGGGCGCCCCCCGGGTCGAGGTCTCGTCGGCCGCCGCGGGCAAGCCCAGCGCGAGCCCGAGCAGGGCGAGAACGGCGAGGCCGGGGGCGAGCGAAGCTGGCGCGGTACGAATCACGGCGCCGACTCTAAACCTCTAGGCCGACTCCTGCAAAGCCTTGATTCGCACTTCGAGCGGCGGATGCGACATGAAGAGATTCCCGAAGCGGCCGAGACGGCCCGCCGAGATGCCGAATGCCGCCATCGACGCGGGCAGGCCCTGGGGCTCGTGCACGCGCTTCAAGGCCTGCAGCGCGCCGACCATCTTGTCGCGGCTCGCGAGGGCCGCGCCGCCCCGGTCGGCGCGGAACTCGCGCCGGCGGGAGAACCACATGACGATCATCGACGCGAGAATGCCGAGCACGATCTGCGCGACGAGGCTCGTGACGAAATAGCCGATGCCGAGGCCGCGCTCGTTCTTCAGCAACACGCGGTCGACGATGAAGCCGGCGACGCGCGAGAGGAAAATGACGAAGGTGTTGACGACGCCCTGGATGAGCGCGAGCGTGACCATGTCGCCGTTCGCGACGTGGCTGACCTCATGGCCGAGCACGGCCTCGACCTCGCCCTGGCTCATGCGCTCGAGCAGGCCCGTGCTGACGGCGACGAGCGCCTTGTTCTTGTTCATGCCCGTCGCGAAGGCATTCGGCTCCGGGGAATCGAAGATTGCGACCTCGGGCATGCCGATGCCGGCCTCGCGCGCCTGGCGCTCGACCGTCTGGAGCAGCCAGGTTTCGGCCTGATTGCGCGGCCGGGTGATGACTTGCGCACCCGTCGCGCGCTTGGCCATCCATTTCGACATCGCGAGCGAGATGAACGAGCCTGAGAAGCCGAAGACCGCGCAGAAGATGAGCAGCGACCGCAGATCGAGATCGACGTTGTTCTCCGCCAGGATGCCCTGGACGCCGAAGATGCTCAGCACGATCGAGGCGACGGCGAGCACGGCCACGTTGGTCAGGACAAAAAGCAATACGCGCGTCACTGGCATTCCCTCGCAAGAGTTCCTAAAGGCAATTAGATAAGGGACTCCGGCCCGAGTTCAAGGGCTTGGCCTGCTAGACTGCGCCCTGCTTCGACGACCAACGGGGCAGCCGCTTGTCTCTTCGCCAGTTCCGCGCGCCGCGCTTTTGGCCGACCTGGGTCCTGCTCGGCGTCATGCGCGTGGCGGCCTCTTTGCCCATCCCGCTGCAGCTCGGGCTCGGGGGCCTGATCGGCCGCGCGCTCTATCTGCTGCAAAAGCGCGAGCGCCTCGTGGCCCTGAAGAACCTCGAGATCTGCTTCCCCGAGCTCGACCCCCGCGCGCGGCAGCGGCTGGTCCGCCGTCACTTCCGCTCCATCGGGCTCTCGATCGTCGAAATGGGGATCGGCTGGTTCATGCCGATTGCGAAGCTGCGCCGGCGCGTCACGGTCCGCGGCATCGAGCGGCTCGAGGCGGCGCTCGCCGCGGGCAAGGGCGCCCTGCTCGTCACGGCGCACTTCACGCCGATCGAGATCGGCGTCGGCATCCTCGAGGATTTTCCGGGCAAGATCTCGAGCCTCTACCGGCCGCAGCGCAACGCGATGATGGACTATCTGATCCTGCGCGGCCGCGGGCGCTTCGCCTCGACGCAGATCCCGCGCGACAACGTCCGGCTGCTGCTCAAGCTGCTGAAGCAGAACGAAGCCGTGCTCTACATGCCGGACCAGACCTATCTCGGGAACCAGAGCGCGCTCATTCCGTTCTTCGGCGAGCCCGCGATGACGAATATCGCGACCTCGAAGATCGCCGCGATCAGCGGCGCGGCCGTCATGCCGTACTGGTTCCGGCGCAAGGCGGACGAGCGCAGCTACGAGGTCGAGATCGGCGAGCCGCTCGAGGGTTTCCCGGGCGACGACGCCATCGCCGATACGCGGCGGCTCGTGTCCCTGCTCGAAGCGCGCATCCGCGAGACGCCCGAGCAATATCTCTGGGTCTACAAGAAGTTCAAGCGCCGGCCGGATTCCTTCGGCAACGTCTACGCCGAGGCGGAGCGATAGGCCGCGTCGAGCGCTTCCCAGGCGGATTCGTCGAAGCGCGTGCCGGTCTCGACCGAGACTTTCCGGAGCGAGCGCTGCAAGCGTTCCATGCCGGCGCGCTGCCAGCCGCCGGGTCGCCGCATGCGCGCATTGTCGAAGTCGACGAGGAAAGGCCGCAGGCTCCCGTCGACGAGGATGTTGTGGGCCGTGAGATCGGGATGATCGCAGCCCGCGCGGTGGAAGCCCGCGACCATGGCGCCGATCGCCGACCAGAGACCGGTATTCCGCCAGAGATCGCCGATCCGGCTCGAGAGCGGAACGGTGTCCGGCAGGAGCACCGTGAGGATGTCGGCGCGGTAGATCGGCCCGGAGCGGACCGCGCGCGCGGCCACGGGCCGGGGCGCGGGGAGGCCCTGCCGCGTCAGCCGGTCGAGCACATGCCATTCGCGGATGGGACGCGAGCGCTCGGCGCCCGTCCAGAGGTACTCGTCGTAGCAGAGCTTCGCGACGAGACCGCCGCGGTGGTAGTGCCGGTAGACCCAGGTCTCGCTGCCACGATCGAGCATGAGCACGCCCGCGCGCCCCGTGATGCTGTGCATGCGCGCTCCCTGCGCGAGCCACCAGTCGCGATCGAGCCAGGCGGCGTCGAATTGCGGGTAGCGTTCGGGATCGTGGAGTGTGACCACCGCTCCCTCGCGCCGGAGCTCAGCTCTGCTCGCCGGGCGCTCCGCGGCCGCCGTCATCGGGCGCTCCGCGAGGCGGCGGCGCCGAGGGCGCGCTCGACGCTCGCCGCGACGCTCGCGACCTCGATGCCGCGCAGGCAGTCGCGATGCCCGAGCGGGCAGTCGCGCGCGAAGCAGGGGCTGCAGTCAAGGCGGCGATAGTGGATGCTCGCGCGCGAGGTCAGAGGCGGCGTGAAGTCCGGCGTCGACGAGCCGTAGAGCGCGACGACCTCGGTGCCGACAGCGGCCGCAACATGCATGAGCCCGGAATCGTTGCTGACGACGGCCGCCGTGAGCGCGAGCAGGTCGACGGCGTCGACGAGCGCCGTCGCGCCGCAGAGATTGCGGACGCGCGCCGAGCCTGCCGCAGCGGCGATCGATTCGCCGAGCGCGCTCTCCTTTGCGGAACCCAGAATCCAGACGTCGGCGCCGCGCTCCGCGAGCTGCCGGGCGAGCGCCGCGAAATATTCGGGCGGCCACTGCTTCGCCGGCCCGTACTCGGCGCCGGGCATCAAGGCGACGACCGGCGCGTCGGTCCCGAGGCCGAGCCGCCGCAGGACGGCGGCCTGGCTCGCCGCGTCACTGACGAGCGCAGGCAGCGGCGCCGCGGGCAGCGCGGTCTCGCCCCGGTCGAGGCCAAGCGCCAGGAATCGCTTGATCGTCTGGTCGAGTCTCCGGTCGTCGAAAGCGCGCCGGTCGTTGATGAGGCCGTAGCGCCACTCGCCGCGAAAGCCGGTGCGCTCCGGAATTCGCGCGAACCAGGGCACGAGCGCGCTCTTCCACGAGCGCGGCAGCACGATCGCGCGGGCATAACGGCCGCGCAACGATCGGCCGAGTGCGCGGCGGACACGAATGCCGAGCTCGCCATGCCCAAGCGGCAGCTCGATGCCGCGCCGGACTTCGGGCATCCGCGCGAGCAGCGGCAGCGACCAGGACGGCGCGAGCACGTCGATCGGGCGATCGGGCGCGCGTTGCCTGAGCAGCTGGTAGAGCGACTGGGCCATGACCATGTCGCCGACCCAGGACGGGCCCACGACGAGGATCGCGGACGACACCGTCACGCCTTGCGTTCGAGCGCGACCAGGTATTTCGCGACGCCGGTGCGGATGTCCATGAAGTCTTCCGCATAGCCCGCGGCGCGCAGCGCCTTCAGCTCGGCTTGGGTGTTGCTCTGGTAGCTCGACTCGAGCGCCGGCGGAAACGGGATATAGCGGATGCTGCCCTTACCGTAGTGCGCGATGACGGCGCGCGCGAGGTCGTTGAAGCTCGCACTCTGGCCCGTGCCGAGGTTGAAGATGCCGCTCTGCTTCGGATGGTCGAGAAACCAGAGCACGACGCGGACGACGTCGTCGACATGGATGAAATCGCGGCGCTGCTCGCCGTCGCCGTAGCCGTGGCTGCCCTCGAAGAGTTTCAGCTCGCCCGTCTCGGCGAGCTGGCGGCTCAAATGCCAGACGACGCTCGCCATCGGCCCCTTGTGCGCTTCGCCCGGTCCGTAGACGTTGAAATAGCGCAGGCCCACGACCTGCGGGCCGCGGCGAGGCATGTTCGCCCGGACATGGCGGTCGAACAGCAGCTTCGAATAGCCGTAGACGTTGAGCGGGCGCTCGAGGCTCGCGTCGTCTTCGCGGAACTCCGTGCTCGCGCCGTAGATCGCGGCCGACGACGCGTAGATCAGCGGCACCTCGTTCTCGAGGCAGAAATCGAACACGTCGACCGAGTACTGGTAGTTCTCGGCCATCATGTAGCGGCCGTCCCACTCCGTCGTGACTGCGCAGGCGCCCTGGTGGAGCACGGCCTCGGGAGCCTCTTCCGCTTCCTCGAGCCGATGGAGCAGTTCCGCCTTGTCCCAGTAGCCGGCGATCCGGCAATCGACGAGATTGAGGAACTTGCGGCCGTCGCTCAGATCGTCGACGACGACGATGTCCTCGCGGCCGCGCGCATTGAGGCCGCGGACGATATTGCTGCCGATGAAGCCCGCGCCGCCGGTGACGATCAGCACCGCGCGCGCTCCGCGTCAGTCGACGAGCTCATAGCTCGCGCTGCAGTACGGGCATTTCGCCTCGCCCGTCTCCTCGATGGGCAGGAACACCTTGGGATGTGAGTTCCAGAGATAGCTGCCCGGCATCGGGCAGTGCAGCGGAAGGTCCTTCGACGTGACCGTCACGACCTTGTCCGCGTTCGCGGGTTTGAGGTTTTCGCCGATTGCGCCCGGCCTCGGTCGCGCCATGTCTGCTCCGTCTCCCGATGGAATCGGCGCTCATTATAAGAGGAGGATCAGCCGGCGGCTCTGCCGAACGTCGCCTCCCAGAGGCTGACGACGCGGGCACGGAGCTCTGCGAAATCCCCGATCGGGGCGTGCCGTCCGCCGTCGGCGAGCGCAAGCTCGTGGGTTCTCGCCCGCAGGGTCAGGTAGTCCTCCTTGAGCTCAAGGCACGTCGCCGTCGGCAGGAGACCGGCTGCATCGAGCGCCTCGAGCTGGCGCACGTTGTCGGGCCAGGCGACGAGCGCGGGATACCGGTCGGCATGCGCGAGCACCCAGTAGTCGATGAGGAACTCGATGTCGGCGAGGCCGCCCGGGTCCTGCTTGACGTCGAAGAGCTCGGCCGTGCCGGTCGCGAGCTCCTCGCGCATCCGGCGGCGCATGTTCGCGACGTCGTCCTTGAGCCGGTCGCGCCGGATCGCGCCGGTCAGCGTCTCGAGGCGGATGCGCTCGAAGGCGGCGCGGAGCCGCTCGGGCCCCGCGACCGAGCGGCTGCGCAGCAGCGCCTGGTGCTCCCAGGTCCAGGCATCCTCGCGCTGATAGCGGGCAAATGCGGCGACGGTCGTGACCATGAGCCCCGACGCACCGCTCGGCCGGAGCCGCGTGTCGATCTCGTAGAGCCTGCCCGAGCTCGTCTGCACGCTCAGCATGTGGATGATCCGCTGCACGAGGCGCACGAAATAGCGCTGGTTGTCGATGACGGCGGGCCCCGTCGTCTGCGGCAGTTCCCCCGCGGAATCGTGCAGGAAAACGAGGTCGAGATCGGAACCGTAGCCGAGCTCGAGGCCGCCGAGCTTGCCGTAGGCGACGATGACGAGCGCCGATTCGGTCGCAACGCCGGCCTCGTCGTGCATCGGCCTGCCGTGGCGGGCGTCGAGCTCGCGGGACGAGACCGCGAGCGCGAGATCGAGCACGAGCTCCGCGATGTCGGTCAGTCGGTCGCTGACTTTCATGAGCGGCAAGCCGCCGAAGCGATCGGCGAGCGCGACGCGGAATACGGCGGCCTGCTGGAAGTCGCGCATCGCATTGAGCAAGCCTTCGGTATCGTCGTCGGCGACGGGCGCGAGGTGTCGCGCGAGCAGGGCCTCGAGCTCGGCACGCGTCGGCGGCAGGTCGAAGAGCCTGGGATCGAGCAGCTCGTCGAGCAGCAGCGGATGCTCGGCGACGAGCCGGGTCAGCATGGCGCACTGCTCGGCGAGCCCGAGCAGCCGCTCGAGCGCCGCCGGATTCTCGAGCAGCAGGGCGAGATAGGCCGAGCGCCGGCAGATCGCCTGGATCACCGGGATGATGCGGCCGAGCGCCGCGGCCGGCTGCGCGAGCGCGCCGAGCGCCGGCACGAGGCGGGCGACGAAGGCGCGCAACCGCTGCCGGCTCGTTTCGTCCATGCGCTGGTACAGGCTGCTGCGCCGCAGCGCGTCGAGCGGCTCGAGCAACTCGCCGCCTTTGATCCCGGTCAGGCGGCCCGAGTCCCAGGCCACGAGAATCGAGTCCCGTGCCGCCTCGCCGCTGTCGGCGGCGGCCGGCTCCCAGCCGATCTCGTCGAAGATACGCTGGACGAATCCCCGATGACCGTCGAGCGCGGCGGCCAGCTCGGCCCAGTCCGCACAGGACATCGCGTCGGCCCAGTTCTTGCGCTGCGCCTCGTCCTCCGGGATGGCGTGGGTCTGCCGGTCGTCGAGCGCCTGCAGACGGTTCTCGGCCGTGCGCAGGAAGCGATAGCTCGCAGCGAGCCCGCGGGCCTTTTCGGCCTCGATGATGCCGCGGCGGCCGAGCTCGTCCAGCACTTCGAGCAGGCGCCGCGACCGTAGCCGCCGGTCCTGGCCGCCGCGAACGAGCTGAAAGAGCTGTGCGATGAATTCGATCTCGCGGATTCCACCGCGCCCGAGCTTGATGTCGTCGTGCTTGTCCTTGCGGGCGACTTCCTCGCTGATCAACCGCTTCATCTGCCGCAGCGATTCGAATACGCCGTAGTCGAGGTAACGGCGGTAGACGAACGGCGCAAGCACCTGATCGAAGACTTCCGTCTCGTGCTGGCGACCCGTGATCAGTCGCGCCTTGATGTAGGCATAACGCTCCCAGTCACGGCCATGCTGCACGAGGTAGGTCTCGAGCGCGCCGATGCTGAGCGCCAGCGGCCCGCTGTTGCCGAAGGGCCGCAGGCGCGTGTCGACGCGATAGACGAACCCATCGGGCGTCTTCTCGTCGAGCAAGCGGATGAGCCGCTGGGCGAGTCTGCGGCAATAGTCCTCGATCGCGCCTTCCGCGTCGGCATCCTCCGGCGGATCGGGATAGAGCAGCACGAGATCGACGTCCGATGAGAAATTGAGCTCCTGCCCCCCGAGCTTGCCCATCGCGAGCACGAGCAGCTCGCTCGGCCGGCCGAAACGCGGCGCCAGCAGGTCGGCGGCCTTGTCGAGCGCAATGCCGATCAAGGCATCGGCAAGCGCCGACAGCGCGGCGAGCGTCTGGTCGAGATCGGCGATTCCCGCGATGTCGCGCCAGGCGATGGCGGCGAGCTCCACCTGCCGGAGCCGCCGGAGCCTCGACATCGCTTCGGCCTCGTGAGCCGAATCGAGATCGAGCGCGGCCTCGAGCGCGGCCTGTGAAACCGGGGCAGAATCGGCGAGCCGGGCGAGCAGCGACTCGCCTCTCTTCTCGAAGGTTTCTCGCACGAACCGGCTGGTCGCCAGAACGCGCGGCATCGAGGCAGCAAGTTGCGGCCCAAGCTCGCGTGGCGGCTCGGTGGACGGCGTCGACTTCACGCGTGCATGATACTGAACGCGAAGTCAGGAGCCCTTGAGGACCGCTCGTGGAAAGCGCCGCAAAGTCGACAGCCGAAGCCTGGCGGCCGGACTACGCTCCCGGCTCTCTGACGGGCGTATTTTCGCCCGCGATGTGCGAGCGCCTGATCGCGATTGCCGAAAGCACCGGCTTCAGCCGCTCGCTGGTCTACGGCGAGGACTTCGGGCCCTCCGATGATCCGGAGTTGCGCAGCTCCGATTCCGCGGGAATCAGCGCGGTCGAGCATCGCGAGTACTACGCCGTCGTCGCGAATCTCATTCAGAAGTACAACGCCGCGAACTGCCGGTTCGCGATCAGCGGCCTCGATGTCCTGCAAGTGATCCGGTATCGCCCCGGAGAGCGCTTCAAGCGGCACACCGACATCATCGGCGAGCACGGCGTGCTCAACCGGAAAATCAGCCTGATCCTGCAGCTCAGCGACCCCGCCTCATACGAGGGCGGCGAGCTCATCTTTGCGGAGAAGGAAAATGTTCCCGTCTCTCGCGCGCAGGGCGGCGGCTGCATATTCCCGGCGTGGGTGCCGCACGAGGTTCTTCCCGTGACCAGTGGCGTTCGCTACTCTCTCGTGACCTGGGCCGTCGGCGACTACTTCAGTTAAGGCCATGCGTGGAAGTTCCGTCACCGCCCTGGC
>Ga0315910_10001713_pt1 | contig 19906 bp, 15 predicted proteins | sample EdamamesoilMG_FD_204470 | JGI IMG/M metagenome (GOLD analysis project Ga0315910, IMG submission 204470) | Garden soil microbial communities collected in Santa Monica, California, United States - Edamame soil | ecosystem: Environmental > Terrestrial > Soil > Garden | place: USA: California...
ATGAGCAGTGCGAGTCGCAGTGTCATCGGCACACGATTGGGTACGGGGGTGCCTCTATGATGCCACATTGTCCCCACGATGGCCACCCCTCGCCCCGGCGATGAGCCCGAGCAACTCCTCCCCGTACGCCCCCAGGGCCCGGGGACCGATCCCCGTCACTTTCCCGAGCCCCGGCAAGTCGGCCGGGGGATCGATCGCGAGGGCGCCGAGGGCCCCGTCGTCGATCACCTGCCAGGGCTCGACCCCCTCGGCGAGGGCCCTGGCACACCGCCAGGCGAGAAGCGTCTCGTGGAGCTGGGAGGTCGGCTGCGGGGCCACGACCTCCTGCGGGAGGACGCCGAGTGCGGCCAAGATCTTGCCCCCCATCCGCATCGCGAGCTCGGGGCCGACTCCCGGGGTCGCCGCGAGGGCGGCGGCATCCGGCGGCGGGGCCTCGGCCAGGCGCGCCATCACCGGCGGCTCGAGGAGCGCGCCACCCCACGGGGTGCGGACCGGTGCCAGGGCACGGCGCAGTGCACGGAATCGTTCGCGCGCGATCCCATCGAGGGGAGTGCGCACCTCGCCCGACCGGCAGCTCCCACACCCGGCGCACTTCGCGATCCGCTCGCCGAAGTACTGGACGAGGGCGCCGCGGAGGCAGGCCGTCCCCTTCGCGTAGCCGGCGATCGCACCGAGGCGCGCCTCGGCCCGTGCGCGTCGTGCCGCGATCGGCCGCCAATCGACCCCTCCCCGCTCCGGACGGAGTTCCCGACGGAGCCGTTCGACGCTCGCCCGCACGCTCGCCGTGAGCTTCTCCTCTTCCTTGCGGTCGGCCCAGGCCTTTTCGCAGAGTTCGAGCGGGGGGAAGGTCACCTCGAACTGGCGACGATGGAGCTCCGCGTCGGCGGGATGATGGAGGAGGACGCAGCGCGCGAAGCGTCCGTCCCGCCCTGCCCTACCGGCCTCTTGATAGTACGACTCGGGGGTCGGCGGGAGGGTCCAGTGCACCACGAGACGGACCGTCGGCTTGTCGATCCCCATCCCGAAGGCGCAGGTCGCGACCACGATCTCGAGCTCGTCCTCGAGAAAGCGGCGCAGCGTCTCCTTCCGCACCGCCGGGGGAAGTCCGGCGTGGAACGGCGCGGCGCGGAAACCACGCGCCCCGAGACCGCGCGCGATCCCCTCGGCGAGCCCTCGGGTGGGGACATACACCAGTGCGGTCCGGTCCTCGACCTTGAGGAGCTCGAGGAGCCGTTCCCAGCGCTGGTGTTCGTTCCGGACCGGGAGGACGCCGAACCAGAGATTCGGCCGGTCGAACGAACCAAGGTGGAGGTCCCAGCGCCCCTTGGTGGCACCCCAGGCGCCGAGCTTCAGGGTGTTGGCGATATCTTCGCGCACCTCGGGGGTCGCGCTCCCGGAGAGGGCGACCACCGGGGGTCGCCCCAGCTTCCACCGGAGGCGTCCGAGCTTCCGGTACGCCGGGCGGAAGTCGTGCCCCCATTCGGCGACGCAGTGTGCTTCATCGATAGCGAGGAGCGCGGGACGGATGCCGAGCGCTGCGAGATCGGTCGCGAGGCGTTCGAGTCGTTCGGGAGAGACATAGAGGAGCTTCACTTCCCCCCGCTGTACCCGCGCGAGGAGTTCCTGCTGGGCAGGGGGCTTGAGCAGGCTGGTGAGGGCCCCGGCTCCGATCCCGCGGGCGACGAGGGCGTTGACCTGGTCCTGCATCAGCGCGAGGAGGGGGGAGACGACGATCGTCAGGCCGTCGAGGACCAGCGCCGGCACCTGGAAGCAGAGGGACTTTCCCCCGCCGGTGGGGAGGATGGCGAGGACGTCCCGTCCGGCGAGGACGGAGCGCACCACGCGGCGTTGCGCGGGGCGGAAGTCGGGGAACCCCCAGTGGTGCAGGAGGAGGTCGCGTGCGACCTGGAGCCGGCGATCGAGCTCGTTCGCGGCGAGGCCGGCCGCCGGTGTCGTGGCCTCGGGCGCGGGCGTTGCGGTGGTCGTCATGCCCCACGGTAGCGCCGGCGCCTCCAGGCACCGTCACCCGAATCGCGCGGACCGGCACCGGAACCCGCGACCCTTGCCGCCCCCCCCGTGCCCCGTACCTTCTCCCTGCCCTCCCATGCCAGACACCACCACCGTCCGCTGCCCCGAATGCGGCACCTCGCTCGAGGTCGACCATCGCGCCTGCCCGCACTGCGGCGCGGCGTCGCCGGTGGCGCGCACCGCCGAGAGCCTCTTCTCCGCCGCCGCCCCGAGCGCGGTCCGGCCGGCGATCGATGACCCCGCCTACCTCCCGGTGCTGGAGGAGCTCCGGGAACGGATCGAACCGCGCCTGGTGCTCCTCAAGCCACTGGCGCAGGGGGGGATGGGACTGGTGTACCTGGCCCGCGACCCGGCGCTCAAGCGGCTGGTGGTGGTGAAGGTGCTGGCCCCTGCCCTCGCGGCGAACGAGCGTGGGCGGATCCGCTTCAAGCGGGAAGCGGAGGCGGCGGCGGCGGTGGCGCACCCGAACGTGGTGAGCGTGTACGAGGTCGGGGAGCTCCCGAAGACCGGGACCTCCTACATCGTGATGCAGTTCGTCGAAGGCCCGACGCTGAACGAGGCCTTCCCGAACGGCACCGTGGCCCCCGAGGACCAGGCGCGGCGGATCCTGAGCGAGGTCGCGAGCGCGCTGGCGGCGGCGCACGCGCGCCGGCTCGTCCATCGCGACATCAAGCCGACCAACGTGATCCTGGAGCGGAGCACGGGTCGCGCGGTGGTGCTCGACTTCGGCATCAGCGCGATCCTCACTCCCACGGCGCCGACGATCTCGGGGCGTTTCACCTCCGCGCGCCTCACCGGAGGGCATGCGATCGTCGACCACACGATCCAGAGCGGGCTCACGAGCGAAGGGATGCTCATCGGGACCCCGTACTACATGAGCCCCGAGCAGGCGGCGATGGAGCCGGTGACGCCGAAGAGCGATGTCTACTCCCTCGGCGTGCTCGCCTTCGAACTGGTGACCGGCGGCCTCCCCTTCGTGGAACCGACGCCGGCGGCGATGGCGGGGGCGCACATCAACAACGTCCCGCCCCCGGTGGAGAGCCTCCGCCACGACATCGAGCCGGAGTTCGCGGGGTTGATCGACCGCTGCCTGGCCAAGATGCCGGCCGACCGACCGTCGGCGGAGGCGGTCGCGCGGGCCCTGATGCCGGAGGCGGCGACCAAGGTGGAATGGCCGCCGCCGGGCCTCGACCGCCTCGCCGGCCGGGGGTGGCGCGCGCTCGCGCGCGCGGCGCTGGCCGAAGGGATCGCGCTCGCCGCGCTGGCCGCCGCGCCGTGGCTCACCGGACTCGCGGACCGGCAGACGGCGTTCTTCGCCTCCACCACGATGATCGTGGTGTTCGCCCTCCTGATGCTCACGGCCGGCGCCAGCGCCGCCGATGCGATGACCGGGCTCCTGCGCGGACTTCGCGCCGGCTACCCCCGCGACGTGCTGCTGGACGCGGCCCTCGACCGCCGCCGGGACGCGGGGGAACTCCTGAACGGGATGGGCCCGTTCGCCCTGGTCCCCGACGCGGCCCGGCGCGCGATGGTGCGCGCACGACGGCTGGGCGCCGCCTGGCTCCTCGCCGGGATCGGGGCGACGGGAGTTCTCACCGGCCTCTGGAGCGTCGGATCGAGCTCCAGCGGTGGCTTCGGGCTCGCGTTCGCCGCCGCGCCACTCCTCCTCGGGATCCTCGGGCGGAGCGTCGTCACCTGGCCGGAACGACGGGTGCGTCTCCGGGCTTCAAGGGAAGCGGGGAACCGGCTCTTCCGGCGGAGTGCTCCCATCCGGGCCGAGCTGGTGCGCGGATGGCTGGAGAGCGCGGGGCGGGAGCCGACGCGACAAGAGGGCCTCGCCGGCCGACTACGCCTCGAGGCCCTCACCTTGCCCTGGGTGCTGCTGCTGGGGCCGCTGGTGGCCCTGGTGGTCACGCTGCTGACGCGAGGGTGGTGACGCGGCTCAAGGCGCGGCTGGCGTCCAGTAGGCGTCGAAGTTCTCACGCCCGTTGTTCACGATGACCTGTGCCCCCGAGCCATCCGGCGCCGACGTCCAGAGCTTCCCGGTGCCGAAGAGGAGGGTGGTGCCGTCCGGCGAAAGGGTCGGCGGCCGGTTGCCGCGCGCGCTCCCAAGATTCTGGTAGTCGAGGGTGGCGATCTCCAGGCGACCGATCACCCAGTCCCCCCCTTGTACGTCGAGGAAGTAGAGAAATGCGCCGTCCGGAGACCACGACGGATCCTGGCCGAAGAAGCCGGTCCCCGGGGCGATCAGTACCGTATCGGTGCCGGTGCTGAGGTCGCGGATGACGACCCCCTGACTGCTGCGGTTCGTCACCGGGTCGTAGAGGTCCCGGGTGTATGCCACCTGCTGTCCATCGGGAGACCAGTTCCCCGACCAAGCCGAAGGGCCACCGCTGGTGAGCGTCTGCAGCCCCGTCCCGTCGCTGCGGATCCGATAGAGATCGGTCCGGACCCCACCGGAGACGCCCCCGGTGAACAGGATCCAGTCGCTGTCGGGGGACCACTTCGGCTTCCAGGCATTCATCCCGGACGGGAGGGCGAGCTGGATCGGGGTGCCGCCGGAAGCCGGAATGATGAAGAGCGCGTTCGCGTCCTCGAAGACGACTTGTTCACCGTCCGGGGCGACCGAGGGACTTCCGGGCCATTGCAACCTGCCGACCAGGACCTGCGGATCGGACCCGTCCGGCAGGGCGGTCCACACCGCCCCACCGCGGGTATAGTACGAGTCAGGACTGATGGAGGTGAAGATGATCCGGCCGGAGAGGGGAGCGCCGCCTGACCCTTCCCGTTCCTGCGGACCTGTCGGTTCTACCGTTCCCCCCGAGCAGGCGATCGTACCGGTGAGCACCAGAGCTGCCACGAACGACCGTACGGAGCGATCCATGGTCCTGCCTGCCTGTGTAGGTATGCCTTGGGTGACGCCGAGCCCCCCGGGGGCCACACACCCCCTCAGGGCGCCGGGGGCTTCGGCTTGAAGAACCGGAGGACGAGCCCGACCAGGCCGAGCCCGATCCCGGTGTAGATGAGCCGGGAGTCGTTCCGGACCATCCCGAGCATCCCGATGAGGACGGCGGAGAGGAGGAAGCCGAGGCGGAGGCGGATGAATGAGGGCATGGGGGTCACTTCTTCAGGAACGCGGCGATCGCCGCCTTGAAGTCCGGGGTGGCGCGGCTCATTGCGTTGATGCGGGCGCCGAGCTTGATGGCATCCTCGAAGGGAAGGCCGTCCTGGGCGTAACAGAGCTGCTTGGTAAGGGCGTAGGCGGTGAGGCTCACGCCGGCGAGCTGGGCGGCGAGGTCCGAGCTTCGCGATCCGAGGTCCGAGGGCTTGCAGACGGCGGTCACCAACCCGAGGGCCTGGGCCTCCGCGGCCGAAAGGAGTCGGCCGGTCCCGGTGAGGTCGAGGGCGCGCTTCTCCCCCACCTGGCGCACCAGCATCGCCATCACCATCGCCGGGACGAAGCCGCGCTGGATCTCGGGGTAGCCGAACTGCGCGTCGTCGGCCGCGAGGACGAAGTCGCAGGCGGTCGCGAGTCCGCAGCCGCCGGCGAGGGCGCGCCCCTGCACCACCGCGACCACCGGCTTGGGGAGCTGGCGGAGGGCGACGAAGAGCTGACCGAGCTTGAGAGCACTTTCGGCGTTCTCGGCCGGGTCCTTGTCGGCGGAGGCGAGGAGCTCCTCGAGGTCGGCGCCGGCGCAGAAATCCTTCCCCGCTCCCTGCAGCACCACCACACGGACCGTCGAGTCGAGCCCGGCACGCGCGAGGGCGGCGGTGAGCTCCGCGATCAGCGCCGACGAGAGTGCGTTCCGCTTGTCGGGGCGGTCGAGGGTCAGCGTGAGGATGCCGGCATCGAGCTGCTGAGCGAGCATTGGCTAACCTCGCACGAAAACGCGAAATCGCGAAGCTGCGCGAAAGTGAACGATGGGATGCGTAGCGACGACCTCGACCGAACGACCACCAAACCGCTTTTCGCGAGACTTCGTGCTTTCGTGGCTTCGCGCGAGATTCACGGAGCCTTGCGCGCCTCAGCGGAAAGCGACTTCAGGATCGCCGGCGGAACGGGAATGGTCATCCGAAGGAGCGCGGTCGAGTAGACCTTCCCCTGTGCGTCGGTCTTGAGGGAGATGGTCCCGCCGCCGTCGAGGGCGCCGTGGAGGAGGAAGTTGAGGGCCTTGAGGTTCGGGAGCTCGAACCGCTCGACCCCGGTCACCATCCCCTTGAAGTGCTTCTTCACGCGCGCGAGGGTGACCTCCTTCCTGAGGAGATCATACCACTCCGGCCGCAGGGCGATGAGGCCGACGTTCGCCGTGTCGCCCTTGTCGCCGGAGCGGGCGTGAGCCAGCCAACGCAGCTGGACGCGGGCCAGTGGGCCGGTGGGCCGGTGGGCCGCACGTCCCTTGTTGCGCCGCGTCCCCGGCCCGCGTGCCGACCTGCCCACCGGCCGCCTAGGCATCCAGCACCTCCACGTGCACGTGCGGCTCGATCTCGGTCCGGTCGATGAGCGCCGGCCAGTAGGCGAGGATCTCCTGCACCTCCGGCCGGCCCCCCGCGAACCCCGTCACGCTCGGCGGCCCCGTGAGGACGAGGGGCGCGATCTCCCGCGTGAAGCGCTCCACCGCCTTCTTGTCCTTGCTCCGCACTCCCACGCGCAGCTGCACCTCGGCGATATCCTCGCACGGGGGGCTCGCGAGCTTGCCGTGGGTCGCGTCGACCCCGACATACTCGGTGAGGATCGTCTCGAATTCGAGCCCCAGGTCCTTGAGCCGCTGGCGCAGGATCTGATCGGCGGCGCGCGCCTTGTGATAGGCGTCGGGCCAGCTGTAAACGAGGGTGCCGACCGCCTTCCATCCGTAGTGATAGGCGATCGAGACCTTGAGCTTGTCGGTGCGGGGGCCGCCACGGATCCCGGAGACCGCGACCCGATCCTTCCCCGCCCCCTTGAGCTGGATGGAGGTGAAGTCGGCGACGCCATCGGGGGTGATGTAGTGGTTCGGATCCCCCATCTCGTAGACGAGCTGCTCGGTCACCGACGGCACGCTCACGACCCCACCGGTGTTCGGGTGCTTGGTGACGACGAAGCTCCCGTCCGCCGCGACCTCGACGATCGGGAACCCGGGATCGGCCATCCCTTTCACCTTCTGCCAGTCCTTCAGGAGGTTCCCCCCCGAGGCCTGCGCGCCGCACTCGATGATGTGCCCGGCGATGGTCCCCGCCGCGATCTTGTCCCAGTCGTCGGTGGCCCAGCGGTGCTCGTGGACCAGCGGCCCCAGGGTGAGCCCGGTGTCGGTGACGCGGCCGGTGATGACGATGTCGGCGCCGCGATCGAGCGCCTCGACCACCGGTGCCATCCCGATGTAGGCGTTGGCCGAGACGACCTGGTCGCGGATGGCGCTCAAGGGGCGGCCGGTATCCATGTCGCGGAGCTCGTGGCCCCGCGCCAGGAGCTCGTCGAGTCGCGGGAGGATGTCGTCCCCCGAGACGAGGGCCACCTTCACCTGCCCCGCATACCCCAGCTTCCTGGCGCCGCCGATCACCGCCTCCGCGCACGCGCGGGGGTTCACCCCGCCGGCGTTCGAGATGACGCGGATCTTCTCGGCGACGATGTCGGGGAGGATCCGCTCCATCAGCGGCACGAAGTCGCGGGCGTACCCGGCGTTGGGATCCCGGGTGCGCTGCTTCTGCATGATGGACATCGTCACCTCGGCCAGATAATCCAGCATGAGGTAATCGATGGGGCCACCCCGGACCTGGCGGACCGGCGCCTCGAGCCAATCGCCCCAGAAGCCCTGTCCCGCGGCGATGCGGACGGTCTTGGTCATCAGCGCATCAGCGGGGTGGGCGCCGGGGCGAGCGGTGCTTCGGCGGTCCAGGGATCGCCCTCGCCCACCTTCGCCGCGTACCGGATGAGCGGAATGAAGCCCTGCGGGAGGGTCCAGGGTGGGACGCCGGCCGCAAAGCCGACCGACTCCGGCGTCCCCGCGGGGATGGTCACCGTCGCGGCACCCTTGGCCACGAGCGCCAATTCGGTGGTGGGATCGGCATAGAGCCTGATCTGCACCGTGGTCGTCCAGCGCTCGGTCGATCCGGGCCTGGTCCACGCCGGATAGAGCCGGAGCCCCGCGGTGGTCCCCTCGAACTTCACGGGGAGGTCGGCATCGAGCCGCCCGATGGCGTAGTTGAGCGGCGCCTGACCGAGCTGGACGCCGTTGGCATCCTCGAGGGTCACCCCGAAGTCGGTGAACTTGGTCCATTCACCGGTCGCCATCTGCACGTCGATCTCCACGCGACGGACCCAGGCGGGGAGCGCGAACGACAGCCGTCCGGTATCCGCCCCGGCGCCGGAGAGGGTCTCGACCCGCACACCGCCGATGATCGCGGCGGAGGCCGCAATGCTCACCGGGGCGGTGGTCACGTTCCGGAGCGCCAGGAGGGGATCGCTCCCGCTGGTCGAACCGATCATCGCGACCGGCGACTGCGTGAGTTGGATCCCGCCGCTGCTGGGGCCGGCGGGAGGTGCCGCCACGACCACCTCATAGACCCCGCCCACGACATCACGGGCGTCGACGCGGAAGACCGCGGCGTCTTCGCCGTCCGCACCCTCCAGCTCGTGGCCGGCACGGAACGGCTGGCCCCCCGGCTCGTGGAGGAAGGCGGAGATCACATCCTTGCCGCTCGCGCTCGCGGCGCGGGCCTCGAAGGGACGGTTCGCCTCGGCGCGGAACGACCAGCGGCGTTCGAGCCCTGCCCCGATCGCCGCGATCGGCGCCTCAAAAGGAGCGTTCGCGGCGACCGGCACGACGATGCCGTTCACCAGGCGGGCGACCGGACCGGCGGTGGTGTCGCTCCCCCAGACGGTGACGGTGCCGACGTAGCGCCCCGGCTCCGCGAGCGCGGAAGCCCGATAGCGGAGCGTGACGGTGGTCGTGGCCCCCCGGAGGGTGAGCTTCGCCGGCGCGACGAGCCACGGGGCGTCGCTCCGGAGAGTCACCTCGACCGGCGTGGTGGCGCCATCGGTGCGGGCCAGGGTGAAGGCCTGGGTGGTGTCCCCGGCATTCCGGAGCCCGGCCGGACGGAACGCTGAGTTGGACCCCCGGGCGACGTCGCCAGTGGCGCGCGCCGTGAGCGGGACCCACCGGCGATCGGTCGAAAGCCAGCGCCACGCGCGACCGACATCGGGCACGCCCCCTCCCTGGTCGAGCGCGGTGAGCCCGTCGATCGGCTGGGCGGTGGTGATGAGCGCCTGCTTCACCTGTGCGGCGACGACCGGCTTGCCCCCCTGCGCCAGGCCGGAGACGAGGAGGGCGGCGAGCCCCGCGGCGTGCGGCGAGGCCATCGAAGTGCCGCCGTCGACCTCGCTCCCCCGCGCCCAGTTCGGCTTGGTGGAGAAGGCGATCCCGGGGGTCAGGAGGTCGGGGCGCGCCACCTCGCCGCCGCGGGAGCTGAAATAGGCGATCGGGTCGGGGAGAGCCTCGGGATCGCGTGAGAAGAAGGCCCGCGGCCAGGTCGCGCCCACCGAAAGGATCCGGTCGGCGGAGCCGGGGAAGCCGAGGGTCGAGCCGCCGGGACCGTCGTTCCCGGCGCTGATCGCGAAGAGGAGATCGGGATGGGCGGCGAGGACCGAGTCGATGATGGCGTCGACCTGGGCGCCCCCTTCCAGTTCGTTCCCCACGCCGAAGCTCATGTTGATCACTAGCGGCTTCTTCCGCTGGGCCGCGGCACGGATGGCATAGTCGAGCGCCTGCACCATCGAGCCGGTGGTGGTGATCCCTCCCTGCGCATCGTTGGAGATCTTGAGCCCCAGGAGCTCCGCCCCCGGTGCGACGCCATCGAAGCCGTCGACCCCATAAATGCGGTGACCGCTGGCGATCCCGGCGACGTGGGTGCCGTGCCCGCTGGTGTCGAAGTAGAGATCGAGCACCGGCTCCCCGCCTCGCTCCGAGAAGTTCGCGACGAAGCCGAGCATCGGGGAGCGGCCGGCCGGCGCCCAGCCGAACTTCTCCTTGGCGACGAGGTAGTCGTGGATCGGTTTTTCGTTGGCGAGCGAGCCGTCGCCGTCGAAGTCGGCGAGGAGGACCCACCCGTCGTTCGCCTTGGTCACGAGGACGGCGAGGGTGTCACCGACGGTGTTGTTCCAGTTCACGTCCGCTGCGGGCGCCTTCCCGAGCGGGATCTCGCGCAGGGTGCCGGCATACCAGGGGCCGTTGCCGTTCTGCCCGCGAAGCCGGCCGAAGCCGGTGAGGAGCTTGCCGGCGACCGTGACCGCGTCACCCTCGGGGCTCACCTTGGTGAGCGCGACCCGTCCTTCCCCCGAGAAGTCGCGGAGGTCGAGGAGCTTGGGGCCTCCGGTGCTCGTGGTCTGGAGGCCCTCGACGTTGGGATCGATCCCGGAGTCGAGGATGGCGATGATCACGCCGCGGCCGTCCCAGGTGGGGTGCGCCTGTCGCCACGCGGTGACGCCGGTCGCGGCGAGCGGCATCAGCCGCCGCTGCAGCGCCATCGCCGGGGGGAGCTGGTAGGTCGCGTCGGGACGGACCGTGGGGCGCTGGACCACCGGGCGTTCCGGGACCGGAGGGGCCACCGGGGGGGTCGGCGCGGTCTGGACCGAGGGACCGCAGGCGGCGACGAGCGCCACGGCGAGGAACGAGAGGCGGGTGGACATAGCGGAGCCTAGCGGAGGTCGAAGGGGCCCAGGTGGGACCCCGGGTTCCGGGAGACGACGTCGAGGAGGAAGGCGAGGGTGGCGCGGGTCTCGTCGGCGGTGATGATCGCGTCGACGTGGCCCCGGGCGGCGGCGTACTTGGCGTCGAGCTGCTGCTCGTAGTCGACCCGCATCGAATCGATCGCGGCCTGCAGCTCGGCGCTCGGCGGCATCCCGGCCGCCTTCGCCTTGTCGAGGTTGGGCCCGTGCACGGCGGTGACCGCACTCTCCCCTTCCATCACCGCCATCCGGCCCGTGGGCCAGCTCACGATGAAATCGGGGTCGAACCCCTGCCCCGCCATCGCGTAGTACCCGGCGCCGGAGGCGTGGTTCACCGTGAGGACGAGCTTGGGGACCGCCGCGGTCGCCATCGCCTCGACGAAGCGGGCGCCGGCGCGGATGATCCCCGAGTGTTCCGCCTCGGTGCCGACCATGAAGCCGCTCACATCCTGCACGAAGAGGATCGGGAGCCCCTCGCGGGCGGCGGTCTCGATGAAGTAGGCGGACTTCTCCGCGCTCTCGGTGTAGAGGATCCCGCCGAAACGAGGCACCGTCCCTTCGCGGCCCTTGATCACCCCGCGCTGGTTGGCGAGGATCGCGACGGGACGCCCGGCGATGTGCCCGTGGCCGCAGAGCATCTCCCCGGCGACCCTGGGCTGGAACTCGTCGAACGTGCCGCCGTCGAGGAGGGAGCCGAGGACCTGCCGGGCGTCGTAGGACATCCGGTGGTCCTGGGGGAGCAGTTTCTCGAGCTCGGAGGCGGGCGTGGCCGGGGGGGCCTCGGGCCTCAGGCTTCGGGCCTCGGGGATCTTGGGGAGGCGGCCGATGTACTCCCGCATCATCGCGAGGCAGGTCGGATCGTCCTTGGCGCTGTAGTGCGCGACGGCGCTGATCCCCGTGTGTGTCGCCGCACCTCCGAGGGTCTCTCCGTCCACGGTGCGGCCGGTGGCCCCCTTCACGAGGTTCGGCCCGCCCAGCCCCATGAAGCTGGTCCCCTCCACCATATAGATGACGTCGGAAAGGGCCGGGAGGTACGCTCCACCGGCGACGCAGCTCCCCATCACCGCGGCGACCTGGGGGACGTGGAGGTAGCGGCGCATCAGTGAGTTGTAGTAGAAGATGCGCGCCGCGCCGTACTGCCCCGGGAAGACGCCGCCCTGGTACGGAAGGTTCACCCCAGCGGAGTCGACGAGGTAGACGATCGGGATCCGCTCCCGCATCGCCACCTCCTGCGCGCGGAGGATCTTGGTGATCGTCTCCGGCCACCAGCTCCCCGCCTTCACCGTGGCGTCGTTGGCGACGACCACGACCTCCCGCCCCTCCACCCGGCCGATCCCGGTGATCACCCCGGCGGCGGGCGCCTGACCGTCATAGCGGTCGTAGGCGACGAGGAGCCCGATCTCGAACCAGGGTGACCCCGGGTCGAGGAGCCCCGCGACCCGTTCGCGCGGGGTGAGCTGCCCCTTGGCGTGCATCTTGGCGGCGCGCTCCGCCCCACCGCCGGCACGGAGCTTGGCGGCGAGGGCGAGGTACTCGTCGGTGAGGCGGGTGAGACGGGGCGCCGAGGCCGCGGGCTTCTGGCCTCGGGCCTCGGGAGCGGCGGGCTTCCTCAATCCTTGAGGTGGGCGGAGGCCCATTCCCTGATGTAGTCGATCAGGTCGGTCGTCGGGGTGCCGGGGCCGAAGAGCTTCCCGATCCCCTGCTTCTCGAGCGACTCCGCGTCGTCCTTGGGGATGATCCCGCCCCCGGTGACCAGGATGTCCTCGCGCCCGTCCTTTACCAGGAGTTCGCGGACGCGCGGGAAGAGGGTCATATGCGCGCCCGAGAGGATCGACAGGCCGACGACGTCGACGTCCTCCTGCACGGCGGCGGTGGCGATCATCTCCGGGGTCTGGTGCAGCCCCGTATAGATGACCTCCATCCCCGCATCCCGCAGGGCCGCGGCGACCACCTTGGCGCCCCGGTCGTGGCCGTCGAGGCCGGGCTTCGCGACCAGCACGCGCACCGGGCGGGAGACCTTCGGGGGTTCCTTCAGCGCCATCATCATCGGATCGCTCCAGTTCCGAGCAGTCGTTCGGCGACCGCCGCCACGTCCGGGGCGGTCGGGGCATCACGGCCGGCGTGGGCTCCCGCCGGATCGAGGAGCACGACGTCCATCCCGGCGCGCCGCGCTCCCACCACATCGACTTCATAGAGGTCGCCGACATACAGCGCCTCGGCGGCCTTCACCTGCATCGCGTCCAACGCGACCTGAAAGATACGCGGGTCGGGCTTTTCCACCCCGGCGATCTTCGAGTCGACGATCACCTCGAAGACCCCCCCGAGCCCCACCGCCTCGAGCGCCTCGGCGACCCGTCCATCGCTGTTCGAGACCACTCCGAGCCGGAATCCCGCAGCACTCAGGCGCTGGAGCGCCGGCAATGTCCGCGGATCGACACCGCTCCAGAGGTGGCGCTCCGCGTGGAGCTGGCCGAGGAGGGCCTGCACTTCCCCCATCCTGGCGTCGGGGACCCCGGCCTCGATGAAGAGGAGGCGGAGAAAGCGGAGGGCACGGTCCTGATCGGTGCCGGTGCTCCCCTCGAGTGCCACCGCCGCCCGGGCACCGGCCTGGACCAGTGCCTCGGCGGTGAGCGGGATCCCGAGCGCCCCTCCGACCCGCGGGGCGATGCGGGGATAGTCGAGTCCGACGAGGGTGTTCCCGGCGTCGAAGAGGACCGCGCGATAGCTCACTTGAAGCGGAGGAGTGCCGCGAGCCCGTCGACCGCCTTCGCGGCCGAGGCATCGTAGAGCACGTTCACGTCGAGCCGCTGGCGGAGCGCCTCTTCCAGCGCGTCGTCGATCACGTCGGCGACCGGGGTCGGGTCCCCCTCCCCTTTCCACGCCGTGTTCCCGCCGGGCACCACGAGACGGCCGGAACCGGCGAGCCGGAATCCGGAGCGGCTCGCCCCGCCGTGGACGAGGAGGGTCCGCACCTTGCCGTGGGCGAGCGCGGTGAGCGTCTCCGCCACCCCATTCACCGCCCAGCCACGGGCGATCCCTTCCTTCATCTCCGCCACGACCGCCGCCTCGCGCTGGGACTCGTAGTTGGCGCGCACCTCGAGTGCCGCCTCCCGGACCGTGGCGGTCGAGGCATCCTTGGGACCGAGGGTCCCGACGCCGAGGAGGCGCTCGAAGACATACTGATGGAGGAAGGCGGCGACCGATTCGGGGGTGTTCCCCGGGCCGAGGAGGATCACCCCTTGATACGACTCGCGCTTGGAGAGCTCGAAGAGCTTCGCCGCGACCGCTTCGAGGTGCCGCTGCTGGGCGTTCCGGATGCGATTGTGATAGGTGTGCTCCCCCATCCCGGATCCCTGCCGCCGCCCGAGGCGTGGCTTCTCCTCATTCCCGGCCGTCACCAGTTCGCCACCGATCTGCGCGGCGTCGAAGGCGGTGACCCGGAAGAAGCGGGCGTGGGTGCGGTCGACGACGCCAACGAGGATGCGGCCCACCTCGTCCTCGATCCCCGCGAGCTCGCGGATCAGCGGGGAGCGGTCGATCGTCAGGCGCGAGCGATGCACCACCGGAAGCTCGACCACCTCCCAGAGCTTCCGCGCCTTGGAGGCGAAGATCGCGAGCCCGCGCCCGTGGGGGAGCCGGCCGGGATCGGAGAACTGCGACTGGATCCGGCCCAGGTCGCTGGTGATGGCGTCCCGTTCCTTCCGGTCGAAGGCCATCTTCTCCACCGCCTGCTCGGCCGACTTGATGCTGTTCTTGAGCTTGATGAGGTACTTCCCCCGTTCGCGGTCGCGGGGTTCGAGCTTGAGGTAGAGGGAAATGACCGGGGCGCCGTAACGCTCGCGCGCCAGGCGGTCGAGCTGCTTGTTGGTGGGAGTGGGCATCTGTGCTCCCCTCAGTGAAGCGAGAAAGGTGCTGCGTGGTGCCGACGGGTCGTGCGACCGGCGAGATGGGCCCGCGAAGCGGCGGACAGTCAGAGTGGGCCTGTCATCCCGAGGGGCGGTCACGCCCCGAGGGATCTACCCGGCCCTGCTCCGGACTTCCTGCCTCAGATACAACGTCTTCACGCACCGCGCGAACGGGGGCTGTGCCACTTCAGTGAGCCACTGGCGCGGATCCGGGAACCCCGGCAGTGCGGCGTTGGCCGCTTCCAGGAACCCCATCCACCCATCCATCTCCTCGTGGACCGTGATGGAGCGGCCGCCCCGCACGCGCAATTCGATGAAGATCGTGTCGATGGTCAGGTCGTCCCACTTCCCCCCGGTCGCCTCGTCGATCCAGCTCCAGAGGACTTGCCACTCCGTCCGAGGGCGTCCGAGCCACTGACCCAGCCGCGATCGGGAACCATGCAGCGTGAATCCGGTCGGTTCGAGGGTCAGGCCTGGACTCAGATTCGGCATGGAACCTCGACGGTCGGTCCGGTCGCCGACTCCGGCAAGATCCCTCGCTCCGCTCGGGATGACACGTCGGCGAAGACTTCCGCCGCTTCGCGGGTCAGAAGAACACCGGCTCCCGGTACGCCCCCCACACCCCCTCGAGGGCGTGGCGGATCTCGTACAGCGTGCAGTACGCCCGGGCGCAGTCGAGCATCGCCGGGATCACATTCTGCTCCGCTTCGGCGGCCGCCTTGAGCGCGGCGAGGCGCGCCTCGACCACCTTCTCGTCGCGCGCGGCGCGCATCTTCGCCATCCGGGCCCGCTGCAGCCGCTCGGCCGAGTCGTCGATCTTGAGGATGTCGACGTCCGGCTCTCCCTCTTCGGTGAACCGGTTGACGCCGACCATCACCTTGTGCTCCGCCTCGACCTCGGCCTGGAAGCGGGAGGCGCTCGAGGCGATCTGGCGCTGGAACCATCCCGACTCGATCCCGGCCACTACCCCGCCCTGCGCCTCGATCTCGGCGAAGAGCCCTTCGGCCTCGCGCTCCAACCGGTCGGTAAGGGCCTCGATGTAGTACGAGCCGCCGAGGGGGTCCTGCACGTTGGGGACACCGGTCTCGTAGGCGATGATCTGCTGGGTACGAAGGGCGATCCGCACCGAGTCCTCGGTCGGGAGCGCGAGGGTCTCGTCGAAGGCGTTGGTGTGGAGCGACTGGGTGCCCCCCAGCACCGCGGCCATCGCCTGGTAGGCGACGCGGACCACGTTGTTATGCGGCTGCTGGGCGGTGAGCGACACCCCGGCGGTCTGGCAATGGAACCGCATCTTGAGGGTGCGGTCATCCTTGGCGCCGTACTTGTTCCTGAGCCGCTTGGCCCAGATGCGGCGCGCCGCGCGGAGCTTGGCGATCTCCTCGAAGAAGTCGTTGTGGACATCCCAGAAGAAGGAGAGCCGGGGCCCGAACTCATCGACCGGGAGTCCCCGCGCCATCCCGCGCTCGGCGTAGGTGAAGCCGTTGGCGAGGGTGAATGCGAGCTCCTGCGCCGCCGTGGCGCCCGCCTCGCGGATATGGTAGCCGCTGATGGAGATCGTGTTCCACTTGGGGGTGTGCTTGGCCCCCCACTCGAACATGTCGACGATCAGCTTGAGCGCCGGCTCCACCGGATAGACCCAGGCGTGCTGGGCCATGTACTCCTTGAGGATGTCGTTCTGCACCGTCCCCTGGAGCTTGGCGGGGGCGACCCCTTGCTTCTCGGCGGCGGCGATGAAGAAGCACCAGAGGATCGCCGCCGGGCCGTTGATCGTCATCGAGACCGAGACCTGATCGAGCGGGATGCCGTCGAACAGCGTCTCCATGTCGGCGAGCGAGCTGATGGCGACACCGCACTTCCCGACCTCCCCCTCCGAGCGCGGGTGGTCGGAGTCGTACCCCATCAGGGTCGGGAAGTCGAAGGCGACCGAGAGGCCCGTCTGTCCGCGCGCGAGGAGGAACTTGTAGCGCGCATTGGTGTCCTCGGCGGTCCCGAAGCCGGCGAACTGCCGCATCGTCCAGAGCTTGCCGCGGTAGCCCGTGGGGTGGATCCCCCGGGTATACGGGAACTGCCCGGGCAGCTCCGCCGCGGGCAGGGTGTCGAGCGCCGTATACACCGGGTCGAGCTCGAGGCCCGAGATGGTCGAGAAATCGGCGTCGGTGCGGAGCGACTGCTTCGCGTAGAGCGCGCGCCACTTCTCGAGCTCGGCCTTGAGGGTCGCGAGCTCCCGCTCCTGGGCGGCGAGGCGTTCGTCGAGGTGCGTGGTGGTCATCGGGTCTCTCCCTTGGTCAGGCGCGGGCGCCCTGGCGCAGGTGGTCGAGCACTTCGCCCGCCACTTCGTAGGGGCTCACCCGCCCCGCCGCGATATCCTCCAGCCGCTCGGCGATGCGCCGGTCGGCGTCCGTCTCTTCCTTGAGCCACGCGAGGGCGTGGCGGGTCACCACCTCGCGGGTCCGCTCACGCAGCCGTTCCTTCCGTCGCGCGGCGAGGGTCCCGGTCCGTTCCAGCCAGCGAGAGTGCTTGTCGAGGGCGGCGACGAGGTCGTCGATCCCTTCACCCTTCGCCGCGATAGTGCCGAGGACCGGCTGGAGCCACTGGTCGGCCTCCGGGTCCCCCGCCATCTGCACCGCGCGCTTCTTCTCCGCCTTCATCACGCCGTGGTGCGCGGGGACGTTGCGGTAGGCGTTGCCGTGGCGGATGCCCAGGGTGATCTCGATCTCCTGGCGGAGCCGATCGGCGCCGGGACGGTCGGCCTTGTTGACCGCGTAGAGATCGGCGGCTTCCATCACTCCGCTCTTCAATGCCTGGATGCCGTCGCCGGATTCGGGAACGAGGACGAGCACCGTGCTGTCGGCGGTGCGGCTCACATCGAGTTCGGACTGACCCACGCCGACCGTCTCGATCAGGATCCGGTCGAACCCTGCCGCATCGAGCACGTCGCACACCTCACGCGTCGTGGTCGCGAGTCCGCCGAGGGAGCCGCGGGTCGCCATCGAGCGGATGTACACATCCTTGTCGAGGGCGATCGACTCCATCCGGATCCGGTCGCCGAGGAGTGCGCCCCCGGTGTATGGCGAGGTGGGATCGACGGCGACGACCGCCACCCGGTGCCCCTGAGCGCGGAAGGCGGCGACCAGGCGCTCGGTAAGGGTCGACTTCCCCGCCCCCGGGGGTCCGGTGATCCCGATCCGCCGGGCGTGGCCCAGGCGGGGGTGGATCGACGCGAGGAGCTGCTCGAACCCGCTCCGGCCGTTCTCTACTATAGAGATGGCGCGGGCGAGGGCGGCGGGGCGCCCCAGGGCGAGTTCGGCGAGCACGTGGTCGAGTTGCATCTACCTAAGAATCATCGCGTTAGGGCTTCTCGGCAAGGAAGCGAGGGACGGGCCAAGGGCCTAGAGCCAAGGGAGGAAACGGTCGGCCCGCGTGCGAATGCGCCGGCCTGCGTGGATTGGGTGACGAATATTGACCGTCTCGGGGCCATCCTTAATGTGTCCCAAGAGGAGTGGACCATGGGTACGACTTCCCACAGAGACCTTCGGGTCTGGCAGGTCGCGATGGACATCGCGACCATGTCCTATGCACTTGCCAAGCGGCTTCCCCGAGACGAGCTCTTTGGCCTGACCCCCCAGGTCCGCCGGGCAGCGGCGTCCGTCCCTGCTAACATCGCCGAGGGGTACGGCCGGTACTCGAAGCAGGAAACGATCCGCTACCTCAACATCGCCAACGGCAGCTTGGTCGAGCTCGACACCCATTTCGAGCTCGCGGTCCGGACCGGCTATTTCACCGAGGGCGACCTCGCCAGTTTCCGGGAACAGGCGCGCATCCTCGGTGCGATGATCTTCGCGTTCAAGGCCGCGCTCAGGAGGACTTCGCCTCGCCCTCCCATGGCCCCTGGTCCCAGGCCCTCCCCTACCTCCGCGGTATCCGTCCCCTGAACCGCAGCGGGTTCTGGAACAGGTGGCTCGGCAGCACGAAGACCACCGCGAACATCGTGAAGCTGATGAGGAGCCCGACCACCAGCACCTCGAGTCGCCGGCTCGCGAGGTAGACGATCGAGGTGATCAGTCCCACCGTGAAGGCGAAGACCGCGAGGAGGAGCCGTCGCACCTGCGTGCCGATGAAGCGCTGCAGCTCGCCGACGTCACGCGGGTGCCAGCGGACCTTCAGTTCCTCGCGCTCGATGCGGCGGATCAGGTCCCGCACCGACCGGACCCCCGCCGTCAGCTCCTTGGCCCAATCCCCGAACCCCGACTGCGGCTCCTGCCCCAGGAGGGCCGCGAGGAGCTTGGGGCGCCACCGCTCGAGCAGCGGCTTCAGCTCCTGCGTCACGTTGACGTTCGGGTCGTAGCGGATGGCGATCCCTTCCACCAGCGCGGCCGCCCGCCCGAAGTAGACGAGGTCGCTGGGGAGCATCAGGGGCCAGTCGTAGAAGGAATGGACGATCTGGTCCACCAGCTGGCCGATCTGCCGCACGCTCGTCCCCTGCTGCCCCACCACCTCCACTACCCGCCGCGCCGCGTCCTGCACCGCGCCGCGGTCGGCGTCGGGATCGAGGATCCCGAGCTCGTAGAAGCCGTTGATGACCCCGTCCGCGTCCCCCTGGGCCGCCGCCAGCACCAGTCGTGCGAGCTTGGTGCGGAGCTCCCGCTCCACCGGGATCACCATCCCGAAGTCGAGGAGGACGATCCGTCCCCGCGGGTCGACGAGGAGGTTCCCGGGATGCGGGTCGGCGTGGAAGAGCCCGTCGACCAGCATCATCTGCAGGTAGAGCTCCCCCACGACCCGCACCAGGCGCCGGAGATCCAGTTCCCCCGTCGCCAGGCGGTCCTGGATCCGGTCGATCCTCGTCCCCTCCACATACTCCATCACCAGGACCCGCTGGGTGACGAGCTCCGGGATGATCTCCGGGACCACCACATCCGGGAAAGGCCGCAGGTTGGCGCGGATGAGTCCCGCCTGCCGGGCCTCTTCGGTGAAGTCGAGCTCGCCACCGATCCGCTTGGCGAACTCGCTCACGATGGCACCCAGGGCCCGGGTGTGGTGGTTCGGGAAGAGGACCTGCACCACCAGCAGCAGCCGGAACGCGATATCCAGGTCGTCGTGCACCAGCTCCGCCACACCGGGCCGGAGCACCTTCACCGCGACCTCGCGTCCCTGCCAGCTGGCGCGATGCACCTGTCCCAGCGACGCCGCGGCAAGCGGCTCCGACTCCCAGCGCTCGAAGATCTCGCCGACCTTCCGCCCGAACTCCGCCTCCACCACCTGCTCCGCGACCCCC
>Ga0315910_10001714_pt1 | contig 19902 bp, 14 predicted proteins | sample EdamamesoilMG_FD_204470 | JGI IMG/M metagenome (GOLD analysis project Ga0315910, IMG submission 204470) | Garden soil microbial communities collected in Santa Monica, California, United States - Edamame soil | ecosystem: Environmental > Terrestrial > Soil > Garden | place: USA: California...
TCCCACGAGCTTGCCCTGGTATTCAGAAGGGAAAGCATGCGCAGCGTCCTCGATCACTTTGAGACTAAAGCGCTCTGCGATCTTCAGAATTGCGTCCATGTCGGAGACAAGGCCGCCGAAATGCACGGGAATGATCGCGCGCGTTCGCGGCGTCAGGCATCGCTCGATCGACTGAGGATCGATACAGTAGGTGTTGGGATCGATGTCCGCGAAGGCGACGTCGGCGCCGATATAGCGAACGACTTCGGCGGTCGCCGCGAACGTGTGCGTCGGAACGATAACTTCGTCGCCGGCTTGGACACCGCACGCCTCGAGAGCAAGGTGCAATCCCGCCGTCGCTGAGTTCACTGCGACGCATTCGACGCCGTCGCCGATGAAGCGTTGAAAGCTCTCCTCGAATTGACGGACCTTCGGTCCCGAAGTAATCCAACCCGAGCGCAGCGTATCGACTACCGCGGCGATCTCGTCCGGACCGATATCAGGCAAAGCAGATGGTATGGACGAAGCTTCGGCCGCCGTGTTACGCCTTGGGCGCCACATGCCCTCTCCCCGATTTCGAAGCACACTGGAATCCTGCGTAGACTGGAAGAATGATCTTCTTTCTTCTTATTGCTGGAACGAAGCAATCTTCGAACGGCGCATTGTTGAAAAGCATTCTTCGAATAACGCCCCCCTGTCTTTCGGAATCTTAACAAAGATAGCCTCCCTGGTATATTGACGGAAAACGCGCCGCGATGCGGCGAAAATATGTCGAATTCGTCAATCCCCGATCAGGATCCCATCGAAGCGGGCGCGTTACTGCCGGAAATCATCGGGTGGGACGTCGTAAATTGGTCGCAAGCGTTGGCATTTTGGGGCAGTCGCGTGCGGCTGCCCGAAACGGCGAGTTGCCTCGAGCTCGGCTGTGGCGTCAACAGCAGCCTGACATTATGGCTCGCGATGCGTGGCCACACGGTAGTGTGTTCCGACGACGGCGGTGTTCCAGAGAGTGTTAGGGCCACGCATCGCCGCCATGGCATAGCGGATCGCGTCACCTACGCCGACGTCGACGCCCGGGCGATACCCTACAAGAACTGCTTCGACGTCATCGCTTTCAAGTCCGTCCTCGGGGGCGTCGTCCGTGAAGCGCCCGCCGCGGTCACTCCGGAAGTCATGCGTTCCGTGCATAACGCCTTGAAGCCAGGCGGAGTGCTGCTGTTCGCGGAGAACCTGACCTCGACGCCGCTTCATCATTTCGCTCGACAGCACTTCATGGGACGCAGGTCGACCTGGCACTATTTCGCGTTGGCGCAGATCGAGCAGATGCTGAGCCCCTTTCGCTCGTTCGAGATGACGACGTTCGGCTTTCTAGGATGCTTCGGACGCTCCGAGGCACAGCGTCGATTCCTTGGTAAGCTCGATAGGTCTCTGCTCGACAAGGTTGTGCCTGCTCGCTGGCACTACGTCGCCGCGGCGATCGCGTATAAATGAATCGCGGCTAGCCCGCGTCTCCACGACCAGCACCGAGCCACAGCGCCGCCCCCAGCAGCGGCAACAACGCCACGGCAACCGTCAGTGCCGACCATTGCGGCCATTGGGCCGCGACGATAGCGAGCGGTAGCAGCCAGACGACGTTCACGAGCATGAGCGCGGTCGTAGCGGCCTTGTGCGATCCCAAACGCCGGCTCAACTGTTGATAGGCGTGCAGACGGTGCGCCGAATACCACTTGTCGCCACGGATCATTCGACGAACCAGTGTCGTCGTGGAATCGACGATGAACACGCCCAACAAGATCAGCGAGACACCCAGGGACAAACCCCAATCCTCCTCTGCGAGGACCACGAGAGCGCCCATCATGAAGCCGAGTAAACCGCTACCGGCGTCTCCCATGAACACGCGCGCGGGCGGCCAATTCCAGCGCAAGAAACCGAGCGGCGCGGCTGCCACGATCACCGGCAAGGTCAAGGAGTGGCCCGCCGCGTCGTGCCAGTACGCGAGAGCGATCAGGGCGAGGGGCACGAATACGGCTTCGGATGCGGCGAGCCCATCGATGCCGTCCATGAAGTTGAAGAGATTGAGCAGCCACACGAATCCAACGAACGTCACGACCCAGCGAAGCAGCTCGCTGCGTTCGAACCAGCCGATGCCGAAGTCCGGAGGGCCGCCGCTAATCGCGAGGAACCAGCCCACGCTGATCATATGAGCCAGCAAACGAATCCATGCCGGTACGCGCCGCAAGTCGTCGACGGCCCCGACCGCCGCGATGAGAAAGCCCGCCGGCAAAATCGCCCAAGCCAATCGAGCGGAGAGCACATCCATCGCGGCCAACACGGCGATGCTCGCCAAGACGACGGCCGCAATCGCGACCCCGCCCGTGCGCGGAACCGGCTGTGTGTGCGAGCTGCGCTCGTTAGGAATATCGAGCAAGCGAAGGCGCTCCGACCCACGCTGAACGTAGCGCGTGAGGACGGCCGATAGGACGGATAGGCCGAACAAAGCGACGGCTTCGATCATCGCGACGCCTGTAAGAAGGTGCGAACGGTCCACGCCAGCTCGGACGACCGATTGAAGACGGGTCGCCAACCGAGCGCCTTTTGCGCTCGCCCGACGCGGATTTCGAATGGTGCAACGAGGCGAGCAGCATCGGCTCCTCGGCCCAACAGCCGCAAGCCCGTCGCGAGCAGCCCGGCCGGTACGCGTAAGGACCGGCTCCGCACGCCGGCGAGACGCGCGATTTCCTCGGCAAGCTGCGCGAGGCTGGTGGTTTCCGGCTCGGCGACCAGCATCGGCGGCCCGGCCGCATTCGGATGCATAAGACACACCATCAAGAAGTGACTCAGATTGCGCACACCTACCATACTCCGCGGCGCGCGCAAGCTCCCGACCGGCAACGTGCGCCCCATCGCAGCCGCGCGCAGTATCCGCTCAAAATTGCCGCGAGCATCGGGACCATATACCAGCGGCGGCCGTACCACCACTAGCTCGATCTTGCCGGCGCTATATTCCTTGAGCCACTGTTCGGCTTCGAGCTTCGACCGCGTATAGGCATCGTGCGGATCGGGATCCGAGCCATCGTCGAAGCCGCCCGGAGGTGAACTCCGGCCGAGCACTCCTGCAGAGCTCACGTACACGAGTCTTTGCACGCCGGCCGCGGTTGCCGCGAGCGCCACCTTCTCGGTCAGCTCGAGATTGACGCTCCGATACGCGGCTACGTTCGGGCGCTTGTCCTCGTCGAGCACGTGAGCACGTGCCGCGAGGTGTAGCACGGCGTGGGCGCCACGCAAAGCGTCGCTTGCTTGCGACGGCCCATCGAAATCGACGATCGTGGCCCCGCGCATTGTCGTGGTACCGGGGCGCACGATAGGAACGATCCGACAGGGGCCGTCGCCGAGCTCGCGACAGAAATGGCGCCCGATGAAACCGCTCGCTCCGGTGACTGCGATGACGGTCATCGCGACTCCAACGCGGGCGAGACAACGTCGTGCACGAGCGCCACGTACCGCGCGAGGCCATGCTCGCGTGCGAGCTCTCGCTCGTACGTCTCGCGTCCCGCGGCTCCGAGCGCAGCCGTGAAATCCCTCTCGCGGCTCATTCGTAGAATCGCCGCCTCTACCGTGGCGAGGTCGCCGTTTCGAATCGACACGCCCGCGCCGCTCGCTTGCAAATAATGATCGATGTCGCTCGGCGGCCCGACGTAGAGCACGGGCAGCCCGCGCGCCATGTAGCCCAGTAACTTGCTCGGGACGATCAAGCCTTCGAAGCCCTCGCGCAGCGTGACGACAGCGACATCGGCAAGCCCCATGCTTTCGGGCAGTCGATCCGCCGGCAAGAAATCGAGAAACCTGACTGCGGAATCGATGCGGAGACGCGCGACCGTATCGCGCACCTCGCGGAGGCGTTTGCCGACACCAATGACAACGAGCGTCAGCGAGTCATCGGACCGCAGCGCAGCGGCGAACCCCTCGAGCAGCGTCTCGAATTCATGACCCACGCCGAGATTGCCCGAGTACAGTATCGTGAGCCCGTCTCGTAACGAGAGACTCGCGCGCAAACGGTTGCCGTCGCGCGGCGCCAGCGTCAACGGACCCGTGGCCCAGTTCGAGATCTCGACGATCGCCGAGGGCTTGGGGCCCTTTGCTCGCAGGCGCTGGGTCATCACGGGCCCCAGCGAGACGATGCGCTCCGCGGAGCGATAGCTCCAATCAAACAAGGAACGCAGCGCGCGACCGAGCGGCGACTTCGCGCGCACCACGCCGTATGCGACCAACGCCTCCGGGTATACGTCCATCGCGATGATGATCAACGGACAGCGCCAGATTTTGGCGGCCAGCGCCGTCAGCACGACGCCGAGCGGCGGGTTGGTTTGCGATATGAACAACCGCGGCCGCGCGCGTATCGCGAGGCGCGGAACCAGCCTCAAGTAGAACCACAGCTGCCGTAGCAGCTTGCGCTCGTGGATTCGGCCCGAAAGCAAAGACGGTATTCGATTGATGCGCACTCCGAGCGACTGCGGATCCGGTCCCGGATCGCCGTCGACCGGCGAATACTGGTCGGTCCCGCAAATCACTTCGACGTCGAAGCCGGCTTTGGCTAGCGCAATGGTCACGTCGCGCGTCAGCTCGGCGCCACCCCAGCCTTCCGGGTAGTAGAACTGCTCTACGAAAACGATTCTGTTCAAGGACTCAGCGAGTCAGCGCAAGACGCGACGGTAAAACATGACCAACGGGCTGAGCAGCTGAGGCGGTGTCATGCTGATCAGGCACAGCAACCACCGTGTGACGGTATTGAGTCTGGCGTTGTGGCGGAGGTACTTGTCAAACTGATTTCTGTCCAAAGCGCGCTCTGAACGAAGGCGCGCTGCAAGGCGCAGCGACAGGCAGCCGAAGCGACGTTCGAAGTCGGCCGCCGCACCAGCCATCAAGCCCATCATCTCCGGCACACGCGTTCCAACCCTCTCGCACATGGCGAGAAACCCGGCGAACACACCATAGGAATCATGCTTCCAAGTGAACGTATCTTCGCCTTCGACGCGATTCGCCACACAAGGCTCCGTCTCAACAGCGATCGTCGAGTAGCCAGCGAGCATTTCGGCGATACGCCCCACGTGCGTGAAGTAAGTACCTACATATGGCGTTGGATCGGTGGAGATCCAGTCACTCTTTCGGACTACGCACGCGCCGATAAAGCCGATGGCCCAAAGATACTTCGACATGAACTCGTTTCGAGACATCGACGGCGGCAGCGGTTCGTCGACTACGGTACGCAACACGACCGCAGGATCGGCACCCACGTAGCAATAGTTGGCAAACACAAGAGCGTCTTCGCAAGGTTGAATACGCGCGTGCACCCGCGCGATCGCGCCCGGTAGGAACGTATCGTCCTCACCGATCAACCATGCATAGTCGGTGTCAGAGAGTTCGACAGCGCGCTGGATGTTGGCATCTATGCCGAGATTGCGCTCGTTGCGAAACCAGCGAACAAATGCAAATTCCTTGATGAGCTGCGTCAGCGTGCCAGCGTTGATGTCCGACACCGAGTCGTCTACCACGACGATCTCAATGGGGCGATCAGCCGCTGACGATATCGCCGAACGCACGCACCGTTCCAGCAACGCTGGCCGTCGATAAGTTGGGATACAGATGCTCAGCGTTTTCACGGCTTCCCGCTTCAAGATTCCGGATTGCGATATCGTCGTTCGATGGGACCGTGAACCCACACTGAAACGCGTCTCCTGATGCTATACGGCATACCGATCAGTGGACCGTAGTGTGCCCAGATGATCGCCGGAAAATCGCGGACAAAGGCGATGTCGTGTCGATGGGACGAGAGATCCTGCTCGAAAAAAGACGCGATCGGCTCGGACCCAATGGCGAGGCGCGTCGTCGGATCCGTGACGAGGTCGATGTCGAGCTTGTGGTCCGCCTGTATGGGATAACGAACATCGAACGAACATCGAACCTTCGCGAGGTGACTGGCGTTCTAGCATAGATGAGTCCCTGCTGGAGAGGTGGCCCCGTTCTTCTAGACAGTATTCGCGGTCGAGATGAGTGGAGGCGCCGCGGTTAAGGCTGCCGCCAGCGTCGCTTCGCCTTTCACGGCGGCCAGCGCCACCTTGGCTCTGAACACCGCAGAGTGATTGCGGCGAGATCTTCTCGTCATGCTCTCCTTCCTCGGAGCGATCATCATCGCTCTCGTCAGGCGGAGACTCCACTTTATCCCGTTGTCTCGATTGCCGGCGGCCACCTCTCCAGATCTCGGCTCGACGAAAGGTTCGGGCTATTCGTTCGTTGTGCGTTGGTCTTGCAGAAGCTATTCTTCGGACCCGTCAATTTGCTATGACACCGACAAATCGAAGCCGAGTGGCGAGTGCACCCACGCCGTCCGAATGGGTGAGTAGAAAGCTCTCGAAGATGCTAATTGGTTGTTCGTCGTGAACACGGCACTGGTTACAGGAGTAACGGGCCAGGACGGCAGCTATATCGCAGAGTTGCTTCTGGAGAAGGGCTATAGGGTCATTGGCGCCGTCCGCGACAGAGCCCTGGCCAGGAATCGCTTGCATCCACGGCTGCGAGACCGCGTTGAGCTCGTCGACTGGAACATGCGCGATGAGAAGTCGATGAGGGAAACGATTCTGGCGCAGAGACCGGTGGAGATCTACAATTTCGCCGCTTACTCGTCGGGGGAAGGACAGTTCGATGATCCTGCCGCCATCGCCGACATAAACGGAGTCGCTGTTGCCCGATTGCTCGAGGCGATCCGGTTGGTGGACACAGGTATTCGTTTGTGCCAGGCCTCGAGCAGGGAGATTTTCGGCAATCCACACGCGGCGCCTCAGTCGGAAACGACGCCCTGCATACCGCGAACCCCGTACGGCGCAGCCAAGTTGTACGCCGACGCGATGATCCGGATCTATCGTGAGCGTTACGGAATGTTTGGATGTTCGGCGATTCTGTTCAACCATGAGAGCCCGCGACGCGCACTGCATTTCGTCACTCGGAAGGTCACTCACGCTGCAGCCATGATCAAGCTGGGCAGGGCCGATCGTCTGCATCTAGGAAATCTTGCGTCCCGAAGGGATTGGGGATTTTCAGGAGACTACGTGCGAGGCATGTGGATGATGTTGCAGCAGCCGCGCGCAGACGACTATGTGCTGGCGACGGGTACTACTCACTCGGTCGAAGAACTATGTGAGATCGCTTTCGCGCGCGTAGGGCTCGATTTTCGTCGATACGTGCATGTCGAGAACGCTTCTTTTCGTGGAGACGAAGCAGTTGAACTCGTCGGGGACGCCTCGAAAGCCAGGCGCGCTCTCGGTTGGACGCCTTCGATAAGCTTCCCGGAGATGGTGCAGATGATGGTGGACGCGGATGTCGCGACTCTTGAAAGCTAAGGTGAATTGGTGAGCACAAGCAGGTTCAGGAAGATCGACCGCTGCAGAATTTGCGGCAATTCGGAGCTCACATCAGTTCTCAGTCTGGGAGAGCAGGCGCTGACTGGTGTATTCCCGAAGACACGAGAGACACCGATCACGATCGGGCCGTTGACGCTGGTCAAATGCTCGGGAGGTGCTGACGTTTGCGGTTTGCTACAGCTCGCGCATTCGTACGATTCGAACGAAATGTACGGAGAGAACTACGGCTATCGATCGGGACTGAATCCGAGCATGGTCAGGCACCTGCAACGCAAGGTCGAGAGAATTCTCGGAATGGCGGAGCTGCGGCAGGGCGATCTCGTCGTCGATATCGGCAGTAACGACGGTACTACGCTTAACTCGTTCCCGAAGGGAAAGGGCACGCTCGTCGGATTCGACCCCACTGGGTTGAAGTTCCGTGAATACTACGATCGCGATGTGCTTCTGGTGCCCGATTTCTTCAGCAAGGACGCACTGAAGGCACAGTTCGGCAGCAAGCGAGCGAAGATCGTCACGTCGTTTGCCATGTTCTACGACCTCGAGAATCCACTGTCCTTCGTGGAGGGAATTCACGATGTACTTGCCGATGACGGTATCTGGGTGTTCGAGCAGAGCTACATGCCCGCGATGCTCGAGACGAATTCCTTCGATACCGTATGTCATGAACATCTCGAGTATTACGGCCTGAAGCAGATCGCCTGGATGGCAGACCAGGCTGGCCTGGTCATCAAGGATGTCGAGTTCAACAACGTCAACGGCGGCAGTTTTTCCGTGACGGTGGGAAAGCGGCGCCGGGACGACAATCACAGTGACCAATTGCCTGAGTTGCTGCGGCGCGAAGCGCAGTATGACGATCTCGCCCCATTTCGAGAGTTTGCCGCGCGCACGGAAAGTGCCAGGACGGAGTTGAGGGACTTTGTCGCGAAAGCGTGGAAGGGCGGGAAGGCCGTGCGCGGGCTGGGAGCGTCAACAAAAGGCAACGTGCTGCTCCAGTACTGTGAATTCACGAGTGATGACATCGAATGTATCGGCGAGGTCAATTCCGAGAAATTCGGGAGGTTCACGCCGGGAACGCAGATTCCGATTGTTCCGGAGGACGCGTTATTTGGCCCGGAATCCTCGTGTGTCATTGTATTGCCCTGGCATTTTCGCGAATTCTTCCTGGCCTCGCCGCGATTTGCGCCGTTGAATCTGGTTTTTCCCCTGCCGCGACTCGAGTCTGTCGCAGCTCGCTAGGGCGCGAGGCACGAAAATGCTCGATCGCTTGAAGGACTTGTTTCGCGACAGTCGAGATCGAGAGCGCATTGCCATCGCTCTGAGTCGCGGCGCCGCCATGAGAGCCGCGCGCACTGTCGACCTGACACTTCCGGAGACCTGGGAATTCAGCGGGTTCAGCCAGAACGGCGAGGACGGCTTGCTGGAGGTTCTGCGCAGTCAACTGAAGTCCAGCAACCGCTACTTCGTGGAGATTGGTGCGGCCGACGGGATCGAAAACAACACCGCCTGGCTCCTGGTTGCCGAACGATACGGGGGTGTCATGATCGAGGGGAACCCGTACCTGGTGGCCCGAGCCAAACGCAGCGTCGTTCCCCACAGCATTGCCGCCGAGGCCGTGCAGATGTTCGTGACCAGGCACAATGTCGGGGAAATTGCTGGTCGTGCGCTGTTCAAGGACCCCGACGTCTTCTCGCTCGACATCGATGGCAACGATTATCACATCGCCAATGCCGTCTTCGATTGCGGTTTTCGCCCTAGGATCTTCGTGGTCGAATACAACTCCGTGTTCGGTCCAGACCGGGAGTGCACGATTCCGTATGAAGCCGACTTCACGATCGACCGTCATCCAACGCAGCTCTGGTACGGCGTTTCAATCGCCGGTTGGCGCAAATTCTTCGCGGTACACGGGTACCGCTTCGTTACCGTCGACAGGAACGGTGTCAATGGATTTTTCGTTGACCCACGGTACTTCGACGGCGCGTTCCTGGAAGGCATCGCAGGCTGCCCCTGGCGAGAGAACTTTTACCAACTGCGGAAGTTCCGAAAGCCCAGTGCCGAGCAATTCGCGCTCATCGAGAGCGAGCCGCTCCACTTAGTCTGACGGATCGCGGCGCGTGGGAACCGGGCGAAACGTTGCCGCTGGCTTCGCGGGTGCCACGTGGAGCGCCCTCCTCAGTCTGGCGGTCGTACCGCTCTATCTTCGCTACCTGGGCCATGAGGCATTTGGTCTGGTCGGCGTTCTGGTCACGGTTCAAGGTCTGCTGGCGGTCCTCGACGCCGGTCTGTCACAAACAATGAATCGCGAAATGGCCCGGGCGCTGGGTACCGGCCGGACCGCGACGACCGCCAACCTGCTTCGCAGTATGGAGTACATCTATTGGCTTGCGGCACTGATCGCGGGTTGTGCACTCGCACTCGGCTCCGCCGCAATCGCCGGCAATTGGCTCCACATCGAGGCGCTGCCCGCCGAGACCGTGCGGGATACGCTCATCCTCATCGGCGCGGTGGTCGCCTGCCGACTGCCCGTGGGGCTCTATATAGGAGCGCTCTCTGGAGCCCAGAAGCTCACGATGGTCAACGCTGTCAATGTTGTTGCTGCGACGCTCACGAGCTTCGGGGGTATATGGTTGGCGGCAGCATCCGGATCGGTCGAGTTCTTGATGGCGTGGTACGCTGTGGCCGGCTTGCTGCACGCGCTCACGTTGCGGACCATGGCCTGGCGAATACCCGGAAAAGACACACCGCGGCGTTTCGACAAGGCTGCACTTTCCTCAGTTGCAGCTTTCGGGTGGGGATCTGCGCTCATCACCTTGCTCGGCATAGCGATGACGCAAACGGACAAGATCCTCCTGAGTCGCATGCTGAGCCTGGCGGATTTCGGGTACTACGCGATCGCTGGCGGCGCGGCCCGCATGCTTTATCTGGTAGCGAGCCCGTTGTTCAGCGCCGTATTTCCACACTTCTCGTCATTGGTGGCCAGCAACGGCTCATCTCAACTCGCGCACAACTACCGACTCGGAAGCAGCGCCCTGGCGGGCGTCCTTTTTCCCGGGGCCGCAGTCCTTGTCGTATTTTCGGAGTATCTCATCCGACTCTGGACGGGAGACGCGGTCATCGCAGAAAAATTGGGTCCAACCCTGGCGTGGATGTCCGTTGGCTACGCGATCAACGGAGTCATGCATCTGCCCTACGCACTCCAGTTGGCTTTCGGGAACATTCGCTTGCCGCTCGCGATCTCCTCGATTGTGGCGATCTTAGCGCTACCCCTCACGGTGCTCCTCACCGTGAAACTCGGCATGGTGGGAGGCGCTCTGGCCGGCGCAGTGATGAACGTAATCTACCTCTTCCTTGGCGCATGGCTGACGCACCGGTACATATTGACGGGCCTCGCCCCGCGCTGGCTTGCCATCGACGTCGGCAAACCCCTGGCCATCTCCGCTGCTGTCGGCGCCATTGCCTGGGTTCTTGGAGCTTCCCGGCTTCCCGGGCTGCTGCCTTTGGGTGCCGCCGTTCTGACCGGCGCTGTCGCGATCGGTGTCATCCTGATCACCTCGTCGGACCTGCGCGCGCTGAGACTCCGCGCATTTCGCTGACCTGCAGCTATCCAGATTTGATGAGACCTGGCCGGGTCTGTAGGCTCGCGACAGAAATGGTCTCCCTGCTCCGTCACGCGAAGAGATCTGGCAAGGCGCTCCGAGCGCATCGTCGCGCTAAAGCGCAAACTGAGTTGGGTGGGTGATCGGCATGACGTTCGTCAAATGGTGATCGAGCCCCGGAACATTCGGCTCTCGATCTGCATCGCTACGCTCAACCGCGCACGCTTCATCGGTGAGACGCTCGAGAGCATCATCGCGCAGCTCACGGAGGGCGTGGAGATCGTAGTGCTCGACGGCGCGTCCAAGGACGACACGCAGCAGGTCGTCGAGCAGTATGCGAACGCGTGCCCGAGCCTGCGCTACATCCGCCAAGACCGGAACAACGGCGTGGACCAGGATTTCGACCACGCCGTCGAGCTCGCGGCGGGTGAATTCTGCTGGCTCATGACCGACGACGACCTCCTCAACCCTGGCGCCGTGCGCTCGGTGCTGGATGCATTGCGGCCCGAAGTCAGCCTCGTCGTCGTCAATGCCGAAGTGTGCAACGCCGACTTCTCGGAGCTGATCGAGGAAAGCCGGTTGCCGTTCAGAGAAGACCGCACGTACCAGTCCGATGAGATCGACCGGCTGCTCCGCGAAACGGGCGGCTACCTTACTTTCATCGGCGCCGTCGTCATCCGCCGCAGCGTGTGGCTCGAACGCGATCGGCAAACCTACTACGACTCGCTCTTCATCCACGTGGGCGTCATTTTTCAGAAGCGCCTGCCTGGGGAAGTGCGGATGATCGCGGCGCCGCTGATCTCAATTCGCTACGGGAATGCCATGTGGCGACCGCGCCAGTTCGAGATCTGGATGTTCAAGTGGCCGTCGCTCATCTGGTCCGTGCCCGCGCCGTCGCCCGCAGCCAAGGCCGCCTTGTGCGCAGCCGAGCCGTGGCGCGACTTCATGAAGCTCGTCATGCAGCGAGCAAACGGCGCGTATTCGATCCAGGAATACCATCGCTGGATCGCGCCGCGCGTGCACACGTTCATGGAAGGCCTGCCCGCAAGGCTGGCGGCGCTACTTCCCGGAGGGCTCGCCAATGTCGCAGCGCTGCTCTATTTCCGTACGGTGCGGCGCGATTCGCCGCTCCCGCTTTACGATACACGCAGCAGCCGTCATTACTTCAGGAACTGGCTCAAAATGTCGCGAACGACGCGCGCGTGAAGACGCGCCCTTGTCTCCTGCCCTACCGGCGGAACCGCGCGCGTGCGCACCTGTGAGAAAGGGTGCACGTCCGAACGCGGCGGTAAACGAAGGCACGAGACCGGCGAACCAACCGAGCAGCATCCGCGTTGTTGATATCCGTCTGCAGCCGTCCGTAGATCGCGCTCTTGATCTCCACGACGCCGGTGGCGGCGGCCTGCTCGTTCAGAAACGCATGTTCCGTTCCGATTCCCTGATCGCTTTCTCTCGCAGGTGATCGTTCGCCTCTTGACCAGGCCGTTGGCCCAGGCGGCAGCCTGCTGCGGATCCGTACAAGCGATCGTCACACTCGCCAGGCCGGTGGCCGTCTCGGTTGTAAGGGTACGGAGGTTTCGATTGAACTCTTGCGTACCTCTCACGTCGCGCGTCAACTCCGCGCCGCCCCAGCCCTCAGGGTCGTAGAACTGCTCGATGAAAACGATTCTATTCAAGACTTTCTTGCTCGCCGACCGCGCCGCCGAGAAAGCGACGCAGCGCAAACTCGAGGTCGCACGCCGCGAAGAGGCCGGAGTGACGGTGTGTGAAGCAACGATACGGCAGCCAGAAGGGATTCGGCGAACCCGATAGGACGAATACACGACGGCCGGCGTACTCGCCGAGGTGAGCCGGGAGGCTGTCGGCTGAGACGACAAGATCCGCGGCGCTGAGCGCATCGCGCAGGCTCGCAAATGTGCGGGGGATAGTCGTGGTCGGCAGACCGTCGATCGCCGCCTCACCGTCGATTCGCACGATGTTGGCGCTGAATCCGGCGCGCTCGATCGCCGACATCACGACACGCAGCACCTCTGTTGGAATCGCTTTTTTTGGGATGCGACTGCCGGGAAATACGCTTATGCGGCGGCCACGCACCGGGTGCAGCGCGGAATCAAGCGACAGCTGGAATCCTTGTTCCTCGAGCGCTCGCGCATAACTCGTGTAGACGTTGCGCTCCCCGCGCGCGGCGCTCGCCATGGGCCACGAGCGCCCGATCCAGCGGCTCCGCCAGCAGGCACTATCGACCATCAGCGTCTCACCCGGCCGGCGCTCAAGACGGGTGAGCGTTCTCTCGAGCTCGAGACCGCTACCGAGCGCCGCGACGACGCCGCGCAAACGGACGTCGAAGAGAGCCGGCAGCCGATCGTCGCGCACCTGCACGCGCGTGACGGTGACTCGGTCGGGCAGCACGCCTGCCAACCCGTCTAGATGACTGCCTCCGAGGATACGCACGCAGTGACGGTCCCGGCGTATCGCCGATGCGACCGAATGTGCGATTACGAAATCGCCGAAGGCCTTGAAGCTTGCGATGGCCGTCGGACGCGGCGCCTGCGACATCGAGGGGTAAGATGACATTGCGAGTCGCCGGTTTACGCGCCTGCCGGAAGCCGGACGGTGCGCATCGCGCGCCAGGTCATGCCGCCCGTCAACTTCCACCCGCCCAACACAAACAGAAACAGAGAAGCCTGCATGAGCATCTTGATGGATGGGATCAAGCCGTCGCGAAAGTGCGGCACGAACGTCGCGAGCAAGATAAGGTAGAACAACGTGCCCCAAGGCAACCGCCGCGCCCCAATTGCTGCGTCGAATCTTTGCTGTGATACATACGCTCGCTGCGATACGAAGCCCATCGCGACATAGGCGATGACAACGGCAACGGCGCCGCCTTGGAGGAGCACCTCCGCGAGAATGTTCGTCGCGCCCCCAGGAGCAACGCCGGAGAGCGCTTCGTTGCCAACGTACACGATGTCGTCCTTCGTCGGCCATATGAAACGCGGCACGAAGGCCAACAAAGCCAGACCGACTCTGACTCCGTTCTCGTATTCGAGCGACCCCACCTGGAGCCGATCGATGACGCCGGGCAGCGAATGACCGGCAAAAAAGCCTTCAGACAAGAGGTTGAATACGACGACCGCCACATTTGGAGTCTGATTGAGGCGTATGGACGCCAATAGAGAGATTAAGATCGCCGCGACACCGCCCGACACGAGTCGGCTGCGCCAGTTCCGGAACCATGGATGAGTCCCGAAAAGCAGCACGCCGATCGGAAAGAACGCAGACACGATCTCGAGCCGTTTGCCCCGCGCGACGGCGAGAAACACGAGCACACCCATCACGACCACCAGCAAAGGTGACATGAAACGCGTGCCGGCGGCTCTGGAAACCAGAAACATGTATCCCATCGTGAGCCCGATAAACTCGATCGATGCGTAGATCAGGGCATTCCCCAAGCTCGCCGTCGCCGCACTGGAAGGAGTGGCGTACCCGGCAAAAAAAGCTCCGGGCCCGTAAAGCAGGATCCCAAGGGCAATGAGGCCCAGAAAGAACACCAGAAGCGCGCTGGCCTTCGCACGATCCGCCGGTTGCAGCGGAAACTGGAGTGCCGAGTGCTTATGAAAAGTCCTTCCGCACCACCTCCCGATCTCCAGACACGCCATGGCGAGCAATGCCCAGTGGATCGATTGAACGGCTATTCCGTAATCCGCCGCAGCACGATGTAGAAAGATGAGGCCGCTATCGTCGCCCAATACGATTGCGATCAGGGCGAGAGGGACCGTGTAGTAAAAGACCGAGATCGTCGCGAGGTCGGCGGGGTGCAGGAATCTCCGCGTAAGCAGCCTCCACGCGGAGAGAAGCGTGAAACCAAACGCGGCTGCGACGGCGACACGGACGTCAAGCACGGATTCCCGCTAGGTAGCGGCGGCGTTGTGCCACCGGCCAAGCGTCCTTCTTTCGAGCTCGCTTCTCGCTTGCTCTATCTGCTGACGATTCTGTAGGACATCGAGCGTCATTCATGTTCTCACTTGATTTGCCTGGTGATCTTACTATCGTGCGTCGAACACGGTCATCCGGCCGAACGCAGCGCATGAAGCCGTTGGAACGCATGTGTTCGTATCTCCGGCGCGGCAATGCGGCGACACAGAAGCCGACGAGGGCGAGCCAAGCTCGTCCAGCCGTGCGCCGGTTCAACGGCATACGAGACGCCGCGCAACAACTGTCGTGGAGCCAGTCAACGTGACTGCGGCTTCCCGCCCCTGACGGAGAACCACACCAGCACGGCGACGACACCGAAGGCGAATCCGACCAGAGGACCGGCGAGGAACAGTAGGAACTTGTTGGGCCGGATGGGATCGTGCTTGTCGGGAGGCAAAGCTGCATCGACGACGCGGAACGCGAACTCATGCGTGACGTTCGCGAGCATTCGTTCGCTAATTTGCGTTTCGATCAGCCTGCCGATGGCTTCGCGCGTGCCGACGAGCCCCGTCGCGGCAAACTCATTTTCCAAAAACCGAAGCGAAGCGTCAGTCTTTTCGATCGCGCGGTCACGCATCTCGGCGTTCAGCCTGGCCACGAGCTCATTGGCCCAACGGGCGGACGCCTCGCGGTCGAACCAGTCGATCTGGATCGTGATCAGTCCCCTCTGTCGATCACGCACGACTTGCAGTACCTCGTCGGAAAAAAAGGCTGCACCTTTCGCCAACGTCGGTTGCTCGTCTTCGTCGTCGGTGCGCCAGCGACCGTTTTTTGCGTCCCACGCGCTTTCGAACAGCACCGGCATCAAATTCAAGTCGACGATGAAGCGCTCCGTGAACTGACGCGACTCCAGCACGGCGAGGGCCTCTTCCGTCGTCGTATCGGCGTTGCCGATATTGATACCGGCGAGCGTGGCGAGACCCCCGATTTGCGAGAGGGCACCGGTCAGCGACCTGCTGAGATTGCCTCGCTCCGAGCTCGTCGGAATCACGATCGCCGCTGCGCGGTACACGGGCCTCGAGATCAACGCAATCGCGACGAAAATCGACGTGAAGAGCACGATCGACGCGATGATCCACCAGCGCCGCAGCCACAACCTCGCGACGACGGCGCGCAAATCGATCGTTCCTTCGTCCACCCAGACTTCGTTCATGCGACTACGACAAACGAAAGGGAGTTGTCGACGGCTGCTGCAAGTAAGAAGTGCGGCATCTCAATTACTGAACGAGGAGACCGCCGCGGCCCCAAGGGCGAGGTTGTAGATAATCTGGCTAACCGAGCCCCAGCGCAGCAACGGCTGATCGACGTCGAGCGGTACCACGATGGAGTCGCCAGGCCGGATATCGTCGCCGGGATCCCGGCGGAACCACGAGCTACCCGCGTTGGCGACCACCTCGCCGTTCGCCCTGACGACGTAGATGCGCCGCTTGTCCGCGCGCTGAGTCAAGCCGCCGCTACGCTGGATGTAGTCGTCGCGGCTCAGGCCGCGGTCGAAAACGTGCGAGGTCGTGTACTGGACCTCGCCCAGCACCGTCACCTCCTGGCGCTGATCGGGCACGATGAGGTCGTCGCCGCCCTTCAAGATGATATCGGCTTCCTGCCGCCCCGCGACAATTTCGTCGAGCCGAATCGCCCAACGTCCCGTGGGCACTGCGCTGCGTAGCTGGCTCACGAGACTCTGACCCGTGGTGATCGCGGACGCCGACTGCGGATCGGTCACAGAGAGCGCCGCGAGGTCGCGCTCGATGCGATTGGCCAGGACCTCGACCTGCCGCTGCTCGCGCTCACGCAGCTCCACGCGGGTGAACACGCTGCCCTCGGGGAATGCGAGATCCGTGAGCCCGCCGGCCCTCTCGAGGACCGACGAGAGTGTCTCGCCGCGCCGAATCGGGTAGGTGCCGGGAAAGACGACCTCGCCTTGCAATCTGACAGTCTCCTCGCCGCGCCAACGCGAGACCTCTTTGATACTCAGGAAATCATACGGTGCCAGCGCGACGTCGGCGGACGGATCGCCCCGCAGCACGGCGGCGAGATTGACGGTGATGAGTTCGGTCTCGCGGTACTCGCCGCCGACGACCGCATAGCGCGTGAGCTCTGCATCGGTTGCATAGCCCGCCTCGCTCATGCCGCCGCCCGCGCGCAGAAGATCGCTGATGCGCATGCCAGGCTCGAGCGGATAGTCGCCGGGGGCACGCACTTGGCCACCGACGCGCGCAATTGGAATCGGCGTGTTCGGGGGAGCTTGCGCCTGGAGCTCGTCCAGGAGCACCGTCACAACGTCCTGCCGTCCTTCCTCGACGTTAAACACGTACACCGTATCGCGCGCTCGCAGCGGCACGTTCGACGCGCTTCCGGGCTGCTGCCACGCGCGCTGCAGGTCGGCCGAGAGGATCTCGATATCCACGTTTGGCGCCCGCTCGCGGCGGATCAGAACGTAGTTGAGATCCGTCATGCGCTTCACGAGCTCCGGCGACGGCAGCAAGTCTCGCAGCCGCATACCCTCGAACCATTGGAAGGTTCCAGGCTGATACACGTTGCCCGCCAAGCGCACGGAGTTCTCCAGTTGCTCGAGGTTCGGCAGGATGCGCAGCACGTCGCCGTTCTGCACGGGCGTTTGCGCCTCGTTCGTCGCAAGGTCGAGATCTCGTACCGTGGTACCGCGGTTTGCCACGACACGCTCGACCTTTACCCTCGAGCGGTTCGCGTTGGGATTCAGCCCGCCGGCGAGCGTGAGAATCTCGGCGACCGTTCGTTCGTTCCTGACTTCGTAGATCGCCGGCCTGCGGACTTCTCCGTGCACGGCGACCGTCGTGCCGATCGGCGGAACGAAGATCGCGTCGCCCGACTGGAGGCGCACGTCGTTGCGCGTGTCGCCGCGTAACAGCAGGTCGTAGAGGTCGAGCGTCGTGACCGTGTTGCCCTCGCGCCGCAACGCGATGTTCCGCAGCGAGCCGATCGGCGTGATGCCGCCGCTCGCGAGCAACGCAGACGAGATCGGCGCGAGCCCCGTCACGGTATAGGAACCCGGTCGCTCGACGTCGCCGAGCACGAACACCTGAATCGAGCGCAGCTCGCCGAGCGTAATACTGGCGCGCACGCCGATCAGCTGCTGCGCAACTCGGTCGTTGATCGTCGTGCGCATCTGGTCGAACGACAGGCCGCTCACGTTGATCGGTCCGATCGCGGGGAAGTTGATCGTGCCGTCGCGCTGCACCGGCAGGAAATACTCCATGTTGTCGTTGCCGAACAACTGGATGTTGATCGTGTCGCCGGGGCCGATCACATAGTCAGCCGGTACCGGCACCTCGAATGCGCTCGGCTCACGACGCTGCGACCGTCTGAACAGCTCGTATCCATAAGGCTTCAATTCTGGCTCGAGCGGAAGGTACGTGAGCACCATGTCGAACGGACTCAGTTGCGGCTCCGTGCGGATGCGGACGGTCGCTTCATCGACGTTGAGACCGGCGAGCTCGATCGCCGGAACGCCGGGTAAGTACAGAACTCCGGCACCGTCGAGCTGGTACGGATTCCCTTTCGCTAGACGGTCCCGGAAATCCTCGAGGCGCCGCCGCTCCTCGGGCGGGTCAGCCGGAGCGTCCGGACGGAGCGAGAACTCGATGACGAGCGTGCTGCGTGCAGTTAGGCGAGGCACCTCTTCCTCACCGAGACCGAGACCAAACAACCCCGCGGTGTCGAGCGGCGAGCCTACCTGATCGGCGGCGGCAGCCTCCGACGCATTGCCGTTCTCGAGCGTCGGGATTCCGCCTTGCTGTTGGAGCATCTGAATGATCGCTTGCCGCTGCGCGGGCGGAAGCGAACGTTGCATTTCTCGAATCAGCGCCTGTTGTTGCGCCGGCGGCAACGAATTGAAGACCTGCACCTGCTCTTGTAGCGGGATTGGGACTTGGGCGAGCCCAATGCCGGCGGCGAATGTGGCGACGATCGAAAGAAGGAGAAGCGGAAGAAAATGTATCGCGCTCGACCAGGAAAGCGATCGTGCCATCGGTATGGGGCCCTAGCGGAAAGCGGGGATGATATCGGCGGCGACCCGGAGCCACAAGGCGCGCAGGCCGCTGAGGCCCGCTGGTCGCGTGGACTACGTCTCGGAGGTCGGGCTTTCCTCGCTGGCGAGCGCGCCGACAAACTCCGGCGCGTGAGGGCGGCGAGCCCACTGCACGACGGCGACAATGACGCGTGGGTAGCGGAGAAGTTGGTAGTAGACAACACCTGCCGTTAGCCACAGCAACAGCATGACGCCGTCGGCGATGTCGAGCACCTGGCCGAGCACCCCAATTGCTGCGAACGATGCAGCTAGGCCGAGCATGAAGACCAACGTCGCACGCCGCGACAAACCGTTATCGGGCAGCATGTGGTGCAGATGCCCGCGATTTCCTTTGAAGGGCGAGCGCTTCCGGAGGAGCCTTCGCACGACCATAGCGAACAGGTCGAACACGGGAACGGCTACGAGCCACAGCCCGACGACCGGCGACATCACGGGCGAGCTCCCTTGGGATAGGTAGATGCCGACGGTCGCAACGATGAGGCCCAACGACGTGCTGCCGGCGTCCCCCATGAAGGCGCGCACCGGCTTGTTGACGCCGAGCGGCAGGTTGAACAGCAAGTAGCCCGCTACGACGCTCGCAGCAATCAGCACGAGCGGGAACAGCGCCGTGGCGATGCTGCTCATCACTGCCATCACGACCAACGCCAACAGCGCAAGCCCGCCCGCGAGCCCGTCAAGACCGTCGATGAGGTTGAACGCATTTACCAGTGTCACCATGAACAGAATCGTGAACGGGACGCTGATCGGGCCTAGCGCGAGCTGGTGCCCGTCAAATTCGCCAAGCCTCGTGGCGACGATTCCTGAGGCCAATGCGACCAGAAGGGCCGCACAGCTCTGCGCGATCAAACGGACGTTCGCCGGCAGATCGAAGCGATCGTCGATC
>Ga0315910_10001715_pt1 | contig 19893 bp, 18 predicted proteins | sample EdamamesoilMG_FD_204470 | JGI IMG/M metagenome (GOLD analysis project Ga0315910, IMG submission 204470) | Garden soil microbial communities collected in Santa Monica, California, United States - Edamame soil | ecosystem: Environmental > Terrestrial > Soil > Garden | place: USA: California...
CTTTAGCCACTTTGAACTGCTTACCGGCAATGTCTACTATTGCGTACATAGCTTTTTGAAAAATTGGATTGCAAAGGTAGAAAAAGAATCCAGAAACGACCCCATTGGGTTCAAATATTTTAGGGTGTACCCCTCAATTCTGATCGAAAAATATTTTCTAAAAAATTAACGCTCGTTTGAATCTCTAAAAAAGCGGGAACACCGGGGATTTAAGGTATTATTTTACAGGAACTTATCTTTCCACAAACCATCAACACGTTATCCACAATCGTTGAAAACAGCTCAAAAATGCAGTTTTGATTTTTAGAATGGTTCTATTTCATTTGTACACTTGACGGAGACCAGAGCTTGGCAGACCTGCCGGACTCTCAACCAAAAGCAAGATTTTGTTAACGACTTATTCCCAGTGATACTGGCCCGGGCCGGCATCGCTATTAACATATTTAGTTGAACCACTAAACCCCCATTTTGAATCATGAGCCAGGTAGAAGAACCAATCCTCAGAGAGAACAAAGATCGCTTTGTACTCTTTCCCATTCAGCAACACGATATATGGAAGTTCTATAAACAGGCTGAAGCCAGTTTCTGGACGGCTGAGGAAATCGACCTGAGTCATGATCTACGAGATTGGGCTAACCTGAACGATGGCGAAAGACATTTCATCACCCACGTACTCGCGTTCTTCGCTGCCAGCGATGGTATTGTAAATGAAAACCTGGCCGAACACTTTGTATCTGAAGTTCAATACACCGAAGCGAAATTCTTCTACGGCTTCCAGATCACGATCGAAAACATACACTCCGAAACATATTCTTTACTGATCGATACGTATGTAAAAGATCCGAAAGAGAAAGACAGACTTTTCCACGCCATCGAAACGATGGATTGTGTAAAGAAAAAAGCAGACTGGGCACTTCGCTGGATCAACCAGGGTTCATTCCAGGAAAGACTCATCGCCTTCGCAGCAGTGGAAGGCATTTTCTTCTCCGGATCGTTCTGCTCCATCTTCTGGTTGAAAAAACGCGGACTTATGCCAGGCCTCAGCTTCTCCAACGAACTTATCTCACGCGATGAAGGGCTCCACTGCGATTTTGCTTGCCACCTCTATACCCAGCACGTGGTGAACAAACTTCCTGAACAAACTGTAATCGACATCATTAAAGATGCCGTTGCCATTGAGAAGGAGTTTGTTACCGATGCACTCCCGGTAAAACTTATTGGCATGAATGCTGAACAGATGTGCCAGTACATTGAGTTTGTTGCAGATCGTTTATTAGCTGAACTGGGTTGCAAAAAAATCTACAACGCTACCAATCCTTTCGATTTTATGGATATGATTTCGTTGAGAGGAAAGACCAACTTCTTCGAGAAGCGCGTGGCCGAGTATCAGAAAGCCGGAGTGATGAAGAGCACAGAAAAAGAAAGCGCTCCGAAGTTTTCACTTAACGAAGATTTTTAATTACATTCAAATCACTTTTTAATCTTTTCCAAACAACCCTATTTTCCCACGATGCTTGTATTAAAACGTGACGGACACAGAGAATCAGTAAAGTTTGACAAAATCACCGCTCGAATTGAAAAACTCTGCTACGGATTAGATCCGAAGTTCGTCAACCCTGTAGAAGTGGCCTTGAAGGTGATCAATGGCCTGTACGATGGTGTCTCTACGCAGGAGTTGGACAATCTTGCTGCTGAAATTGCTGCAACATTAACCACCAAACATCCTGACTTCGCCAAGCTCGCTGCGCGCATTGCAGTTTCCAACTTGCACAAAACAACCAGCAAGTCGTTTTCGAACACGATGAAACGGTTGTACACATATGTCGATCCAAAAACCAGTCAGAATGCTCCGCTCATCTCCAAGGAAACCTGGAAGGTAATCAAGGAGCATGCCGCTGACCTGGACGAAGCGATCATTTACGACCGCGACTTCGGTTACGACTACTTTGGTTTCAAAACACTGGAACGTTCTTACCTGATGAAAATCGATGGAAAAGTGGTAGAGCGTCCGCAGCATCTGTTAATGCGTGTAGCTGTCGGTATTCATGGGGAAGATATTCCGGCAGCAATCGAAACATACAACCTGCTTTCTGAAAGATGGTTCACACACGCTACACCTACATTATTCAATGCCGGAACACCGAAGCCTCAATTGTCTTCGTGCTTCCTGCTCACCATGAAGGACGACAGCATTGATGGTATTTACGATACATTAAAGCAGTGCGCTAAAATTTCCCAGTCTGCCGGAGGTATCGGATTAAGCATTCACAACGTGCGTGCAAAAGGCTCTTACATCAAAGGAACAGGTGGAACATCCAATGGTATTGTTCCGATGCTGAGAAACTTCGACATGACCGCACGTTATGTTGATCAGGGTGGTGGAAAACGGAAAGGAAGCTTTGCGGTTTACCTCGAACCGTGGCACGCAGACATCTTCGATTTCCTCGACTTGAAAAAGAACCACGGAAAAGAAGAAATGCGTGCACGCGATCTGTTCTATGCCATGTGGCTCCCGGATCTGTTCATGCAGCGCGTAGAGAACAATGAGATGTGGTCACTCTTCTGCCCGAACGAAGCACCAGGTTTAGCGGATGTATACGGTGAAGAATTTGAACGTCTCTACGACAAGTATGAAAAAGAAGGACGTTTCCGCAAGCAGATAAAAGCACAAGACCTTTGGTTCGAGATTCTTGAATCACAGATCGAAACCGGAACACCGTACATTCTCTATAAAGATGCTGCGAACAAAAAATCTAACCAGAAGAATCTGGGAACGATCAAGTCCAGCAACCTATGTACAGAAATCATCGAGTACACATCTCCTGATGAAGTAGCCGTATGTAACCTGGCTTCTCTTGCACTTCCCAAGTTCGTAACTGAAGACGGCAAGTTCGATCACCAGAAATTATATGAGATCACAAAAGTAGCCACACGCAACCTGAACAAGGTGATTGATGTGAACTACTATCCGGTAATTGAAGCGAAGAATTCAAACATGCGCCACCGTCCGATTGGATTGGGTGTACAGGGTTTGGCCGATGTATTCATCATGCTGCGTATGCCATTCGAATCTGAAGAGGCGCGCAGGCTGAACGAAGATATTTTTGAGACGATCTATTTCGGTGCCATGGAAGCTTCTATGGAGCTATCTAAAGTACAAGGGCCCTACGAAACATTTAAGGGATCACCTGTGTCGAAAGGTATCTTCCAGTTTGATATGTGGGGTGTTACACCCAAGAGCAATCGCTGGGATTGGGAACAACTGAAGCGTGACGTGAAGCAACATGGCGTACGCAATTCTTTACTGGTTGCTCCGATGCCAACCGCCTCTACGTCTCAGATTCTTGGTAACAACGAATGCTTCGAACCATACACCTCGAATGTGTATACCCGCAGAACCTTGTCTGGCGAATTTATCATTGCCAACAAGCACCTGATGAAAGACCTGATGAACCTCGGGCTGTGGAGCGAAACCATGCGTCAGAAGCTGATCTCAACCAATGGTTCGGTTCAGCCTATTCCTGAAATTCCGCAGAATATCAAGGATATTTATAAGACCGTTTGGGAAATTTCTCAAAAGGCGATCATCGATATGTCTGCTGACCGTGGTGCGTACATCTGCCAGTCACAGAGTTTGAATATTCACCTGACGAATCCAAACTTCGGTAAACTTACTTCTATGCATTTCTATGCGTGGAGAAAAGGATTGAAGACCGGCATGTACTACCTGCGCTCAACGGCTGCAGCCGATGCAATCAAGTTTACACTTGATAAAACTGCCCTCCAGCAACCCGCTACGGCTGCGGCAGAAGCAACTGCAACCGAACAAGTAGCTGAAGCTGTAGTAAGTACTGTAGACAGCAATCAACAAACACTTCAATACGAACAACGCACCGTAGCAGATTACGAACAGAAAATGTCTGACATGGCCTGCTCACTGGACAATCCGGATGCATGTGAAGCGTGTGGAAGCTGATTTATAATCTATCAAAAAATAAAAAGAAGCTGTCTCATGTCTGAGACAGCTTCTTTTTATTAACGTTTGACTCGTCCTGAAAAAAGTTACACATTTTGGTTATGAGTCCTGATTGGAGATTCCGGGCAACGTGACCACCAAATGAAGCGGGGACTTCGGAGGAGAATCTTTTTAAAAAAGCGAAGGGTCGGCCTTCAATGTCAACCGAGTCTTAAAGTTTGTGTTACTGTCAGCCGTCTGCGAGTCGAGTATTTGTCCCCGTATTGAATTTGCTTTTAGTAAAATGTCAGCCGTTTTTGTTTGAAAACTAATTTGTCCCGACCCTATGGCTGGCAACGCCTAGCCATAAGACGTATGCGTGTAAATACCTACATCTTTGTCCCGAGTTACTGTCTAAATTTAATAGCACACATGTTAAGAACCTATACAATAGCATATGTATTATAGCTGATGTTAGGCGCTGGTTTTTTTACGCTCATTCTTACATATCCCTCCAGAGTTTTACATTAGTACCTGGTCTTCTCTTTTTCTTTCTGTCAATGTATTCTCTAATCTGCTTGCTGTCTTCTGCGTTGGGCTGAAGTCTTAGGTATTCTTCGAAACACTCAAACATTCTATCGGTCTCAGTGTACGTCAAGCCTTCAAGCTTTAATAAATTGCTATATGATTTTCCAATGTACCAATTAGCTCCAAAATATTGTCCAGCAGTTTCTTCCAACAATGGCAACACTCTCTCGAAATGCATTATCGCTTTTCTGTCCTTTGCGTTTTGGTAGCTACCGATTCCGCTGTACCAATTTGCTCCGATATGCAAGGAGTCAGCTTTTAGTACTTTATCAAGAACAACTTCCGCTTCATCATATTTTTTTTTTGAATTAACGTCAGTCCAAGTTGACATTGGAGTACATCGTTGTCAGGGTCAGCTTTGATCCCTTTCCGAAATGCTTTTTCAGCTCCGTCAAAGTCCCCCTTGTTTAAAAATGAATTTCCTTTGTCTAGATAGCTTTCTTGTCCAAAAGCAAACCCTAGATTTATAAATGTCAGCGCAAAAATTAGAAGTCCTTTTTTCATTAATCACTCTATTTAAAAAAACTTGCGCCTAACGCCTAGCTATAAGACGTACGCGTGCAAATACCTACGTCCCTGTCCCACGTTGCTACCGAAATTTAACAGCACACAAGTTAAGAACCTACGATATAGCATATGTATTATAGCTGATGTTAGCGGTAGTTCTTCTCAATCCGTCAGCTTCTTGATGTCCTGTTTTATTGCTTTGTCAGTTGATGCTGTAAGTAATAGATCAATTTGTCCGTCTTTGGGTATTTTAATTTTCTCTTTGCCAAAATAAGGTCGGTTGTCCTTGAAAGAGAAGGCTACAACGAATGCATCTTGTCCCACAGGAAGTGCTCTATAGCCGTCTTTCTTCTTTGTAAAACTATATAAGTTGTCGTCATTGTGGATAGAAAAAACGGCAACGTTATAACGTGGAATAACTAACGAAACTGAAACGAAATCAACTGTGTCCTTTGACTTAACTTGAACTGTAAAAGTTGATACTTCGGTATTACTGTCATCAATAAACCTGTCAACATTAACCCAACCAAGCTTGTTAATTTTGAATGAATAAGATGCAAGTCGTGAAGTTTGTTTTTCAATTTCTCTTGATTTTATGATTTGTTTTCTCGTTTTGAAGAAAGCAATATTTTTTTCCGCCTCAGCTTGTGAATATCCCTTCGAAATAAGGTCTTGAGTGGTTGTGCTTTCATTGATTCCGAGTTTATTGAAATCGATCGTATTTGTGAGATGTTGGTTTTTAATTTCGGTAAAAGATTGGAACATATGAGTGAACCAACCAGTGTCATCAAAGTCAAATTTCTTTGTTGTATCAATTTTATTTTTGAAGTTCTTGACTAAGTAGTCAACAACTAACGAGTCCGAATAGAAGAGTGGTTTGTTGATATTGGCAACGTAAATATCCAGAAATTTTTGACTTAAATTAAGTGATTGCGAACAGGTAGCATATGACATTGCACAACATCTTTCTTCAAATTCCCTTGTTGCAATAAATGTGTTTTCAAATTTGGGGTTTGATAAATCATCTGTCTGCTTTTTAGTAAACCCACATTCCATATCACAGGGATGGAAGTTAATAAGGCTCAAAGGAATTGGAATTAAACTATTCTCAAGAGTACCTACTGTTATCCAATCAATTTTCCCATTGTTGTCAAACTTGCCGTCAAAGATTTTCATTTGTGGGTCTTTGTAGTATGACTTTATTTCAACATAGACTAATTTGCCGTCCGCAACAGCTAGTGATTTTGAGTTCTCTTTTGCATCAATGAAAAACATTCCTCCCGTTTGCAGAATTTTGTCGCCCGATGTTGTTTGAAGATTTGCGTTAATGATGTCGGCAATTGAATTTATTTCAACAAGATTTATGCTTACGGCCTTTGCTGGTTGTAGTTGTGCGTTTACAAAGGTATTCTTCAGTATTGTCAAAGTTGTTCCATTTCGTCCCACAAGTAAAGTGTCTCGGTCGCCTTTGATTGTAAATGTTTGTGTTGTCGGTCGCAAACTATCAAAGAGAGGAGAAAGGTTTATCTTTGGATAAAGGACTCTGTCATCAATAGAAATTGTCTTTGGGTTTAGCTGTGTTTTGTCCTGAGACGAGTTACAGGCAAAAAGTCCGAAGAGAAAGAAAATGGTTGTTATGTTACGTATTGTCATAGGTCATATTATCGCACAGTCGCTCTTGAATTACCGCTAACGTTTGTGTTTATGACGCTTTGGGAGTAGGAGTGTTCGTTAAATGCGCAGCATGACAAACACGACCAGTCCAAAGTGTCCACCGTTACAAATTTAATTTAAGAAATGAGTTTATGATTAACACTAAACCCCAAAGTGGCATAAACACGCTGTTGTGCGCTGGCCATCACCATTTAATTCCAAAGAAGTCCTTTTCAGTCTTAATTATTCTGTCCTCAATTTCTTTCTTTTCTTTTCTTGTCAACTTGACCTGGGTCTTTATGAAACTATTTTGTCTAGTCAATAGATTGTAGCAATACTGTCCAAGAGACAGTGTTTGAATTGCGTCTGAACATCCATTTGTTATAATTCGATATCTACTATAAATGATTTCGTTTAATTTTTTAATTATAGCCTGCTTATCCTTAGTCCGATTTGTAGACAAGATGAATCCCACAGCCGTTAATGTACCGTTGTCACAAGTCTTTAGTTTTTCTACTTGGTCGTCTTTCAGCTCTTTGTCCAAGGAGTCCAATACTAAATAATGATGTTCACAAAGTCGGGTTGCTTTTAAAATAACACTGTCGTCTTTCTTTCTTATAGACACACCTGTTGTCGACTCATTAATCAATTTGTTAATAAGAATTCCAGCTTTTGTTGAGTCCGGGTCGCAAGGACTCACTTGTCCTAGTAGGTCTAGTTGCGTAACTGTGAGTATTAGAAGTAGACAAATTTTAATCATGGCTTGCGCACAACGTTTTGCTATAAGGCGTGGCGGCACACCGAAATATAAAAATTGAATATCAACCGTGCCGGCATGACTTATAGCTATTGTTGTGTGCTGGCCATCCTCATTTCCCTTTTCAATCTCAAAGGCTGTCTTCTAAGTCCATCTAATCTTGACTTGGCTTGAAATACACTTTCGTTGGCAAAAGTTCATTCGGATCTTCAGTCAGTGTCGTTGCTATTTCAAATTCATCAGTTGTCAGAAATTTCACATATAACATGTCCTTCTTTTTTATAACGACCCGTACAACATGATTTATTGAGTCGTAGCTCCAAATGCCCTTTTTCACTCCCTGCTCCCAAGTGCGAACAACCGAGTAGTCAGTCTTGAAGTCATATGTCGTGGCAAGGCCAGATGAATTTATTGGTTGTCCAGCCATAGTAATTCGACTAATGACCCACTTTCGACATAAAATTTGTTTCACACTATCATCGTCTGAATTTGTGGTTGACTGTCCACTGGACTTAACTATGGAAAAAGCAATCAAACTAAAAATTAATAGGCATCGTTTCATAAATATACTTTCGGGTTACTATGTGTCTTGATCATGGCTTGCACACAACACGCGAATATACGAATATCTATGGCCTATAGCTCCATTATGTATCCACGCATTCTATTTTCACTTTATTTCGCGGTGCCCAAAAGCTCCTGTATACACCAAGCTAAAAAGATCAACCAACAGCTACAAGCTGCTCTGGCGCAGGAAGCTGAAAGTAAGGTATGTGGCCATTCTAACGCTTGCTCTCGTTATCCTGTTTATCACTTTACTGATTAATTACTAATTTGGCTCACCAGATACTTTACCAACGCGCACCACCATGGCTACTAAACTAAGCAACCAGGAACGGGTATTTAAAATGGCTTTCTCCGGAGTTTACCCTATGTATATTCAGAAAGCCGAAAAGAAAGGACGCACCAAAGACGAAGTGGATGAAATCATTTTCTGGCTCACCGGCTACAATAAAAAAACCTTGCAGCACCACCTCGATGCAAAGACTGATTTCAGAACCTTCTTCGATGAAGCCCCTCAGCTCAACCCGAATGTATCCAAAATCACCGGAGTAATTTGCGGATACCGTGTAGAAGAAATCGAAGACAAGCTTATGCAAAAAATCCGCTACCTCGACAAGCTGGTAGACGAACTGGCCAAAGGAAAAGCAATGGAAAAAATTCTGAGAGCCTGACTACTGTGGAAAATAATTTTCGCCATCGGTATTCAGGTAGCCTTTGTATCCATCTGCCCGCACCGTAAAAATGTACTGTGCCGAATAGCTATCGCCCCCGGAGCAACAGGTAAAGTGAACATAGTCGTAGGGTGTTTGATACGTAGCGTACCCCACACTTGTAATGGATTTTTTTTCGTTACGGGTAGACACCAGCAGGTGCGAATACATCCAGAGTTGCTCAATAGCATCCTGCTCAACCGGAATAATGATTTTGCCCGCCTGATCAATGAGGCCCACCTTTCTATCCTTCCAAACCTTTAATACAAGATTGCCCTTCGTATAGTAGTACCGATTGCTTACCACCGTAACACTGTCGTAGGCTCCGGTTACTTGCAGATTCAATGCTGCTGCTTTATCGGTTACCTCAAATCCGTTATCATTTTTTTTAATAACAAGCTTGCTGATACCAAACACCGTGTTGGCTTCTAGTTTTTCCTCCATAACCGTGTACACCTGGTTATTGGTCGAGGTCATGGTGTAGTGATCCAGCACCTCCGTTCCTTTGAGGTAGATTCGTTTACCGTTTCCAGACCCGCTAAACACCGGCAGTCCATCGCTGGCCAGCTCTTCAAATTGCAAGTGATCCAGCTCAAAAGGATACACGGCCTTGCCTTTGCTGTCGATCAGTCCCCATTTGCCATTTAATCTGGCTACCGCAAACTTTTGCGTCTTCCCTTCCATCATCCATACATCTTCATACGCAGGAGCATACATTAATTTTCCGGTGTTGCTGATGTGCGCCACTTTTCCGTTCTGTGTAACAAACGTGTTGGATCCGTCCTCGCTGAAAAAATGAATGGCATCATACGTGGGCTTCAGCACTTCCTTTCCCGATCGGTTAATCAGGCCCCACCTCTTGTTCACCATTACCCGGCAAAGTCCATTCTTTTCATCAAAGGAATAGACCTGATCATACTTCGGTTTACAAATCAGATTTCCGAGTGAGTCGATAAAGCCATACTTCTCACCAACCTTCACGTAGAAAAAGTCGGTGTTACTCGACAGGTTATACTCGATGTGATCGTAATCAAAAGGTGTTAATTGTTTTCCTGACCGGTCGTACAAGGCCTGCTTGTTGCCGTTGATCATAACCAGGTGATGGTTCCGGTTGTGCGGAAACAACACGCTATCGAACGCAGCGGCAATGGCCACTTTTTGATTACAGACAAAGCCCCATTTCTTTCCATCACTGTACGGGTAGTACGATTGGGCCTGCAGCATGGGCGACACCAACAATGCAACGATCAAAAACTTAACAAAAGACATAACTATTGATTTTAGGCCCGCAAGTTAGAAATAATGAATCACTAAAATTACTCCATATTTCTTATGGAATCCGGCAAACTTTGAATCACATTCCCGAACAAAAATAGTATACACCATGCTTCATCTCCTTGCTTCGCTTGTTGTACTGTTGGGTACAACGGCTACTTCTGCCACGCTTCAAAATCCTGAATTACCAAGCACCTGGACTAAAGACTTTACCATCACGCTTTCGTACAGCGGAAGCATGGACGGAAGCTCCACCCACATACGGTTTACGCACGACTTCTGCCACATCGTTCGTCAAAACGGGATGAATGCCCCGGAGGAAAGAAAGTTCAGGCTAACGGAAGCTGATCGCACTGAAATCCTGAAAAAACTTCATGCCCTGAAAGTCGACAACCTAAAATCCGAACGTAATCCTGATCCTGTAAATGATGGCTGGTTAACATCAATGTGTTTCGGCTTGCACTGTGTTGAAGCCGGCCCTTCGGTTACCATCAGCGACACCGACAAGGAAACATTCCACCAAGCTTACGATTACCTCGAAAACTTTGGTGCCCCTAAATCCACATCAAAAAAGAAAAAGTAGGCTACGAATTTTCGCTGACTTCTTTGAGCTTTGCCAACGCTTTTGGCCACAGCTCCATAAAGTTGTCGTAGTAGGGTTCGGCAACATCCATGTTCAGAATGAAGCGGGTTTGATGCGTACCGAGTTGTTCGAGTTTATAATTCTCGTACGAGGGTGCCCATTCCTTAACTTTCTCGCTGGTCGTGTCTTCCACACCATCGAGAATGTAGCCGAGATGGCGAATAGAAATAAATTCAGGATAAACACTCTCCGCTATTTCTGAAACCATTCCTTCCTTTTTGCCTTCGCTGTTCACCGCAAGGAAATGTATTGCATCGCCTTTGTTCCAGCCGCCTTCAAAATACGAACCCTCATAAAACACGGCTGTCCAGACACGGTACTTGGCATCGGTTACAATGGCGTTCCATACTTTCTCACGGGGTGCGTTAATGGTAATGTCGAGGGTTAAGTTCTTCATGGCACTTCTGTTTATTTAGATGTCGCCCAACTGCGGGCGGATAATAATCTCTTCCACCACACTGCGCGATGAAAGGCTGTAGGCCGCATACACAGTATCGGCAACGTCTTCCACTTTCATAAAACGTTCTTCTGGAAGATCAACCCCTTCCCAACTGGCTGTGCGGGTGGCTCCAGGCATAATGGCTGTTACGCGAATACCCGCAGGTTTCAATTCTTCACGCAAACATTTTGAAAATCCAAGCATGGCAAACTTTGAAATAGCATACGAGCCTCCATTGGTATAGGCTTTAATGCTGGCGATGGAACACATGTTGAAGATGTGGCCCATCTGTTTCATCGAAGCCATTAACCCGCGCGTGGTGTGATACGCACTGTACAGATTTGTCTCGATCATACTTTCCAGGTTGCCCTCGGGCTCTGTGGTAATTTCTCCCGGCACAAAGTAACCGGCATTGTTCACCAGCACCTCAACGGGTCGGTTCAATGCTATCACCGAAGTGCAAAACACTTTCACCTGCTCTTTCTTCGCCATATCCGCCACCACGGTCAATACCGTACGGGCAGGATACTTTTCCGTCAGTGATTTCCGAAGCTGCTCCAGGTCAGCACTGCTTCTTGCGCAGGTAGCAATGTCGAAGCCGGCAGCGGCAAATTTTTCAATAATGGCCCGGCCAATGCCTTTGGTGCCTCCTGTTACGACAATAAGCTTATTCATGATTCAGGTACGATATGCCTTCAGGAATGACCCTCAGACGCGATTGGCGGTGTTTTAATTTCCGCTATCTTTAGCAAGATAATGATTACGTTATTTTATTGCGGGTATGATTTCAGAAATAGGTAAGTATTTCATGTTTCTCGGACGCCTCTTCGTTAACCGCGAATCGTTCAGAACCTACTATCGGTTGGTCATGGAAGAATGTGTAGGTATTGGTATCGGATCAATCTTTCTGGTAGCCCTTGTCTCTACATTTATTGGAGCCGTAACAACTTTGCAAACAGCCTATAACCTGGTGAGTCCTTTTGTACCGAACTGGGTTATTTCACAGGTAGTGCGCGAAATGGTGGTATTGGAATTAGCACCCACCATCATGGCACTTATCTATGCCGGCAAAATCGGTTCCAGCATGGCCAGTGGTATCGGTACCATGCGCATCACCGAACAGATTGATGCGCTGGAAGTAATGGGGATCAACTCCATCTCCTATCTGGTGCTGCCAAAAATTATTGCGTCCATGCTCATGTATCCGTTACTGGTAATCGTGGCCGGTGTTTGTTCGCTGGTAGGTGGTTATCTGGTGGGAACATTAACCGGCATCATTACACCGCATGATTATGAATACGGCTTACGCGCTTCGTTCAATGAGTTCACCGTTACTTTTGCCTTGATCAAAGCGGCTGTGTTCGCTTTCCTGGTGTCATCAATTTCATCGTACAAAGGTTATTATACACAAGGGGGTTCACTCGAAGTAGGTATCTCCAGTACGCAGGCCGTAACCAGCAGTGTAATCGCTATTCTGGTGGCCGAATATACACTCGTACAAATCCTGTTGACAAATGATTAAGGTACAGAACATATCCCGGTCGTTTGGCGATAAGGTGGTGCTACGCGATATCAGCGGAACTTTTGAAAAGGGTAAACCAAATCTGATCATCGGTGCCAGTGGTACCGGCAAAAGTGTATTGCTCAAATGCATCGTTGGGTTGTCCAGACCAGATGATGGTCAGGTGTTTTATGATGGCCGCGATTTCTACGCTGGCGATAACGAACTGAAAACCGAAATCCGCAGGGAAATGGGTATGCTCTTTCAGGGGGGTGCACTCTTCGACTCGAAGACGGTGGAACAAAACGTAATGTTTCCGCTCGATGTGCTCACCAAAATGAAAGCCGATGAAAAACTCGACCGTGTTAATTTCTGTCTGAAACGGGTGGGGCTTGAAAACGTCAATAAAAAAATGCCCTCTGAAATCAGCGGTGGTATGAAGAAACGCGTAGGCATTGCCCGCGCCATTGTAAACAATCCAAATTACTTATTCTGTGACGAACCTAATTCAGGTCTTGATCCGCAGACTTCCATTCTCATCGATGAACTCATCCAGGATATCTCGGAAGACCTCGACATCACCACCATTGTGGTGACACACGATATGAACTCGGTGATGGGTATTGGTGAAAAAATCATGTTCATCTTCAAGGGTCAGAAACTCTGGGAGGGCACCAAGAATACCATTATCCACTCCGGTGTGCAGGAACTCGATGACTTTGTTTTCGCTAACAAAGTAATGAACAACCTGCGCAAGTAGACCGTATTACATTACGACAACGGCAACTCCATGTAGAACGTTGTGCCCACGTCTACCCTGGTATCAAACCAGATCTTGCCTTTCATCTGTTCGATTGCCTGCCGCGCAATCGCCAGCCCAAGTCCAGAACCGGATTTCTTTGTAGTAAAGTGTGGATAAAAAATGCGCTCGGCTACTACAGGCTCTATTCCTCTTCCATTATCCTGAAACGACAGCAGGCAGTGAGCATCGCGCTTCTCCACCGTAATAATCACTTTCGGCAACACGCCCGCTTTAACAGCCTGAAAAGCATTGAGGATAATATTCGAAAACGTGCGCCCCAATAATTGTTCATCGCCCATCACCAGCAAGGTGGCTGGAGGTATTTTAAAAACAATTTCGCCCGTGTGACTATGCAGATCGATGATGCGCTTCAGCAATACGGTTAAATCAAGCGACTGAATAACCGGCTCAGGCATTTTTGCAAACGAACTGAACGAAGAAGCAATATCATTCAGGGTATCCACCTGTGTTAATAAAGTAGATACTGCCTTACTGGTTTTTTCCTCCAGGTTATTTCCGGATTGCACGGCCCGCTCCAATTGCTGAAGGGTTAGCTTCATCGGTGTTAACGGATTTTTTATTTCATGGGCCACTTGCTGGGCGATCTCACGCCAGGCTTTCTCGCGCTGCGATTGTTCTAACTCGGCTTTACTTTCACTGAGGTTGTACAACATCTGGTTGTACTCTTTCACCATCAGGCCGATTTCATCATCCGATTTCCACACCAGTGGTTGATTCATCCGCGTAAGCGATGTTCTTCGCAGCGATTGGGTAATAAACTTGAGTGGGAACGTAAGCCACTTCGAAACAAAGTATGAAAGTACTACCAGCACAATGAAGATCAACGTAAAAATATTCAGGATGGTGGCCAGAATATTAATCTGAACTCTTTCCAGCGATACCCCTGAACTGAAAAATGGGATACCCAGAATGCCAATCAACTCGCCCGTAACCGGTTCCTTCAAGGCAACATACGAAACCGAAAAAGTTAATTTACCAACGTGCTCGGTTTCGATAAACAGGTTACTCCCCTTGTTGATTCGCTTCAGTGCTTTTGAATTGATGTAAGAAGAAAGAAGATTGTTTTCAAAAATCAACGGCTGACTGGTTGAAAGTAACACACCTTGTGGCGTATAAATGTTTACATCGAGATTGGCAAGCTTCGTCAGACTGGCTACCTGATTTTCGAAGCCCGAAGCATTATCATCATGATGATGAAGGTACTCAAACAATGAACCGGCCAGTTGTTCGCCAAAGGCTTTACTCTTACTGCGGTACTCATCGTTCAGGCTGCTCTGTGAAGAACGGTTGGTAAGGGTAAGCGTAACCACACTGACAATAATAAGAGGCAGAAAAAAAGCGAGATTAAGCAACAGTTGGATACGGGCCGAAAAGTATAGCTTCTCACCGCGAACGTAGTTTACAACACCTTGTGCCATGATAAAAAACAAAATGATCACCAGGCCAAAGACCATAAAAACAGAAAAGCTGGCAATGAAAAATGTATGCGATTGATGCGGTGACGACACCAGGGCCACCCGCCCATTCTCGTCTTCGAGGGCAATATGATCGTAGTCTCCGATCGTGGTTCCGCGCGAATGAATTTCAGGATCGCCCAACCACTTCGCATCAAAGTGCTGATCATAATTAAACCGGCCCGAGCTGAATACTATCTTGCCGCTAGCCCATACTGCATAGCTGATATCCTGCCTGCGGTAGTATTGCTGAAAGCTGTTATCCACCAGAAGCTCCGGGTATACATTCTCCGGTATAATTTTCTTCAACGCCAGCTTCAACACAATGTGGCCGGCTATGGCACCAAAGCGCTCCACCGGAATAACAACAAGGTACTGCTGTGCGATATCCGGAGACGAATGGTTGATGTAGTACACCCGATCATCGTACTCACTTCGCAGGGCCTCATGGTTGTAGGTATTAATAAGCTCCGAAAAAGTTAACGCACTGCGGTTCTCAATTGGATCACCCGATGCCTGGAAAAGAAATATCTCCACATCATATTTATTGAAGTATGCTGGTATAAATACCTGCCGTACTTTTTGGCGGATAACTTCGCGACTTAAAAACGGACCGGCAATACGGGTCTGAATAAAAATGTCTTTTGAAATTTTAGTAGCTGTTTCGGCCAGCAGGTACTCACCAAAATTATCGCGTTCAATCAAAAAGGTGGAAGCAAACTTAAACTGATTGTTGATCTTCTCCTTTAATTCCAAAGTGTGAATGGCCCAGGCTCCGTTGAGCGATAGAAAAAAAATGGACACAAACAGATAGGCAAAAGTAGAAAATCCCAACCGGCTGAGACTGGCATACAACCGTGTAAAAAAGATCACCAGAAAATACATACTTCCCACCACCAACGATGACAGGTAGTATTGCCGGTTGTCGTAATTAAAGATGGCAAAGATTACGGCTGCCACGGTAAATGCAGTCAACACCGTAACCGTTTTACCGGAAGAAATCAGCAGTCGAATAAAAACATGCGACACCATAAACGAGCACACGCCCGAAAGCAACACCGAGAGCATGGCCAACACACGCAACGTATCAAACTGCAGCGTCTGCGAAATGTCGAGGGAAATAGCGGAGTTGTTATACACGGTTTGAATGACCACAAACGGGTACAAAGCCGAAAACAAAATCAGCAAACTACAAACCAGCGAAAAAATCAAGCGGGCAATCGCATAACGATAAACCAACCGGATACTCCGAAGGCGATGATAATTTCTAAAAAGAAAAACACAGCCAATCAGAATTGATACCTCATTCAATATCAAATCACCAAGGGATGAATTCAACGGGCCCGATGCAAACATCTTGGGATTGAAAACATCAGACGTTAGCAGCGATGCCGGAAAATTCAGCGAAGTCATCACCAAGCGAATAGCCAGCAGGGAGAGTATAAGAATGATCAGGGCCAGCGCTGCAGACCGTACTTGCTTCACCCTGTTCAGTATCGCGATAACCAGCGTTACTAAGCCGATCGAAAAGAACACGATAGCCACAGCCTTCGCTGCTCCACCCGGCAAATCACTACTCCCGAACGCAACACGGATGGGACATCCCTGCGCAATACAAATCCGGAAACCTGCAGTTCCCTGAGGATCCAAAATGCTTACATCCCCGCTTTGAAAGATACGCGTGTTCCACTCGGGGGTGAGGTATTCATTCGTAATAGGATACTTGCGCAGCAACGGCAATACCATGATCAACAACCGGTGATCGTCCAGCCGCCATTGACGGGCCAGGTAATCACCATTGCCGGCTTTCAACAATTTTACCTCGAACGTATCGGCAACAGAAGCATAGGTAGGCACAAACGTATTATCAGACCAATAAACAATTTGTCCTTTGTTAAAAATGTAAACCGGGCAGTGGTTAACAGCATTGATCTTCGGTATAGAATCGGTGCTCAGGTGCTGAATAATTTCATCCGCTTCCGCTGACATTAACCCTACCTCACGCTGTAAACGAGAGGTTAAAATTGTAGCGGCTTCTTCGGGTGAAGTTTTTTCAGCAAGGTATACAGACAACGCACCGGCAAGCAAGAAACAAGCAGCGACAAGGAGGAGCAAGGCGTCTTTCTTAACCATTCGGTGATGTGGATTGATAAAGTTAACACTTTAAAGCATCCGCTAAAAAAGCAATCACCGCGCCAGGTGTAGTAAAGGCAATCAGGATTGTTTTGCAGGAGGGCGGTAGTTAATTCCGCCAAACCAATACAAATAACAAATTCGTGAGTAGCGGTAATTCAACGGAACAAGCAGCAGCATCACCCCAATAACAGAGCCTACATACGTCCACTCCGAAGGATTTCCCAAGAAGAAGTAAAGAATAAAACTAATCACCACCATGACAGCAATGGTGAACGCATACCCAACGTACATGGCACCCTGATAAAATCCGGGTTCGGGTTCCAGCCGCACACCACAATGCGGGCAACTCTCATTCATTTTATTAAACCGGACCACCTGCTTTACTGGGTACGTGAATACATTTCCCTCACGACACTTCGGGCACTTACCCAGGAGTAACGCGGTTAGATAACGCTTTTCGGTCATGTCTGCTTGATTTATACCAGAAGTAGCCCAGCAGCATTACGGCCAGGTACGGCATAGCCAGAAGGTAGAGTATGCCTGTATTGATTCCGGCTGCCACACCAGGATTGCCATTGGAGTAGTTATTCTCTAATGTTGATCGGCACATGGCACATTGGGCGGCCACGTCAATGCTGTTGATGATGAGAAAGAAGAAACAGAGTAGTACAATCCTTTTCATTCGGGCACCTCCTTCATTTGTAATACGGGCTAATCATCCAATATACGATCACCCCCGTTATGGCTACATACAGCCAGATTGGAAATGTAAACTTAGCCAATGCCCGGTGTCTTTCAAAGCTTCCGGAAATGGCCCGCACGTAGGTGAACAACACCATTGGAATAATGGCAATGGAGAGCAGAATATGGGTGATGAGGATGAAGAAATAAACGTATCGGATAGCCCCTTCCCCACCATAGGATGTTGAATCGCTGGTCATGTGATAGAGTATGTACATCACCAGAAAAGTAAGCGATAGCAGTATGCATATCTTCATGAGTCGCTCATGCCACACACGTTTTTTGTTTTTAATGGCCACCACAGCGAATATCAGCAATACAGCCGTAGCACCATTAATGCTCGCATAGATCGGTGGAAGAAAAGAAAAATCGTAGCCCGGTATCTTAATACCAAATAAGGCAGCTACCGCCAGCGGAATAACGATGGATACTGCGATGATCAGTTTTTTATACCGTTGCTCAATGCCTCCTGCTTGTTCCATGCTCAATAGCGTTTTAAAATTATTGTTATCTCGGTGATCAGCCGATCCATCTCATCCAGGTCGCTGGAGGTGTACTGCCCGCGAATTCTTCCGTGTTGATCCACCAACACCAGGTCGGCAGGTTCTTGCAAAAAGAAAACACACGTCTTCCAGAAAGCATAACGGGAATCCTGAACGTGAATATCAAGCCGGCTTATTACCGTATCCGGAAAGTGTTCAACAAACCGGTTCATCTCGTTACTACCTTGTCTGCTTCGATCACCAAAACCGATCAGAAGTAAACTATCCCTACTAAAGGAAAGTTGATGCATAACAGAATCCGGAATACTGTACGGCATGGCAACCGGAACACAGGGCGGTTGAATGGCAGGTGCCTCTGTTCCAAACAGCGGAGGCACTGCGAATTCGTTTTTTCCAAAAATTTTCAGGAAGACAAAAATACAAGCCGGCAACAGCAAGGCGACAAACAAGTACAGAATTTTTCTCCCCATTTATTTCATTGAACCGGTTTACATCTAAAACAGAAAAGGCTTAAGTCATTACCTAAGCCTTTTCATCATGTTGAATGTGTATTAGAAAATGTTTCTTACATCCGATATGGCCATCCCTTCATAAACGAATGCAACCAGCATCCACACCACAAATACCAGCGGGATGAGAATAGACCAGAATAATACTTTTACTTCATAACGCAAGTGCATGAATTCACCTACGATGTAGCCTGCCTTTACAATAGTAAGTGCCACGAAAAGAAAGGTTTTTGCAGGACCATGATGCATGGTAAATGCAATCACGAACTCAACGGCCGTTACAGCTCCAAGAATCCCTGCAACTTTCCAAAGGTGTTTGATTTTTTCTTTGTTGGGAGGAAGAACGGTTACCTGTGCTTCGTTTTCAGTGTGTGCCATGTTTATAACTTTTACGAGTAATGCCTTATCTTAAAATATTAAACCAGGTAGAAGAAGGTAAATACAAATACCCACACCAAGTCTACAAAGTGCCAGTACAAACCAACTTTTTCAACCATTTCATAATGTCCTCTGCGGTCGTACACACCCATCACAGTGTTATAGTAGATCAGGAAGTTCAGACACACGCCACTGAATACGTGGAAGCCGTGGAAACCGGTGATGAAGAAAAAGAAGGCAGCAAAATCAGGAGGACCGTATTGATTGTGCGCAAGAGCCGCACCGATTAATGAATTACCCTCCGCATTCTTAGCCACATCAGCACCGTGTATAAAGTGAGCCCACTCCCATGCCTGGCAGCCTAAGAAAGCAAGACCGCCAACGATAGTCCAGAGCATCCACTTCTCAACATCCTTGCGATCCATGCGATGACCTGCTTCAACAGCCAACACCATGGTTACGGAACTCATGATGAGGATAAACGTCATAATACCTACAAAAACCAGCGGAGCTTCAACTCCATGCAGGAATGGAACCGCCTCAAACACTTTTTCCGGAATAGGCCAGTATGCCTGCGAAAATAAAAATTCATCTACTTCTCCGGAGTAGCCCACGTGCGAGGAGCGAACCAACCCGTAGGTGATCAGGAGAGCCGAGAATGTAAATGCATCGGAAAGCAAAAAGAACCACATCATGAGCTTGCCATAGCTGGCACCCATCGGTGATGAACCGCCATCCCAGGCGCTTGCTGTAGTTG
>Ga0315910_10001716_pt1 | contig 19879 bp, 16 predicted proteins | sample EdamamesoilMG_FD_204470 | JGI IMG/M metagenome (GOLD analysis project Ga0315910, IMG submission 204470) | Garden soil microbial communities collected in Santa Monica, California, United States - Edamame soil | ecosystem: Environmental > Terrestrial > Soil > Garden | place: USA: California...
ACGAAAAAGCCTCGCCAATGGGCGGGGCTTTTTTATTTGACGCGTCCGCAGAAATCAGAAGTCCCGAATCGCGCCAAGGCGGGATCGGGAGTTCGACAAAATCGTTTGGAACGATTTTGGACAGCAGCGGCTGGCGCGAAGCGTCGTGGCCAAGGATGGCAAGCGACAATCTCTCCGGGCGCGCGACAATTTACAGTGCTACATCGGACATTCTGTCTGGCGACAGCTGCCCGCCCTTGATTTCTTTCCGCCACCGCATTCAAATGCCGGTCGCGATCTAGTCGGCAACGGCGCCGGCTATAAAAACTAATAAGGGGTAACGCAATGGCGCGTTCATCGCATTCGATCCGAGTCGGTTCGGCGGCTATTGGCTGTCTACTTAGTTCCACGCTCTACGCGCAAACACCCGCTGTGAATGCCGGCGATACGGCGTGGTTGCTTACGGCTACTACATTGGTGCTGTTCATGACGCTGCCCGGGCTCGCGGCGTTTTATGCCGGGCTGGTGCGTACCAAAAACGTGTTGTCGGTGCTCATGCAATGCTTCGCGATCACCTGCGTTGCGAGCGTGCTGTGGTTGGTCGGCGGCTACGGCCTAGCCTTTGGCGACGGCGGTGCAATGCAGCCGCTTATCGGCGCCTTTAATAAGGTGTGGTACACGGGCATAACTCGCGATTCGGTGAGTGGTGCGGTACCGGAACCCGTATTCGTGATGTTTCAGCTGACGTTCGCCATCATTACTCCGGCGCTTGTCATCGGCGGGTTTGCCGAGCGTATGCGATTCAGCGCCGTATTATGGTTCAGCGCTGCGTGGTTGTTGCTCGTGTATATCCCCGTATGTCACTGGGTGTGGGGCGGCGGTTGGTTGGCGAAGTTGGGTGTGCTGGATTTTGCGGGAGGGATAGTGGTACACGTGAATGCGGGCGTTGCCGCTTTGGTTGCGGCTTTGGTGTTAGGCCAGCGGCGCGGGTTTCCGCACGTCGCGATGCCCCCGCACAACATGCCGCTTACCGTGATCGGCGCCGGCATGCTCTGGGTAGGCTGGTTCGGTTTTAACGCGGGTAGCGCTTTGGCGGCCAATGGCTCCGCCGGCATGGCGATGTTGGTCACTCATTTGGGCGCAGCTACCGGCGCGTTGGCGTGGATGTTTTTGGAGTGGAAACGCTACGGCAAGCCAAGCGTGCTCGGTATCGTCACCGGTATGGTTGCGGGTTTGGGCACTATCACGCCGGCATCGGGATTCGTAGGTGTAACGGGTGCTGTGTGTATCGGCGCTCTGGCCGGCATCGTGTGCTTTTTCGCGACGCAATTTCTCAAACGCAAATTGCACATCGACGATTCCCTCGACGTGTCGCCAGTGCATGGCGTGGGCGGCATCGTCGGATCGATTCTTACCGGTGTGTTTGTCAGCGCGGGTTTGGGCGGAATCGGTTATGCCGAAGGCATGACGATGGCCAAGCAAGTGGGCGTGCAAGCGTTGGGCGTGTTGGCGACCGCCGCTTGGTGCGGCGTGGCGACTTATCTCATTCTGAAAATCTTGGATGTCACGTTAGGACTACGCGTGACCGAAGAACACGAGAGCGAAGGTTTGGATCTTGCGCAACACGGCGAACGCGGTTACATCGAATAATTGCCTCAAGTAATTAAGGCTATCGCCGCGACGCCTTTTGCCAAGCCTCGCGCGCGGCGACTGCGAGCGCGGGATGGTCACAAAACATCCCGTCTACGCCGAGATTGAGCAGCGCGGCAATCTCGGCGGCGACATCGCCGTTCATTGCCGGATCATCTCCCTGCTTGAAGTTGGCAGGGAGAAAATAATTTTCCGCTCTCACGGTCCACGCATGTACGCGCAAATTGACCGTATGTGCGTGTGCTGCCAATTCAGTAGGAGACTGCAGCGCGCCCTGAGCGTCGCGCGGTAACAACATGCTCTTGTCCACACCGATCGCATTTGCGTAATGGGCCACTTCTTTTAAACCCGACGGAGTGGCCAGTTCGGCATAAGTACGTGGATTGCCGGCGGCGATGAAATCGTACGGCGCACCTTTCGCCTCCATCAATTGCACCAGCGGCATGCGGGTTTTTTTGCGCATGGCTTGCAGGTTGCTCACCTCGAACGACTGAATGAATATCGGTGCATCGGCGCCGCGATAGCCCCAGCGTTTTAGCGAACGCAGTAACGCTCCCTCCAGCGGTAACCCAATGTCGCGAAAATAGCTGGGATGTTTGGTCTCGGGGTACACGCCGATGCGCGGCAAACCGGGCCCGCGCATACGTTCCAACGAACGCACCAGGCCTAAGATTTCATCGAAGGTTGGAATTTCAAACTGACCGTCAAAGCGCGTGTTGGCGGGACGCAATTGCGGCAGTCGCTCGCGGGCGCGCAACGTTTTTAGTTCCGCCAGCGAGAAGTCTTCGGTAAACCAGCCCTCGATGCGTTGTCCATCGATTGTCTTTGCGGTCTTGCGCCCGGCGAACTCGGGGCGCGACTCGACGTCGGTGGTCCCGCCGATTTCGTTTTCATGGCGCGCGACCAAAACGCCATCCTGTGTGCTGACCAGGTCCGGTTCGATGTATTCCGCACCTTGTTGGACGGCGATGAAGTACGACGTCAGGGTATGTTCGGGCGCATAACCGCTGGCGCCGCGATGGCCGATGATGATGGGCTGCAACGAACTAGCGGCGGGTGCGCCGCCGATCGCATCGCCGATCCCATCGAACCCACCGCTGCTTGCACTCACCATGATGGCGATTCCCACTCCAACTGCGGTGCATGTTCGCACGCTTGAAGGTCTCCGTCGCTAGGTACGGCAACGGACGTTAAAGCTATCATGTGGCAATTCCGATGCAGCACCCGACCCGATTCCCGGAGGCGTACATGAATTTCAAAACAGCCGACTTATGCGACGAATATGCCGCTGAATTGCAAGTTCCCGAGCCAGTCTTCGGCAGTTTTGGCGGTCGCGTCAGTTTTGGCGGTCCCGCCAGCACCATTAAGTGTTTTGAGGACAATTCGCGCGTAAAAGATGCCGTCGGGGAGCCCGGCAAGGGCCGGGTATTGGTTGTGGACGGCGGCGGCTCAACTCGCTGTGCGCTGCTCGGGGATAACCTCGCAAAACAGGCAACCGACAACGGTTGGGCGGGAATCGTGGTGTTCGGCTGCGTGCGCGATACAGCCGACATGGCCGAATTTGACCTCGGCGTGATGGCGCTGGCGTCCATGCCGCTGCGGAGCGAGAAAAAAGGCGAGGGCCAGCGGGACATTCCCGTCGTCATCGCGGGTGCAAAGGTACGGCCGGGCGACTGGGTTTACGCCGACGAAGACGGGCTGGTGATCGCCCCTCGACAACTGCATAAGTAAAGGCACGGCTTAAGTTACCTCCCGTTAGCCGGGGGCAAACTGCAATCTGTCTCGCGCCGTCAATCGGCTCGGCTATAATCCGCGCCCCTTTTGGGGAGGCTCCGGAATCTCCGCTATCCGGCGGCTTCGGCTGCGAAAGTGGCGGAACTGGTAGACGCGCTGGATTTAGGTTCCAGTGGGGTAACCCGTGAGGGTTCGAGTCCCTCCTTTCGCACCATATTTTAAGGTGATTGCTTGCGGCTCGCCGGGCGAGTCCGAATTATGAGGTTGATGACAATGCAGGTTTCAGTCGAAACGATCGGCGCACTTGAGCGCCGCATGCAGGTGCAGGTTCCGGCGGCGCGCGTCGAAAAGGCGATCGAAGACCGCCTGCAATCGATGAGCCGCACCGTGCGTCTAAAGGGATTTCGTCCGGGCAAAGTGCCGGTAAAAGTCGTGCGCCAACAGTTCGGTCAGCAAGTTCGTAATGAAGTGCTGGGCGATGTCATGCAGCAAAGTTTCAATGAAGCCATCGGCCAGCAAAAATTAGTGCCCGCTGCCAATCCGCGCATCGAGCCGGTGGATTTGGCGCAGGGTCACGATCTCAAGTACAGCGCCGTTTTCGAAGTGTTGCCGGTGGTAGAGCTGAAAGGCGTCGATTCGCTTGCTGTCAATAAGCAGGTGGTCGAAGTCACAACCGCCGATATCGACGCGATGATCGAAAATCTCCGCAAACAGCGTCCAACTTCCGCAGTTGTGGAACGCGAAGCGCGTGATACCGATCGTGTGACCGCCGATTTCGTGGGCACATTGGATGGCGTGGAGTTCGATGGCGGCAAAGGCGAAAACGTGCAGATTGTTTTGGGTGCAGGCCGCATGTTGCCGGATTTCGAAGCCGGTCTAAAAGGCATGCGCGCGGGCGAAACGAAAACGATCGATGTGAAGTTTCCGGAGGGCTACCAAGCCGCCAACTTGGCCGGCAAGACTGCGCAGTTCGCGCTGTCGGCAAAGACGGTTGAAGAATCGCAGTTGCCGGAAGTAAACGACGAGTTCTGTACGCAATATGGCGTGGCCGAAGGCGGTGTTACGCAGCTGCGCAAAGAGATCGAAGAAAATATGCGTCAAGAACTGGCGCAAACCATTCGCGGCCGCGTCAAGCAGCAGTTGCTTGATGGCTTGGCGGCTGCCAATCCTATCGACGTGCCCAGTGTGCTGATCAACGAACAAGTGCAAAGCATGCAATTGGATTTCGCGCGCCGGGCCGGCGTTCGCGACGCCTCTCAATTGCCGCCTGCCGATCAGTTTAAGGACGCGGCGCGGCAAAGGGTTATGTTGGGGCTGTTGGTTGGTGAAGTGATTAAATCGGCGAACATTTCGATCGATCGCAACAAAGTTCAAGCGAAGGTGCAGGAAATGGCTGAGCAATACCCCGATCCGGATCAAGTGCATCGTGCCTACCGCGAAAACGCTCAATTGCGTAGCCAATTGGAGTCGTCGGTCCTTGAGGACCAGGTAATCGACTGGTTGCTCGAGCGCGCCAAAATCTCCGAGCAGCCCGCGACTTTCAAAGACGTGATGAATTTCGGCGCTTAACGGCGCCGAAGCTCGTATCGTTCGCCATGGGCCGCACGCTCGTGGCATAGTTGATGAACGCCTACTCACTGCGAGATCCAACATGAGTGCTTTGCATACGCGCGCGTTAAACCTGGTGCCGATGGTTGTCGAGCAAACCGCTCGCGGTGAACGCGCCTACGACATCTATTCACGTCTCCTAAAAGAGCGCGTGATTTTTTTGGTGGGTCCGGTTGAGGACTACATGGCCAATCTGGTCGTGGCACAGCTCCTTTTCTTGGAATCCGAAAATCCAGAAAAGGATATCGCCCTGTATATCAATTCGCCGGGCGGATCGGTTAGCGCCGGCATGTCCATTTACGACACCATGCAATTTATCAAGCCCGACATCAGCACCATTTGCGTGGGCCAAGCGGCCAGTATGGGCGCCGTGTTGCTGGCTGGCGGGACGAAGGGCAAGCGGTATTGTCTGCCGCATTCCCGCGTCATGATTCACCAGCCGCTGGGCGGCTTCCAAGGCCAGGCGTCGGATATCGATATTCATGCGCGCGAGGTGTTGCACGTGCGTGAGCGACTTAACAAGATATTGGCGAACCACACCGGACAATCCATTGAGAAGATCGCTCAGGACACGGATCGGGATAACTTTATGAGCGGAGAGGCGGCCGTCGCATACGGCTTGATCGACCGCGTGCTTGCGCGCCGTGGCGAGGCCGTCCCGACGCCTTAAGGCATTGTCTAAGTGACGGAGCGCACAGCATATTTTGTGCGCCGGTTATCGTTAAAGTGCCCGCTGTTCTTTGCAGCTTAAGGGCACCGCGTGATATATAGAGAGTCGCGCCGACTGTTAAATTGTGTGCGATGTGCCACGCGTAACAACGGCCGACCCAGTGCTTTAAGGTGATGCATGTCCGACGAATCTCGCGGCAAACACGACGACGGCAAACTTCTATATTGCTCCTTCTGCGGTAAGAGCCAACACGAAGTTCGCAAACTTATTGCCGGTCCTTCGGTGTTCGTGTGTGATGAATGTGTCGAGCTCTGCAACGACATCATTCGTGAGGAGCTTGAAGAGCGCGCCGAACGCACGCGCGACAAGTTGCCGAAGCCGCACGAAATCAAGAAAGTATTGGACGAATATGTGATCGGTCAGGAGCGCGCGAAAAAGGTGCTCTCTGTGGCGGTGTACAACCACTACAAGCGGTTGCAAAACAAGACCTCCGAGCATCGTTCGAAGGACGATATCGAGCTGGCCAAGAGCAACATTTTGTTGATCGGTCCCACAGGTTGCGGCAAGACTTTGCTGGCGGAAACGTTGGCGCGCCTGCTCAATGTGCCGTTCACCATCGCCGACGCCACCACATTGACCGAAGCGGGTTATGTGGGCGAGGACGTCGAGAACATTATTCAAAAGCTGCTGCAAAAGTGCGACTACGACGTCGAGAAGGCGCAGACCGGTATCGTCTACATCGACGAAATCGACAAGATTTCGCGCAAGTCCGACAATCCGTCGATCACGCGCGACGTGTCGGGTGAAGGCGTGCAGCAAGCCTTGTTAAAGTTAATCGAAGGCACGATTGCCTCGGTGCCGCCGCAAGGCGGACGCAAACACCCGCAGCAGGAATTCTTGCAGGTCGATACGGGCAACATCCTGTTTATCTGCGGCGGCGCATTCGCGGGTTTGGAAAAAATCATCATGAACCGCACGCAAAAGACCGGCATCGGTTTTTTGGCCGACGTACGCGAGCAAAACGAGCGTCCGCATGGCAGCGATTTATTCCACGACGTGGAGCCGGAGGATTTGATCAAGTTTGGGCTCATTCCCGAGTTTGTCGGCCGCTTGCCGGTTGTGGCAACGTTAGATGAACTCGACGAAGCGGCGCTGATGACGATTCTTACCGAGCCGAAGAACGCGTTGACGAAGCAATACCGCAAGCTGTTCGACATGGAAGGCGTCGAACTCGAGTTCCGGTCCGAGGCTCTGCGGGCGGTCGCAAAACGGGCTATGCAACGTCGCACCGGCGCGCGCGGCCTGCGCACGATTTTGGAAAACGTATTGCTGGATACTATGTATGACTTACCATCGGAACGGAATGTCCAGAAAGTAGTCGTGGACGAACAAGTCATCGAGGGCGCAAACAAGCCATACCTCCTGTATCGCTCCGAGGCTGTGGAAGAGCGCCGCGCGACGGGCAGCGATCACTAAACTTTTGTTCCGCTCGCGATGTCTTATAAAGCGCCGCTTTTGCGGCGCTTTTTTATTGCGCGCAATTTAATGAGCGGTTGTCCTATGCGTGGCCGGTTAAGTCCAATGGTATATTGCATTGGACTTGGTTGTTTTCCCTGCCGAGCGGCTTTGACTCAAAGGTAATTAGCGTGAGTACCGATACGCCTTCGACGCCTCCTTCTCCCGTTGCATTGGCCGGCGAACCCTGGTCGGTGCCGGTGTTGCCGCTGCGCGATGTAGTGGTTTACCCGCATATGGTGATGCCGCTGTTTGTCGGCCGCGAAAAATCCATACAAGCGTTGGACCATGCCATGCGCGTGGGTAAACAGATCTTGTTGCTTGCGCAAAAGCAAGCCGACGTGGATGACCCCGGCGCGCAAGATTTGTATCGGATCGGCACTGTCGCGCAGATCTTGCAATTGCTGAAGCTGCCCGACGGCACGGTGAAGGTATTGGTCGAAGGCGTGGAGAGAGCCACGATCGAGAAATTGATTGCCGGACAGTACTTCAGTGCCGAAATAGCTTCTCTTAAAGACATCGAGCAATACGATGAGCGCGAAATGGATGTGTTGTCGCGTTCGGTGATTTCGCAGTTCGAGCAGTACGTAAAATTAAATCGCAAAGTCGCGCCCGAAGTCCTGACCGCGTTGGCCGGCATCGAACAGCCGGGACGGTTGGCCGACAGCGTTGCCGCACAGATGACGTTGAAGTTGGATGCGAAACAACGCGTTTTGGAAATTCAAGATGTGCGCAAACGGTTGGAGCATATCTTGGCGTTGATCGAAGGCGAAATGGATACCCTGCAGATCGAGAAGCGCATTCGCGGCCGCGTTAAGCAGCAGATGGAGAAGAGCCAGCGCGAGTACTACCTAAACGAACAGATGAAGGCGATTCAAAAGGAACTGGGTGACCTCGAAGACGCGCCCAATGAAATCGCAGAGCTGGAACAACGTATCAAAAAGGCGGGCATGCCCAAAGAGGCGCGCGACAAAGCCACCTCCGAACTGAACAAGCTGAAGTTGATGTCGCCGATGTCCGCCGAAGCGACGGTGGTACGCAATTACATCGACTGGTTGGTTAAGTGTCCGTGGAAGAAAAAGACCAAGGTCTTGAACGATATAGCCAATGCCGAAAAGGTGTTGGACGAGGATCACTATGGTCTGGAGAAGGTGAAAGAACGCATCGTCGAATATCTTGCAGTTCAACAGCGCGTCAAAACACTGAAAGGGCCGATTCTCTGTTTGGTGGGCCCGCCGGGCGTAGGCAAGACATCGTTGGGACAATCGATTGCGCGCTCGACCAACCGCAAATTTGTGCGAATGTCCCTGGGTGGCGTGCGCGATGAAGCGGAGATTCGCGGTCATCGCCGCACGTATATAGGTTCGATGCCGGGCAAGATCGTGCAAAACATGGTGAAGTGCGGCGTGCACAATCCGCTGTTCTTGCTCGACGAAATCGACAAGATGGCGATGGACTTCCGCGGCGATCCGTCGTCGGCGTTGTTGGAAGTGCTCGATCCAGAACAAAACACCGCGTTCAACGATCACTATCTGGAAGTGGACTTCGATTTGTCGCAAGTGATGTTCGTGTGCACCGCCAACAGCCTGAATATTCCTGCGCCGCTGCTCGACCGCATGGAAGTGATTCGTTTGGCCGGTTACACCGAGGATGAAAAAAGCGCTATTGCGCGCCGCTATCTCGTACCCAAGCAAATGAAGGTCAACGGATTGAAGGACAACGAGTTGGCGCTGTCTGAACATACGGTGCGCGACATCGTGCGTTACTACACGCGCGAGGCCGGCGTGCGCAATTTGGAGCGCGAGGTTTCCAAGATTTGCCGTAAATCCGTCAAACAATTACTGAGCGAAAAAGACACCAAGTCGATCACCGTGTCGCCGCGTAACTTGTCCAAGTACCTGGGCGTACGCCGTTTCCGCTATGGCCGCGCTGAGGAGCAAGATCATGTGGGCCAAGTGACCGGGCTGGCATGGACGGAGGTAGGCGGTGAGCTGTTAACGATAGAGGCGGCCGTCGTGTCCGGCAAAGGCAAGCTGACGCATACCGGCCAGTTGGGCGAGGTGATGCAGGAATCCATTCAAGCGGCCATGACCGTAGTGCGCAGTCGCGGCGCGGTTCTAGGTTTGGAGACGGATTTTTATCAAAAAGTGGACGTACATATTCACGTTCCGGAAGGTGCGACGCCGAAAGACGGTCCGAGTGCCGGTATCGGCATGTGCACCGCGCTAGTGTCTTCGCTGACCAAGATCCCGGTGCGTTCCGATGTCGCGATGACCGGCGAAATAACCTTGCGGGGCCAGGTATTACCGATCGGCGGGCTGAAAGAAAAGCTGCTTGCGGCGCATCGCGGCGGCATTCGTATCGTATTGATTCCCGACGAGAACACTAAGGATTTGCAGGAGATTCCGCAGAACATTAAGGATAAGTTGGACATCCGTCCGGTGAAGTGGATCGATGAAGTCTTGCAGGTGGCGCTGAAGTCGATGCCTGCACCCGTGGCGGTTGAACCTAACGGTAAAACTCCCATAGCCGACAAAACTCGCGCCCGTCGCGGCGCTAAAAGAACCGGCAAGCAAGTACAAGCGCATTGACCGCGACGACTACACGCTGTTATAACGCGCGCCCCGTATAAACCCTCTCCCGCCCGCCGGTAAAACGGCGGGCGTTGGGGCGACTTCGAAACAATTGATTAAGTAACGATAAGGATCGCTACATGAACAAAGGTGAATTGATTGATGCCGTCACTGCGCAGACCGGCCTACCCAAGGCCGATGCAATGCGCGCTGTCGACGCTACGTTAGAAGCGATCACAAATGCGCTTAAGGCCGGCGATACCGTAGCTATCGTGGGCTTCGGCACATTTGCCGTGAAGAGTCGCGCTGCGCGCAGCGGACGTAATCCGCAAACCGGTGCGACGATTCAAATTCCGGCCAGCCAGGTTCCTGGATTTAAGGCTGGCAAGGCCCTAAAGGATGCTGTAAATTAGCGCGCCCTAAAACTGGCGGTCGGGTCGAACGCTTTGCTTACTAACGTCGTTCATTAACGTTAGCCTGCGTTCGACAATGCGAGTTCGAGTCGATTGACAGTCGATGCTTACGAGGGTGCTTAGCTCAGCTGGTAGAGCGTCGCCCTTACAAGGCGAATGTCGGCGGTTCGATCCCGTCAGCACCCACCAAGCAAAGCGTTCCTTGTCGGTGATTCGACGGCGCATCGGCGTCGGTTTAGGAGAGCGTAGGTGCGTTGCAGCGGCTAATTTGTAGACGTGCAACGCCCAGCAACGAAAAAAATCGTTGCCAAGAAGAATAATTCTTTTCGCGCGGAGCGGTAGTTCAGCTGGTTAGAATACCGGCCTGTCACGCCGGGGGTCGCGGGTTCGAGTCCCGTCCGCTCCGCCATTTTCTTCCAAATTAGATAAGCACGAGTCATACGGGCCTATGCTGCAAAGTATTCGCGACAAGATTACCGGTTGGTTTGCGGTGGTTTTCCTGAGCGTAATCGGCGTCGTGTTCGTATTTTGGGGCGTCGATTTGGGCACCAATGCGAGTGCCAATTACGCGGCAAAGGTCAACGGCGAAAAAGTCTCGCTAGAAATCGTGCGAGGAGCGTGGCAGCAGCAGCAGCAGCGCCTGATGCAAGCCTTCGGCGGCGAGGTGCCCGAATCGTTGGCGAAGGCGCAGCAGCAAGCAGTGCTCGACCAATATATTCGCACCCAGTTGCTTACCGAACGCGCGCGCGATTTGGGTTATCGGGCGAGCGATGAACTCATGTTGCAAACCCTCAACGGGTTTCAAGAACTGCAAGTCGACGGCAAATTTTCTCGCGAACGTTACGAAGCCTTGCTTCGCCAGCAGGGTCGCACCGTGCCGCAATTCGAGCGCGAGCTGCGGGCCAGCCTTGAAATAGAGCAATTGCAAAATGGCATTGCGGGCACTGCGTTTGTTACGCCAATGGAGTTCGCGCGCCAGCAGGCTCTGCAAGGCGAGCAGCGCGAGATGGAATACGCCGTGGTGGCGGCGAGTGCTTTTCTACCGACGGCGATTGCAAACGAAGCGGACGTGAAAGCATGGTACGACTCGCACAAAGGCGAGTATGTGACCGAAGAGCGTGTCGACCTCGAATATGTGGAATTGAAGCTGTCGGATATAGAACCGACAGTCACCGTCACCGACGAGGCGCTAAAGGCCTATTTCGAACAGGCGAAGGAGCGCTTTACGACGCCGGAACGTCGATCTGCGCGACACATCTTGATTACCGTCGCGGATGGCGTCGACGACGCGGCAGCGCAGAAAACTGCCGACGAAGTGCTCGCCAAAGTGAAGGCAGGCGGCGACTTTGCGGCGTTAGCGAAGCAATATTCCAAAGATCCGGGCTCGGCGGAGAAGGGCGGCGACTTGGGTTGGGCTACCCGCGGAATGTTCGTGGGGCCGTTTGAGGAAGCTTTGTTCGCAATGTCCAAAGGCGAAGTGCGAGGACCCATCAAGACGCAATTCGGCTATCACATTATTCGTTTGGACGATTCCGAAGGCGGGCAAGTCAAACCTTTCGACGAGGTCCGTGCCGAGTTGGAAAAAGAATATCGTCGCGAACAGTCGCAGACTCAGTTCTACGATCGTTCGCAAAAGCTGGCGGACGATGCGTTCGCGAGCTTGACCGAACTTGAGAGCGCTGCGAAGAACGCCGGACTGTCGGTGAAGAAAGCGTCCGGGTTTACGCGCCAGGGCGGCGCACCGCTCGGTAACGATCCCAAACTAATCGAAGCGGCATTTAAGCCCGAAGCCGTGGAAAAAGGCGAGAACAGTTCGCTGCTGGCTCTGGGTGACGATCATGCCGTCGTGCTGCGCGTTGCCGGTCATCAGCCGCCCGAACAGTTGCCACTGGAGTCCGTGCGCGGTCGTATCGAGATGGTGTTGAAAGATCGCGCGGCAAAAGATGCGGCGGCAAAGCGCGGCACCGAACTGCTCGCAAGACTGCAAGGCGGCGCTGCTTGGGCGGCGTCGCTCAGCGAAGCCAAAGTAACTCCAATCAACAAGCGTTTTATTTCACGCACCGAAGCCGACGTGCCGGCACCGATTCGCGACGCAGCGTTCGACGTGCCGCGAGTCGAGTTGGTGGGTAAGCCTGTCTATCGCGGCGTGGCTACCGATAGCGGCGATTATGCGGTATTAGCCGTCAACACCGTGAAGGTCGGCACCGTCGAAAGCGGTACTTCGGACGGCGTGGCTAAGTTGCGCGATGCGGCGCAAGCGTTAGGCGGGAGCGAACTGCGCGGTTACATTGCGGAAGTCGAGTCCAAAGCAAAAATCGAACGCAATCCCAACGCGTTCGATTAAGCCGTTCGTTCCGGCTTTAGATCCAGCATCACGGCCAACAAACAACGGGGCGCATGCGCCCCGTTTGTCGTTTAAAGACTACTTTTCGTCGAAGGCCATGCTCACGTGGCTGAAGCCGCCATCGACATACAGAACTTCGCCGGTGATGCCCGCGGCCAAGTCCGAGCAAAGGAATGCGGCGGCGTTGCCCACGTCTTCTTTGGTTACGTTGCGCCGGATGGGGGCGATACCCGCCACGTGATTCAAAATCGTACGGAAGCCGCCGATTCCCGCGGCCGCTAGCGTCTTAATTGGGCCCGCGGACACCGCGTTGACGCGCACGCCTTTGGGTCCCAAGTCCGACGCTAAAAAGCGAACGTTGGCTTCCAAGCTGGCTTTGGCGAGTCCCATGACGTTGTAGTTGGGAAGCGACCGCACCGCGCCGAGATAACTCAGCGTCAGAATCGAGCCGGCACGGCCTTGCAGCATCGGCAAGCCGGCTTTGGCGAGCGCGGTCAAGCTGTAGCTTGAGATGTCGTGCGCTTGTCGAAAATTTTCGCGCGTCGTCGATTCGGTAAATCCGCCGTGCAAAGCGTCGGCCGGTGCGAATGCCACTGCGTGCACGATGATGTCGAGATGATCCCAAGTCTTGCGCAGCGTCGCGAATGCGCTATCGATGTGAGCGTCGTTCGTCACGTCCATTTCGACGGGAGCTTGCGCGCCGAACTCCTTCGCGACGCCTTCGACGCGGTCTTTAAATCGCTCTTGATAGGTAAACGCCAGTTCGGCGCCTTCGCGGTGCATCGCTTCGGCAATGCCATAAGCGATCGAACGTTCGCTTGCTACGCCTACGATCAGCGCGCGTTTGCCGGCAAGAAATCCCATAACGGCTCCCAATACAAAAACGGGGCGCTATTGTGCCGTAGATGCCGGGCGAGCGTAAGGATGGCTGCGACTTATCAGCCGCCCGAGCGGCGCGCGTCGTCCACAAACATCACCAGCTTCTGACCGGACCTGATGGCGTTGGGGGCGCGCAGCTTGTTCCAGGTCATGAGTTGTTTGATTTCGACGCGGAACATAGTGGCGATTTTCGACAAAGTATCGCCGCTGCGGACCACATAAGTGATGCGTTGCACGTTGGTGTCTTTGGCGTTGTTCGCCGCCAACGTTGCCGAGCCGCCGGCACTGACACGCGGAATGGAAATCTTTTGGCCCGGAGACAGGCGTCGTTTGGTGCTAAAGGCGTTCTCATCCGCTAAAGCGTCCAGGCTCACTCCGTACGTACGGGAAATGCTCCACAGAGTTTCTCCTTTCCGCACTTTATGAACGTCGCCGGAGCGCACTTCGCGAGGCGGTATCGGTGGTGGCACATAGCTTGGGTCTTGCTTGACAAGGCGCATGGTCGGCGACGGTTCGGACGTCGCGATGCGGATCGTTGCGCCCCTATCGATCACCAACTCCTGCCCGACTCGTAGCGTGTTGCTCTTGAGTTTGTTTGCCGACCGCAGTTCGGGTTGGGATACGCCGAGTTTGCGCGCTACCGTGGAAACGGTGTCGCCGCGATGCACGGTGTAATAGATTTTTGGCACGCGTTGCGAAGGCGATAATGCGGCCAATCCCTCGCGCAAGTTTTCGGCGCGATCGACCGGGACGAGCAAGAAGCCCGGACCGTCCGCATTCGTAACGGCGCGATGATAGGCAGGATTAAGAGCGATGAGATCGTCTTTGCTCAAGTCTGCTAGGGCCGCAGCTACACCGAGGTCGATGGGGCTGTCCAGCTCGACTTTTGCGAAGTACGGTTGATTCGCCATATGGCCGAATTCCAAACCGTATTTTTCCGGTTGCGCGACGATACGTCGTATCGCCAGCAGCTTTGGCACGTAGGCACGAGTCTCGCGTGGCAATGACAAACTAAAGAAGTCCGTCGGTTTGCCGGTCTGTTTGTTGCGAGCGATGGCGCGCGTAACGTTCATTTCGCCCGAGTTATAAGCCGCGACGGCTTGATGCCAGTCGCCGAACTCGTTGTATAGGAATTGCAGGTAATCCAATGCGGCTCGCGTGGACTCAACGACATCGCGCCTACCGTCATAGGCGTGATTCTGCTCTAGGCCATAGCGACGGCCCGTGGCGGGAATGAATTGCCACAATCCGGCGGCTCGCGCGGTGGACAACGCAACCGGATTGAACGCGCTCTCCACGATGGGTAGCAGCGCGAGTTCCATCGGCATATCGCGCGCTTCAAGTTCTTCCACGATAAAAAACAGATAACGTTCGGCGCGGCGGAAGGTCCGGTCGAGATAGTCGGGATGCCGCGCGAACCAGGCGACCTCACGGTCGATGTTTACGTGCTCGGCGTCGCTCATCGCAAAACCTTCGCGAATGCGATTCAGCAGATTTTCCTCGGCCACAGCGACCGCAACCGCCTCTTCCGCAGTTTTCGGCTCGGTGTCGGCAATCGGTTCGGCCAAGGCGGCATTGATTGCCTGATCTTCTTGTGCGGTGGTAGTTGGCACAACGGGAGCGCTGTGGGACGGCGCCGCGGATACCGAGGCGTTGGCTGGCGCAGTCGTCGGCGCGGGGGCATGACTGCATGCGACCAGCAACATCATTCCGGCGACAAGGCCAATACGCCTTAACGGGCGCGATTCAAATTGCATCGTGTCGGTTCCCCAAGGCAAACACCCTAATCAAGATTCCAATTTAGACGGCCCGAATCCGCTACCGGAAACGGGTCCATCCCGCGTAATGTGCTTTTAAGGCAAAGGCATCCACTGGTTAAGCGCCAAACTTGGATTTCATAATTTCGCAAACCCTTGTCTTACAACCGGTGCCATTCGATTCACTCAGCAGCCTTCGGACCTAATCAGTGCCTACCCAGCCTTAAAGCCGTCTTTCCAGCTTCGAACCGTGGCGAACACGGCCAAGGTACTGTCTAACGTGCGACCCGCATGCCGTTCTGCGGCACGCCTCACAGTCTCGGTGGAGCAGCGCAAGAACGGATTCACTTTGCGCTCCAGTTCAATATTGGAAGGCAAAGTGATTTGATCGACGTCACGTTTTGCGCGTGAACGCTCGAAGTAACTTTTGAGTTCGCTATTGTCGGGCTCGACCGCTAGTGCAAACCGCAAGTTGGAAAGCGTGTATTCGTGCGTGCAGTACACCAGCGTCTCGTCGCCGAGCGCAGCCAGTTTGTCCAGTGAAACGGTCATTTGTTCCGCGGTGCCCTCGAATAAACGCCCGCAACCGCCGGAGAATAAGGTATCCCCGCAAAACAGTGCGCCGTGTCCCACGTAGGCGATGTGTCCTGCGGTATGCCCTGGCACATCCAATACGTCGAAGCTCATTCCTAATGACGGGAATTCCGCTCGATCCCCCTCGTGGAGCGACCGGGAATCTCCGGGAATGCGCTCGTTTGCGGGCCCGAAGACCGGTACGGGATGAGCGGTCGTCAGTTCGACGATGCCGCCGATATGATCCGCATGATGGTGCGTCACCAAGATCCCGGCGAGCGACCACCGCCGGTCGCGTAATGCCGACAGCACTGGCTGGGCGTCGCCGGGGTCCACCACGACGATCTGCTGCGGATCGCGCGGCGCGTGGATGGCCCAAATGTAGTTGTCTGTAAATGCCCGCAGCGCCGTCACTTGCAACGCGTTGGGCGGCACGGTTTCCGGCACTGGGGCGGGCTCGTTGATTAGAAGGTGTCGTATTTAACCTGCCGCAGCACATTGCGGCAAGCTCCGCTATGCTTGCGTCATGACAGCGCCTTCGTCCATTGCAACCTGGTTACGGTCGCCGCTCGGTCAGCGTGTGTATGCGCTTGAGCGCAAACATGTCGCTGAAGCGCTGACACAGGTATTCGGCTGGCAGTTATTGCAGATCGGGAACTGGGGCGACGATCACGGATTACTCAACGAGGCGCGCACACAGCACAAGGCGGTTTTGTCGCGTGCTTGGCGGGCCGATCCAGCGGTGGAGTCGAACGCGGTATCGATAGTGCAATCGCGCACGGATGCCCTAGGCATTGCATCCGATTCCGTCGACGCCGTCTTTTTGCCCCACACCTTAGAGTGCGAGCCGGATCCGCATGCCGTCTTGCGCGAAGTGGAACGAGTCTTGATGGGCGACGGCCATCTCATTGTGTTGGGATTCCGGCCGCTGTCGATGTGGGGTATGCGGCACTTAATGGCTCGTGACGGGTTTCCGCCCGGCACCGAACGATTGCTTGGCGAACGTCGGCTGCGTGACTGGTTGAAATTGCTTGGTTTTGAAATCGTCGATGCACACCGCTATCTTTTTACTTGGCCATGGGGTCGAGCCGCGCCTGGCGCCGAGCGGTTTCTGGAAGTCGTCGGCGAGCGAGCATGGCCGATATTTGCCGGGGGCTATTTGCTGAAAGCGCGCAAACGCGTGTACGCCATGACGCCGGTTCGTTTCCGTTGGCGCAAGCGATCGCAGGCTGTCGGCGGATTGATCGAGCCGGCGACGCGCGTGCAGGGCAATCGCCCGTAAGTATCGATACGGCGCCACAAGAAAGCCATCGAACCCTGCGGGTCATTGATCGCCGCAACAGTTAACATCGCATCCACCATTTGCTTATCCTCCTCCTAGCCCCAGCTCAGCCAAATGCGCCAAATCATCGTCGACACAGAAACCACTGGTCTTGAGCCTGAGCAAGGGCACCGCATCATCGAAATCGGCTGCGTCGAAGTGATTAATCGACGTGCGACGGGACGCACCTTTCATCGTTACTTGCGGCCGGATCGTGAAGTCGATCCGGGTGCGTTGCAGGTACACGGCATTACCAACGAATTTTTGGCGAATCAACCGCGCTTTCCCGACGTGGCGTCGGAGTTAATCGAATTTATCCACGGCGCCGAACTGGTGATTCACAACGCGCCGTTCGATGTTGCCTTTTTGGATGCCGAGTTCAGGCGTCTGTCGCCGTCCCAAAAGCGCGTTGCCGAGTTCTGTCAGGTGCTGGATACATTGGCGCTTGCCCGCAAGATGCATCCCGGTCAGCGCAATGGCTTGGATGCGCTCTGCAAGCGTTACAGCGTCGACAATTCGCATCGCGAGTTGCACGGTGCCTTGCTGGACGCACGCATTTTGCTCGATGTCTATTTGGCGATGACCGGCGGTCAGAGCGCGTTGGTGCTGGGCGAGGAGACGTCGACCGGCAAGATCGATAGCGTCGTGCAGGAGAGGGCGCAACGACCCGCGGGGCAATTAAAAGTCATACGCGCATCCGCAGCCGAATTGGCTTTGCATGAAAAATCCCTGACATCGCTCGATAAGGCTAGCGGCGGCAAGACGTTGTGGCGGAGCGTCGCGCAGTGACTCGATCGCTTCCGCAAGCGCTGGTGCGGAACTTTCTCGGCCACTCGCCGAGTTGGTACAAATGGACGATTGTAGGGTGCTTACTGGTCAACCCATTGATCCAGTATGTCGCCGGACCCGCGGTGGCCGGTTGGTGCATCGTCGCCGAATTTATCTGCATGTTGGCGATGGCGCTGAAATGCTATCCGCTGCAGCCGGGCGGACTGCTGGCGATTGAAGCGTTGTTAATGGGGCTGGCCACGCCGGCTTCCGTGTATCAGGAGACAGTGGCCGCGTTTCCGGTGATCTTGCTGTTGATCTTCATGGTGGCGGCGATCTACTTCCTGCGCGATCTCCTATTGTTCGTATTTACCAAGCTGTTGCTGAGCATCGGATCGCAGACGGCGTTGGCATTGTTGTTTTGCGCGACGGCAGCATTGCTATCCGCGTTTTTGGACGCGCTTACGGTGCTGGCGGTGGTTATCACCGTCGGCGCGGGATTCTATGAGGTTTATCACCGGGTAGCGTGCGGCCGCAAGCACGACGATGCGCACGATGTCGGCGGCGACGATGTTGTAGGCGAAGTACATCGCACCGATTTAGATTCCTTTCGCGCGTTCTTACGCGGCTTGATGATGCACGCGGCCGTCGGCACGGCATTGGGCGGCGTAACAACGCAAGTCGGCGAGCCGCAAAATCTTTTAATCGCCGAGCAAGCGGATTGGAGCTTTGTCGAATTCTTCGTGAAAGTCGCGCCTGTCTCTATGCCGGTGCTTGCGGTAGGCTTGTTTGTTTGCATCACCGTCGATCGGTTGCGCTGGTTCGGTTACGGCACGCCTCTGCCGTCGGCAGTACTGCACGTACTGCGCGAGCATCATGCGGCGCAGATGTTGCGACACTCCGCGCGCGAGCAAGCAATATTGATAGTGCAGGCGTTGGCCGCCGTGTTGTTGGTGCTTGGTTTGGGCTTTCATATCGCCGAGGTCGGATTGGTAGGGTTGGCGATCATCGTGTTCGCAACTGCCTTTACCGGCATCACGGAGGAGCATCGCATCGGCAAGGCGTTCGAGGCCGCATTGCCCTTCACGGCGTTGCTGGTGGTGTTCTTTGCAGTCGTTGCCGTTATCCACGATCAGCATCTATTCGAGCCGGTGATCGAACGCGTGTTCGCTCTCGAAGGCAGAGCGCGATTGGCGATGATGTATATCGCCAACGGCGTACTCTCGTCGATTAGCGATAATGTGTTCGTCGCGACGATCTATATCCGCGAAGTAAAGGCTGCACTGCTACAGGGCGTCATCACGCGTGACGAATTCGAACAATTGGCGGTGGCGGTGAATGTCGGTACGAATATTCCCAGCGTTGCGACGCCGAACGGTCAGGCGGCATTTTTGTTTCTGCTCACGTCCACCTTGGCGCCCTTAATTCGATTGTCATACGGACGCATGCTATGGATGGCGTTGCCCTATACGGTGGCACTAACCCTAACGGGCTGGGTGGCGGTAGTGTGGTGGTTATGAGGTCGCGCATTGACCATAAAACCTCGACTTCCGGTGACCTGCGTCTCGCCAGCGGCGTGTGGGCTATGGCATCCTTGCGCGCCTTTTCCCTCGTATTAGATTAGGAATATTTCTCAATGCCTAAGTCGGCCACGTTTTCCCTAAAGACCACCAAGATTGGCGTGCTGGGATTGGGTTATGTCGGTTTGCCGCTAGCCGTAGAGTTCGGCAAACGCTATCCCACGGTGGGATTCGATATCAAAGCCGCGCGCGTCGCCGAACTTAAGTCCGGCAAAGACAGTACTTTGGAAGTCGAGCCGGAGGAACTCAAAGCAGCCAAGAAGTTGACCTACTCGCACGAAGTTGGCGATATCCGCGCCTGCAATTTCTACATAGTGACGGTGCCGACGCCGGTAGATAAACACAATCGACCCGACTTACGTCCTATTGAAGGAGCCAGCGGGTTTTTGGGTAAGGTTCTAAAAAAAGGCGATGTAGTTGTGTATGAGTCGACGGTTTATCCGGGATGCACGGAAGAGGTGGCAGTGCCGATCTTGGAGAAAGTGTCGGGCCTCAAGTACAACCGCGATTTTTTC
>Ga0315910_10001717_pt1 | contig 19862 bp, 11 predicted proteins | sample EdamamesoilMG_FD_204470 | JGI IMG/M metagenome (GOLD analysis project Ga0315910, IMG submission 204470) | Garden soil microbial communities collected in Santa Monica, California, United States - Edamame soil | ecosystem: Environmental > Terrestrial > Soil > Garden | place: USA: California...
CGATGAGTGGATCTGATTGATATAGCTGGGAATTTCAGCGACGCCCGGAGGCAGTATGGGGCGGTGATACGCGCCCACGGCAACCACCACCTGACCGGCGAGGATGCGAGCGGCCGTCGTCTCGAGCAAGTAACCGTCTCGGGCGCGGTTGAGCTTCTGCACCGAGACGCCTTCGCGCACGGGCGCCCCGAAGGAGGCGGCGAACGCCTCGACGTACGCGACGATCTCGTCTTTGAGCATGAAACCGTCGGGGTCGTCACCGCGGTACGGAAAGCCGGGGAGCTGACACTGCCAGTTGGGCGTCACCAGACAAAAGTTGTCCCAACGTTTGGTGCGCCAGGCGTCCGCGATGCGTGCCTGCTCGAGCACGACGTGCTTGATCCGGCGCTGTGTCAAGTAGTAGCTCACCGAGAGGCCGGCTTGACCGGCACCGATCACGACGACCGGGAAGCGTTCGATCATGGCGTCTTACTCTTACCCTTTCCCGTTCCGCTGGCAGGCGCGGCTTCGTGGTTGGAGTTGAAGTCCAAGGGGGGCAGGTACGAGCCCTCGTGAAACGCGACGACCTCGAGCATGCCCTCGGCGTCGACGAGCCGCGCGCGCCGCTCGAGGGCAGCGAGCTGGTCGAGCGCCGCCGAACACGAGAAGCCGTACTTCCGTCGCACGCGTTCGGCTCCGATGTTCAGCGCTGCGCGGGCGCGCTCCATGAACTCGAAGACAGGCAGTGGCTCACCGCTCGGCAGCAGCTCGCGCACCACCAGCGAAGGTGAGTAGCAGCGTTCCAGGGTGCCATCGGGCCAGCGGATGTCGAAGCGGATTTCGGGCATCAGTTCACCACCTGTTCGAGGGGTCGAAAGCTGCTGGGCGCGAGCGGAGTTACCGAGGAACTTGCCGGGATTCCGAGCACTCGCTCGTAGACCTCGAGGTGCCGGGCGGCAGCGCTCCCCCAACTGAAACAGCGAGCGCGCGCGATCGCCGCTTCGGCTACGGCAGCCCGGCGCCGGTAGGCGCGCCCGAGTCCGCGGCTGATCGAGGCGACCGAGGTGGCTTCCACGAAGGTTGCGCAGATCGGGTCGAGGTACTCTTCGAAAGGCAGGCCGCGACTCACCACGACCGAGGTGCCGCTCGCCATCGCTTCGAGGATGGAAAGCCCCCAGCCCTCGAGCGACGCGGCGTGCAACAGGACGTCCGCGGCGCGGTAGCAGGCGTCGAGCTCGGCTTCCGTCAGCACGCCGAGGATGCGCACGTTCCGCTGCACGGCGTCGGGGAGCGAGCCCAGGCAGCGGTGAAAGTCCCGCACGTACTCGTCGTGGTCCCAAATGCTTGCCCCGCCGACGACGAGCCAGCGCGCCGCGGGGTGCACCCCCGCGAAGCTGGCGAAGGCGCGCAGCATATTGAGGCTGTTCTTGCGAGGCTCGATGCCGCCTACGCTGAGCACGAGCGGCGCGGCATCGGGGATCGCGAGACGCGCGCGCAGCTCTCGGGCGAGCGCGGGTGCCTGTTCGGAGAAGCGCGCCGGGGCTACGCCGTTTTCGATCACCGGGGTCTTCAGACCGAACGCCGCGAGCACCGACTTGTGGGTCGACCAGCTGACGCTCACGCAGGCGTCCGCCATGTGAATCGAGCGCGCCTGGCAAGCTCTGAGGAACTGACTCTCGAAGTCATCTAGGTGGTGTACCGTGCGTACTAGCGGCACCGACGGCTCGGCGTGCAACAGGCCGCTCGCGACCAGGCAATCCTGCGCGTGCATGACGTCGTGGCGGAGGCCGCTCCGCTTCACGTAGCTTTTTACCTCGCTGACGCGCTGGCGGATCAACGCTTCAGGATCGTTCGGTGCGGGGCCCGCGGGCATCAAGCGTAGCTCGCACTCGAGTCCTCGGTAGAAGCCGCCGCGATCTTTGTCGAGCGCGTAGAGCACGGCGTGATGCCCGAGCTCGACGAGTGCTTCAGCCAGCGCCGCCGCACACACCACACTGCCGCGCGGTTTCGTCGAGTAGGTGAACAAGCCGATGCTCAGAACCATGTGTCCTCCGACTCGGCGCACGCAGCCGCCAGCGAAGCAGCGTTGCTGGCCGTGCGCGCAGCCCGAGCTCCCCGTGGCCCGCAAAACCCGGTCAAGCGGCTGTGTTCTAGGTCCAGGTAGGGGACCCGCTCGCGCCCGCTCCTGAGCTCCACGCGCGGCGCGGCCTGAAACTCGCCCACCCTAGCGCAGGCGACGCCGCGTGCGCGGAAGCTGCTCAGCACCGCCTCGGAGTCCCCCGGGCGGCTCGCCAACAGAAACCCGTAGCTCGGAAACGACAAGAGCCAGCGCTCGAGCTCCACACTTTCGGGAGTCGGGATCTGGTCCAGATCGAGGTGGGCGCCGCAGCCGCTCGACTCGCACAGCATGGCGAGTGTCCCGGGGATGCCCGCCATGCTGATGTCCTTACCTGCATGCACCAGACCGGCTTCGCGGAGCTCGGGCAACAGGGCGTGCTGCGACCGCAGCCGCGCGCTGGTCGCACAGGTGGCTGCGTTGAAGTTGTTCCCGCGCCCGCGATAGCTGCCTCTGAGATCGACCGCCAGCAGCAGATCGTCGCCGGGGCGCGCGTCGAAGCTGGTGATGAGTTGCCGTGCCCGGCCCAGAATCGCGACGCACACGATCGACTGGTCGGGGGCACGTCCGGTATGGCCGCCCACGATGGGCACACCGTAGGCGTCGGAAGCCGCACGCATGCCTTCTAGAATGCGTGGGTTGTCGGCCTTCGCGCCCGCGAAGACCACGTCGACCGCAGCGATCGGCGTTCCACCCATGCTGCTGACGTCGCTGACATTCACCATGATCGAGCAGAAGCCAGCGAACCACGGATCTTGCGCGACGAAGTCGGGCAGCATGCCCTCGGCCGCGAGCAGCAGGTGACCCAGCGGATCGGGCAGAGCCGCGGTGTCGTCGCCGTTCGGGACGCTGCAGCGGGGCGATCCTGGCAACCCAGGTAGGAGCGGGCAGCGCTCGAAATGCTGGGAGGCGAGTTGCACGTCGCGTTTGGCGACGAGCCCGCCGGCGTTCTGCAGCCTCTGGCTCAGCGCCGCCAGCGTCATTCAGGGATCTCCGGTGCTGGCAGGGGTGTGAAGTCGCCGAGCCGAGCTTGCATCAGCGCGTGCGTGACGCCCGACACCTGCGCTTGGCCAACCACCTCGAAGTGATGGCGCTGAAAGTAGCGGACGTTGCCGAGTTGCACCGTGGCCAAGAAGCATTGGCAGCCCGCGCCGAGCGCTGTCCGGACCGCCGTCTTGATCAGGGTTTCGCCGACGACGCCGTGGCGGCGATACGACGGACACACCCCGAGGCGTCCGCCGAACCAGCGGTCCTGTCCGACCGGATACACCCGAACCACGCCGACTACCGCGTCTGGCATGCCTGCGCTCAGGCTCAGCGCCACGATCGGCGTGGCGCGTTCGTCGTGCTCGTCGCGATCCGTCTCCAGGAACAAGCGCTGCTCACCGGTGAAGATCGCCCGCCGGAGCCGCCAGTATCCAGCTAGTTGCCACGGCTCCCGGGCGACGCGAGTTTCGATGCCCGGCGAGCGAAACGCACGCACGCGGCCGCCCCAGGGGTAGATCGCGTCAAGCACCGGCTGCCCTTTCGGTGTGCCGTTCGGCGTGCGCCAGGGTTTCGCGGCTCTTCAGCGTCGAACAAGCACCGCAGCGCCCGCAGCCCGCATGGATGTCCTGGCTCTTGAGCCCGGCCACGGCAAGCTCTCGCGCCACGCGATCGAGCAGGTCGTTCATGAACGCGGCGTCGGGGGGCGGGTGGTCCGCGAGCGGTGTGCCCGAGATCGGCACGAACGGCACGACGAAGCTGTAGACGCCAAGCCGGGCGAGCTCGCGGGTCGCGAGCACGATCGCATCCGCGGGGTCGCCGAGCCCCGCCAGAACGTAGGTGGTCACTTGGCCGCGTCCGAAGACGGCAACGGCGGCCTCGAAGGCTGTGTAGTAGCGAGCCACGCTCACTTCCGCCTTGCCCGGCATGATGCGGCGTCGCACGGATTCGGTCACCGCCTCGAGGTGCATGCCCAGGCTGTCGACTCCTGCGGTTTTCAGCCGATCGAACCAGATGAAGTCTTCGGGCGGCTCGCACTGCGCCTGCAGCGGCAGCCGCACGCGCTCCCGGATGGCGCGCGCGCTTTCCTCCAGGATCTGCGCGCCACGATCCGGTGTCGGCGGCGTGCCTGTCGTCAGCACCATGTGTTCGACGCCATCGAGTCTCACGGCCGCCTCCGCGACCTCAGCCAGATCGGTCGGTGTTTTTCGAGGAATCGTGCGGTGCCCCGACAATGACTGCCCGATGGCGCAGAATTGGCACGAGGTCTCGCGCTTGGCAAAGCGAACGCAGTTCTGCAGCACGGTCGTTGCCAGCACCCGGTCGCTGTGCAACGTGGCGATCTTGAAGTAGGGGATCCCGCTCGCGGTGCTGAGCCCGTAGAACTTGGGTACGGCGGGGAAGCGCACACTGGCGATTGCGACGCCGTCGCGGGTCAAGAGCGCGTCGCCTGGGACACCCGCGCCAGCAGCGAGGGGTTCGATAGAGTACGGAGAATTCGCCGCGCCCCGCGTGAAGACGGGGACCATCAGGGTGTGCCCGCCGATCTGCAGCGCTTTGTGATCGGACGGACCGGCGCCACCCACCCGGCTCACGCCGAGCTCGAGTTTCTCTGACCAGCGCACGCCGCGCGCCTGCAGTTCGCTGTGGAGCGCCGCGTCGTGCGCGGCGTTGGGAACGCCCGTGCCCGCGGCAACGCCGTGGACGCTGTTCCGCGTATTAGCCGGCAATAACGGCAGCTGCAGCCTCTGGCTCATGACCATGCTCCTGTTCCAGTGGGGTGTGCCCGCCGCTCTCGGTCACGCCGGATTCTGTCACTGTCCGTCGTCGCGTGCGGTCTATGTATAGAGACAACAGCTCGGGGCGGCTGTAGTGCCCCACGCTGTCCATCATGCGCTTGCGTTTGGTGATGAGCGACAGGTCGAGCTCCGCCATCACGCTGCCCTCCCCAGTGGTGAGCGGTTTACCCAAAAGCGCGCCCTCGGGTGAGACGATCGCGGTGAAACAGCCGCCTTGCAGTGCCTGGTCGAGGCCGCTCGTGCCCGCGATCGCTGCCACTTGCTCTGGCGCGAGGTAACCCGTCGCGTTCACGACGAAGCAACCACTCTCGAGCGCGTGATGGCGGATGGTTACCTCGATCTGATCGGCGAAGATCTGGCCGACCATCGAGCCCGGGAACATGCCGACGTGGATCTGCTCGTGGTCGCTCATCAAAGCATAACGCGCGAGTGGGTTGTAGTGCTCCCAGCACGCGAGTTGCCCGATGCGGCCGACGCGCGTATCGACAGCGCAGAGTCCCGAGCCGTCGCCCTGACCCCAGACCATGCGTTCGTGGTAGGTCGGTGTCAGCTTGCGCCGCGCTTGGACCAAGCGACCGTCGGCGTCGAACAGGAGTTGGGTGTTGTAAAGCGTACCGTGGTCACGCTCGTTGACCCCTATCGCCACCACCACGCGGTGCTTGCGCGCGCATTCCGCCAGCGCCGTCGGCGTGGGCCCGGGCAACGTCACGGCCTCCGCGTAGAGCGCGAGGTGCTGTCGACCCATCGTCGCTGGCGGCGTGATGAATGAGAAATACGGGTAGTAGGGGATGACCGTCTCGGGAAACACCACGAGCTCCGCACCTTGCCGGGCCAGCGTGGCGATGGCTTCGCAGACCTTGCGCGTGGTCGCCTCGCGACCGTCCAAACAGGGTGAAAGCTGAACGGCCGCGGCGACGACTTTTCGGGGTGCACTCATGGCCCAGTGATCCGGCTCGCTACATCGTCCAGGTGTTGAGGATGAAGGCGTTGTTCTTGCGGTGCAGCAGGATCAGATCGAGCACGTCGAGCGGGTTGATCGGGCGGATCCCTTCCATCAAGCTGGGTTCACCGTGGCCGTAAAGCGCCTGCAGCGCGAAGCGACAGGCATAGGCCTTGCCGCCTTCTTCCAGAAACTTCTTCAGCGTGTTGTTCATGGCGAGGTGCCCAGGGAAGGCTTCGTCGCCCAACTTGGGAAACCCCCGCTGCACCCCCAGCGTCACCCCCGGCCCGTAGAGCAACACGGACGTCTCGAACCCCTTGCGCTGTAAGCGAACCGCCTGCAATAGATTTACGAGGCCAATCGAGCCTTCGAAGGCGACCGTGTGGAAAGTGACGAGCGCCTTCTCGCCGGGGGCCGCCTTGACGTCTTCGAAGACTTTCTCTTCGTAGTCGACGAGAAAATCTCCGGACTTGTTGGGTTTGAGATCGACTTTGGGCATGTTGACTCCTTGGCTAGAGGGCGTTGCTCGCGCTCGGCGAGTCCCTCTAGCGAGAAGCGTGCCCGCGCCCTGATACACACGTGGGGCGCGGTCGCGTCGCGCTGTGCTGCCGCTTTTGCTCGGGTGCCGAGAGCAGTTTCGATCTTGTCGAGCTGATGTCAGAAACGCCGACGAAACTCACGAGTTTTTGGATCCACGAATACTTGCGAGGTGGCGTCACGGATTTCCGAGGCTGTCCGTTTCGAACCGATAGAAGCAGCGAGCCCGCACGGGATCGATCGCCGCAGCTCACTCGCCCCGCTGGATGCCGAGCGCCTTCATCTGGTACGAGAGCGTGCTGGGTTTCAAGCCGAGCAACGCCGCTGCTCCGTGCTGTCCGGAGATCTTGCCGTGACAGCGCCGCAGCGCTTTCACGATGTTGGCTCGCTCGAGCTCGCGGAAGCGAGCCGCCGGGATCACCGCGTCGTTTGGGCCGGCGCTCGAAGCTTCGTCGAGCGGGTCCGTCGCTGACGACTCGCGAACGCTGGACGGTCCGGTCGATGCCGCTCGGGCCGCGGGCAACCCAAGGCTCAAGCGCTGGTCGGTGTGTTTCGCCATCACCACGGCCCGTTCGATCAGGTTGCGCAACTCTCGAACGTTGCCGGGGAAGTGGTAGGCGGTCAGCGCCCGTTCGTCGTCAGGGGAAAGCGCCGGCACCTTGAGGTTCAGGTGACTCGAGAAGCCCGCCAAGAACTGCCGCGCCATCGGCGCGATGTCTTCGGGGCGCTCTCTTAGCGGCGGAACCGAGATCGGGACCACCTTCAATCGATAGTAGAGGTCCTCTCGGAAGCGACCCACACGGATCTCGCTCTCGAGGTCGCGGTTGGTCGCGGCGACGATGCGGACGTCCACCCGCTTCGTGCGGTCGTCTCCCACGGGTTCGAATTGCCCTTCCTGCAACACGCGCAGCAGCTTGCCCTGCAGCTCCAATGGGATCTCGCCCACCTCGTCCAAGAACAGGGTGCCGCTGTCGGCGAGCGCGAACCTGCCAGCGCGCTGGCGGGAAGCCCCACTGAACGCTCCCTTGACGTGGCCGAAAAACTCGCTCTCGAAGAGCTCACGGGGTACCGATGCGCAGTTGACCTTCACGAGCGGCTGCTCCGCTCGCGGGCTTTCTTCGTGGATCGCCGATGCGATGAGCTCCTTGCCTACGCCGCTCTCGCCCAAAATGAGGACGTTGGCATGGGTGCGGGCGACGGCGCGCACTTCGTCGAGCACGCGCTGCATCGCGCGGCTCTCAGCGATGAGCGGGCCTGGGTGCATTGCGCGGCGCATCTCTCTGCGCAAGTAGTCGTTCTCGCGTTCCAGGCGCTCTTTGAGGCCCGCGATTTCTTCGAAGGCGCGGGCATTCGCGATGGCTACCGCTGCATGATCGGCGAACACACGCAGCCAATCCAGATCGGCCTTGCCCAGACGTTTCCGCGAGAACAGGGCCACCACGCCCAGGGTCTCGCCCTTGAACGCCAGCGGCTGCCCGGCGAACGACTCGATGTTTTCTCGCTCGGCCCACTCCGGCTGCAGCAACCAGTCGCGCGGACCCCGCTGCAACAGCAAGGGACGGCCCGTGGAGGCGATCTTGCCGACCTTGCCGTAAGACAGTGGAATGCGTTCGTGGCCCCCATCCGTCCGCGACCAGCGCACGCTCGGGTCGACGATGGAGAAGCCGACGCTGGCGCGGAGTCGCAAGCCGCGTTTGCCACTCTCGTCTTCGATCAGCCACACGCGCGCGAGCGCGACGCCGTCGGTCATGCCCAGACCCCGCACCATCTCGTCGAGTACCTGCGCCGGGGACGTGGCTTGCGCCACGCTGAGGGCGAGCGTTTGGAGAGCGTCGAGCTGCACGGCTGAACCTGAACGAGTATTCATCCGAGCCACGACGCGCTGGTATCGAGCAAGTGTCGGCCGAGTTTCCCGCTTTTGCGCAGTTGGCCTGCGCAGTGATCGATGCTAGGCTGCTCGTAGTGACCGATTCGTTCGCCGCCATCACAGGTGCCTACGCGCAGAGCACCGGCTGTTGTTGCTGTCGTATCGAGGGCGGCTGTCTGCGTCGGTCTATCAGTTGAACTGATTCAACCTCGTAACCTACAGAGCCGCCAGAGTTGGGCGGCGCGGTTACGAACGTCGTCCGAGTCGTGGCGGCAAGGAGTCTCTCCATGCTGCACTTGTACGATACATCGCGACGCCAGAAACGAAGCTTCAGCCCCGCGCGCGCGCCCGAAGTCACCGTGTATTCCTGCGGTCCCACCGTGTACGCGCGGCAACACCTGGGCAACCTGCGCCCGTACGTGTTTGCCGACACATTGTGCCGCACGCTCGAACTGTTCGGCTACCAGCCGCGGCAGGTGATCAACATCACCGACGTTGGGCACCTGACCGACGACGCCGACCAAGGCGATGACAAACTCGAAGTGAGCGCCCGAGCGACCCGACGTTCGGCTCGCGACATTGCTCTAGAGTACACCGCGCTGTTTCAGCGCGACCTCGCGCTGGTCGGCGTGCGGCCGCCTGCCGTCTGGGCGGTTGCGACCGAGCACATCCCCGAACAGCTCGAGCTGATTCGCATCCTCGAGGCGCGCGGCTACACCTATCGCACCAGTGACGGCGTCTACTTCGACAGCGCGCGAGTCGACAGACTCGGGCGATTGACGGCGCTGGCGCGCTCCGAACTGCGCACCCAAGACCGTGTCGTGGGCACTGAGAAGCGGCAGGCGACCGACTTTGCGCTCTGGAAGTTCTCGCCCGAAGGCGCCCGCCGGCAGATGGAATGGCCGAGTCCCTGGGGCACCGGCTTCCCCGGTTGGCATACGGAATGCGCTGCCATGGCGACCAGACATCTGGGAGCTCCCATCGACATCCACACCGGTGGCGTCGACCACATCCCCGTGCACCACGAGAACGAGATCCTTCAAGCCGAGGCGGCGTACGGAGCGGCGCCCTGGGTGAGAACCTGGCTCCACTCGGAGTGGGTCATGCTCGATGGCGTCAAGTTGGCGAAGCGGGATGGCCGTGTGCCGAACCTGGACGACGTGGTGGCTCGGGGTTACCACCCGAGGGCCTATCGGTTGCTGCTACTCGGGGCACACTATCGCACCAAGCTGCACTTCACTTGGCAGAGCATCGACGCGGCCGCGCGCGCCCTCGCTCGCTTGCGTCAGCGAGTGGGGCTCCTGAGCGAAGCTGCCTTGCGCGAAAGCTGTGCCGACGCGCCGCGAGTCCCTCCCGAACGACCGGGATTCGAGGCATTCATGGACGCGCTTGCGGATGATCTCGACACGCCCAAGGCGCTCGCGACCTTGTTTCGGCTCGTGGACGCGCGCGATGTGCCCGTCCCGCTGAAGTACCGGAGCGCGCTCGCCATGGCGGATGTGCTCGGGCTGGACTTGGCGCCCGCGGCGCCAAGCGCTTCGGCGGGCGCCCCAGTGGTCGCGTCCTCTCCGACGGTCGCGTCCTCTCCGACGGTCGCGTTTCAAGAGGCTGTCCAGCTGATGCACGCTCGCGATGAGGCGCGGTTCGCCCAAGCCTGGGCCCGTGCTGACGACCTGCGTCGCCGCATCCTCGACCTCGGGTACCGTGTCGAGGACACCGCGACGGGGGGGCGTTTGATCGCGTGCCCCCAAGACTCCGAGCAAGAGTGACGCTGCTGCGATCGACCTGCCGCTGGTCGATCTTCTGACGGTCGATCTACGACCACTCGCGGGTATGAGCGATTGGAACAAAATGCGAACGCGCGTCCATCGCTCGTGCTCTGCCTGTGAAACTTTCCGATCCAAGCGTGCAGGCGCCGCCTGTGGGCACACCGAGCCTGAACAATCCAGCTGCGAGTGGAGGCCATTCTCGGTTTTTCGTTTGGAGATTCGGTGTTTAGAGAAAAGACTCTGCGTAGATGAATCGTCCTGCTTTCGCTTGTCTCTTCCTCGGTTGTGTCGTGCCTTTCCTGGCAGAAGCTGGTTGCGCCAATCAGGTGCCTGACGACGCGGACGCCAGCGGTTCGAACGACAACGCCGCCAGCGGCACGGTGACGAGCGGTGGCCAGCAGACCGTCACCTCGGGCGGTACCGTTACCACGGGCACGGTGGGGACTACGGGTGGCGGCGGCGCAGGCAACTCGACGACCAGCACCGCGACGACGACCACCACCACCAGCGGAGGCTCGACGTCGTCGACCACCGGCACGGGGGGAGCCGGAGGCAGCAGCACGACCGATGGGGGAACGACCGCGGGGACCGGCGGTCGCGGCCCGACGGCGCCCTCTGCGACCGCTAAATTCCCGTTCCCACAGAATCGCGAAAGTGAGCACTGCGTCTATCCGGCGGCCTACGCCAATGCGGACGTGCGGGCTCTGTACGACGAGTGGAAATCCCACCTGGTGACCTCGGAGGGCGCAGGTGGGTTCCGGAGGGTTGCCCGGGTCGCGGAGCATATTCTCGAACCCAACTCCACGGTTTCCGAGGGCATCGCCTATGGAATGCTGATTTCGGTCTACATGGATGACCAGCCGCTCTTCGACGACCTATGGCGCTACGCTCTCAAGTACGGCTGGACGTCAGGAAATGGCGACCAGACCCTATTGATGAACTGGTACATCCACGCTGACGGCAACGTGTCTCCCGGCGGAGGCGACGACCCAGCGGGCAACGGTGCCGCTACCGATGCGGATGAAGACATCGCATTTGCTTTGGTCATGGCCGATCGGCAATGGGGTGGCGGTGGCGCGCTCGAACGCAGCTACATCGAGTACGCGCAAGAACTGATCAGCGACATCTGGACCTACGAAACCGTCGATGAACGCTTGCCCAAGAACGGCTCCGGTTGGGGCGGCGACAACAACCTGAACATCTCGTATTTTGCTCCGGCGTACTATCGAGTGTTTGCCAAGGTGACCGGCGACAACCGCTGGAGCTCCAACGTGGTCGACTACGTCTACACCGTTATCGGCAACAACCTGAATGCGGAGAACGGTAACGAAGACAACGGGTTGGTTCCCGCATGGTCTCAGAGCAACGGCACCCCGGCCAGTCATACGAGTTCGCTCCCGTTCCACTTCCAGTACGATTCGTGCCGTACCCCCTTCCGGATTGGGCAAGACGCTTGCTGGAATGGCGAGGCTCGCGCGCGCGACTACGTCGCGAAGACGAGTCGATTCTTCAGCGAGATCGGCGCAGCGAACATCTCGGACGGTTACGAGCTCAACGGCACGCCACGACCCGAGTTTCCCGATTCTTTTGGCGGCCTGTCCGGCGCCTTCATTGGACCCGCGGCGGTCGGTGCCCTCCATGACGGCGCGTTCGCCAGCTTTGTTGACAGCGCCTACGCGCTCGTCCGAGAGAATGATGCTTGGGCGGGGGGCCAGTACTACGACGAGTCGTGGTTGATGATGTCGATCCTGATGATGACCGGAAACTTCCTCGACTACACACAGTACGACTGACAATCGAGTAACGACTGACTCGAGTAACGACCAAGTGGACGAGTGTTAATCGAGCAACGACCAGTCTTGCGACCCACAGTGGGTCACCGACGGTCTCGGGCGCCAGCCAGAGCGAACGGGCTGCCACCACCTGCCAGGGGCAAGCGACCCACAGTGGGTCACCGACGGTCTGGGCACGAGGCAGGCCAATCAGCAAAAAGATCCGGTGTCGGGTTGACTGTCGGCGTGCACAGCTCGTCAACAGGCTGCGGATAGCCTGTGTATAGCAGGTGCTAATCAGCCGGTGGCGCGGGGCCCCGTGCGAGGCCCGTCGCCATTTCAGCTCGAATTCTCTGGCGGCCTTTGGGCCGGTGTGCTTTTGGCGCAACTGAGATTTCCGCGCGGCCGATGAGGGTGGCAGGTCGTGAAAACCGTAAACCACCGTCTGCGCCCGGGGGGCGCCAGCATGGCTGTCTTCAGCATGGCTGTCTTCAGCATGCACTGCGCACCAGCCCGGCCTGAAGCCAGCGGGGTGGGTTGCGGCTCGAAGCGGACGCCAGATTCCGGGGTCCCGGTGCCGTCGAGTGGCAACGCTGCTCCGACGCCGGCGAGTATCGCGCAGGTTCAAGGTGCGGCGCACCGGTCTCCGTTCCTCGACCGCTACGTACAGGTTGAGGGCATCGTGACGTTGATTCGAGACGACGGCTTCTATCTTCAGTCGGAGGTCGCTGATGCGGATCCAGCGACGAGCGAGGGTCTCTTCGTGGTCACCTCTGGATCGATCGAGGTAGCGCCTGGCAACAAGGTCACGGTCAGCGGCCGCGTGGTAGAAACGCGGCCAGGCTGCAGCGACTGTAGTCCCGATGAAGCCGCCTATGGCTACTTGAGCGCGACCGAGATTGCGTCGCCCAGCAGCGTCCATGTCGAAGCACTGGCTGCGCGGCTGCCGGATCCCGTCTTGATCGGGGCGGCCGGCCGCAGGCCGCCCACGTCCACCGTCGACAGCGATACCAGCGGGGACGTCGAAGCCTCGAGCCTCGGTGACTTCGACGCATGTGGCGACGCGATCGACTTTTACGAATCGCTGGAACACATGCTGGTTCGTGTCGACGGGGCGCGCGCGGTAGGTCCAACGACCAGCGACGGTGAGATTGCCGTTGTTGGCGACGAGGGACGCTACGCGACAGGGCTCTCGGCACGCGGCGGCATCGTCGTGCGGGCGGGAGATTCGAATCCGGAGCGCATTCTCATCGACGACGCGCTCGTCCGCGACCCACCCCACGTCGACGTTGGCGCCCACTTCGCGGAACCGGTCGAGGGCGTGATGGGTTACGCCACGGGCAGCTTCAAGCTGTTCAATTCCGCTCGGCTGGTGATCGAGGGTGCGAATGACCTCAGTCGCGAGGAGCTCTCGCTCGGCGAGCGTGCGGTGAACGAACTCGACGTCGCGACGTTCAATCTCGAAAACCTCAGCGCTGCGGACCCCGAGGCGCGCTTTGTCGGCTTGGCCGATCTCGTCGTTCGTACGTTGAAGTCACCCGACGTGCTCGTGCTCGAAGAGGTGCAGGACGATTCTGGTGTGGTCGACGACGGTGTGGTGACGGCCGAGGTCACGCTGGCGTCGCTCGCGCGTTCGATCGAGGCGGTCGGCGGGCCGCAGTATCAGTTCACGGCCATTGATCCCATAGATGGCAGCGATGGCGGACAACCAGGAGGCAACATCCGCGTTGCGTTCATGGTGTCGTCCGCGCGTGGGGCGAAGTTGCAAGTGCGAGCTGGAGCCGCGGCCACCACGCCGAATCGAGTGACGCAGGACGGAGGTCGGGCTCACTTGTTGTTCAGTCCGGGTCGCATCGACCCTGAGAACGCGGCGTTCACGAACAGTCGCAAGCCGTTGGCTGCCGAAATTTCGTTTCGAGGCAATAGCTTGATCGTGATTGCGAACCACTTCAGTTCGAAGGGGGGCGACGAACCGCTCTTTGGCCGGTGGCAGCCTCCGACGCTCGTCTCTGAGGCCAAGCGGGAGGCACAAGCGCATGTCGTTGCAGGCTTCGTGGCGGCGCTCACGGCCGCCGATCCCAACGTACTCTTGCTCGCCGCCGGGGACTTCAACGATTTCGAGTTCTCCCGCCCGATCGCCGTCTTGGAAGCAGCAGGCTTGAGCAACGCAGCATCGAGTCTCGCACAACCGGAGCGATATACCTATGTCTTCGACGGTAACTCGCAGGCGTTGGACCATGTATTGGTTTCGCCGAACGTCCTGCGACGTGGTTTCGAGTGCGACATCGTTCACGTCAATGCCGAGTTTCACGATAGTCTGAGCGACCATGATCCGATCGTGATTCGGATCCGCCTCGAATAGCGCGGAGATTGCCCAGCTCGCTGCGCGGCGTGAGCTCAGCCGGTGTGCCTGAGCAGCCTATTGCTTCGGCGAGCTAACACTTTGCTGATTCGGCCGGACCGCAGTCTCGGGTGCGGCCAGTTAACCAACGTCTCACGATGCTGAGTGGGAGCCTGTTGCGCATTTTTCTTGATGAAACATTTTCGGCGAGGCTCTATTAATGGGGGCTTAGAGGTGGGCGTTTGGGGGTCGAGCGGGTTCTTTGGCGATCGTCGTCGACGACCTTGAAACTTGAATAGGGCGCAAAACCCACATGCACCTTCCTCTCTGGAGCGCACCCATGTGCAAAGTTCGTTTGCTCTCGCTGATCGCCGTGGCGTGGATCGCGGCGTTGTCGTCGGGATGTCAGAATTACCCGCAGGTCATTCGCGGCGACGAGGAGTTCCCGACTGGATCTGGGGGTGAGGCCGGTTCTCCGTCGGACACCACCAGCACTACCGGCATGATCATAGTGCCGACGACGACCGGCTCGGGTGGCGCGGGCGGTGCTCCGCCGTTCGAGGGGTGCGGCGACGGGGAGATTGACGCGGCGGACGGGGAAGCGTGCGACGACGGAAACGATGCTGCTGGTGACGGTTGCGACGCCGAGTGCCAGCTCGAAGACGGCTTCAGCTGTCCCGTGCCCGGCGCGGCTTGTGAGCAGTGCGGCAATGGTATTCAGGAGAGCACCGAAGAGTGCGACGACGACAACAACGCCGATGGTGATGGTTGTGATTCGAATTGCCGCGTCGAAGAGGGGTTCGACTGCGAGATTCCTGGGCAGGAATGCAGCAACTGCGGCAACGGGATACTCGAAGGGCAAGAAGTCTGCGATGATCAGAACAACGCGGACGCTGACGGCTGTTCCGAGGATTGCTCAACCGTAGAGCTTGGCTTCTCGTGTCCGGTCAGCGGTGAGCCGTGCGAAGAATGCGGGGACGGCGTCGTGGATGCGCACGAGGCCTGCGACGACGGCAATCGCTTTTCGGCAGACGGCTGTCTCTTCAATTGCTCCGCGGTCGAGGAGGGCTACGACTGCCCGTCCGACGGCGGACCGTGTCAGTCGTGTGGAAACGGATTCCTCGAGGGCTCCGAAGCTTGCGACGACGGCAACGCCGAGGGTGAGGACGGGTGCGCCGCCGACTGCTCCGAAGTGGAAGCGGGATTCATGTGCGTGGTGCCCGGTCGCCCTTGTTACGCCTGCGGCAACAGTGTCCAAGAGGGCGCGACCGACGGGATTCACGAGGCGTGTGACGACGGCAACACGGACGAAGGCGACGGCTGCTCGGCGAGCTGCTCGCTCGAAGCCGGATCGTGGGCTTGCCCGCTGCCTGGGCAATCCTGCCTCGCCTGTGGCAATGGAAGCCTCGAGTCGGGCGACATCATCGGGGAAGAGTGCGACGACGAGAACCAAGCCGACGGTGACGGCTGCTCTGCCACCTGTCAGATCGAGCCTGGCGCGACGTGCCCGGCTCCTGGGGAACCCTGCGTCCTCTGCGGCGACTCGGTGGTGACGGCTGCGGCCGGCGAAGAGTGTGATGACGGTAACCGCTACGACCGCGACGGTTGTAGCAGCAGCTGCAAGCCGGATGCGGGCTGGACCTGTCCACCCAACGGCGGGGCTTGCTTCAACTGTGGCAACGGTGTCCGCGAGATCGGTGATCCCGATAGTCCACTCGAAGCGTGCGACGATCGCAACAACGACGCGGGTGACGGCTGCTCGCCAACCTGCGAGGTCGAGGACGGTTGGAACTGCACCGAGCCAGTGGGTTCATCACGCAGCAGCTGTGACACCTGTGGCAACGGCTACAAAGGTCCGGCCGAAGAGTGCGACGACGGCGTCAACAGCGCGAACGATGGTTGCAGCGAGACGTGCGCGCTCGAGGACGGCTGGCTGTGCCCTGCTCCCGGCGGGATCCCCTGCAACAACTGCGGCAACGGCATCCGTGAAGGCCGTGAAGTCTGCGACGCAGGGGCCACCAATGGCACGGGCTGCGCGGCGGACTGCCTGAGCGTCGACGACGACTGGTACTGCTCAGCGCCGGGGGTTGCCTGTGAACTCTGCGGCAACGGCACGAAAGATGCGCACGAAGCGTGCGATGACGGCAACACCGCGAGCGATGACGGCTGCCGTGGGGACTGCCGGGCGATCGACCCGGGCTTCATCTGTGACAACGGCAACTGCACCAAGTGCGGCAACGGCGTGTTCGACAGCGGCGAAGAGTGCGATGACGCGAACTCGGCCACGGGCGATGGTTGCGACGCCTGCCAGGAAGAGTCGGGTTGGACGTGCTTCGCCTCGCTGGCGAGCGCCAGTCGTTCGGTCTGCGATCGGTGTGGTAACCGGGTCGTCGCTGGTGACGAAGAGTGCGACGACGGCAACACGGTTGACGGCGACGGCTGCAGCTCCACCTGCACCGAGCAGGGCGGATGGTCGTGTCCGCCGGCGGGTGGCGCCTGCAACAACTGCGGCAACGGGACGGTCGAGGGCTCCGAAGTGTGCGACGCTGGCGCGTCGAACGGGACGGGTGGCTGTGCGGCGGACTGCAAGTCCGTGGATGACCATTGGTCGTGCCCCGGTACGGGTGGCCCCTGCGTCGAGTGCGGCAACGGCGCTGTCGAGGCTGGGGAAGCCTGCGACGACGACAACACCGACAGCGGCGACGGGTGTCGCAACGATTGCAAGAAGATCGAAGACGGCTGGTTGTGTTCGGCGAGCGGCTGTACGACGTGCGGCAACCGGCAGCTCGATGCGCCGCAGAACGAGGAATGCGACGACGGGAACTCCACACCCGGGGACGGCTGCGACGCGACGTGCCAGGAAGAGGGAGCTCCCTTCGACTGCGTGCGCGTGGGCTTGGCCTGCGAAGAGTGCGGTAACCGCATCAAAGAGTCGGGCGAAGCCTGCGACGATGGGAATACCGTGGGGGCCGATGGTTGCAACGCCACGTGCAAGGGCATCACCAGCGGCTGGTCGTGCCCGATCCCCGGCATTGCTTGCAACAAGTGCGGCAATAGCGCGCTCGAAGGCGTCGAGAGCTGCGACGACGGCAACACCGCGAGCGGGGATGGCTGCGACGCGGCGTGCCGGCTCGAGCCTGGCTACAACTGCGAGGTCGGCGGGCCGTGCCAGTCGAACGGCTGCGGCGACGGCAAGGTTGCTGGCTCGGAGCAGTGTGACGACGGCAACAAACTGCCCGGCGACGGCTGCAGCGTGCTGTGCCGCACCGAAAAGAACTGGAACTGTCCGAGCCTGGGCGGCGCTTGTTCGCTCAATTCGTGCGGTGACGGCGCGGTGGGTGGCACCGAGCAGTGCGACGACGGCAACGGGGTCAACGGCGACGGTTGCACCGCGTGTGTGATCGACACCACCTGCGGCGACGGTATCGTCGGCGGCACGGAAGAGTGCGACGAAGGCAGCAACGACGTCAGCGGTTGTGCCAGTTGTGCTTGGGTTCCGAACTGGAGCTGCACTGGAGATCCGGGCGCTTACACCTGCACTGCGACCACGTGTGGCGACGGGACGCTCGGCAACCTCGAAGAGTGCGACGACGGTAACCAAACGAGCGGCGATGGTTGCGACGACACCGCGCTCGGCGGCTGTGTCATCGACGACTTCTACGAGTGCGAAGGTGACGTCGGCGCCGAGAGCGTTTGCGACAAAGCCATCGAGTGGGTGGCGGTGCGCGAGTTCAACATCTCGAACGTGAACCCCCAGGCGCTACTGTTCGACCCGTACACGCGCTCGTTCATGGCTTTCAAGTCGAACGACTCGCAACCGCCCGTCGAATTGTGCCTGGACGGTACCATCATCAATCACCCGGACATCGACGCCCAAGAGGACGGCGAGTTGTGCCCGCCGGGCGCCGAGTTCGGCGATCCGAGCTGTTCGGCGGTGGAGTGGGACAGCGAGATCGCGCGTCCGTGGCCCTACGCGGCTGGCGGCATGGATGGAGCGACGTACGATCCGTTCACGGATACCTGGCTGTTCCTGAGCGCCAAACAAGGCAACAACCGCCTGTATCTGGTCGACGACCTCGAGAATCCGACCTTGGATCCGGCCACGGGTGAGCCCCCGAGCCAGGTCCTGAACGCTAGGGGAATCGCCGTCGGGGAAGATGGGCGCCTCTACGCGGTCTTCAACACATCGAGCAACTTGGATCGGTTCCGCGTGTACGAGCGCAGCTCGAGCTCGAACGTCGGCTTCAATTTATCAGCCGTCGAAACCTGGCTCGCGCCGGCCGATATGCCACTCGACTCGGTGTTCAGCCTGCCTGGCTTCGACTCGGTCGGCATCTTTACCCGCGACCCGGCGGTGGGCTCGCTCGAGTTCCGCTTCTTCGATAGCGAGACGACCTCGGCCGACCCGGAGCCCTGGGGCCGCTCGACCATGCCGGGTGTGTTGATCGAGCCGAACGACGTGAACGGCGACCCGATCGAGGTGTGGGACAAGGAGGCGGGCGCCTCGGAGGCCGCTACCGACGGCTCCGGCTTCGTGGTGTGTTCGCGGAACCCGTCGCAGCCCTGCTACCTGTTCGGCATGGCGTGCGAAAGCGACGCTGACTGCGACGGGCGGTTGCCGGGTACGGTGTGCCGCCAGACCGACGATGTTGGGGATCCGCTGGATGTCCCGTACTGCTGGTCGCCGGCGCGAGCGCGTGACGACTTCACCAATGCGAACCTGACGGATGTCGACTTGCCGGTCGACGTGCTGGTGAACGACACCGTCAGCGAAGGGACCTGCAGAGACGGCACTGTCGAAATCACCGACGTGACCGAGACCGAGTACGGCGGAACGGTGAACATTGTCCTCGACGATCCCGTGGCCTGCGGCGGGCCGTCGTCGTGTGTGACCTACACGCCCCCCGCGGACGGTACCTGCAACGTGATCGACCGGTTCGACTACACGGCGCTGCTCGGTGGCGGAGAAAGCGAAACGGCTACCGTGTTCGTCACCATCGGCTGCGGTTGCGGTAACGGCGACCTCGACCCCGGCGAAGAGTGCGACGATTCGAACACCTCGAGCGGCGACGGCTGCAGCTCGATCTGCGCCATCGAGGCCGAGTGCGGCGATGGCGACGTCCAAGGCAGCGAAGAGTGCGACGACGGAGGCACTGCCTCCGGGGACGGTTGCGCCTGGGACTGCGTGTTCGAAGGCTGCGGCAACGGCGTGCTGGATGCGGGTGAAGCCTGCGATCCCGGGCTGAGCAGCAACTGCCGCGACAACTGCACCGTGATCGGCTGCGGCGACGGGACGATCGATCCCGGCGAGGAGTGCGACAACGGCGACGCCAACGGCAGCATCGGCCAGAGCTGCAGCAACAGCTGTAGCATCGAGCCCTACTGCGGCGATGGTCGCAAAGAGGGTACCGAAGAGTGCGACGACGGTGACACTGACGACACCAACGCGTGCCGCAACGATTGCACGGTGCCGGGCTGCGGTGACGGGGTGCTCGACGACGGTGAAGAGTGCGACGACGGCGACAATACCTCGGGCGACGACTGCTCGTGGGATTGCAAGTCCGAGGGCTGCGGTAACGATGCCATCGATCCCGGTGAAGAGTGCGACGACGGCAATCAAACCGACGGCGATGGCTGCAGCGACAGCTGCAACGTGGAAGAGTGCGGCAACGCCATCACGGACTTCGGTGAGGCCTGCGATGACGGCAACAGTGACAACTCGGATGCTTGCCGCAACGATTGCACCGCGCCCGACTGT
>Ga0315910_10001718_pt1 | contig 19857 bp, 16 predicted proteins | sample EdamamesoilMG_FD_204470 | JGI IMG/M metagenome (GOLD analysis project Ga0315910, IMG submission 204470) | Garden soil microbial communities collected in Santa Monica, California, United States - Edamame soil | ecosystem: Environmental > Terrestrial > Soil > Garden | place: USA: California...
TCGCCCTCGATTACGGCACCGTCAAGCCGGAGGGAGGCATAGGGTCCCCGGTCACCAATGACCAGCATTCCGTATTCGCTAGGAAGGAAAAGCTCTCGCAAATCGAGAGTGTGTCCGTGTGTACGTTGAAGCAGATTTGGAAGATGGTCCCGAAGTAGTGAAAGGTGTTGTACCTTGTCCGGATAGTGCAAGGCGCACCAGATCTGCCCGTCAAATTCCCGCACCGCGCCATGCGGGCAGTTCTCGCCGTTACTGAGCTTGCGGGAGCATCCGGAACCCACGGGTTGTCACCGATTTCCGTACGGCCTCTGCACCGTACGAGCAGCGTGTTCGCGTTGAAAGATTCGTTGGGCGCTCATCTGGACGAGCTAGCCGATGATGATATCGCGCCCTCCTGCTCGGGGAGTGAGAGAGGGCTGAAACTGGCGCTTAACGTGTCACAAACGGATTTGGCGTCTCCCCGCTCGCATCAATCCATACGCTCTTTTCCTGCAGGTATTCCCGAATCGCCAACAGCCCGCTCTCCCTCCCAAACCCCGACCTCTTATACCCCCCAAACGGCGAAAGGTAGCTCGATACCCGATACGTATTAATCCAGATCGTCCCCGCCTCAAGCCGCCCCGCCATCTTCAAACACCGAGCTATGTCTTTCGTCCACACTCCTGCAGCGAGGCCATATATCGACCCATTCGCAATCCGAATCGCCTCTTCCTCATCCTCAAACGGAATCACGGCAAGTACAGGCCCAAACACCTCCTCCTGCGCAATCCGCATCGAAGGCGTCACATCCGCAAACACCGTCGGCTCGACAAACAGCCCCGCGCCGCACTCAGACCTTTTCGCCGGCCCACCCCCAAGCACACACCGCGCCCCTTCCTGCTTCGCAATCCCGATGTAGTCGAGCACCTTCCTATACTGCGGCTCCGTCGTAATCGGCCCCACCTGCGTCGCCGTATCTAGCGGATCCCCCATCCGCGCCGTCTTCGCAAACGCAACAAACGCTTCCAGAAACTTCTCGTAAATCGGCCGCTGCACCAGCGCCCGCGATCCCGCCACGCACGTCTGCCCCGTCGCCGCAAATATCCCGGAGACCACGCCCTTCACCGCATTGTCGAAGTCCGCATCCGCGAACACGATGTTCGCCGACTTGCCGCCGAGCTCGAGCGTCACCGGCTTGATGCCGCGCGCCGCCGTCTGGTACACGGCCGCGCCCGTCGCATCACCGCCCGTGAACGCCACCTTGGCCACGAGCTCGTGGCCGACGAGCGCCTCGCCGATCTCGTGGCCGTAGCCCGTCACGATGTTGACGACGCCGGGCGGAATCCCGGCCTCCTCGATGAGCTTGCCGAACTCGAGCGCCGAGACCGAGGTGTATTCCGAAGGCTTCCAGACGAAGGTGTTGCCCGCCGCGAGCGCGGGCGCGAGCTTCCAGGCGCCGAGCATCAGCGGCGAATTCCACGGCGTGATCGCCGCGACCACGCCGAGCGGCTCCTCGAGCGTGTAATTGAACATGCCGGGCCGGTCGATCGGGATGACGCGGCCCTCGATCTTGTCGGCGAGGCCGCCGAAGTAGCGGAACCACTCCGGCATGTAGCGGAGCTGCGCCCGCATCTCGTTGATCAGCTTGCCGTTGTCGCGCGTCTCGAGCTCGGCGAGCGCGTCGGCGTCGCGCGCGACCAAGTCGCCCAGCTTCGTGAGCAGCTTTCCGCGCTGCGTGGCGTTGAGGCCCCGCCAGGCCGGGCTCATGAATGCCACGCGTGCAGCGCGCACCGCGTGATCGACGTCCTCCGCCGCGGCCCGCGGCACCCGCGCCCAGGCCTTGCCCGTGAACGGATTGATCGACTCGAAGGTCGCGCCGGACGCGGCCTCGCGCCACTCGCCGCCGATCAGCATCCGGCAGTCGCGCATGGATGAGCCTTTCTTCTACTTGCCCGCTTCGAGCTCGGCCAGCGCTTCCTTCGCGATGCGGAAGGAGTCCACGGCCGCCGGCACGCCGCAGTAGATCGCCACCTGCAGCAGCACCTCGCGGATCTCCTCTTTCGAGCAGCCGTTCCGGATCGCGCCCTTGGTGTGGATCTTGAGCTCGTGATTGCGGCCCAAACAGGCGAGCATCGCGAGGTTCAGCATGCTCCGCATCTTCTTCGGCAGCTCCTCGCGGCCCCAGCAGGCGCCCCAGCAGTATTCCGTCACGAGGCGCTGCAGCGGCATCGTGAAATCGTCCGCGCTCGCGAGCGACTTCTCCACGTATTCCTTGCCGAGGACGGATTTACGGATCGCGAGCCCGCGCTCATACAGTTCGTCGTTCATACGAGGTCCTTTCTTGGTTGCAGAAGCGTTCGGAAGGGAAATCAGCGGCCGGACGGCCAGATCGGCTCGGCGACGGCCGCCGACTCGGGATATACGGTGCGCGGCACGCCGTCCTGCCACTGGATCACGAGCAGCTCGGCGTCGATGCGCCGGCCGTGCTCGTCGAAGCGGATGCGCCCGCCGGGGAAGTACGCAGCGGGGCCGTCGGTCACGTCCATCGCGCGGATCGCGTTCGCCACGGCATTGCGATCCGCCTCGCCCGCGTCTTCGAGCGCCCGCGCGAGAATCAGAATGTGCCCGTAGGCGCAGACCGGGTTCTGCGTCATCCAGGGCTCGCCGCTGCGCTCGAGATACTCGGCGATCACAGCCTCCTGGCCGCGCATGCTCCAGTTCGCGACGACGGACATCACGCCCTCGAGCAGCTCCGGCGCGAGATTCGCCGCGAGGTCGGGGTCGCCCATCGCGCTGCCGTTCGAGACCGTCGGCAGCCGCCCGCGGCCGAGACCGAACTCATTCATCTTCTCGATCAGCAGCTTCGAGTCCGACACCGTGGTCGGCAACAACATGAAGAGATCTGGCCGCGACGCGCGCACGCGCTGGATGAGTGGCGTGGCATTCGAGAGCGGCGGCGTGAAGGTTTCGTCCACGACGAGCGTCAACCCGTGCGCCGCGAGTGCGTTGCCTTCCACGATAGGTTTTACGAACGCGACCGAGGCCGCGGTGGAATCCATGACGAAGCCGATGCGCTCCGGCCTTGTGCCGGACGCGCGTTCGGCGAGCTCCATGAGGATCGGCAGCGCGTCCTCGGCCTGCTTCACGCCCGTCGGCGAGGTCTGGAAGATGTAGCGGAAGCCGCGGCTCGTGATGAGATCGGAATAGGAGAGGGTGAGCTGGGGCAGGCCGGCGCGCTCGGTGACTTCGGAGACGGCCAGCGTGAATGAACTGAGATACGACCCCGTGACGCCGACGAGATCCGGATGCTCGGCCACCATGCGCTGCGCGGCGTTCGTCGCGCGCTCCACGCTGTCGCCCGTGTCGAAGACCACGAGCTCGACGGGGCGGCCGCCGAGTGATGCGATGCCGCCCGCGGCGTTGATGTGGTCGATGGCCATTTCCGCGCCGACGCGCATGACTTCCCCCTGGCGTGCCCAGGGGCCGGAGAGGGGGACGATGAGGCCGAGCTTCACAGGTTCCTGGGCGGGGCCTTGGCCCGAGGCAGGCGCCTGGGCGTGGCCGGCGGGAATGGTGGCGCCAAACAGGGCGCAGGCGAACAGGGTGCGGATCGTATTCATCGGGGTTCAAGGATAACCTTGCCGGGGCTGATGATGTACAGACGGCAACTGGTATTGGCCGCATTCTGGCTCCTCTCGGGTGTGGCTGTTGCGCAGGAGCCGTCGGATCCCGTGCGCGAGGCGATCCTTCGTGACGCCCAGCGCTACGCCGAATGCTTCCTCGTCCTGGACTTACAGTGCTCGGGGGCGCTGTACGATGTGGCCCGGCTCGAGGCGGCCAACCGGGCCTCCATGCGGCCAGTTCCGGAACGCCCGTCAGGCGAAGCGATAGACATCGACTTTGGCGCGGCGGCCGCCGCGGCGGCCCGGAACCGCAACCGCCGGATGGAAGTGGCGCAGCCCTGGCCGCCGTTTGAGATGGGCAACGAGCTGTTCGCTTTCGTGCCGTATTTTGCTTCCTACGGAGCTGTGCACGGCTTTCGATCGGATCAGGCGGGATACTTCATCGCTTCGTCGAGGGACGATGGCGAGACGTGGCGCTTCATCCTGGTCAACAGCTGGTCAACGACGGTCACGCCGTCAATCGATCGACTGATTCCTGGCTATGTCGACGGGCTGCGACCGCCCATGCTCGACTTCCGCATGCAGGAAAGCCCATTTGCATCGTCGCGATTGGTCAGGACGGTCACGCGTTTGTTTGTCCCTGTCGACGATGCCTATGCCTACGTCCTCGAACTCGCATTCGAACAGGAGTTCGCGGATCCCCTCGTGATTTTGGTGCAGTACGACAATCCCGCCGACCCGGACGAGCCCGGGCTCTTCCGCGGCTCGCTGCAACCGGGGCAGCGCGCGCTCCAGTTGCAGTCGCTGGCGCTCCGCGGCTTCGAATGGGGAAAGGTCTACGACGTCGAGATCGAGGGTTGGTCCGCGGACATGGAAGACCGAAAGTTCCGGCACCGCGAGGAGCTGCTATTCCAGCCGAACCGTGAGGTCTGGCTGGTTGAATTGTCGAAGGTGACGACGCCATGAGGCCCGGCATCCGACTGTTGCTGGCCTCGTCGGTGCTGCTCTCGAGCACGCTTGCCGCTCAGCAAGGCGCAGAGCAGACCGCGCAACAGCAGCTTGCGCAGCAGCTGAGAGCAGAGGTCTTCGCGGCGGCACAGCGAATGGTCGATTGCCTTGAACGCAATGATCTGGCCTGTATTCAGGCGATGTTCGATCTCTCGCGACCAGCCGCGGGACGAGCCGGGACTGGGCTTGAGACCGATCGAAGGGAAATCGAGGTGACCCGGCTTCGCGACACTGAACCGGACTACTTTCGCTCGACCGATGTGGCGGAGCCCTGGCCGCCGATCATGCTGGATGGCGAGATCTTCATATTCGTGCCGACATTTTCCACATACGGAGTCGCAAGGCTTGGCATTCGAGCCACCAGGGCGTGGTACCTGATCGGAATCTCGGACAGCCTCGGAGAGTCCTGGCGCTTCATACCGGTTTCCGGGTTTCCACAGCCGAGTCCGGATGCGGTTGACCTCCTGATTCCCGGCTACGGTGACGGGCCGCGGCCGGAGGTATCCCGCGCCTACTTCGATGGAAGCCCGTTCGAAACGTCGCAATGGCTGCAAACGACAGAGCGCGAGCTCTGGCTTGAGTCTGTGTCGCAGCCACCGACTTCACTTCCAGATCCCGGGCAGGTCCCGCTTGCAGCTCAGTAGACCACGGAGCATGCGCGTGCCGCTGAGGACGACGGCAAGTCCTGGCGCTTCATCCAGGTCGACGAGGAGTCCGCGCTGGTTGTTGACGAAACAGCGCGGCTTCAGTCCCGTCGATGACGCCTACGCGCGAGTACTGGCCTGCGCTTGTGGCGGAGCCCCAATGATCAGCAGACCGGTATCGCTCCTGGCTCAGAACTCCTTTTCTGGCGCATCCGCACTTCTGAGCTTGTCCACCTGATAGAACTTCGCCCAGCTGTTCGTCAGCGAGAACAGCATCGGCTTGCCGATCACCTTGCCGAGCCCGCTCGGCAGCGCGAAGTGGCGCTCGTTCGAGAAGTAATTGAAGTACTTCGTGTAATCCTCGTCAGCGGTGCCGAGCAGATTCCTCGCGGCGAAGCTGCCGGTGAAGACCGCCCAGGGTATGCCGACCGCGCCGAGCAGGAAGCGCAGGTGCGGCGCGCCGGGCGGCCGCGCGATCGTCGGCAAGAGGTCCCGCGTCGTGTCGATCTGGCCCGGCCAGAACTGCATGAACGAGAGATCCTTGAGTCCCGGGAAGTGACCCTTGAAGTCCCGGATGATCCGCTTGATGACGCCCGGATTGTTCCAGGCATTCTTGAGGAAGGTCGTGATCGGCGTGCCGCCGCCGAGCAGCAGGCGGTTGTCGGCCGTGAGCCGGAAGTACGTGTAGACGAGCTTCGAGTCCCAGCATTGCATCTGCTCGCCCGAAGGGAAGAGCACTTTGAGCTCGCGGTCGTTGAGCGGCTCGGTCACGGACAGAAACGTCTGCGCATGAAAGACCTCTTGCGCCAGCGGGCTGATCGAGTCCTCGAGCTTGTCCACGGCGATGATGATCTGGTCCGCGATGACGCTGCCGGCGTGCGTGTGAATCGTGTGATCCTCGAGCCGCTCCATCTCCGTGCTCTCGAAGATCTGCATGCCGTCGTCGACCATCACGTTCTTGAAGCCTTGCAGGCAGGCGAGGGGATTGATGCCGTAAGTCCCGCCGTAGCGAATGCCGGCCGTGTAGCCTTCGGCGCCGAGGATGCCCTTCAGTTGCTGCTCGTCGTAGACGCGCTGGTCGGTGAACCCGACCTCCTGACGGCATTCGAGCTCGGAAGCTACGGCGCTCTTGCCGCCCTTGCCGAGGCCGAGAAAGAGCGAGTCCTGCTCGAGCAGGCCGCACTGGATGTCGAACTTGCGGACGGCGCTGACCAGCCGCTCGATGCCGCGCAGCGGCGCATCCCAGATCTCGGCGGCGGCTTTCACACCGTAACGTCGCACGAGCTGATGCAGCTCGAGCTCGCTGTCGGGCGTGAGAAAGCCGGCGCTGCGGCCCGAGGAGCTGCCGCCGAGGATGTTCTTCTCGATCAGCACGACCTTGTGGCCCGTCTTCAGGAACTCGACGGCGGCGCTGACCCCCGCGAAGCCGCCGCCGACGATCGCGACGTCGCATTTGATGTCCTTCGTGAGCGGCGGGCAGTACCGGTGCTCGTTCACGAGCAGAGTGGTGAACCACCAGTTCTGGTTGATGATGCGCATTCAGGGTGGCTCCGGCAGCGGCGGCAGTGTATTCGAAGTGGCCGAGATAACATAAGGACAGGTCGGACACCTTGCCGGGTGTATAGTCCCGGGCAGGGACTCGGGAACATGACGAAGACGCAAAGCTACATCCGCTCGATGCTGCTCGCGGCCGCCGTCGCGGCGTTCGCCGCAGTCATCGCGCCCGAAGCGGGAGCCGGGGAAATTTTCCACTGGGTCGACGACGAAGGGCGCGTTCACTTCAGCGACCAGCGCCCCACTCACGACGCGCCCGTCACGGTGATCGAGATCGAAAGCGCCCCCGCCACGGCGTACAACGCCGAAGACGATCCCTACTCGATCCTGAACCAGGCCGCGCGCACCCACGAGCGCTGGCTCGACTTCGAGGAAGCGCGCAGGGCGCGTGCGGAGGCTCGCGCCGAAACCGTCGTGTATCGCGATCCGCCCGCCGATTCCCATGACGACGGTTACTACGAGGACGGCTACCTCACCTACGGGACTTACTATCCCAACAGCGTGTATTGGCCGCTGAACAATACCGACTATCGGCCCGGCCAGGGACGCCAGCAGATCCACGCGCTGAACACGCTCGATCTGCTCGGGCCGCGGCCGGCCAGCATCAATTCCGGCGTGCACCAGGACCGCGTGCTTCGCAGCCAGTTCCTGCCGCTCGTGCCGCCGCCGCCGGTGGTTCAGCCAGTCCCTCGCTGACGACAATCCCCGTTAGAATGTCATCCGTGACCAAGACCTACCTGCGCAAGCGCCACTTGCACGAGGACGATCGTCCCGATCGCCTGTATTGGCTCGAGCGCAGCCATCTGGAAAGGTTTCGAGCCGTCGAGTTAATCAGCAACCCGAGCTTGGCCGAGCATGCTCAACAGGCATTTCCGCGAGTTCTTAAAATTACTCATCGAACACGGAATTAGGTTCGTCGTCGTCGGGGGATATGCCGTGGGTATTCACGGGTTTCCGCGTTACACGGGCGACATGGACGTCTTCGTGTCGATCGACGCGGAGAACGCGGCGCGTCTCAAACGAGCATTCGAGCAGTTCGGGTTTGGCGACCTTGGTCTGGCGGAAAGCGATTTCCTGCACCCGGACTCGGTGATCGAGATTGGTCGAGAGCCGGCCAAGATCCAGGTTCTGACCGGAATCGACGGCGTTGATTTTGAGGACGCCTACGCAAATCGTATTGACGCTGAGCTTGACGACTTGCGCATACCGTTCCTGGGCTTCGACGATCTGCTGAAGAACAAGCGAGCTTCGGCGCGGAGCAAGGATCTGATTGACGTCGATGAGCTCGAGAGAATCCGCCGGGACAATCCCCGCCGAAAGTAGCGGCTCCTCGAGCATCAGACCGTTTGCGGTCTCAGGGCTCGGACCAGCGCACGAAGATCAGCCAGGATCCCGGATCGCCGCCGTAGCTCGGCTCCAAAGCCTGCGGCACGAAATGCCAGTTGTAGACGATCCCCGCGCTCAGCACTCCGACCCTGAACATCCGGAAATCGCGCGCGGCGCCGAGCCCAAGCTTCTGCACGCGGAAGATCTGATGATGCAGGGGATCGCCTTCGGGAAGGAGCTCGGCCTCGTCGACGCTCTCGGCGCGGGCGAAGAGCGTGGTAGCGCCTCGCAGCTCGATAGCGGACTCCAGCAGCCAGGCGTCGGTGCTGCTGCCGGGCTGCTTCTCGTTGCGCCCGACCGCGAGCGTGGTCTGCCACCAGCCGACGGCAAGCTCGTGGTGATACATCGCCGACAACGTCGTCCGCTCGATGTCCACGCCGGGCTCGAGCCGCTCCGGCTGCTCCAGCGAGCCGTAACTGACTTGCGTCGACCAGTCTGGCGTGGGATTCCAGGTCGCGCGGGCGGACCAGGAGTCGTACGGCTCGATCTCGATGTCGTAGCGGTTTTCGTCGGGCTCGCGGCCGTTGAAGGCCGAGGCCTCGAGCTTGATCTTGCCGAGAACGACGCCGCCCGTCAGCACGCCGAAGCTGATATGCGTCGAATCGAGCCAGTGGTGCGAGAGCGGCGCTTCCGGGTTCACGAGGCCCGAAGCGCGATGCATGAAGGTGACCGGCCCGAGCGCGGGCTCGCCCGCGAGCGCGCCGTAGCCGAATACCGAGGCGCTGTCGCCGATCGGCGCGGAGTACGTGGCGGCGAGCTCCATGAAGAGGTCGTGGGGATGCTGGCGGTCGATCAGCAGCGTCGCGCCGTCGGCTGTCTCGCCGGTCTGGAACAGCAGCGGATAGCCGTCGTCGCCGACGAGCGTAGGGTCGAGCGAGAACATGCCGCGGAGTCCAAGAGTGCCGGGACCGACCGGGGCTTGCAGCATCATCATCGCCATGCTCTGGACGAAGCTATCGTTATCGCCGCGCGGGCTGTCGGTCGAGTCCGTGTGAACGGCGGTGAGGAAGGCGTCGATCATGAAGTGCGCACCGGGCTCCGTCTCGTCGCGGAACACCTCCGGCCCGCCTTCCCCCTGAAACCTGCCGTGATAGCCCTGCATCGGCGAGGCTTCGGGTTGCCAGGACGTGCCGGAGGCGTCGCGCGACATGGGGTAGGTGCCGAGGCTACCGGGAACGGTCGTGCCGGCTGAGTGCTCGGCGTGGTCGTCGGTCGCGGCAGCTTCGCCAGCTACGGCGGCTGCGCCGTGTCCGGAGTGTTCAGTGCCCGCGGCCGGATCGGGCGCCGCGTCCCGAGTTGGTTCCTGCGACAGTGCCGCGGCAGTCGCGAGAGCGAGCGCGGCCGACAGGGCGGAAAGCGGAATGGATCGCATCGTTCGAAACTCCTGAATCGTCAACGCGCGGCGCGCAGGCGCCGCCAACTGGGCACGACCGGCAGGCGCGCGCGCTCAAATCAGGAGGATGCAGTGCAGGAGATTCAGCGGAATCGCCGGCGGGCCGGCGCCGGTCGAAAAGGCGGTGCGGGGTGGGGACGGATGCAGAATCGCGGCAATCGACGGGATCCCTGCGGGCAGGGCGAAGAGCTGAACGTCGTGCGGAAGCTTGGCGGGCGGCGGCGCGTCCCTGGCGGCGACGTCGCAGGCCGCGCGGGTCGCGGACTGTGCCGAGGCATGCGTCGGGCAGTGCGGGCAGCTGTCGTCGGAGTGGTCGGAGGATGAACCGCCGTGCTCGTGCTCGTGCTCGGGCTTGTGCTCGTGCGGGAGCGCGCCCTCCGCGACTTGCGCAGCGGCGGACGTGTCCGCGCACACCACGCCGGCCGGGCAGAGCAGAGCCACCGCGAGCGCCGGCAAGAGCACTCGGCCGAGCGCTTGCGCCCGGTTCCGCAGCGACTGCAGGATCCTCGGTCGGAACGACATCGGGCCCACTATACCCGAGGAGCTATTCCGGCCCGAAGTCGCCGAGCCGGATGTCGTCGAAGGAGGCGCACGAGCGCGACTACGCGCTAGCTCGGCATGCTGCCTTGTTTCAATCGTTCTTTGAAGCTCGTGTGCACGAGGGGTTCTGCAGATCTTCGTTGCGCCATATCACATCGGCCTTCGATTCAGGGCGTTCCCGCTCGATATAGATCTGCCACGCCGGCTCGTAGCGAAGGCGGTACTTCTGCTCGATGACATCGCGTGCTCCGCTCCCGGCCGCGTCGCGCTCGACGGCGCGCTCGATCGAGGTCGCCGCATCGACGTCGACAAGGACCCGCAGGTCCCAGTACTCATTGATGGCGTCGCGCAGCACGAATATGCCCTCGAAGAGCAGCACGGCGTTGGTGCCGACGAGGACGGGAGGAGCGTCGACCGGCATATCCCTGCGCACGTCGGAAGACACCTGCCGGCAGTGAACCGGGAATGTGCTTCCGGACAAGGGTTTCAGCAGCAGTTCGACGATGGCCGCATAGTCGTAGGCATCGTCGTAGTAGCCCTGGGCGGAGTATTCGCCCCTGGCATAGCGGCGCGCGCGCAGATGGTGGAAGCCATCAACCGAAGGTCGGAGTACCTGGAGTTCCGGGCGGCAGGCGGAAATCCGCGCTGCGAGCTCATCTGCGAGCATCGTCTTGCCGGCGGCGCAACGGCCGTCGATCGCAACTCGCAGAGGACGCGCCGGCAGCTTGCGCGCGAGTATCGTGTCGGCCAGATCCGCGATCAGCTCGCTGCGCCTCATGCCGCGCTCACGCGAACGGAAACACCAGCGGCACGAGCGAAATCGTGATCGCCGCGACGATGAGATTGAGCGGCAGCCCGAAGCGCAGGAAGTCCGAAAAGCGATACCCGCCCGGACCGTACACCATGAGGTTCGTCTGATAGCCGAACGGCGTCGCGAAGCCGCAGGATGCCGCGATCGTCATCGCCACGACGAAGGGCATGGGATCGACGCCCGCCTGGCCGGCGGTCGCGAGCGCGATCGGGAACATGAGCACGGCGGCTGAATTGTTCGTGAGGATCTCGGTCAGCGCCATCGTCGCGAAATAGAGCGCGAGCAGCTGCATTGTCGGGTTGTCGCCGACGATGCCGATCAGCGACTGCGCCAGGAACATCGCGAGGCCCGTCGAATCGAGGGCCTTGCCGATGCCGATGGCCGCGCCGATGACGATCAGCACCTGCCAGTCGATCGAGCGGCGCGCCGAGACGATCGAGCAGCAATTCGTGGCGAGCATCAGCACGGCGGCGACGAGCGCGGCGTGCAGCATGCCGAAGCCCTGCTCGATGAAGTACGGGTGCTGCTCGAAGAGCGTCGCGAAGCCCACCATGCCGATGAGGATGACGAGGGCGGTGAAGGCCTTCTCGTGACGCGGCGTCGACGAGTCGTCGAGCCGGCTCACGAGGTAGAAGTCGCGCGAGTGGCGTTGCTGCTCGATGAACGCGGGGCGCGCTTCGAGCAGCAAGGTGTCGCCGGGCTGGAGCACGATGTCGCCGAGCTTGTCCTTGATGCGCTCGCCGCTGCGCGCCACGGCGATGACGGCCGCGTTGTAGCGATTGCGGAACCGTCCGTCGCGGATGGTCTTGCCGACGAGCGGGCAGCGGTCGGAGACGACGGCCTCGATGAGCATGCGTTCGGTGCGCGGGCCATCGAGGCGGAAGACCTGCTCGGTCGCGGGAATCAGGCCGCGAATCTTCTGCAGCTCGACGACCGAGTCGACGACGCCGACGAAGAGGAGGCGGTCGTTGTCCTTGAGGCGCAGCGTCGGGGCGACGGCCGGCATGACATCGCCGTCGCGCGTGACCTCGGCGAGGAACATGCTGCGCAGGTGCCGCAGCCCCGCGGCCTCGATCGTCTTGCCGACGAGCGTGCTGCCGGGTTGCACGAGCATCTCAACCGAATACTCGCGCGGATCGGCGAGCTGGCTGACGGCCGAATCGCGCGCCGGCAGGAGCCAGCGGCTGGCGACGAGGATGTAGGCGAGGCCCGCGGCGGCGCAGGCGATGCCGACGGGCGTCAGGGTGAAGAAGGTGAAGGCGCTCTCGACCGTGCCGGCGCGCTCGGCTTCCTGCATCAGGCCGCCGACGACGACGTTGGTGCTCGTGCCGATGAGCGTGCAGAGGCCGCCGAGGATCGTCGCGAACGACAAGGGCATCATGAGCTTCGAGAGCGGCGTGCCGATCTTGCGGCCCCACTCGGTGACGGCGGGCAGCATCGCGGCGACGAGCGGCGTGTTGTTCATGAAGGCCGAGAGTCCCGCCACCGGCAGCAACAGGCGGATCTGCGCCATCGCGACCGTCTTCGGCCGGCCGAGCACGTATTGCGCGACCCAGCCCATGACGCCCGTGTCGCGCAGCCCCGCGACGATGACATACAGCACGCCCACCGTGATCATGCCCTCGTTCGAGAATCCCGAGAGCGCATCGCCGACGCCGACCACGCCGGTGAGCAGCAGCACGGTCACGCCGCCGACCATGATCAGGTCGGGCGGAATCCGGGACAGGAACAGGAAGCCGACGACGCTGACGATCACGAGGGCGGCGATGAAGGCATTCACGTCGAGAGCGGGGAGCGACATTCCTTATGGTTCTTTTGCGCTTCGGGGGCAGCGAGTGTAGACAGAATTTCGCCCCGATCAAGCCGGTCCCGGGCCGGACGGTGTAAGCTCCACGCCATGTCGAGCGAGGTGAAAACGTCGTTCCAGGCCTTGCAGCGCCTGCTGCGCTATGCCGCGGAATTCAGGCCGCGCATATTCCTCGCAACCATATGTTCAGTGCTGAATAAGCTATTCGACATCATGCCGGAGATCCTCATCGGCATGGCGATCGACGTCGTCGTGCGCCAGGAAGGATCCTTTCTCGGCGAGTACTTCGGCATCACGGATCCCTGGACGCAGATGCTGCTGCTCGGCGGGCTCACGCTCCTGATCTGGATCTTCGAATCGATCTTCGAGTACCTCTACCTCGTGCTCTGGCGCAATCTCGCCCAAGACCTGCAGCACACGATGCGGCTCGAGGCCTACGGCCACGTCCAGCATCTCGATCTCGCCTACTTCGAGGACAGCAGCACGGGCAATCTCGTTTCGATCCTCAATGACGACGTCAACCAGCTCGAGCGCTTTCTGAATGGCGGGGCGAACAACCTGATCCAGGTCGCGACCACGGTCGTGGCCGTCGGCGGCGTGTTCTTCTTCCTCTCGCCCTTGATCGCGCTGCTCGCCTTTGCACCGATACCTGTCGTGATCCTCGGCGCTTTCTGGTTCCAGCGCCGCGCGATGCCGCTTTACGCGGAGGTGCGCGAGCGCGTCGGTGTGCTGGCCTCGCGGCTCTCCGCGAATATCTCCGGCATCGCGACGATCAAGAGCTTTGCCACCGAGGATCTCGAGGCCGAGCGCGTGCGCAAGGACAGCGAGGTCTACGTCGAGGCGAACCGCCGCGCGATCGTCGTGAGCTCGGCCTTCATCCCCGTGATCCGCATGGCGATTCTCGCGGGCTTCATGGCAACCCTGCTCGTCGGCGGCTGGATGACCTTCCAGGAGACCCTGCTGCTCAGCTCGTACTCGCTGCTCATCTTTCTCACGCAGCGCCTGCTCTGGCCTCTCACCAACCTCGCCGAGACCGTCGACCTCTACGAGCGCGCGATGGCGTCCTCGCGCCGTATCCTCGACCTCATCGAGGTGCCGATCGCCATCCGCGACCGGCCCGACGCGATCGCGCTCAAGTCCGTCGAGGGCCGGATCGCCTTCCGGCACGTCGATTTCGCCTATACGAACGGGCCGCTCGTGCTGCGCGACATCAATCTCGAGATCGAGCCGACACGGACGGTCGCCTTCGTCGGCCACACGGGCTCGGGCAAGAGCTCGCTGATCAAATTGCTGCTCCGGTTCTACGAGCCGCAGCGCGGCGAGGTGCTGATCGACGGCGTTCCGCTGCCGCGCCTGCGCACCGACGACATCCGCCGGCAGATCGGCCTCGTGAGCCAGGACGTGTTCCTGTTCCAGGGCACGATCCGCGAGAACATTGCCTACGGCGTGCCGGATGCGTCCGAGGCCGAGATCCTCGAAGCCGCGCGCGCGGCCGAGGCGATGGAGTTCATCGACGAGATGCCCGAGGGCCTCGACACCGTCGTCGGCGAGCGCGGGCAGAAGCTCTCGGGCGGGCAGAGGCAGCGGCTCTCGCTCGCGCGGGCGCTGCTCAAGGATCCCGCGATCCTGATCCTCGACGAGGCGACCTCGTCCGTGGACAACGAGACGGAGGCCGCGATCCAGCGCTCGCTCGCGAAAATCTCGCATTCGCGCACGACGCTCGTGATCGCGCACCGGCTGTCGACGATCGTGCATGCCGACAGGATCTTCGTGATCGACCGCGGCCGCATCGTCGAAGAGGGGACGCACGCGGACCTGCTCGCGCGCGGCGGCATCTATTCGGGTCTCTGGGCGGTGCAGACAGGGCAGGAGCAGGTCGCCGGGCCGCGGCCGGTGTCGGCTCGCGGAGGGCATGCGTGAAAACTTCCATGTCGTTGGCCATGGGCGTCCTGCTGGTCGCCGTGCCTGGAATTGCGGCGGCTCAATTCAGCGCCGCCGAGCTCGCGACGCTGCCGAGCCGCAACTGGGTCACGAACGGCGGCAATCTGTTCAACCAGCGCTACTCGACGCTCGACCAGATCAATCGCAATAACATTGCCAACCTCAAGGCCGAGTGGCGCGTCAGCCTCAACGGTTCCGGTACGGGCCCCGGCTACTCGCACCAGGCGCAGGCGCTCGCCTACGAAGGTGTCCTGTACGTCGTCACGGGCGACAACGACGTCTTCGCCGTCGACGTCGAATCCGGCGAGTTTCTCTGGGTCTACGAGGCGGACGTCGATTTCGAGACGGCCATCGTCTGCTGCGGGCGGCTTTCGCGCGGCGTCGGCATGGGCGACGGCAAGATTTTCCTCGGGCGGCTCGACGGCCGGCTGCTCGCGCTCGACCAGCGCACCGGCGAGGTGATCTGGGACGTCCTGGCGGGCGATCCCACGCAGGCCTACGGCATCACGGCGGCGCCGCTCTACTACGACGGCAAGGTCATCGTCGGCTTCACGGGCGGCGAGTACGCGGTCCGCGGTCGCATCAGCGCCTATGACGCCGCCACGGGCGAGCAGGTCTGGAACTTCTACACGATCCCGGGTCCCGGCGAGATCGGCCACTCGACCTGGCCGCAGGACAACGACGCCTGGATGTACGGCGGTGCGCCGGTCTGGCAGACGCCGAGCGTCGACCCCGAGCTCGGCATGGTCTATTTCTCGACGGGCAACGCGGGGCCGGACCTGAACGGCGGCATCCGCGCCGGTGACAACCTCTTCTCGGCCTCGATCGTCGCGCTCGACGTCGAGACCGGCGAATACCGCTGGCATTTCCAGCTCGTGCGCCACGACATCTGGGACTACGACGCGCCGAATCCCACGATCCTCTTCGACGCCGAGTTCGACGGCATTCCGCGCAAGGCGATTGCGGGCGTCTCGAAGGCGGGCTATCTCTATATCCTCGACCGCACGAGCGGAGTGCCGCTTACCGAAGTTGTCGAAACGCCGGTGCCGCAGGAGCCCACGCAGGCAACGGCGGCGACGCAGCCGATCCCGGCCGGCGATCCGGTCGTCCGGCACGAGATCGACGTCGTCGGCGAGGATTTCGATGGCGCGCTCGTGGACGCGGGACGGACGTTCACGCCGTTCAACAGCGAGACCACGGGTTACTGGCGGCCGTTTTCCGGCGTGACCTGGAACCCGAGCTCGTACAACGTCGCGAACAATCTCATGTACATCTGCGCGGGCGACGGGCCGGGCCGCGGCACGGGCGGCGACCCGAATGCGACCGTCGGTCCCGAGGACGACACCCGGCGCTACGTGCAGGGCAGCTTCGGCAGCGCGAGCGAGATCGGCACCGACACGCGGCGCACGCTGGTGGCGATGAACCTCACCACGCACAAGGTGGCCTGGCGCCGGCTGCTCGACGAGCGCTGCGCGGGCACGATCACGACGGCGGGCGGGCTCATCTTCGCCGCGCGCTACAACGGCGAGCTCACGGCAATGGACAGCGACACGGGCCGCCGGCTCTGGTCGTTCCAGACCGACGGCGGCTTCACGACGACGGTGACGAGCTTCGAGCACGAAGGCGTGCAGTATCTCGCAGGGATCGCGGGGGGCGGAGTAACCGGCGGGAAGCTCAACGACGGACTCTGGCTCTTCTCGCTGAACGGCAGGATGGAGTCGCTGCCTCCGGGTTCGGGGGATCCGCCGCCAGAAGAGGAGGACGCCCTTGCCGATTTCGATCCCGTCCGCGAGCCCGACCTCGCGCGCGGCGCCACGATCTATCGCACGGTCTGCCAGCTCTGCCATGGCACGGAGGGCGAGGGCGGGGGCGAGCAGGGCGCGCCGCTGCCGGGCGAGCTCACCCTCGAAGAGATCATCGCAACGGCGCGCAATGGCGTCGCCGATACGGCCATGGCGTCGTTCAGGAGCACCTACAGCATCGAGGAATTGCACGACGTGGCGAGCTACATCGTTGAGGAGATCCTGAGCGAGCGTTGATTCTTCGCGCGGTGGCCGGCACTTCAGCCGCTGCGCGTGCGGTCAGGGTGCGGACAGGAATTCCACGATCTCCACCAGCACCTTTTCGGCTTCCGACGTTCCGAACAGGGGCTGGGCGTGCGCCGAGCCCTCGACGACGACCAGGCGCTTCGGCTCGGCGGCGCGCTCGTAGTCCGCGCGTATGCCGGGGAGACGCAGAGTGCCCCCGCCGTCGGCGTCGTCCCGCGCGACGATGAACAAACTGCGGACCGGAAGCGGCGGCGGAGTCCCCTCCCGCAGCGTCGTGCCGGACGCCAGGAGCACGATCCGGTCGATCTCTCCCGGGCTCGCCTGGCTTACAGCGTCGCCGGCCGCCATGCCTCCGAGGCTGGCGCCGACGACAGCAACCGACATCGCGCCGGCAGCGCGCAGGTAACGGACCGCACCGATCACGTCGAGATGCAACGGCGCGGCGATCGGATCCTGCTGCCCCGGCCCGACGGAATCTCCGTAGCCGCGAAAATCGATCGCGAGCACAAGGAAATCGGCTTCGGCGATCACGCGCGCCTGCGGTGCCCAGCTCTCCTTGTCGAACTGGCCACCGTGCGCGAGCACGACGCCGCGCTCACCGGCGCCGTAGAGCTGCGCGTGAATTCGCCCGCCGTCGTCGGTTGTGAATGACACGAGTTCCTGCGCGTGTGTCGGCCACGCCATTAGCGCCGCCACCGCGCTGATTGCGCTGGTCGTGTGGCGAGTTTTCCGCGGAATCGTCAAACAATAGCCCTCGCGCTCAAATACCGAGGTAGGCACGGCGGATGCGGTCGTCCTGGCGCAGCTCGTCGGTGTCGCCTTCGAGAATTACGCGTCCCGTTTCCAGCACGTAGGCGCGCGTCGCGAAATGCAGCGCTTCGGCGACGCGCTGCTCGACGAGCAGCACGCTGCACTCGCCCTGGCGGTGGATCTCGACGATGCGTTCGAAAATCTCGTCGGCCACGGCGGGCGCGAGGCCCATCGAGGGCTCGTCGAGCATGAGCAGCTTGGGCGCCGAAGCGAGCCCGCGTCCGATCGCGAGCATCTGCTGCTCGCCGCCCGAGAGCGTGCCTGCGGCCTGGCGCCGGCGTGACGCGAGCTGGGGGAACCAGCGATAGACGCGCTCGAGCCTTTCGGCGTGGGCGTTGCCGCGGGACGCAACAGCCAGATCCGCGCCGACGGCCAGATTCTCCTCGACCGTGAGCGAGGGGAAAACCTGCCGGCCCTCGGGCACGTGCGCGATGCCGAAGCGCGCCCGCGCGGACGGCGGCACCCGGCCGAGATCCTGCCCGTCGAAGCGCAGCGTTCCGGCCGTTACTTTCACGGTGCCCGAGATCGCCTTGAACAGCGTGCTCTTGCCGGCGCCGTTCGGCCCGACGATCGCAACGAAATCGCCCCGGCCGACGGTGAGCGACACGGCGTGCAGCACCGCGTGGTCGCCATAGGCCGCCGACAATGCCGCGATCTCAAGCATGCTCGAGCCACCGCTTGCCGAGATAGGCCTCGATGACGGCGGGATTGCGCGTCACCTCGTCCGGGCTGCCGCTCGCGAGGACGCGGCCGTGGTCGAGCACGACGAAGCGATCGACGAGACGCACCATCGCCTGCATCGTGTGCTCGATGATCACGAGCGTGAGCCCGAGGCCGGCGAGCTTGCGGATCAGCGCGGAGAGCTCCTCGACTTCGGCCGCGGTGAGGCCGGCGAAGACTTCGTCGAGCAGCAGCAGCGCGGGCCTGCCGGCGAGGGCGCGCGCGATTTCCATCAGCCGGAGCTCGCGATTGCCCGCACGGTCGGCGAGGGTGCCCGCGGCTTCGGTGAGACCGACGACTGCGAGCGCTTCGGCGGCAGTCGATCGCGCCTCCGTCGCCGACGGCGCATGGACGTAAGCGCCGACGATCACATTGTCGGCGATCGACATGCGCCGGAAGGCCTTCACGACCTGAAACGTCCGGCCGACGCCACGGGCGCAGATGCGGTTCGGACGCAGCCCGTCGATCCGCTCGCCCGCGAGACGGATCTCGCCGCGGTCGGCGCGCGTGAATCCATTCAACAGGTTGAACAAGGTTGTCTTGCCCGCGCCATTCGGGCCGATGATGCCGAGGATCTCGCCGCGGCGGACCTCGAGATCGACCTCGGCGACGGCGTGGAGGCCGCCGAAGGATTTGCTCAAGCCCCGGACCTCGAGCAACTTGCCCGGCGCGCCCTGGTCGCGTCGCGCGAAGCTTGCCTCGGCGGCCGTGCGATCCGCAGTAGCGGCGCGATCGGCCTGCGGTGAGGGCGCGCCCTGCACCGCAGGCGGCCGCCGGCGCGCGAGCGCATCGCGCACCTTCCAGAACACACCCTCGGGCGCAAGCAGGATCACGCCGATGATGGCGATGCCGTAGACCACGCCCTGGATCCCGGGCAGCACGTCGCCGAGCTCGGCATCGAGCCAGGCCGAGAGCGGCACGAGCGTCAGCGCGCCGATGACCGGGCCCCAGAGCGTGCCGACGCCGCCGAACATCGCGACGATCAGCGCCTGCGCCGAGACGAGCACGCCGAAAACGGAAGGCGGCGTGACGATCAACTGGATCAGCGCATAAAAGCCGCCGATCGATGCCGCCATTGCACCGGACAGCGTAATCGCCCGGAGTTTCCACGCGAGCGTGTCGATGCCGGAGGCCTCCGCGGCCGTCTCGTCCTGCTTGATTGCGCGCAGCGACATCCCGTAGCGCGAGCGCTCGAGCACGAGCGTCAACGCCATCGCCGCGACGGCGAAGGCGAGGCCGATGAAGATGTAGACGCGCCGATCGGCGAACTGCATCCAGGCTGCCGGCGATTCGCGCATCATCGGGACCGCGACTTCCTGATACCCGAGCCATTCGAAGACATAGAGGAGCGCGAGCGGGTAGGCGAGCATCGCGAGCGCGAAATAGTGGCCGCGCAGCCGGAACGTCGGGATGCCGACGACGAGGCCGGCGACGCCGCCGATCAGTCCCGCGATCGGAATGCCGAGCCAGGGCGTGAGGCCGAAGCGGATCTGCGCGAGCACGACGAAATAGGCGCCGAGACCGAAAAAGGCCGCATGCCCGAAGGAGACGAGGCCGCTGTAGCCCGAGAGCAGGTTCCAGGCGAGCCCCATG
>Ga0315910_10001719_pt1 | contig 19846 bp, 14 predicted proteins | sample EdamamesoilMG_FD_204470 | JGI IMG/M metagenome (GOLD analysis project Ga0315910, IMG submission 204470) | Garden soil microbial communities collected in Santa Monica, California, United States - Edamame soil | ecosystem: Environmental > Terrestrial > Soil > Garden | place: USA: California...
CCACCACGACGAACCCATGCGAGGCAAAGTTGCGCAACATCGTCGTGTGCACACTCGCCTGTTGTCCAATACCAGGACCGAAGACGAGCGGCGCGTGCAGGAAGCTGTCGTCACCGAGCGGTTCGGGCCGCACGATCATGTAACCTGCCCCCGGACCTTGCCCATTCTCCACCACCGTCTCGAAGGGTCCTTCCTCTGCGTAGTTCGTGGTGGGAGGCAGGCTAGACCCTTGACCTCCTGAACCGGCATCGAGGCCCCCCGACCCATCCATTCCGCCGGTCGCCGCAGAGTCACCACCTGCGCCGTGGTCGCTACTGCCGCCCGACGACGCAGCGCCTCCACTGCCGCCTGCTGCGCTCGTCGCACCCCCACTGGGACTACCACCTATCCCGCTGAGTTCGTCCGATCGGCCGCCTGCGCCATCCAGCTGTTGCCCTCCGCTTCCCTCGCCTGAAGGCTGCACGCCGCTGTTGACCCCGCAAGCGGGAAACGCCAGCACCGAGATCCCAAACAGAGGAACTGCGCATCTACAAATTGGCCCCTTGATCATTGCACCCACTGTTGCCCCACGCGATGCCCCCCCACGGGCGCATACTCCACCACCGTAACAGGCACGGCACCTCCGACCAGGCGCGCAATCACTCCCCCTCAGCCGCAAAGTTTCTATGGATGGCAGAACCGATCACGGTGAGCCGGGGGAGAAAATGCTCATCTCAATTATTGCGACGCAATGTGACAAGACGATCCTCGATGAAACGTCCGGCGACCAACGATCCGCCCAGTGCCGTAGCGGATGCGGTGTGGCCACAAGAACAAGACGAAGTGTGTTTGGACTCAGGCATTTTGATGAAACTCAGTAAGCGGTGGTGGGTCGGAGTAGCCGCGCTCGGATTCGTTTCTTTGGCCTGCAGTCAGCCTTCAGGGCAAGCCCCTGTCCCAAGCGGCTCCGGAGGAGCGTGTGCGGTCGCACCCTGCAGCGCAACGGGCAGTGGCGGGGGAGAGAGCGACGTTGGAGCGGGCGGCGGCGGTCACAGCGGTGGAGCGACCCATGCCGGAGGGACGTCTGCGGGAGGAAGCGCTGGCGGAGACGGCAGTGGCGGAGCGACCGGGGGAACGGGGGGAGCCCATCACTTGGAGATCGACCGGGGCCCACTCACCATGTGGTACGACGCGCCAGCGGACGTGTGGAACGAAGCCCTACCACTGGGCAATGGGCGCTTGGGAGCGATGGTCTTTGGTGGGCCCAGCGCGGAACGCCTGCAGCTGAATGAGAGCTCGTTCTGGTCGGGAGGGCCGTCGCGCAACGACAATTCTAACGCCAAAAACGCCCTCGATAGCGTGCGCCAGCTGTTGTTCGACGGACAGTGGACGCAGGCTGAATCCGCAATCAACCAGAACATGACCGCGACCAGTCTGCACGGGTCCATGTACCAAACACTCGGTGACTTAAGCCTGAATTTCTCAGGGCATGGAAACAACTCCAACTACCATCGACAGTTGGACCTGACACGAGCCGTATTTTCGATGCACTATGAGGTGGATGGCGTCACCTTCACGCGCGAGATGTTCGTGTCGAAGCCCGATCAAGTGGTGGTCGTACGACTATCCGCGGATGCTCCCGCGAGCCTCACCTTCTCGGTGGGGATCGATGGACCGCTCGCGACGGGCATGACCGTTGTCGACGCCACGACGCTGGAACTCCGAGGGAACTCCAGTACTCACGAGGGCGTCCAGGGACGCGTCAAGTTCAACGCGCGGGTCAGCGTGGGCACTACGGGTGGTACTACCCAAGCCACCGCAAATGGCATCAACGTCAGCGGCGCGGATGAGGCTGTTCTGCTGGTGTCCATGGCCACCAATTTCGTCGACTACGAGACCGTCTCGGCCAACGAGACGGAGCGCGCAGTAGCGTACCTGGACGCAGCCAAAACCAAGAGCTGGGACGACCTGTTGAACGCGCACGTTGTGGCCTACCAGGAGCAATTCAATCGCGCGGGTCTCGATCTGGGAAACTCCAGCTCGGACTTGCCCACGGACCAGCGCATCGCCCAGTTTTCCCAAACCGGCGATCGCGAGCTGGTCTCCATGTACTACCAGTTTGGGAGGTACTTGCTCATCTCCAGCTCACAACCGGGCGGACAAGCCGCCAACCTGCAGGGGCTTTGGAACGGATCGACCAATCCGGCATGGGACAGCAAGTACACCATCAACATCAACACGGAGATGAATTATTGGCCCGCCGAGAAGACGAGCTTGTCCGAGCTCCACGAGCCTTTGTTTCACTTGATCCGTGAGCTCGCCGAAGCGGGCAAGCAAACGGCGGAAACCATGTACGGGGCGGACGGCTGGGTAGCGCACCACAATACGGACATTTGGCGCATCAGCGGCGTCGTGGACGGCGCGTATTGGGGCATGTGGCCCATGGGCGGAGCGTGGCTGTCACAGCACTTGTGGGAGCACTATTTGTACGGCGGGGACCACGCCTTTTTGGAGAGCTCCTACCCGATCATGAAGTCCGCCGCAGAGTTCTTTCAAGATTTCTTGATCGCGGAGCCAGATCACCAATGGCTGGTGGTGAGCCCTTCCATCTCCCCCGAGAACGAACCGGCCGGGCATGGGACCTCCGTGGTGTACGGGGCCACCATGGACAATCAGCTCGTCTTTGATTTGCTGACCAAAACCATCCGTGCCGCGGAGGTCCTCGATGTCGACGCGGAGTTCCGAACGCAGTTGCAACAAATCGTCGATCGGTTGCCCCCGATGCAAGTGGGAAGTTTTGGTCAGTTGCAGGAATGGCTACAGGATTGGGACAACCCCAATGATCAGCATCGCCACATCTCTCACCTGTACGGCCTCTATCCCAGCAGCCAAATCTCGCCCTATGACTCACCCGAGTTGTTCTCTGCTGCCCGCACCACGCTGGAGCACCGTGGCGACGTTTCGACGGGATGGTCCATGGGATGGAAGGTGAATTTCTGGGCGCGCCTCTTGGATGGCGATCACGCCCTGCAGCTGATCCGAGCCCAATTGACCTTGGTGGATCCTGTCACGGAGCCCAGCGGTGGCACCTTTCCCAACTTCCTCGACTCGCATCCCCCGTTCCAGATCGACGGCAACTTCGGTTGTACGGCGGGCATCGCCGAGATGTTGATGCAATCTCATGCCGGAGCGGTTCACGTCTTGCCCGCTCTGCCGGGCGACTGGGCGCTGCAGGGGGGTGCGACGGGCCTGCGGGCCTACGGCGGATTCGACGTGGACTTCACGTGGTCCGATGGCGAGGTCGAGCAACTGGCCGTGCGTTCGGCGCTCGGAGGAAACCTCAGACTGCGCGTCCCCAACTCACTGCAGGTCCAAGACGGTGGGACGCTGACGGAAGCGACGGGAGACAATCCCAACCCGTTCTTTGCGATTCCGGTCGTCCATGAGCCGATCATTTCCTCGGAAGCCGAGCTCGATGATCCACAGCTCAATCCGACATTTCTTTACGATTTACCCACCGAGCCAGGGAGGTCCTACCTGCTCGTGCGGCAGGACTGAGAACCACAAACCAACTCTCGGTCGGATCAGTCGAGCACGGTCGACCGCTCGTCCATGAGTGCTCGCATCCACCTGTCACTGCACTTCGAGCATCTTTTCGGCGTAGCGTTTTCCCATCTCGATGACGGAGAAGGTGCTCCAGTGCAGGCCATCGCCCCGATCATCCAGCACGGTCCCGTCCTCCATGGGACCGGACGACACCCAGTGTCCATTTTCCACGTAGTCGGGGATTTGTTGGACCAGTGCGTTGTGCCCCGCGCAACAACCCGTGCGTGGGAGCTCTCCGGCGATGAACGGCACCTTGGCCGGATCGAGGTGGAGGTCACTACGCAACGAGGTGACGAGGGTCTCTACTTGGCCCGGCCATGACTGTTGTCCGGAGTTGCTTTCCCCTTGGTGAAAGATGATGCCCTTGATCTCCCCGATTTCTTGAGCCTTCGTCGCCAGATCGATGATCCAACGGTAGAGCGGCGTCGTGCCGTTCACGACCGGCGCGCCACTTACGTCGCCGTAGGGTGGTTTGCAGTCGCTGCCGCAATTGGGCAAATGGGCCTCAATTTTGCTACCGCCGTAAGCTGCGCCCACGATGGCGATGGTCACATTCGGGCCGGCTGCTTCGGCCATCGTGACCGCGAACGTGTCGGCAGGACCTAGTCCAATCGGAGCGGTGCCGCCCCCAGGCTTTGGTTGTTCAGCCATCTGACAGCGGATCATGGGCTGGAACTGCTCACGCCAGGTGCCATAGGGGATGTCATGCTCGGGGCAGTTTTGATCCTGAAGTACAGTGACGCGCGGGTGGGAGATGGGCTCGTCGGGTAAGAAAGCTGCACCTTCCATGTTCGATTGCCCCAGGGCCAGGTAGACGTGAACCTCTGGTTCGCTTGTGCTACCGCCGCTGCCACTGTCGCCGCCGGTGTTGTTGCTGCCACCACTGCCGCTCGAGCTGTCGCCTCCTGAACTCACAAGCGTACCTCCGCTGCCCGCACTGCTGCCGCCGGTGTTGCCAGCCCCACCACTTGCTGGCGCGCCGCCCGCGCCCGTGCTTCCTCCGGAAGCAGAAGCGCCTCCCGTGCCGGCTCCTCCCGATCCGTCGCCGACGTCAGGCCCAGGTGCCTCGTCTGTGCAGGAGCTCGTGACAAAACAAACGGCCGGCAGTGCGAGGATGAGCCAATTCCGGCGGGCAGTCAGGGACCGCGCGGTTTCGCGGCGACTTTTGTTCATATTGCTATTTATCGGTGCGGCGGTGCAGAGAAAGAGGCACAGAAAAGCCCCAGCAACGTGAAAGATTGCAGCTAGAGCACGAATTGCTGAACCGCACGGGGCGGTCTTTTCCCCTTGGGTGAGATTGGATTCGTCAGCATGGTGAGGCGCGCTAGACTGGGGCCTCGATGCACGTCGAAAATCGCTCCTCGCCACCGGCCCTGTGGGGCGTGTGGTTCAGCTCGACCTTGTCCACCTTACTGCCCGCTCATCAGCACACGTGTCCGGAGCTGAACGTCATCATGGCAGGGAGTGTTCGCTATCGAGTGCAGGGCACAGGCGAGCTGATCGCTGCGCAGGCGGGACAAATGCTCATCTTGCCTCAGGGTGTGAACCACGAGTTGGTCTACGCTTCTGAGGACGTTGCGCTGTGGGTCGTGGAGCTCAATGGGGTGTGTTCTTACCCCTGGCTCGAGCATGCCCAGGTCATCAATCTCGAGCTCGGGTCAAGGAAAACCATCGTCTCGGGCGCGCGTAGCTTGTGGTTGCGGCCCACTCGGCTCGAGGCCTACGCGCTCCAGAGCAAACTGTGGGACGTGCTGGGGGCGCTCAGCGATTCAACTCCGGCCGTGCAACCTGAGCCGGTGCATCCGGCAGTGGAGCGGGCCAAGCACGTCTGTGAAAGCCAAGTGCACCGAGCGCTGGACATCGACCACTTGTCGCGAGCCTGCGGCTTGAGTTCAAGTCGGCTCGCCCACGTGTTTTCCGATCAAATGGGCATCACGCCGCTGCAGTATCGCAACTTCGTCCGCGTGCAGCAGTTCATTGTCACCTACAAAGACGACGAGCGTAACCTGCTGCGCGCAGCGCTCCAATTTGGATTTGGCAGCTACGCGCAATTTCATCGCACATTTCGCCAAGTTTGTGGTTCGTCCCCCGCTGAACACTTTCGCTGGCTCGCGGAGAGTGAACGCGTCGACGCGCAGACGACCTTGCGCGCGACCGCCCTGCCGAGCGTGGTGTCAAAGACAACCGTCGTTGAAGCGCTCCGTTCCATCCCAGCTACAACTGCCTAGGATGCACTCGATCAAGTTGTTGTTGTAGTCGTTGGTGTCGTGGTCGAAGATCTTGAACCATCCGCCGTCATCCCACACCGCGGTGGGCTGATTGTGCGCTCGCGCATGCACGCTGTCGAACTTGGTGTACCACTCGCGGATGTTGTTGCAGGTCAATTGGGAATAGCGGCTACCCCAGCCGACGCCCCATTCGCCGATGTAGACCGGCATTCCACCGCCGATCGTGCTGGCCCATTCGGCCATCGTGTCCATGGGTTTGGACTGATTCGTTTCAGTCCAGGCATCGTCGAAGGTCCCTTGATCATTGCCGCAGAATTCCCAGGGATCGTAGTGGTGGAAGGTCACCATGAGGTGCGGATCGGTCCCTCCACCCACCTCGTCGAGGCTGGTCCAGACCTTGGGCACTTCTTGCGCGCCGAACCACTGATTGCCACCGAACAAAACGATGCGCTCGGTGTCCACGGCGCGAATCTTGTCGTAGGCCAAACCGACCATGAGCCGCAGATCGGCTGCCGGCATTGCGCTGCTGTCCGAACGATGCGGTTCATTGAGAATTTCGAACAATAGGCGGTGATCCTTGTCCTTAAAAATGTCCGCGATGTCTGCCCACAACTGCTCGAGGACCGCGGATCGGCTCTCTGTCTTGAGCGTCTCCTCATGGTGAGCGTTGATGATCACAAACAGGTCGGGCTTGGAGAGCGCGTAGTCGATCACCGAGGCGATCACGCCGAGCCGTTCGTGCGCACGGTTGACGGTGCCCACGGCAGGATCGGTGACGAGTAGGTCGCCCCCGATTTCCTCCGTCCACGTGATGGGGATGCGTATATTGCGGAAGCCGCGCGCGTAGTAGGCGTCAATCTTGGCGCTCGCGACGGCGAGTGTACGCGGGTGCTGCGTGCTCTCGAACATTTGTCCGAGATTGACGCCGCGTCCCATGGCGGCGGCAGCTTCAATTGCTGTGGGGCTTCCACTCAGTGTACCGCCGCTACCTCCGCTCGACGGAGTGGTGCCGCCTGCTCCAGCCTGCTCGCCCCCACCCACACCAGTGTCGCTCCCCCCAGCATTGGTGGGCCCACCGCCGGCACTGGTGCCGCCCGAGGCAGAGCCGGTGCTCGAGCCGCCGGTGTCCCCTGCAGCATCAGTTCCACCGCTGGCTGAGTCATTCCATACGGGTGGTGTGGGATCACTGCAGCTGAAAGCGCAGAGACCAAGCGCAAAAGTGCCTACAAAAGTGTGGCCAAGACGAAGCATGAGCTGGGCCTATCACTCGTGGACCCTGGCCGCTTGTCGGAATCTGTCGAGATGATGGGCGAAAGCTCGGTGCCGGCGTCCCTACATGCCGCCTGCCGAGCGCTCACCGTGCGCATGTCCCCGATCCTCGGGCAGGCAGCTCGAACCTAGGATGTGGTGACAGTCCTGCGTGATTGCGGCGCAACGTCACACTCGCTGGTGAGCGCTGTGTGCAAAGGTCATGGAACATCGGCCTGGCACGGAGCGTGCCTTACGCTTGGGTCCACAAGGAGAACATCTCATGCCAGCTCAGCGTACGACTTACGAAATCGACCAGGTGACGGAACTTTTATACCAGGCCCTCGAAACCGAACTGGGAGGCGAGCAAATCTATGAAACTGCCGTATCCGCAGCGGTCGATGAGGACCTCGGCAAAGAATGGAAGAAGTACCTGGCTGAAACGAAGAACCACCAGAAGATCCTGCTCGGTGTTTTTGACGAGCTGAAACTTGATCCCAAAAAGCGGACGCCCGGGCGTGAGGTCGTGCACCATGTGGGCGCTTCCCTCGTGAAGGCCATCGAGCTGGCTATCGCTAGCGGTGATGAAGCGGCGGCACAGCTGGTCGCTGGCGAATGCGTCGTATTGGCCGAGACCAAGGACCATTTGAATTGGGAGCTCATTGGTCACGTCGCGCAGCACGGCAAGGGACCTTGGACCGATGCGCTCCAGCGCGCGTACGATGAAGTGGAGCACGAAGAGGACCACCATCTCTATCACACCAAAGGTTGGACGCGTGAGCTTTGGATCGATTCTCTAGGTCTACCGGCTGAGCTGCCTCCGCCAGAAGAGGTGAAAAAGGTAGAGACCGCAATCGGCGCGGCGCGTGCCGAAAAAGGTCGTGCGCCGATGGTCGCCAAACACTGAAGCTGAGCGCCGAAGCGGAGTCCACTCGTCAATCCTTGTCGAGTGGACTCTTTTCGTTGGGCAGCAAGGCACGTGCCAGGTGTCTGAAGATGAAAGAGTCCGAACAAGTGGCGGAGGAGCGGCGAGAGGAAGCGCTCGAAGAGGCCACCGAAGGCGTGGACAATGCCTCAGTCATCAAATCGGATGAAGGTGACCTGAAGCCGGATGACGTCGACACCGAACCGAACGATTAACTGCCCTGTGGCGTTTCGCCTCACTGAGCTTCAGCAGCTTGCTCGTGCGCCGAGGCGATGTTTGACCTGTGCCTGTGGCGACTTGCCACACTCGCGCAGGTCCGGACAAGGGGTATATGTGCACCTCGCCCCATGACCTCACAAAAAGCTCTTCGTCGTCCGCGTTCTGATCCTGTGCCGCGGTCAACGGCACTTCCCCATCTCGTCAAGGTGCGTACCGGCGTGGCTGGCTTCGATGAAGTGACCGGGGGTGGTATCCCGGAAGGGCGCACGACCCTGCTCTGCGGAGCGGCGGGCTGCGGCAAGACCCTGTTTGGTATTCAGTATCTTGTGCGTGGGGCGCTCGATGACGGCGAGCCAGGCGTCTTTGTTGCGTTTGAAGAGACGGAAGAGGACATTGCCAAGAACGTCGCGTCGCTGGGCTTTGACTTGCGCGATCTGGAAAAACGCAAACTGCTCGCCATCGACCACATTCGCGTTGAGCGCAGTGAAATCGAGGAGAATGGCGAATACGACCTCGAAGGCTTGTTCATCCGTCTGGCCGCCGCGCTCGAATCGGTGGGTGCTCAGCGCCTTGTTATCGATACACTCGAGACGGTCTTCGGCGGACTGTCCAACTACGGGATCATTCGCTCGGAACTCAGGCGCTTGTTCAGTTGGCTCAAGGACCGCGGCGTGACCACCATCCTCACTGCTGAGCGCGGAGAAGGTGCGCTGACCCGACACGGCCTCGAGGAATACGTGTCCGACTGCGTCGTCCTATTGGATCACCGCGTGCGCGATCAGATTTCCACGCGCCGTCTGCGGATCGTCAAGTATCGCGGTTCTACTCACGGTAGCAACGAGTACCCCTTTCTCATCGACCACCACGGATTGACCGTCGTGCCCATCACCACGGCAGAGCTTCAACATCAGGTGTCGAGTGAACGAGTGGATTCGGGCGTCGTTGGACTCAACGAGATGCTGCACGGGGCTGGCTACTATCGCGGCAGTACAGCGCTCATCACTGGCACGGCTGGTTGTGGAAAGAGCAGTCTGGTCGCGCATTTTGTGGGGGCGGCGTGCGCACGCGGGGAACGATCGATCTACGTATCTTATGAGGAGTCGGAGGGTCAGATCATTCGCAACATGAAGTCGATCGGTCTCAACCTTCAGCCCTTCGTCGACCAGGGCATATTGCTGGTCGTCGCGCACCGTCCGACCAGCTTTGGCTTGGAAGGGCACTTGGCGGTCCTTCACAAGCTGGTCACTGACTTTTCACCTCGCAACATCGTCATCGACCCGATCAGCACCATGAACAGCGGGACAGAGGCCGCCGACGCGCACTTGATGCTCGTGCGGATGATCGATTTCTTCAAGAACCGCGGCATTACCGTGGTGCTCACCAACCTGACGAGCGGCGGCGACGCCATCGAAGCCACGGACGTGCAGGTTTCTTCGCTCGTGGATACCTGGATCATGGTGCGTGCCGACGAACACAACGGCGAACGCACGCGGACGCTCTACGTGCTCAAGTCGCGCGGCATGAGTCATTCGCACCAGCTTCGCGAGTTCCGGATCACCAGCCGGGGCATTGTGCTCGTCGAGCCCTACATCGGGAGCGCTGGGGTGCTCACGGGTACGGCGCGCATGATGCAAGAGGCCAAGGAGCAACGTGAGATGCGGGAACGAGGAGACGAAGCGTCGCGCGCAGAGCGCCTCATTGAAACCAAGCGCGAAGTGCTCTCACGAAGGATCGCCACACTACAAGCGGAGTTTGGCGCCGAGCTCATCGAATTCGAGGCGAGCGTTCGGTCGGACGCTGCCCTTAGCGTAGAAGACAAGAAGGGACGTTCACTCATGGACCGCGAGCGTGGGGTCTCAGTAGACCGAAAACCAGATACTGAAGACCTGGGGAGCACAAGCACGGCACAAAAGAAGGCACTCAAAGTGCTCGCCAATACCAAACGCCCTGCGCGTAAGGTCTCCGGTGCAAAGCGGAGGTCGGCCTGATGGCGGCTCGCAAGTCACCCAACGAGCTGGATGGGAAATCGAAGCGTGCCACCTCGACGTCGCGCGCAGGGTCGAATGACAAGACCAAGGCGAGTCGTGCGTCGACCGAGACACGCGCTGAGACCCAGCGCAAGGCTGGCGCCAAGAAGAATGCCGGGCGAGTCGCGTCCAGCGCTCGGCAGAAGCCGGAGCGTCGCACGCCGGTTCCAAGCGGTTCTCGGCAGAATAGACGGCGCACGCCCATCCCAGACGAAAAGGGTTGGCGATTGCGGCTCTACGTCGCGGGTGATTCGCCTCGATCGCGCCTCGCGCTCAGCAACCTGCGCCGGCTGTGCGAGGAGAGGATCAAAGGGGACTATGAAATCGAGGTGATTGACCTGACAAAGCTGCCTCACCTCGCAAAGGCAGATCAGATCCTGGCGGTACCGACCTTGATTCGCAGCATCCCTGAGCCAATGAAGCGGATCATCGGCGACCTGTCTGATGCTGATCGGGCGCTCGTAGCTTTGGATCTCACGCCCGCTCGTAGAGGACCTTCATGAGCCGCGACGAAACTCCCCCCCGCGGTCCCCAGGAAGCTCGCGATACGCTTGATGCGATCACTTCCGGTGCAGTTGACGCGGTCGTAGTCGATGGACCGCTCGGTCCCCAAGTCTTGCACCTCGAAAGTCTCGATCAGCCGTTTAGAACCTTCGTGGAGCGGATGCAGGAAGGGGCGCTGACGGTTGCTTTGGACGGTACAATCCTCTTCGCCAACTCCTACTTTGCACAGCTTGTCGGCCGTTCCGTCGACAGGCTGGTCGGTACCTCGCTCGCGGAGCTTACGCTGCCTGCGTACCGATCGACGCTTCATGCGCTGATACAAAGCGGTGGACAGGGACAGGCAAAGGGCCACTGTGTCTTGTTCTCACGAGACGAGCCACTCTCCGTGCAACTCACACTGAGCTCACTTGCTGGCGGTTCCCGGCCGTGTTGCTGTGTAGTGGTGTTTGACCTCCGTGAGCGTGAAGCGGCCGAGGCCGATCACGCGGCGCGCCTCGCTGCCGAACAGGCCAGCGCGGCCAAAGACCAATTCCTGGCGGTGCTTTCCCATGAACTTCGCGCTCCGCTCAATGCCATCTTGGGCTGGTCACAGATCTTGGCTCGTGATGAGTCGCTGACGCCTGAGGCGCGTCACGCAGCCGAGACCATCGAGCGCAACTCACGCACGCAAGCGCAGCTCATCGGCGACCTGTTGGATATGTCGCGGATCATCGCCGGAAAGCTCAACCTGGAGTCCGGTGTTCATGAGCTATCGTCGCTGGTGGAGGCGGTGGTCTCGGGGGTCTCGCCCCTGGCTGCCCAAGCGGGCGTTTCGCTCAGCTTTGCGGGTCATCCGAGCGCTGCCATCTATGGGGATGCGACGCGAGTGCAACAGATCATCATGAATCTGCTTTCGAACGCCATCAAGTTCACGGGGAGGGGCGGGCACATCAATGTCTACCTAGAAGAGAAGGGGTCGCGGATTGAGCTGCGCGTGGCCGACTCTGGGATGGGAATGTCGCCCAGAGCACTGCAGAAGATCTTCGAACTCTTCTATCAGGAGGGTACGACGCGGCGCAGACAAGCGGGCCTCGGGCTAGGGCTGTCCATTGCCAGGCAATTGGCTGAGGCCCACGGCGGCCATTTGCACGCAACGAGTGAAGGCGAAGGTCAGGGGTCCGTTTTCATTCTGGACTTGCCTATCACCGCGCATTTGTCGACCCTTCCGTCTCAACCGGGACAGCTCGGTGAGCTGTCGGGCATCTGCGTGCTCGTGATCGATGACGAGGACGATAGTCTCGACCTCACTCGCTATCTCCTGGAGCGGGCTGGTTGCACAGTCGTCACTGCTCACTCTGCATTTGAGGCCCTCGAGGTGCTCGATCACCAAGCATTTGACCTGATCGTGAGCGACATCGGGTTGCCTGTTCAAGACGGTCTCGACCTCATGCGAGAGGTGCGCGCGCGTGGTTTCAACAGTGATCGGCTGCCCGCGATCGCCGTGACTGGCTATGCGGGCATCCATGACGCTCGCCTCGTCGCCGCAGCCGGCTACCAGAAGCACCTGAGCAAACCGATAGAGGCCGGCGATCTCCTGCACGCGGTGGGTGAATTGGGGCGGCTGGCCGCTGGATGAGCCCTGCGCTTTCTGGCTAGGCAAGGGTGCAAGCGCGCTCAAGTTCTAGGGCGCGCGTTCTGTCCACGGCACTCCCTTCTGCCTCGGGTAAAGGTGTCTCTCATTTCTAAGCTTCCGCTATCAAATCTTGACGCCGAGTCCATCATTCATCGCGTCAAGTGACGACTTCAAGGCTGGAACGTTGCGCTGGCTATGCCATATCCTCGAACCAGAAGGTTCCCCGTCGTGACTCACCAAACTCGCTCGTTTCTCTTGCCGTTGTCCGTTCTCATTACCTTGGCTGCTTGCAGTGGTACTAACGATCCTCTACCAGATGCGACAGGCTCCGGAGGAGCCGGCGCCGGCGGAACAAGCGCCAGCGGCGGAGCGAGCGGCACAGGTGGCGCCTTGGGTGCTGGTGGCCTGCTCGGAGCTGGTGGTGCGCTGGGCACCGGGGGGGCGACCTTAGGTGTTGGGGGCGGCGTGGGCGCAGGTGGTGCGCCCGCTGCCGGTGGCGCAGATGCTTCGGGAGGAGCGAGTGGCGAACCAGAGTTTCATATCTATTTGGCAGTTGGTCAGTCCAATATGCAGGGTGCAGCGCACGTCCCGCAGGCGCCAGCAATGGCGCCGTTCCATGAACGGGTGCAGATCCTGCAGAGTGAAACTTGTCCCAGCTCCGACAACAACCCTCACCCCTACGGAGAGTGGAGGGAGATGTTCGTGCCCATCGTCATGTGTAAGGAGGGAACTCGACCCCTTCCTGGCGGCGGACCCGAGGTTGCGATCGGCCTGGGACCGGCCGACAGCTTTGCGGTGGCCATGGCTGAGGCCAGCGGCCCCAACGTCACGATCGGCATCGTGGGCGCGGCGCACGGCGACACCAACATCGATCAACATCTGCCCAGCTGCACCAGCAATTGCCTCCCCTCTTGGGCCAACAACACCATCAACGGTGCTCCGAAGATCAACGGACAGGTGACGCCCTTCACCTGGGTCGTGGACTTGGCCAAGAAGGCCCAGGCCACAGGTGAAATCAAGGGGATCATCTTCCACCAGGGTGAGAACGATGCTGGCGAGACCAGCTGGCCCGGCAAGGTCAACGAGTACGCGACGGCTCTGCGCACCGAACTTGGCCTCAATGCCGCCGACGTACCCTTCATCGCTGGTGAGCTGCCATATACGGGTGGGAGCGCTAATTCCCACAATCCGCTGGTTCGACAGATCCCCGACGTCGTCGAAAATGGTCACTACGTCTCCGCTGGCCCGATGGAAAATGGCACGGTCCTAGGCGACCGCGGTGATGGGATCCATTGGAGCACGGATTCAGTCATCGAGATGGGCAAGCGCTACGCGGCCAAGATGCTCGAAGCCCAAGGCAAGTAAACGTCATCTCCCGTCTGGGATTGATTTACGAAATGAAGAAAGCCGACTCGCTGAGTCGGCTTTCCATGTTTTGTCGAGGCAGCGTGGGGGGTACCCCTCGCTTTAGACATCACTGCAGGACGGTGTCCATATCCCAGTCGATGAAGAGGCCTTTCCATTCGCTGACGGGGACCTGAACGCGGCCATCTTGAATGTTGATCTTGCCGGTCGCTGCGCTCATGTTGCCGCTGATCGCGCGATCGAACATGTCGCGGGCGATGCCGGTGTCACCGACCGAGCAATGTTGGCCGCTGTACACTTCAAACGAATGATTCTCTGGAACGCCGAGGGCATTGTAGACCGAGTGTGCTGCCCAAGAAGCCAGCGCTTCGCTGGTACCTGCCAAGTGGCACCATGAGTTCGGACCGTTCGCATTGGTGAAGTGCACCAGGTAGCGGGGAGCGATTGTCGCCAGCAGCATGTGCTGGTCGAACGGCATGCGGTTGACCGTCGCCGGAGCGTTGCGGAACGATTGCGCAGCGGCGGTGACCCAGGGGCCGCAGATGCCGTTGTTTTCGAGGTTGTCGATCCCTTGGGGGAGATCGCTGCAATCCCAGCGCGAGTTACCGGCGCCGTGCCTGAACCATTCGGTCATGCGCCAGCTGGTGCCGCCGCCACCACCCGACTCCACGATCACGACCAAGGGAGCATTGCTGAACACGCCTGCCAGGAACGCACCCTTTCCGCAGCCCGAGCAGCCTGAGACGGCGATCTTGCTCGGGTCATGTCCGCTGTCGGGGTTCAGCTTGAGCACGTCGATGACGCGGTTGATCATCCAACCGTTGGCGATGTTGGGGTTGACCTCCGAGATGCCATACAGAGTGCGGAGTTTAGCGTCGTTGCCCGATCCCAAACTGAGGGTCTTGCCTTGGGGAAGAATACCCGACGAAAGGTTGACGTTGATCGCAGTGCCGGAGCCACTGATGCTGGCCGAGAAATTCTCCGACTTAGTCCCCACCTTACAGGTGATGTTCACGGTGCCTCCGCTGACCGTTCCGGACACCTCATCACAGTCGCCGGGCACGGGGCCGTACAGGTACTTGGCAGCCATCGCCAGGATTTCTTTACGCCGGCACTCCCACTGCGCTTTGGTGGTGACGGGTGTTCCGTCGTAGAAGGTGAATGGGTCGGGTAGTTTCATGCCCAAGTCGGGCAGACTGCCGGCGTCAGGCAGATCTGGCAAAACACACTCGACGTTGCCGCCACCGCCGCCGCCACCCGTGCCCGTATTGGCTCCGCCCGTTCCAACGCTTGGGCCGCCACCGCTTGCCGTGAGTGACCCGCCAGCGCCGGTCAAGGGACCACCACCTGTCCCTACGGCCGTGCCACCCGTACCGACCCCGTTGCCACCACCGCCGGTGCCCAGGGTTCCACCACCTGTCCCCTGGGTACTTCCACCAGAGCCGATCCAGCCGTCTCCCTCGACGGACGAGCAGGCGGAGAAGTTGACGAGGGCTAGGGCCGGGAGGGCCAAAGCGGAGAAAATACGCAAGTTACGGGGAAGAGCGGACATGAAGGTCTCCTGAAAATTGGGGTGCGCCTACGCAGGGCGTGACACGCGGAAACAACTCCATGTTCTATAGCAGGGGGCAAGTCTGTCCCCCCCCCAAACATTGTTCGCATTTTTGGTGCACTTTTCCTCTTTGGGGGGTTCGTTTTTCTCCTCATGCAAAATTGTGCCGTGCCTATTCCGTTGCGCGCTCCGCGGGGTGGGCCCACGCGACCTGTTAGCGGTCCATCAGCGCGACCGACGGGGTGGAGCCACGCCTGTCGGGATGGCGTGGGAGTCGACAAAGTTGATGCGATCCTGGTTCTTGGATGATCTAATGCGAGATGATGAACATCACTTCTCGGAATTTGTTGTGGGTGTCCCTGTTGCTCATTGTTTTCGGGTTCTCCTCCGTTGCTCAAGCGGACATCACCCCTGAAGTCGGTGGCGGGATTGTGCTCGATTTCAATGTTGGCGGCGACGACATGCTCGTCTTGGGATTCGCCGACGGCTCAGAGCAGAACATCACTGGAGGACAGGGGGTGATCGGCTATCTCTCGGGAGGTGCGATCTTCTTCGATCAGCAACCGCACAATTTGGAGCTCCTCATCAACGGGGGCATCAAATTCTCTACGATGCAACAGACAGAAAACGCCAACCTTGAGTTCATGCGTTTTCCGATTGAGGGCTTGGCCTTCTACCGAAACGACGACTGGTTCTTTCGTATCGGCGGTGGCGCCCAATTGCTGCTGGGCGCGTCGATGAAAGGCTCGGGCGCGCTGGACGGCCTGGATGTCCAGTTCAAGCCTGCGCTGGGCGGGCTTGGCCAATTGGATTTCATTTACAAAGGTTGGTCTTTTGGCGTTCGTTACACGCGCCAGGGTCTCACCCTAGCCGAAGGCGAGACCCGGTTTGCGAGCCACAGCGTCGGCATTCAGTTTTCTGGCATGTATCAGTTTCGCAAACGCAAGTAGTTCCGGCGCTGCACATTGGTCCCACCGCGCCAAAAGGCTGGGCTCTGGACAGATGGAGCACGGGCAAGTTAGAAGCCCGCTCATGATCTCCTCAGCAATTGTACGCCGTGGGTTTGTACTCGCTCTGCTCTTCGCGTCGCCTGTCCTTTCGAGCTGCGGGGCCAACCCGACGATGCTCACTCACCCCGACCGCGTGGCGGAGGGTCAAGGCGTCGTCTTCGGTCGCGTTCACGTGTTCCGGGGCGATTCAGACGTCACGGGCTCCTGCTATCTCGAGTTCGAAGACGAGAAAGACAAGCTGACCGGCACCTACAATTTGGAAAAGGATGGCTGGGTGTTTGCTGCTCTTCCGCAGGGGCGCACCTCCATTCGCTTGGTGCGCTGCGCGATCATGTTTGGACTATTCTACCACGCGGACGAGCTGTACTTCGATGTCCCTGTGGCCGACAAGAGCGCTTACCTCGGGGACCTCGAGGTCAAGACGGACCAAGACAAATTGGACAGTGTGCCTGGTGTCGCGGGGAGTCCAGCGCTGCAAGGTGGGCTCCTCGGTGTGGCCTCGGCCCAAGCGCCCTCCGTCATCAAGAGCGACGACGACGTCGTTGTGGTGAGGAACAAGCTGGCTGAGGCCGTGGGCGAATACGAAAAGCGCTTTGGCAAGAAACCGCAGGTCGCTGCGGCGGATGAAGCTCCCAGTCAGCAAGAGTAGGCAGCTCGCCATGGCTCATTGGTCCCCTGCAGCTTCTGAGAAATTCGTTTCGGTGCAAAATGGCCGCTTCTCGCTCCACGGCAGGCCTCATCACTTCGTCGGGGCCAATCTGTGGTGCGCTGCGTATTTGGGTTCAAAAGGACAGTGGGGTAACCGCGAGCGGCTCAAGCGGGAGCTGGATCGGTTGATGGACCTGGGCGTGTCCAACGTGCGCATCCTGAGTGCGAGTGAAGACTCTCCGCTCAAGAGCGCTGTGCGACCGGCGTTTCACGATGCCGAGCGCCGCTGGGACGACGAGCTGCTGCAAGGGCTCGACTTCGTGTTGAGCGAGCTTTCGGCGCGTGGGCTACGGGCGGTGCTTTACCTCACCAATTTTTGGGAGTGGTCCGGCGGAATGATGACCTACTTGTCCTGGACCAACGGCGGACACTACCTCGACATGGATGACTCGGCCGATCCGTGGCGGGCGTTTGCTGACTTTGCAGCGCAGTTTTACGACGCGGAAGCGGCAGTGCAGCTCTACCAGGAAACGGTGCGCAGACTGGTCGAGCGCACCAATTCCATCACTGGTCAGCCATACAAAGACGACCCGACGATCTTTGCCTGGCAGCTGTGCAACGAGCCGCGGCCAGGCGCTTCAGACCTTGTCGTGGATAAGTCCGCCGGGCCGTACCTGCGCTGGATCAAGGAGACGGCGCAGCTCATCAAGGCACTTGACCCGCAACACCTGGTCTCCACTGGCAGCGAAGGTCTCGTCGGTTCCATCGGACGCGCACAGGACTACTTGCGCGCTCACGACGTGCCCGACATCGACTACCTGACCGCGCACATTTGGCCGCAAAATTGGGGGTGGGTCACTCCGCACGATCTCAGCGGCAGCTTCGCCCACGCGGAAGAAAAGACACTCGAGTATCTCGCCGTGCACCGCGATTTTGCCCAGCGTCTGGGGCGTCCGCTCGTGATCGAGGAATTTGGATTTCCGCGCGACGCGGGGCAATTCGATCCAGCAGCGAGCACCGCGTTTCGGGATCGCTTCTATGGCGTTGTCTATCGAGCGATCAGTGACGACGTGCACTCGGGCGGGCCGCTCTCTGGCTCTAACTTTTGGGCCTGGGGTGGGGAAGGGCGCGCTCGGCACAGCGATCACCGTCTCAGACCTGGAGAGAGCGAGTATTTAGGCGATCCTCCCCATGAGCCCCAAGGTTGGTACTCCGTGTTCGACAGCGACCACTCGACGCTCGAACTCATCGGTGACCATGCGCGTTCACTTTCGCGCAACCGATGAGCTGAACACCCACGCTGTATCTCGCATTTGTGGCCGTGATGCGTTCTCGATTCTGTTCTGGGAAGAACGGTTTTGCGAGCATGAGAGAAAAGTTATGCGGCGGTGTCTATATCTTGCCCCATTTCTGGCTCCAGACGCCCTGCTTGGCACGACCAATGCGCCCGCGGCGGGCGGAGGAGGAGACTCATGAAATTCAGATTCATTGCACCCGTGGTGGGCGCAGCGGCCATCGCGTTCGCGTGCGGCGGCAAAGACCACGATAACGACACCCCCGGCACTGGCGGACAAGCGGCGAGTTCAGGAGGAGAAGGGCAAGTCGGCAGTGGCGGACAGGCCAGTGGGTCCGGCGGTCTCGATTCCAGCAGTGGTGGCACTGGCGGTGATGCCGGTGGGAGCGGTCCGCAAGGTGGAGAGGGCGGCGTCATCGAGGGTTCGCAACTCACCCTCACTTCTGCTGACTTCCAAGACGGGCAGGAGTTGCCGGATGAATTCACCTGCGAAGGCAAAGAGTTTGGGGATGGGATTTCACCCACGCTCAGCTGGAGCGGCGCGCCCGAGGGCACAGAAACCTATGCGCTCGTGTTCGTAGACACGACCTTGGTCTCAGCTGGGCTCCCCCGCTTTGGCTACCACTGGGCGGCTTGGAACATCCCTGAGGATGTCAGCGGCTTGCCCAAGAATTTTACTGGCGATGAGTTTCCCGCAGAGTGGGAGGAGACGGACGGACAACAGTTTCGCGCGGGCCCGCCCGTGGACCACGACGCATTCTTTGGGCCGTGCCCCTCGTGGCAATACGCGTGTGAAAACGCCACCCCGCGTTCCCACGACGAATACGCCGTCATCCTCTACACCTTCGACAAGGGTCTCGACGTGCCCGAGTTTGACGATGCAAATTACGACAACTACGCGCACCAGCTGAATGAGTTTTTTGTCGACAACGCCGTCGACTCGACAGAACTCACCACAGCATCGGACGCGGCTCCCGGCGTCAAGCCCACAACGCCCGCGTGCCCGACGTTCTCCGTCACCTCGCCCGATTTCGACTATGGCGAGCCATTGCCCGACGAGAACACCTGCGAAGGAGAAGAATTCGGCGACGGCATCTCCCCCGAACTCAACTGGTCATCTCCTCCAGAGAACACCACGCACTACGCCTTGGTGTTCATGGACACGACGCTCGTCGATGCCCAGCTGCCGCAGTTTGGCTACCATTGGGCAGCATGGAACATCCCGGTTAGCGTCACGGGCATCCCCGCGGCGATGAGCGATGATGACACCCCCGACGAACTCGAGGGTGGCGTGCAGTTCCGCGCAGGGCCCGATGTACAGCATCAAGGGTTCTTTGGTCCGTGCCCCTCGTGGCAGGTCGCTTGTGAGAACGGGACGGCCCGTTCCAACGACAGTTACGCATTCATCCTGTACGCCTACGACGAGAAGCTCAACGTCCCAGATTTTGACGACGCCAACTACGACAACTACGTCCAGCAACTCGACGAGTTCTTTGCGAGCGCCTCTCCCCTCGGACGCACCGGGATCGTGACGACCTCGGACGCGGCTCCAGGTGTGAAGCCCACGCCGCCCACAGGTCCCGCTTGCCCGGCGTTTGCCATCACGTCTCCGGACTTCGATTACGGCGA
>Ga0315910_10001720_pt1 | contig 19841 bp, 19 predicted proteins | sample EdamamesoilMG_FD_204470 | JGI IMG/M metagenome (GOLD analysis project Ga0315910, IMG submission 204470) | Garden soil microbial communities collected in Santa Monica, California, United States - Edamame soil | ecosystem: Environmental > Terrestrial > Soil > Garden | place: USA: California...
TGGCGCGTATTCGGACTTGCCGATGCCGCTCCACGCGACGAGCGCGAGGCTGACCGCACTGCCACGATCCCGCCGCTCGCCAATGACGCGCGCCAGGCCAACGCCGCGCAGCAGCCATCGCCCGCGCCGCGGCGGCTCGCCGTCGCCGGGGCGGCCGCGACCATTGCCGCCAACGACACCGCGCCCGATAATGCCGGCGCCGGACGCGAGCCCCGGATCGTCGCCATGGCCACTGCCGGCGGCGGCGGCGGACCAACGACCCCTCAAACCTCGCGCGTTCGCGGTATCGGCAGCCGCTTCCGCGCCCAGTCCTCCCGACCGATGGAGAAGTTCAGATGATCCGCGCGACGATAACCGCGCTGCTGCTGGCGGGCGCCGCCGCAGCCCATGCCCAGACGGCCGGCGACCCGCGCCTGGTCGAGCGGCTGTACAATCCCCTCGAAGTGGTGGTGATTGACGGCAAGCCACGAGTCCAGGCGACCATCGCCTTCGCCGAAGACGAGCAGATCGAGAATGTCGCGATCGGCGATTCCTCGACCTGGCAGGTGACACCCAACAAGCGCGCCAATCTGCTGTTCGTGAAGCCGCTTTCGGACCGGGCGACGACCAACATGACCGTGGTCACCGACCGGCGGACCTATTTGTTCGACCTCGTCGCCAGCCCCGACGCCGATGCGATCTATGTCCTGCGCTTCACCTATCCCGAAGAGCCGGAAGCCGAGACGCAAGTGGCAGCGGTCGCAAGCGACGTCGAGATGACGGCGGCGACCGATCCCTATGCGGTGAGCGATCCCGCCCAGCTCAATTTCGCATGGAAGCCGAACGGCGAGGCGAAGTTGTTCCCAACCCAGGCCTATGACGACGGCACCGCGACCTTCCTGTCCTGGGCCGCCGGAACGCCGATCCCGGCGATCCTGATCAAGGACGACGAAGGCACCGAAGGGCCGGTCAATTTCGCGGTCCGGGGCGACACCATCGTGGTCGACGGCGTGCCGCGCGAAATCGTGCTGCGGCTGGGCGACGACACCGCCACCATCGTCAACGAGGGCCCGGTCCGCGCGGCCGCAGGAGGCGACGCCTCGCTTGCCTTGAACAGGGAGTCCAGACCATGAAGCTGGCCATGCGCCTGCCCGAGAAGCGCGGCGCTTCCGGGCGCGACGACGCCGATCCGCGCGAGGGACTTTCGGCCGAGGTGATCGACCTTGCCGGGCGCAACGCCTTTCCCGCCGTCACCCAGCGTAAGCGGAGTTCGGACGCACTCGGCCTTGCCGCCGGGGTGGCGGTGGTCACACTGCTCGGGGTGGTGACATTGTGGGGGCTCAACTCCTCGCGCAACGAAGGCTTGCAGGGCGCGCAATCCGTCCGGCCGCAAACCGCAGCCGACGTGCCGCCGCCAGTCCCGGCCGAAGCGATCACCCCGCTGGTGCCCGAACCTGCAGCGGTCGCGCAGCCGCTGCCCGATCCGGCGCCGGCGGCGGTACTGGCGCGCGATCCCGGCCTTGCCCCGGCCCTGGCGGTCAATCCCTATTCCACCCCGACACTGGTGGTCGACATGTCCCCTGCGGCCCTCGTGGTCCCGGCGGGTGCGGTCGAAGCCCCTGCCGCGACCGGCAATTCCTCGAGCGATTTCGCCAGCCGCATCGGCGGCGTCGGCGGCGGGCCGGCCCGCGCGGTGCGCCAGTTCGACCCGCAGACCACCGTAACCCAGGGCACGCTGATCCCGGCGGTGCTCGAAACCGCGATCGACACCGACGTGCCCGGCTATGTCCGCGCGGTGGTGAGCCAGGACGTGCGCTCCTATGACGGCACCCGCATTCTGGTGCCGCGCAGTTCGCGCCTGATCGGGCAGTACCAGTCGGGACTGCAGGGCGGGCAGAAGCGCGCCTATGTGATCTGGACAAGGCTGATCCGGCCCGACGGGATTTCGGTCGACATCGCTTCGCCTGCGACCGATTTCTCCGGCATGGCCGGCCTGCCGGGCGAAGTGAACAACCACTTCTTCAAGCGCTTCGGTTCGGCCATGCTGCTCTCGGTGATCGGCGGGCTGTCCGCCATCGCCAGCGGCGGCACGTCGCTGATCGTCGCCGGGGGCCAAAGCGCCGCCGCGGCGGCGGTTGAGCAGGACAGCAAGATCGGCCCCACCGTACGGGTCCGCGTGGGCGCGCCGATACGGGTGTTCACCGCGCGCGATCTCGATTTCAAGACCGCTCCGGAGCTTTGAGCCGGATGAGCGCGTCGGTCCACAGCCTGGCCCCGGTCGACGACGAAACGCCGGCGGACGCAACGCCCGAAGCATTTGGCAGCGTCTATCTCGACGCCTATCTCGCGCCGTTCCGCCAATGGCTCGACCGCGATTCGGTCACCGAGATCATCGTCAACGCGCCAGGCGAAGTCTGGATCGAGGATGCGCTGCACCCCGGGATGCAGCGTGTGGCGGCACCCGAAATCGACGACCGGCTCGTGCAGCGGCTGGCCGAACAGGTCGCCCGGGTGAGCCATCAGGGCATCAACCGCGAGCACCCGTTGCTCGGGGCGACGCTGCCCGATGGCGCCCGGATCCAGTTCTGCGGACCGCCCGCGACCCGCAAGCACTGGGCGATGGCCATCCGCCGCCACCGCCGGCTCGACCTGCCGCTCGATGCCTACGATGCGGGGCCGCTCACGCCCGCCGCGCCCGAAGCCCTGCCCGATGCGGCGGCCCAGCCGATCGCCTTCCTGCGCGCGGCGATCAGGCAAAGGATGACGATCCTGATCTCGGGCGGCACTTCGACCGGCAAGACCACTTTCCTCAACGCCATGCTCGGCGAGATCCCGAACGAGGAGCGCGTGGTGCTGGTGGAAGACACGCCCGAATTGAAGCTTCCCGGGGCCAACGGGGTCGGGCTGGTGGCAGTGAAGGGCGAGTTGGGCGAGGCCAGGGTCACGCCCAACGAGTTGCTCCAGGCAGCGCTGCGGCTGCGCCCCGACCGGATCGTGCTCGGCGAATTGCGCGGCGCCGAAAGCGTCTCATTCCTGCGCGCGATCAACACCGGCCACCCCGGTTCGTTTTCGACCATCCATGCCAATTCATTGAAGGGCGCGCTCGACCAGCTAGCGCTGATGGTGATGCAGACGGGGATCGGCCTCTCGCGCGCCGATACCATCGCCTATGCCGCCTCGGTGATCGACGTGGTCGTCCAGCTCGGCCGCAACGGCGGCAAGCGCGGGATCGCGGAGATTGCACGGAGCCGGGACCTCGTCTGATAGGGGTTTGTCCCGATAGCGGGCCGCTCCGGTCCCTGATTTGCCAATGTGACGGTCTGTATGCCGCACGGAATCGGCTTCCGGGGCCTTTCACAAAACTGTAACATGAGCCCATCATCCATCGACATTCGGAAGTCGCCCAGACAGGACCATGAGCACCCAACTCGACACCAAGGCTGAGATAGCTCTCCCCGTCGAGCGGTATTTCAACCGCGAGCTGAGCTGGCTCGCGTTCAACGAGCGGGTGCTGGCCGAGGCCCGCAACGAGAATTACCCGCTGCTCGAACGGCTGCGCTTCCTGTCGATCTCGGGCAGCAATATCGACGAGTTCATCATGATCCGCGTCGCCGGGCTGGCCGGGCAGGCGCAGCGCCACATCGCCACCACCTCGCTCGACGGGCGCACTCCCTCGCAGCAGCTCGCGGCGGTGCGCGAGGCGCTCGACAAGCTCGAACTGCACCAGCAGGAAGTGTGGCTCGAATTGCGCCCCCTGCTGGACAAGGCGGGAGTCCATGGCGCCGATGAAGGCCGGCTCGATGTCGCCGCCGCGCGCTGGCTGCGCGACTATTTCACCGACGAGATCGCACCGGTGATCACGCCGCAGGCGATCGATCCCGCACATCCCTTCCCGTTCATCGCCAACACCGGCATCGGCCTGCTGTTCAATCTCACCCGTCTCGCCGACGACGAGCAGGTGATCGAAATGGTGCTGGTCCCATCGGCCCTGCCGCGTTTCATTCGCGTGCCCCAGACGGGTTCGGGCAGGGAAACGACCTATATCAGCATCGAGAACCTGATCTGCCGCCATGCCGACATCTTGTTCCCCGGCTTCAGGGTGAACGGCGACGGCGCTTTCCGGGTGCTGCGCGACAGCGACATCGAGGTCGAGGAAGAGGCCGAGGACCTGGTCCGCTTCTTCCGCACCGCGATCCAGCGGCGGCGGCGCGGCAAGGTGATCCTGCTCGAACTGCAGGACGATTTCGATCCGACCGCGGAGCAATTGCTGCTCGACCAGCTGGGGCTTGAAGACGCGATCCTGACCAAGACCAAGGGGCTGATCGGCCTTTCCGGCCTGTCGGCGATCGTCGACGGCGAAGACCGGCCCGACCTCAAATGGGAGCCCTATTCGCCGCGCTATCCCGAGCGCGTGCTCGAGCATGATGGCGATGTTTTCGCCTCGATCCGCGACAAGGACATTGTCATCCACCATCCTTACGAGAATTTCGAAGTGGTGGTCGATTTCATCCGCCAGGCCGCGGCCGACCCCGACGTCGTGGCGATCAAGCAGACCCTCTATCGCGCGGGATCGCAATCGCCGGTTATCGCCGCTTTGATCACCGCCGCCGAGGCGGGCAAGTCGGTCACCGCGGTGGTCGAACTCAAGGCCCGCTTCGACGAGGAGCAGAACCTTTTGTGGGCAAGCCAGCTCGAACGTGCCGGGGTCCAGGTGATCTACGGCTTCGTCGACTGGAAGACCCACGCCAAGGTATCGATGGTGGTGCGGCGCGAGGACGGCAAATTGCGCACCTACTGCCATTTCGGCACCGGCAATTACCACCCGCAGACTTCGCGCATCTATACCGACCTCAGCTTCTTCACCGCCGATCCCAAGCTGGGCAAGGACGCCGCGCGGCTGTTCAATTTCATCACCGGCTATATCGAGCCGCGCAAAACCAGGCTGCTGGCGATCTCCCCGATCGGGCTGCGCGCAAAACTCTACGAGATGATCGACGCCGAGATCGAGCATGCCCGCGCCGGCAAGCCGGCGATCATCTGGGCCAAGCTCAACGCGCTGACCGACGGCGGGATTATCGACCGGCTCTATGAAGCGAGCCAGGCAGGGGTGCGGATCAGCCTGGTGGTGCGCGGCATCTGCTGCCTGCGGCCGGGCGTTCCCGGCCTGTCCGACAACATTACGGTCAAGTCGGTTATCGGGCGGTTCCTCGAACACGCGCGCATCTGGGCCTTCGCCAACGGTTTCGGCATGCCTAGCCACCGCGCCAAGGTGTTCATCTCGTCGGCGGACGCGATGGAGCGCAATCTCGATCGCCGGGTCGAGACTCTGGTTCCGATCAAGAACTCGACGGTCCACGACCAGGTGCTGCAGCAGGTGCTGCTGGCTAATCTGCTCGATACCGAACAGAGCTGGGAGCTCAATCCGGACGGCACCTATCAGCGGACCGATCCGGGCGAGCGCCCGTTCAATTTGCACCGCTATTTCATGACCAATCCCTCGCTCTCGGGACGGGGCACCGCGCTCGACGAAGGCGCCAAGGTGCCCAAGCTCGCTCTACGAAAAGGCGGCGTCTGAATGAAATCGAGGGGGCAATCCGCATGATCGGCGACCGGGACACCGCATTTCCCGATTCGATCCCGCATCGCGCGGTGATCGATATCGGATCGAACACCGTCCGGCTGGTGATTTACAGCGGGGCGCAGCGGGCCCCGACCGTGCTGCTCAACGAGCGGGTGGTGGCAAGGCTGGGAGCCGATCTCCAGCACACCGGAAGAATTTCCGATGAGGCGATGGACCTCGCGCTCCAGGGCCTGCGCCGCTACCGCCGCATGCTCACCGATCTCCAGATCTCAAAGATCGACGTGATCGCCACCGCTGCCGCGCGGCTGGCCGACAACGGCACGGCCTTGCTCGATCGGGTGCGTGAGATCGGCTTAAACCCGGTGCTGCTGTCGGGTGAGGAGGAAGCGCGGACCAGCGCGATGGGGGTGATCGGCGCGTTCCCCGGCGCCAGGGGCGTGGTCGTCGACCTTGGCGGCGGCAGCCTCGAGCTGGTCGAGATCGCGAAGGATGCGTGCAGCCATGGTGTCAGCCTGCCGATCGGCACTTTGTTGCTGCCGGCCCTGCGTGCACACGGCTCGGCCAACTTCAAGCGCAAGATCGACCGCGCGCTCGCCCGCGAGGACTGGGCGCACGAGATCGGCGCCCCGCTCTACATGGTCGGAGGCACGTGGCGCGCTTTGGCCGGTTTCGTGATGTCCGAAGAGGGGCACCCGCTGAGCGACCCGCACGGCTTCGAGATCGACGGCGAGGCCGCGCTCAAGATCGCTAAGCGGGTCCGGCGGATGGACCCGGCAAGGCTCGTCTCGACGCGGGTCGATCCGATGCGTGCGGCGATGCTGCCCGATGCCTGCGCGCTGCTGCAGGTCCTGCTCGGCCGACTCAAGCCGACCAGGCTGGTGTTTTCGGCCTGGGGGCTGCGCGAAGGCTGGCTTTACGACCGGCTCGATCCCGCGGCCAAGGCGCAGGACCCGCTGCTTTCCGGTATCGCCAATTTCTCCGCCCCGCGCGGCGGACCGGCGACGCTGGCGACCAAGATCGCCGGGTGGACGGTCGATGCCCTGCCCTACGAACGCGCCGGCTCGGAACGGGTCAGGCTGGCCGCGACCATGCTTGCGCTCGCCTCGATCCAGGTCGAGCCGAACCTGCGGATCAAGCAGGCGATCGACTGGGCGCTCTACAAGCGCTGGATGGATCTTTCCGATGAAGGCAGGGCGATGATCGCGGCCGCCGTTTCGGCCAATTGCGGCAATTGCGACCTGCCGAAAACGGTGTTGAAGCTGGCTAGGTCGAAACGGCTCGAAGAAGCGATCTGCTGGGGGCTCGGCATCAGGCTCGCCCGCAGGCTCGGCGGCGGCTCGCGCAACACGCTCCGCAACAGCGCGCTGGGAATCGATGACGGCCGGCTGGTGCTCTATCTCGGCGAGACCCACGCGGATTTGTGGGCCGAGCATGTCGAGTTCGATCTTGCCGCGCTTGCCGCGCGGCTGGGGCTCAAGCCGGCGATGGAAGTGGTTCCCAACGACGATCTTCTGGTCCGCAAGAGTCCCGAAGCGCCGCAGGCCGCCCCGCCGCTCGAAGCCTGATCCAAGAGCCTGTTCTCAGGGAAGCCACGGACCCCGGATCGCCAGCGTCAGCGTGGGGCTGTAGGCGTTGACGAACATCGTCTTGCCATCGGGCGAGAAGCAGGCCCCGGCCATCTCGGTCTGGAGCCAGATCTGCCCTAACGTGTAGGCCTCTCCCGCGGGGGTTATCCCGCGCAGGTGGTTGTTGACCTGCGGGGTGTACTGGTCCTCGCACACCACCAGGTGGCCGTTGGGTGCGACGGTCAGATTGTCGCCGAAATTGTAGGCCTCGATCGAGGCCGATTCATAGAACAGCTCGAGCATGTCGCGTCCGCCCGCCTGCGGACGAACGCGGAAAATCTGCCCCAGTTTGGCGGCTCCTCCTGACGTGCAGGCGAAATAGAACTCGCCCTCGCCCATCCACATCCCCTCGCCGCGGGCGAATTTGAGCGCCCCTTTGGCCTGGCCCTGGAGACGGACATCGTCCTGCGCGCTGTCGGGGGTGCCGATACTGACCCAGGTCGCTGCATGCCATTCGCCCGTCGTGAAGCTGACCACTTCCTGGTTGCGGCTCTCGGAGATTCCGGAAACCGCCAGCGCCTGCAACCGGCCGCCTTGTTCGAGCCGCCCGCGGACATTGGGGATGAAGCGGTAGAGCAGCCCGTCCTCGCGGTCCTCGGTCATATAGACGATGCCCGATGCCGGATCGACACAGGCGGCCTCGTGGTTGAAGCGGCCCATTTCCGTGAGCGGTTCGGGATTGACCAGACCTTCCGCCGCCGCCGGCACCTCGAAGACATAGCCATGGTTCTTGCCCAGCCGTCCGCCGGCATTGGAAACCCATTCCTCGCAGGTCAGCCAGCTGCCCCACGGGGTGATCCCACCGGCGCAATTGCGCATCGTCCCGCCGAGCGAACGGAACTGCCGTTCGACCGCGAGCGTCTCTGCATCGAGGACGATGGTGGTGGTCCCGCCAGGAAGGACTTCCGTCCCGTCGAGACTGTCGTAGCCTTCGGCGATCACTCCGCCGGTCGGCTGGCCGGGCATCAGTTCATGATTGCGCACCAAAGCGAGCTTACCCCCGGGCAGCGCGAAACACCCCATCCCGTCGCCGGCGTCGGGCACCAGCAGGCCATCGTCCATCGTATCGAACAGCTTGGAGACGATGCGGTACGAGAAGCCCCGCGGCAGGTCGATGATCCCCGCCGGATCGGGCACCAGCGGCCCATAGCCGGGCGCTGCCTCGGTCGCACCGGCGACACCGCGGGCGATGCAGCCCGAAGCGACCAAAGCCGCGAAAGCGCTGCCGGTCGCGCGCAGGAAGCCGCGGCGGTCCTGAATCATCATTTGGCCGGCGGCTTCCATCCCTTGAGCGCTTCCTCGATATCCTTCCACGACACAAGCTTGAAGTTCTGTGCCAGCTCGCCGTTCATGCCGTCCTGGGCAATGAACAGGCCGGATGGATACTGCGTCCCGAAGTCGCCGATCGACAAGGTGATGCCGTCAGTCTCCTCGGTCGACCCGAACTTGCCCTCCGCGATCCGGAAGCGGCCCGCGAGCTTCATCCCAGGGAGCGCGAACACCGCATAGGCGTTGTCGCCCTGGCTCGACGCGATCAGGTAACCGCCATCGGCGCCGACCGGAAACAGCGCGAGACCCTCGACATCGGGCACCAGCATCTTGCCGTCTGCCGCGACGACCAGTTCACCCTCGGCGGCCCCGTCCGCGAAGCGCCAGATGCCGCTGCCTTCCTCGCCGGTATAGAGCGTGGCGCTGCGCGCGTCGTAGACACAGCCCTCGGCCTGGCTTGGCAGTTTGCGCGCCGGATAGGTTTCGGTCCCCTCGCTGAGCTTGCCGCCGGCAATGCGCACGCGGCGCTCGATGATCGTGCCGCCCTTGAGCACCGAAGCAACCCGCAAGCCGTCGCCCTCGACCATGGCGCAGACGCCGTAGCCCTCGCCCGCGCCGCCCGGCAAGGTGCCGAGCGGGACCAGTTGCGCGCCTGCCGTATCGAGCCGGTAGAACCGCAATTTCGCGTTGGCGACGTCGTTGCGGTCGCTTGCGACCACGATCACCCCGGCCGCTCCTAGATCGACAAGGTCGACATTGTTGAGCCGCCCGTCGGTTTCGAAATCGCGGACCTTGCCGTCGAGCCCGTAAAGATAGAGCCCCGCCTTCTTGTCGGTCGCGACGATCAGGCTCGCTTCCGGGTCGGCCGCATTGCGCCAGATCGCGGCATCGTCGGCCGCGTCCTCGTTCGAAGTACCGACCGGCTCGGTCTCACCCAGGGCGAAGACCTCGATCGCCTCACCGGAACCGTCTGCGGGCCGCTGGTTGCAGGCAGCGAGTGCAGCAGCCAGCAGCGGAACGGAAGCCCACCGCATCAGAACGCGTACCTCGCCATCACCTGGAACACCGGCCCGGCCTTCTCGCTTTCGATCTCGTATTCGTCGAAATCGCGGTCGAGCTGGTCGTCGAGATTGTCGAACTTGTTGAACACTTCGCGCTTTTTCCCGTTGAGCAGGTTCGACCCCACCGCCCGGATGGTGAAGTTCTCACCGAAGCTCTTTTCGACGAACACTTCAAGTTCGGCCCCATAGGTGGTGGTAATTTCCTCGGCGATCACCCGGCCGAACGCCTCGCCCTGTTTGCGGTAGGTCGCGCCGAACGCCGCCTCGGCGCTCGGGAGGTCCTGGATGAAGCCGAAATTATAGACATATTCGGACTGGTCGTTGAACCGCCGTTCGCCCATGAAGTCGTTTATCTCGCTGTCGAGCCACGAGAAATTGCCGAACACGCCGGTATCGGGCAGGCCGATGAAGCCGAGATCGGTCGAAAGGTCGAACTCGATGCCGAAGACCGAGCCGTTGCCGACATTCTGCGGCTGGTAGATCCAGGTGCCTTCACCTTCCGAGCCTTCCTCTTCAGTATTGACCAGTTCGATCAGGTTCGAAACGTCGCGGTAGAAGACATTGACGCCGAAGATGCCGCGCATGCCGAGACGCCGCTCATAGCCGATATCGAAGCCCCATGCGGATTCGGGATCGAGCAAAGGATTGCCAAGGAAATCGCTGTCGCCGACTTCCTCTTCGAGCAGGGCGGGCGAGATGTAGTTGAAGTCCGGCCGGCGCAGGGTGCGCGCGCCCGAAATCGTGATCCGGTCATCCATGCTCAGGTCCCAGCGTAGCGACGCCGAAGGCAGGAGCCGCCCATAGTCGTTCGAGGCTAAGACGACGTCGTCCGGATCGGTGCGGTCGGTAATATCGACATCGGTCGATTCGTAGCGAACGCCTAGTTCCCACTTCAGCCCGCCGCCTTCTCCCTCGATCAGGGCGAAGCCATCGAGGCGGGTTTCGCCGATATCGCTCAAGCCGCCCGCCGGCGGTTCGAAGTCTTCGAAGCTCCCGGCCAGGTCCACCGGATTGTCCGAGAACTGGTCATAGGTGGTTTCGAGCCCCTCGAACTCGTCTTCCTGCTCGCCCTCGATGATGTCGGCGCGGCGGTCCTTGTCCTGGAACATCCCGCCGATCACCAGCTGGATATCGTCGGCAAGCTCGAATTCGTGCTCAAGCTTGGCCGAGAATTCCTTGTCTAGGATGTCGATATCGATCGATGCGCCTTCCATCACCGGCACCTCTTCGTCGTCGTAATCGACATCGAAATCGACTTCGTATTCGACCTCGTAGCGCTCCTCGTCAAACTGGGCGTAGCCGAGCTTGAGGATCGTTTTGCCCAACGACCATTCCTGCGCAAACTTGCCGTCAAGGCTGAAATTCTGCTGGTCGATCTCGGCGATGTTCGAATTGTCGGTGAGCAAATTGCCGGCGGGCAGCGGACCGGTGATCGCGGTCTCGTCGTCATATTCGAACGAGCGCTCGTCCTCGGTCCGGTCGGTGATCACGTAGAAGCCGCTGACTTCGAATTCGGACGACTCACCGTCGATCCGGTAGGTGCCGTTGAAGCTGTAATCCATCCCGTTGCGAGTGTCGGTCTGGTCCTCGCGGTTGTCGAACTCGTCGGTTGCGTAGTTCGGATCGTTCTCGGGCGAATCGCCGTAGCGCAGGCTTTGCTTGAGCTTGGGATTGTGGCGGCCCTGGACATTGGCACCCAGGAGAATGCGTCCGGGACCCATTGCGCCGCCGTAGACGAGCCCGAAGCTGGGTTCGAATTCCTCGTCGTCGAAATAGAGCGCGCCAGCGCGCGCATAGCCGCCGTCGAGTTCGTAGCCGTCGCGCAGCACGATGTTGATCGTGCCGGCGATGGCGTCGCCGGTACGGCGGGCGGAGGATGAGCGGACGATCTCGACCCGACTGATAAGCTCGGCCGGGATGCGGTCCATGAAGAACGAACGGTCGGCGTTCGATCCGGGCACACGCTCGCCATTGATCAGGATCTGGGTGTAGCCGGGTGCGAGCCCGCGTAGCCGCGCGCCATCGCTTTCGATCACGTCGGAGAGGAATGTAACCGAAGGCACGCGCTTCAGCGCATCGCCGGCGGTCAGCGGCTCGAAGCGCTGGAAATACTGCTCGTCATAGACCAGCGTCGGCTCGGCAGTGTCGGCGCTGCTGCGCACTCCGATTTCGGCGAGCACGACGATATCCTGTGAGGTCTTGATGCCCTCGATGTCTTCGGCGCTGACCGCCTGCACCGATTGGGGGACGTCCTGGGCGATCGCGGGGCAGGAAAGCCCGGCTGCAAGCGCGATGGCGGCGCTCGAGACGAGCAGGCGAGTGGGCTTCATGATTGGGTCTCCGGTCCTGTTGCAGGCCGAAACCGCTAAGACACCGCTGTGACTCCGGGACTACATCCGGGTTACGGATGAATGACATTCGCAGAGCGTTGCTCGCGCGCAACACTGTATGTGTTGCATACAAATTTCACGCGATTTGATTCCGCTCAACAACATCCGCGGGTGACCCGCCTAGGTGCGATCGAAGGAAATCTGTCACCCCGGAGAAGCCGCGATGCCAGCGAGTCCCAAACGCGAAATCTACGGTACCGATCCGTTCGACGGCGATCTTGCGATGCGCGGGTTTGCGCTCAATGCGATGTGCTATTCGTTCAACACGAGGGCCAACCGCGAGCGCTTCGCCGCGGACGAGGAAACCTACATGGCCGAATTCAACCTCACGGAAGACCAGAAGCGCGCGGTCCTCAAGCGCGATGTGCTCGGCATGCTCGAGGCCGGCGGCAACGTCTATTACCTCGCCAAACTCGCCGGGATTCTCGGCCTCAACGTCCAGGCTCTCGGCGCGCTCCAGACCGGCAGGAGCCTCGACGAGTTCAAGGCCGCGCTGCTCGCGCAGGGCGAAACCACCAGGAGGTACGTAGCATGAGCCAGGTTTGCGGAGGCATCTTCACCAGCCACGTGCCGGGGATCGGCAATGCCATCGCCCGAGGCCTGCAACAGGAGCCTTACTGGAAGCCGTTCTTCGACGGGTTCAACCCGGTCCATCAATGGCTGGCGCGGGAACAGCCCGATGTCGCGGTGGTGTTTTACAACGACCACGGGCTCAATTTCTTCCTCGACAAAATGCCGACCTTCGCCATCGGCGCGGCCAGCGAATACCGCCACGAGGACGAAGGCTGGGGGATCGCTTTCCAGCGCCCTTTTATCGGCCACCCCGCGCTGTCATGGCACATCATCGAGGAGGTGGTTGAGAGCGAGTTCGATCCGGTGACCTGCCAATCTATGGTGGTCGATCACGCGGTCGCCGTGCCCTACGAATTGTGCTGGCCGGGGACCGATCCGTTCCCGGTCAGGCTGGTCCCGATCGCGATCAACACTGTGCAGCATCCGTTGCCCAGCCCGAAGCGCTGCCTAGCCTTCGGCCGAGCGGTCGGGCGCGCGCTCAAGAGCTGGAAGGGCGGCGAGAAGATCGTGGTGTTCGGCACTGGCGGCCTCTCGCACCAGCTCGAAGGCAGGCGCGCCGGCTTCATCAACAAGGACTACGACCATTTCTGCCTCGACAATATCGGGCCGAATCCGGAAGCGCTGCTGGGCCACTCATCGCTCGACATCGTCGAGCTTGCGGGCAGCCAAGGGGTCGAAATCCTTAACTGGATCGCCGCGCGCGGGGCGCTGACCGGCGACGTCGTCGAACTCGCCTCGAACTACCACGTGCCGATCTCGAACACCGCGGCCGCTACCGTGCTGTTCGAGAACCGAGAACTCGTGCCTGCCTGAGAAACCCCACCCCTAGCCCTCTGGCGCATCCAGCGCCGGGACCGTCCGGGCGGCATCTTCGGCGCTGATTCCGGGCGGCGGCGCGGCGCTGAGCGTTTCCTGCCGCTGCGCAACCCGCCCTGCCCTGCGGATCGCCCGGCGCAGGCGCGGATAGACCCCGCAGCGGCACAGATTGGTGATCGCCTGGTCGATCTCCTCGTCGCTCGGCGTCGGGTTACGCGCGATCAGCGCGGCGGCGGCCATCACGATCCCGGGGGTGCAGAAGCCGCACTGGATCGCCTGTTCGGCGACCAAAGCCTGCTGCACCGGGTGCGAACGATCGCGCGCCAGACCTTCGATGGTGGTGACGATCCGCCCTTCCCCCTCGGCGATGGTGATCAGGCAGCTGCGCAACGCCTCGCCATCGACGATCACCATGCAGGCGCCGCAATCGCCCACTCCGCAGCCGTATTTGGTGCCGGTGAGGTTGGCCGCATCGCGCAGCGCCCACAGCAGCGGGGTCTGCGGGTCCATGTCGAAACGGACCGGGCGCCCGTTGACGGTCATGCTGGTCATTGTGCGGGGGCGTAATTTTCAAGCAGGCCGCAACGTTCGCAGCGCCAGGCTTCGATGTTCAGCTTGCGCAAGTGCCAGGTGTTGAGCCCATACCAGCGCTTCTGCGGCGCACCTTCGACCCATTGCCCGACACGCTTGGAGCCGTAGTCGTTATCGAGCACGAAGCCCTGCTCCATCCGTCCGCCGCATTTGGCGCAGGCCTTGCTCATTCGCGCCAGCTCTTGTCGATGGTGTCGATCTTGCGCTTCCAAGCCTCGAAATCGAACACCCCGAACCCGGCGGTGAACATCTTGGCGGCATCGTTCTTATGTGTTTCGAGCACGTCGCCCGCGACCTTGATCGGCTTGCCGAGCGCACAGGTCTTGACCTGGATCTCGCATGCCCGCTGGAGCATGTAATATTTGAGGAACATCTCCGGCAGCGTCTCGCCCATCACCACCGGGCCGTGGTTGCGCAGCATCAGCACCCGGTGGTTGCCAAGGTTGCGGACCAGCCGCTCGCCTTCCTCGGCGCGCACGGTGATCCCCTCGAAGTCGTGATAGCCGATCTCGCCGTCGAAGAAGCACGAATAGAAATTGGTCGGGGTGAGCCCGTCCTCGCTCGAGCACACCGCCATCGTGTCTGGCGTGTGGGTGTGGACGATCGCATGCGCCCAGTTAAGCTCGCGGTGAAACACCGCATGCTGGGTGAAACCGGCGAGATTGACCATGTAGGCGCTGCCGTCGAGCTTGTTCCCGTCGCTGTCGATCTTGACCAGGTTCGAAGCGGTGACTTCGGACCACAGCAGGCCGAACGGGTTGATCAGGAACGCGTCCTCGCCCGGCACGCGGTAAGTGATGTGGTTGTAGATCGATTCACACCAGCCGAGATGGTCGAAGATGCGGTAGCAGGCGGCAAGGTCCTGCCGCGCCTTCCATTCGGCTTCGCTGCATTCGTAGCCAGACTTCAATTGGGTGGCCATGATGCCTCTCCATGCAATGCGTGGTGCGGTTTTGAAGGAAAGACGGGCCTTCGACAAGTTCGGAGCGAGCGACTATGGCCCGGAGGAAAGAAGGGGAGGACGTAAATGGCGCGCACGCTCAGCTTCGCCGGGGCGAGGATCGGCACGGTATTGCAGGCCGCCTATGTGGTGGCGGACATCAGGAAGGCGATCGCGTTCTACCAGCAGCGGATGGGCGCCGGTCCGTTCTTTGTGCTCGACCATGTCAAATCGCCGTCGCGCATCTATCGCGGCAAGAGCTTCCCGGCCGAGGCCAGCGTCGCCATGGCATTCGCCGGCAATCTCAACATCGAACTGATGCAGGTCCACGACGACGCCCCTTCGGTATTGCGCGAGGGGATCGAACGCTACGGCTACGGCTTCCACCATTTCGGCGTGCCCTATGACGACATGGAAGCGGCGCTGAAGACCTACCTCGACGAAGGCTATGTCGAAGTCACCCGCAACCGGGTGCCGACCGGCGGAGAAGTGATCTTTCTCGATCCGCCACATCCGGCGCACCCCGGCTATATCGAATTGCTCCCGGTGAACCCGGGGATGGAGGAAACCTTTGGACGGTTCTGGCGGGCGGCGCAGGACTGGGACGGCAAGGACCCGATCCGTCCCTTCACATAACCGATTCCACATCGCGATTGACAATGTCCGGCCGGTCGGCAAGCCATGCGCCGACCAATCTGCGGGAATCGCGCGGCACCAGACCCGCGGCCCGCTCCGAGGGAGAGACATGCCATGGGCAAGGAGCTGGGTTACGGCCAGCCGATGGGCGGTATTGCGCAAACCGCCTTCATCGTTCCCGACCTGCAGGCGGCGATGGCGCATTATGCCAGCGCCTGCCGCGCCGGTCCGTTCTTCGTGCTGCCCAACTTCCTCCAGCCGGGGCAGGTCTATCGCGGCGCGCCTTCGACCGCCGACGTGACCATCGCGATGGGCTTTGCCGGGCACATGCTGCTCGAACTGATCCAGCCGCTCGACAGCAATCCATCGGTCTACCAGGAAACGATGGCGCTCAGGGGCTACGGCTTCCACCACTGGGGCGTGCCGTTCGAGGACGTCTACGAGGCCGAGAAGGACTATCACGCGCGCGGCTTCGAGACTGCCTACAAGGCCGCGGTGCCGACCGGCGGCGAGGTGATCTTCCTCGACAACGGCACCGGCGCGCGCGACGGGTTCATCGAATTGCTCCCGGTGACGCCGGGAATGGACGAGGCCTTCACCCGCTTCTGGCGGGCAAGCCTCGATTGGGACGGAAGCGATCCGGTGAGGTCGTTCCTGTAAATCTGGACATTTAGGGACCCGGCAAACGGGCGATTGGGGAGAGTGACAATGCAGCCGACCGGGACCGCACAAGGTAACTGGCTAACGAATTCGGCAGGCTACCAGGCGCTGCTGGTGTTCCTGCTCAGCCTCAATTTCGGGATCGTGTTCTTCGACCGGCAGGCGCTCAACGTGCTGATGCCGTTCGTCCAGCCCGAACTGGCGCTCTCGCAGACCCAGATCGGGATTATCGCCGGCGGGCTCAGCTTCAGCTGGGCGATCGCCGCGTTTTTCGTCGGCCGCCTGTCGGACACTTTAGGCAAGCGCAAGATCCTGCTGATCATGGCGACCATCGCCTTCTCGCTGTGTTCGTTCCTTTCCGGTTTGGCGACCAGCTTCCTGTTCCTGTTAGGGGCGCGGCTGCTGATGGGCGCGGCCGAAGGCGGCGTGATGCCGATCAGCCATGCGATGGTGGCAAGCGAGGTCAACCCGGAACGGCGCGGCTTGGCGCAAGGCGTGGCCCAGAATCTCGGCTCCAACCTGCTCGGCAGCTTTGCCGCCCCGGTGGCGCTGGTAGCCTTCGCGCAGATGTTCAGCTGGCGCGAGGCATTCTACCTAGCCGCCCTGCCCGGCCTCGTTTCCGCCGCGCTGATCTGGTTCATGCTCGACGAGCCCAAGCCGATCGCCCGCGAAGAAAAGCCGCCGGTCGGCGCCGGGCAGGCGGTTAAAGAATACGTCGCCGAAGTCGGCCGCGCGATGAGTGTCCGCAACATGTGGATCTGCGTGGTCGTCGGCGTGTTGATGGTCGCGCATTTCGTCATCACCTGGGCGTTCATGCCGACCTTCCTGGTGCAGGCGCGGGGGATGGACGCAACCTCGATGAGCTGGCTGGTCGGCTCGCTCGGGATCGCCGCGGCGATCTACAGCTTCGTCGTCTCGGGCCTGTCGGACCGGATCGGGCGCAAGCCGGTGATGGTGTTCCTGCCGTTCCTGTCGCTGGTCGGGCCGCTCGGCGTGCTGCTGCTCGATCCGGCGAATTTCGCCGATAGCGGCCTGTTCGGCCTGTCGGGCTATGCCAGCGTGCTGATCCCGATCTTCTTCATCGGCTGGATGGTCAACGGCACTTTCCCGATCTTCATGGCGACGATCCCGTCGGAAACCTTCAGGCCGATCCACCACGCGACGGTCCTCGGCCTGGCGATGGGCTTTTGCGAAGTGCTCGGCGGGGTGTTCGGCCCGCCGGTGGCCGGGATGTTGAACGATGCCTTCGGAGCGGACATGTTCCTCTATGTGCTGATGGTGCTGGCGGTGATCAGCGGCTTCGTCGCCATGGGGCTCAAGGAAACCGCACCCGCTGCCCTGCGCAAGCGCGGCGAGGCCTTCGAGGCGGTGTGATCGGCCAAAGACGGGATCGCTTGCCTAGCCTTGGGCCAGGCGGCAGGATGATTTTTGGCGAGACCCGCAAGCCGGCCGCCCATGGGAGGATGCCCGATGCCTGAAACCCCGACCACCGAACCCTGGGCCGGAACCCCGCCGGTTCCACACCCGCTGCGGCCCGGCGCCAAGCCCGAAGCCTACATGGCCAAGATCGCCGAGGGCGACGAGCGGCTCTATGTCCCGATCGGGCGGCCGCAGGTGGAGGACGTCTATTCGAAGCCGGTATGGATCAGCCCGACGCTCAACATGTGGGCCGACGTGCTGATGGCCAAGAAGCCCTGCATCGTGAACCGGCATTACCACCCCAAGCCGATCTGGGCCTACACGATCAGCGGCAAATGGGCCTATCTCGAACATGACTGGACCGCGACCGCGGGCGATTTCATCTTCGAGACTCCGGGGGAGAGCCACACCCTGGTATCCTACGCACACCCCGATCCGATGCGCGTGTTTTTCGTCGTCTCGGGCCCGCTGATGTGGCTCGACCCCGAAGGCAACACCGTGGGGCATTACGACGTGTTCGATTACATGCGCGATGCCCGCGCGCATTACGAGGAATGCGGCATCGGCGCCGCTTATCTCGACACCCTCATCCGCTGAAAAGGACTCCCCTCATGGCCGCCGTAATGAAAGCCCCGCCCAACACCGAGCAGCGGATCGTCGACGTCCCGTTCAACTACAAGGATCTCGTCCGCACCTACACGCCCGGCGGGCGCTATATCGACATGGAGACCGACGCCGACAGCCCGTGGGTTCCCTTCGGCGAAACCGCCGCGATCAAGCATTTGACCTTCGACGTGCGCAGCAATTCCTATTCCAACATATTGTGGATGAAGGGCGCCGGCACGATCGGCACCCATTTCCACCGCGGCACCGTGACGATGGTCTGCATCACCGGCAGCGTCCGCTACCTCGAATACGAATGGGTTGCGACGCCGGGCGGGCTGATCCTCGAAGTGCCGGGGGAATCGCACACGCTGGTCACCGACCATCCCGAGGGCTGCAAATTGTTCGGCTGGATGCAGGGCCCGATCGAGTTCTACGACAACGAGGCGAACCTGATCGAGACGGTCGATGTGTGGTGGATGATGAACCACTATGAGAGCTACTGCAAAGAGCAGGGGCTGGCGATCAACCCGAAGCTTTATCTTTGATGGCGGACCCCAAGACCCTCGACCAGTTCGACATAAGCGGCCGTTCCGCGCTGGTCACCGGCGCGGCGTCGGGGATCGGGCTCGCCTATGCCGAAACGATGGCGGAGGCGGGTGCGAAAGTCACGCTCACAGATATCGACGGAGTGGGCGCCGAGCGTGAAGCCAAACGCCTGACCGAGCAAGGATATGACGTCCGCTGGGGCGTGTGCGACGTGGCCGACCTCAAGCAGGTTGCCGCCGCGATCGACCAGCATGTCGCCGCTTATGGCGGGCTCGACATCGTCTTCGCCAATGCCGGGCTCGATGTCGGCAACGGCTTCTGGACGCCGAACGAAACCCGCAACCCCGATGGCCAGATCGACGCCTACGATCCCGAGCGCTGGTACAAGTCGATCGGGATCAACCTCACCGGCGTGTTCCACACCGTGCGCGAGGCGGCGCGGGTGATGAAGCAGAACGAGGCGCTTTCGGGACGCCGCGGCGGGAGCATCGTCATCACCAGTTCCAACGCCGCCGAGGTCAATGAGGCGATCGTCGGCGTGCCCTATATGGCGGCCAAGGCCGGGGTGAAGCACTTCATGCGCCACGCGGCCTACGAACTCGCCGCCTTCGGCATCCGGGTGAACGCGATCGCACCCGGCCCGTTCGTGACCAATATCGGCGACGGCTGGGTCAAGAAGAACCCGCAGGCCAAGCTCGCGTGGGACAAGCTCGTCCCGGTCGGGCGGATGGCCGAAACCTACCAGATCAAGCCGCTCGCGCTGCTGCTCGCGAGCGATGCCGGGAGCTACATGACCGGCAGCCACGTGATGATCGACGGCGGGATGCAATTGGGCCCGGTCAAGCCGCTGGTGTTCGAGGGAGAATGACCATGCGCGGAATCCTCTTGCTGCTCGTTGCGCTGTTTGCCGCGCCCGCCACTGCGCAGGACAAGCCGCTGACGGTCGAGGTGCTGCGCACCAGCGCCGGCTCGCTCCATTCCAACGCCGCGCTGATCATGGGCGAGAAGGACGCGGTGCTGGTCGATCCGCCCTTCACCAAGGCCGACGCCCACCGGGTCGCCGCCATGGTGCTCGACAGCGGGAAGCGCTTGACCCACATCTTCGTCACCCACGACCACCCCGACCATTTCTTCTCGATGGACGTGCTC